>Ga0105164_10000192_pt1 | contig 46061 bp, 50 predicted proteins | sample VDWuncwatermetaG_FD_89674 | JGI IMG/M metagenome (GOLD analysis project Ga0105164, IMG submission 89674) | Wastewater microbial communities from Netherlands to study Microbial Dark Matter (Phase II) - VDW unchlorinated drinking water | ecosystem: Environmental > Aquatic > Freshwater > Drinking...
ACTCCCAACAAAAATCAGGAGTCTGCTTCAAGTTGAAATCGGTTACAAAAAAATATCGCATTAAGTAAATTGTATTCAATTGATTACTATGAAACTAAACCCGTATCTCCGGACAGCAGTGATGATGGGTACACAAAATTGCGGCCAGCTTAATTTGGTGCACAGCCAAATATTTCAACACGGGCGCGGCATCACCGGGATCAACCACCACGGCAAATTGATGGTCATGGATAATCCAAATGTAATTATCTTTCAACGCAGGCAGGGGAAATATTTTTAGCATTCCGATCACTTCCATAAATTTTATGCGCCTTGATCAAACGCTTAGGCGAATGCATTCTCGCCCATTCCTACAAAATATGAAAACCTAGGCAAAGCATGACAAGCCAGCCAAAGCATGACAGAATCGCGTCCCCCTTTTACACCACTGCCACCCCGCCATTATGCCGCTACTTACTCTCGAAAAAGCCTCGCTCGCCTTTGGGCATCACGCCTTGTTAGATCATGTCGAATTTCAATTAGATGCAGGCGAGCGCGTCGGTTTAATTGGTCGCAACGGCGGTGGCAAGTCCAGCATGTTGCGCGCAGTGGCCGGCGAAATTAAATTAGATGACGGCAAAGTGTGGCGCACGCCCGGTTTGCGGCTGGCGTATGTGCCGCAAGAGCCGCTGCTTAATCCCGACAATACCGTATTTCAAGAAGTCTCCAACGGTCTCGGTGAAGTCAGCCAAGTGCTGCTGGATTATCACGAAGTGTCGCACGCGCTGGGGCACCTAGACGAACCTAATCATCTGAATGAAGGGAGCGACATGGACGCGCTGCTGGAACGCTTGCAAGATTTGCAAACAAAATTGGAAGCGCAAGATGGTTGGAACATTCAAGCTCGGGTCGAAACCGCTATTCAAAAATTAAACCTGCCGGAAGACGCGCTCATCGGCGCATTGTCTGGCGGATTGAAAAAGCGCGTGGCACTGGCGCGTGCGCTGGTGACCCTGCCCGAAGTTTTATTATTGGATGAGCCGACCAACCATCTGGATTTTTCTTCGATTGAATGGCTGGAAGGTTTGCTTAAAGAATTTTCCGGTAGCGTGATTTTTATCACCCATGATCGACGTTTTTTGGATAACGTCACCACGCGCATTATCGAGCTAGATCGCGGCAATCTGGCTTCCTTCCCCGGCACTTTTGCCGCATATCAAATCAAAAAAGCAGAAATGCTAGAAGTGGAAGCCACGCATCAACAAAAATTTGACAAAGTATTAGCGCAAGAAGAAGTGTGGATACGCCAGGGCGTGCAAGCACGGCGCACGCGCAACGAAGGCCGAGTGCGGCGGCTAGAGCAGCTACGATTAGATCGAGCCGCGCGCCGCGAGCGGGTCGGCACGGTTAAATTGAACGTGGATACCGGAGATCGTTCAGGCAAGCTGGTGGCAGAACTTATCAACGTCAGCAAAAATTTTGGCGGTAAAAAAATTATTGATGATTTTTCTTGCCGCATTTTGCGCGGCGATAGAGTGGGATTACTGGGACCAAATGGCGCAGGAAAATCGACGCTATTAAAAATAATTCTGGGCGAATTAAAGCCCGATTCCGGCACCGTGCAAACGGGCACAAAAATGACCGTGGCCTATTTTGACCAAATGCGCGAGCAGCTTAACGAAGAGGCCAGCTTGATTGACACCATCAGCCCCGGCTCTGATTTCATCACCATCGGCGACAGTAAAAAACACGTCATCAGCTATCTGGAAGATTTTTTATTTCCGCCGCAGCGCGCCCGTTCACCGGTGAAATCGCTGTCCGGCGGCGAACGTAATCGTCTGCTGTTAGCGCGATTATTTGCCCGCCCTGCCAACGTCATGGTGCTGGACGAGCCCACCAACGATCTGGATATTGAAACGCTGGAACTGCTTGAAGCATTATTACAAGAGTACCAGGGCACGCTATTTTTGGTGAGCCACGACCGCGCGTTTTTAGATAACGTCGTCACGCAAGTCATCGCCTTTGAAGGTGACGGACAGTTGCGCGAATACGCGGGCGGCTATGAAGATTGGGTGAGAGCGCAAGCCTATGCCAGCACGCAGGCCAAAAACGATGCTAAAGAAATATCAAAAAATTTATCTTCTGCAACGAGCAAGCAAGCTGCTAACAAACAGATTGGCAAACCAACTAACGCCACCCCCGCCTCATCCGAAAAATCGCCCAGCAAAACATCAGCCAAATCTGCCGCAAAATTATCCGCTAACGAACAACGCGAACTGAATGAACTCCCCGCAAAAATAGAAAAGTTGGAACACGAACAAGCAACGATTACCACACGCTTGAGCGACCCCGCGATCTACCGCACCCATGCGGACGAAGCGAAAAAGTTGCAAGCGCGCTCCACTGAAATTGACAAAACTTTAGCTCAGCACATGCAGCGTTGGGAGCAATTGGAAAAATAGGGGATGGTTTAGACAATAAGGAAGCTAACTGGATTAACCGATTTTAGTATCAAGGGCTGCAATATAGTTACGTACCTCTCCATTGAGGGGAAGGGGTGAGAAATGGTACGCCGACATCTACGCTCTAGCGCGCCTGCGCCTCAACGCACTGGGCATCACGCAAATTTACGGCGGCGAACATTGCACTTACCGTGAGTCCGAACTGTTCTTTTCGTATCGCCGCAATGGAGCGATCGGGCGCATGGGGGCTTTCATCTGGTTGGAACAGCCGGGTGCGTTAATAAAAGGGGGCGTTAATAAATTGAACAAAACAACCTAATAGGTTAATATGCGCCTATGGAAAAGAGGAAGCCTAACTATCTGTTGTCCGATGTGCTGGCAATCGTCGCAGCCAGCGGGGTTGATGCTTTCACTCAGACAGCTTTGCATGGTGCTTGGGATGTGGGGCTTACTTCCGAGGGTGCGGTTGCCGTTGTGCTTGGCCTGCGGCAACCAAATTTTTACAAGAGTATGACCACCCATGCCGATCACCGTATTTGGCAAGACGTTTATCACGTTGACCTAAAATCCGGCTTGAGGGTTTATATCAAGCTGACACTACGCGAAAACGGAATTGTTGTCATTCAATTTAAGGAGAAATGAGATGAAGCACTTATGCTTGAATTGCGAAAAGGCGGACATGGTGCGCGGCAAAAAAGACAAGACCGTCGAATACCGTGGCAAACAAATCACCATAGCCGCAGTGGACGGCTGGCATTGCCCTGCGTGTGGTGAATGCGAATTTGCCAGAGGTGAAGGCAAACGTTATGCGGCGGCAGTGGAGCAACTACGCGCAGCGATAGACAAACAAGAATCTGCGGAACTGGCGCGCATACGCAAAAAACTCAAACTGTCGCAAAAAGAAGCCGCCGTGATTGCAGGAGGCGGGGTTAATGCTTTTTCACGTTATGAACACGGCAAGTCCAAGCCGGTTGCGGCAGTCGTTAATCTGTTTCGCATTCTGGATAAACACCCGGAATTGGTAGACGAGATTCGCTAAGTGAGCTTTAAGTTAGGCGGGAACAATAATGAAAAACTGTGGGTTGTACCCGATGCACTGCAAGAGAAGAACATGAGTAAGAAAAACATCGGGAGCAACTTTGACGAATACTTGTCCGAGAACGCCATACTTGACGAAGCGACCGCTGTCGCCGTTAAGCGTGTCATCTAAAAATGAACCGTGGTACGTCCCGATTATTCTCAAGCTTTGCATCACCGGCAGTCCGCGTCAATGCCTGTTCTTGAACAGCCTCTTGCGCGTAGGCGAATGGGCCGGCCAGTCCCAACAAAAACAACAATGAATAATTCAATGCCGCCTGCAAAGGGCGGCCAATCAAGGTTTGGTTGTACATGATGATTCTCCTTTCGGTTTACAATGTTGCGCAGCCGGATTGCCGCTCAACGTGAAATATATTGAAGCACGCTTAAACTATCATTAGGCACAGAAACTATGAAGTACAGAATCTGTAGCGATCACGGCGATTAGCTTAGCTTGTCGCGCGACATTCACACGCGAACAGCCCGCGAGATGAGATATTCGCGTCCCCAACGTACCTTACCGTCCGCCGCGCGGTAACCTCCGAGGTACGAAAGCAGTTCGCTACGGAACGCCGACAGTGCGTCGCCTTGGAGACTCGCAACAGCCCGGACGGTTGGCCCGTAACGAGTCGAAAATAGCTCCCAGATGACTTCGGGCGAAGCGCCGAACTGCGGGCAGTCACCGTTGGTGAAAGTGAGATCGCGGAAAGAGCTTCCGAGGAGTTGGCGCACCTTGTCAGGATCGCCCCAATTGAACGGACTGGCGAGGCCGGCCGGCGGCGGGACATGCTTGTTGGTAATGCGGAACCAGCCACCCAAACCGCCTTCGGGAGTCCAAGCAAGGAATACGATGCGGCCTCCCGGTCGGGTAACACGGGCCAATTCAGCCGCAACCTTCGGCTGATCCGGCGCGAACATGTGGCCACACGTCGAGACCACGACATCGAAGGTGGCATCCGCAAAAGGAAGAGCCTCTGCGTCGCCCTCCCGGAAATCGATATCCCCGATGCCCGCTTCGTTGGCCTTGCTTTGCGCAACAGCAAGGAGCTCCGGCGTAATATCCACTCCCGTTACCACCGCGCCGCGCTCGCGCGCTGCAATTGCCGTAATACCCGTCCCGGTCGCAATATCCAGCACGCGCTCGCCGGAACGAATCATGGCAACCCGCAACGTCTGGTCCGTCGAGATCGTCAGCCCGTCCGCGATGCGGTCATATTCGCCCAGCGCCCATGTAGCGCGTTGCTTCTTCTTAAGCTCAGTGAAGTCCGTCATGAATCCTCCTTATTGTGAGTGAAGTGCCGCATCGGCCTTACAAGGACATCTCTCGGCTTCTGCGGTTTCGATTGTTGTGCAACCTAACGGACGATCTCTCCTTTTGGTTGAAAGTGTTGTGCAGATGGATTGCCGCCCAACCATGCCATACCGATCTTGACAAAAAGCTACCCTTTTCAAACAAGCACAATTTGAGATCGCATGCTGTAGAGCACAAATAAAACTTGTTCTTGTTCTTGTTGGCCAATATTATTTTTCTTCAAAGCAGCCAAAGCATCATCCAGGACCGCCATGAACTCCAAGGCTGAAATGTTCATTCCTTTATGCGCCGACAACAAATCTTTTCCCTTGTAAACATCGGGGCCGCCTGTTCCAGAAATAAAGAATGTAGCGGCCGCATTCTTGAGTTTGGCGGGATCGCTATTAGCAAATCGTGTGGCAATCGCTTTGTTGGCAAGATGATTGTCAATTACATCATTCGCTATATTGGTTATGCCGTTAATACCGCCCAGTCTTTCAAAAAGTGATGCACTCATGATTATTCTCCTGTATGTAAAAGATATTTACTTCTATAATTCGCTTGAAAAATTGAAGCGGGTATCAAAGTAACATCAAGCAATGGGACTGTGAAGTACAGAATCTGTAGCGATCACGGCGATTTAACCGCGACCAAATTAACTCGGAGAAATGTAAATGAATTCTTACGGCCAGTTCTGCCCGTTGGCACAAGCAACCCAATTATTGTGCGAGCGCTGGACATTGATTGTCGTGCGCGAACTCATTGCGGGAAGTACGCGTTTCAACGAGATCAAAAAAGGTGTGCCGCTGATGTCGCCAACACTATTGTCTGCGCGATTGAAACAGTTGGCAGTCGCCGGAGTGATAAACATCCAAGGCGGCAAAGGCAGCTATACCTATAACCTGACGGCAGCCGGGTTGGAGTTGCGCCCGCTCGTAGAACTACTCGGCGCATGGGGTCACCGTTGGGCGCGCTCTAATCTAAACAAAGGCGATCTGGATGCGGGTTTATTGATGTGGGATATGCGTCGATCCGTTGATCCGGCAATTTTTCCGCGCCATCGTATCGTTGTTCAATTTGAATATCCCGATGCACAAAAAGGGGCGCGAGATTGGTGGCTAGTCACCGAAAACGGTGAAGTAGACTTATGCTTGAGTGACCCCGGTTACGATGTCGATGTGATTATCAACTGCTCACTGAAAACGATGACCGAGGTTTGGATCTGCCAGCTAGGCTTTAATGATGCGATGAAAAAAGGCGACCTTAAAGTGATGGGAGACTCAAAACTTACCCGTAAGCTTCAAGATTGGCTGCGATCCAGCCCATTGTCTAGGCTCGGCTCTCTCGGTGAATTACCTAAGCTGGCGTGGGATATTAACCCGAGCAAGGCAAAACTGTCGTGACAAGGGCACCGGCTTGGTCACGCTTAAATTCGATTCATCCCCGCTGCCTATTTACTATTAAACAAAGTACTCTGCCAGCCATGCCGGTTGCAGCCACACGCTTACCTTTGACCAGCGCATGAAATTATTGCCAAATGTACAGCTTCTTTAGGACTCGTCTCAAGCGGAATTTTGTTTATGCCCACCTCAACCATTAAAGCTGATTCCAATAAAATTAGAATAGATAAATGGCTGTGGGCGGCACGATTTTTTAAGACGCGCACGCTGGCGGCAGATGCGGTGGAATGCGGCAAAGTGTTGCTGAACGAGGTGCGGGTCAAGCCCGCGAAGTCTTTGGCGATGGGCGATAGGCTCAGTATTCGCCTAGGCCCATATCAGTTTATAGTAGAGGTGTTGCAGTTATCCGATAAACGCGGGGGCGCACCGCAAGCGCAAAAAATGTATAGTGAAACGGAAGCCAGCCGCCTGCGGCGCGAGGAAATTGCCATACAATTGAAAGCCAGTGCCTCGACCCAAGTGGGCAGGCCGACCAAGAAAGATCGGCGCGATTTAGATAAAATAAAATCTGGCGTTTGGTAACCTAATTTCAATCTTAATCAAAAATAGTGATGCAAAATTTGGTGGAAAATTCGATGCCCACAACTTCTTCAGCCACGCTGGCAGACTGGTTTAGCACGCCTCAAGGACAATATTTGTTATCCCGCGAGCAGGCTTATTTTGACCGTAGCGTGGCAGATATTTTTGGTTATAACGCGCTGCAATTAGGGCTGTCCCAATTTGATTTTTTAAGTGCCAGCCGCATGCCTTCACGTTTTTCTGTGGGCTGTGAGCCTGCGGCAACTGTGCGTTTGGATATGAACCATTTGCCCTTTGATCGCGACTGTATAGACCTCGCGCTGATGCCGCATGTGTTGGAATTTGCCGACCATCCGCATCAAATCTTGCGTGAGGTGGTGCGGACTTTGCGCCCAGAAGGCAATGTGATTATCAGCGGATTTAATCCGAATAGTTTGTGGGGTACGCGCCGCAAATGGGGGGCTAAAACAGACTATCCTTGGTGCGGAAATTTTATTGCTTTATCGCGTTTAAAAGATTGGCTGGCACTGCTGGGTTGCGAGGTTGTGGCGGGCCGTTTTGCCGCTTATGCGCCCCCGCTAAAAAGTCCGGATTCGCTGACTCGTTTTAATTTTATGGAGCCTGCCGGAGACCGCTGGTGGGCGGTGTTCGGGGGCGTATATTTTTTGCAGGCAACCAAGCGTGTAGCGGGCATGCATTTAATCAAGCCCAAATGGAAAGAGGGATTTGTCACACAGCTTATGCCCAGCAAAGCCCCGATGGGTAGAAAAATATCGCAGTGCACCAAGCCCGATGAGTAAGCCGCAGGCCGACATCGTGCAAATTTTTACCGATGGGGCGTGCAAGGGCAACCCGGGCGTGGGCGGGTGGGGCGCGTTGCTGAAAGTTAAAGGGCGCGAGCGCGAATTATTCGGCGGCGAATTACACACGACCAATAATCGCATGGAATTATTAGCGGCGATCAGCGCGCTGGAGGCTTTGACCCGCCCCTGCCAAGTGATGCTGCACACCGATTCGAAATATGTGCAGCAGGGAATTAGTGTGTGGGTGCATGATTGGAAGAAACGCGGTTGGAAAACTGCCGCCAAACAGCCTGTTAAAAATGAAGATTTATGGCGCAGACTGGACGATGTGACGAGCAAACATCAGGTGCAATGGGTGTGGGTAAAAGGCCATGCCGGGCATGTGGAAAACGAGCGTGCAGATGAGTTGGCCAATCGCGGTTGCGCGGAAATGGCGGCGACAGCCAAGCTTTCAATTTGACCCCAAACACTTCACCCAACAACTCATCAAGTTTGTCATTCTCGCGCAGGCGGGAATCCAGTCAAATAAAATTCGGCAGCGATACTGCACCGAGATTTTGCCCGCTACGCGGGGCGTTGTCTGGCTGGATTCCCGCCTGCGCGAGAATGACGAATTTTCGGACTAGGTGGTTATCTAGCTTGAATAACTTAGCTGGTTTAAATAACTTAGCTTGATCGAACTCATTTAATGGGACTTTGCAATGAGACAAATCGTTTTTGATACCGAAACCACAGGCTTAAATCCAGACCAAGGACATCGCATTATCGAGTTGGCGGCGATTGAATTATCGGATCGAAAAACCACTACACGACGATTTCATCGCTACTTAAATCCTGAGCGTGAAATTGATGCAGGCGCGGCAGAAGTGCATGGATTAACGCTGGAACGCTTACTAGATGAGCCTAAATTTGCCGAGATCGCCCCGGCTTTCATTGAATTTATCAGCGGCGCAGAACTTATTATTCACAACGCACCATTTGATGTGGGATTTTTAAACGCGGAATTAGCGCGGGCTGGATTGCCGCCACTCAACACGTTTTGCCCACCGCCGCTGGACACATTAAAGCTGGCAAAAGAATTACACCCAGGTAAAAAAAATAATTTGAATGCGCTGTGCGCCCGTTACCTAATCGACAATTCTCAACGCACCCTGCATGGCGCGTTACTAGATACCGAGCTACTGGCGGAAGTGTATTTGGCCATGACCCGTGGCCAAGAAAGTTTGTTGGGGGATGACCATAGCGCACAGGTGGATGAAGCCACGCCTTATTCGGAAGATGCGCCACGGCCTGCGGTACGAGTGGTGCAGGCAAACGCGGAAGAGCTTGCGCTCCATGCGAAATTATTAACAAGCATCGCTAAAACCAGCGGCGGAAAATGCTTGTGGCAGCAGTTGGAGCTGGGTGGGTGATGGACATATACCAAGCATTTAAGGAAGCACTGATTTAATCCTCCATGTACCGCGTTGCTGGCAAAATCGTGATGATCGCAAGGCGTGTGCCGAAGGCTAGGGGTTATTCTCCCTAGCGAGGCGCACAACGCAGCGAGCGCGCGATTTTTCCGCAACCCTTAAGGGACAAGGTTTTGCGGGCGGTCTGCTATGTCAGGCTCCTCGCCAAGGGAACGACCCTTAGCCTTGTAGCCTTTCGTGCATCCCCTCCCGCAAAACCGTCGTCGCGGTCATGTGGGATTAAATCAGTGCTTCCTTAATGCGGCGAGCCGTCCATCACGTGAACGATGCACTATAGCTTCGGCTAAAACGCTCCCCGACTAATCTCTTGAAATAATTGCAATCTGCGCGCATCAATTTTTCCTTGCTGCTGTGCAATTTTCAACGAGCACTCTGGCTCGTGCTGGTGAGTACAGTTGCTGAACCGGCACTTGCCCAAGTACGGCGCAAATTCCAAAAACCCTGAAGCAATCGTTTCCGTACTCAAGTGATGCAAGCCGAATGCTTGCACGCCGGGGCAATCAATTAAATGACTATGTGCGTTAAGGTGGTAAAGATGGGCGCGCGTGGTGGTGTGTTTGCCGGAATTAAGCGCGCTGGAAATTTCGCGGGTGGCGGCATGTGCATTCGGCAATAACGCGTTAATAAGCGTGGATTTGCCCATGCCAGACTGCCCCATTAATACGCTGGTGTGGTTTTCTAAAAAAGGGCGCAGGGGATCAATATTATCTTTGGCAGATAGCTCTAGTACACGGTAGCCCGCTTTTTGATAGGGCGCAAGTTGCGTGCGTGCCTGCAGCGTGGCGGCGTGCAAGTCACATTTATTTAACACGATGAGTGTCGCCAAATTTTGCTCGTGCGCGGCGATCAGGCAGCGCGTTAACAGCTCGTCACTAAAAGGCGGTTCCGTCGCAACCACGATAACCACTTGTGCGATGTTGGCCGCGATGTATTTGCGGCGATAGGCATCGGAACGAAACAATAAGGATTGTCGCGGCAAAGCGCGCTCGATCACGCCTTGCTGGCTGCCCGTGCGCAGTATTTCTACTTGATCACCGCACACAAATTCACTGGTTTTACCGCGCGACAAACAGGGGAGTAATTCTCCCCCTGCCAACTCGACCAAATATTGGCGGCTGTAGGCGGCGACAATTTGACCGACTATGTTCGCACTCAAATGGCAAACAAGGCATCCACCTTGGCAGCGCAGATGAAATCATTTTCCGATAATCCGCCGATGGCGTGCGTGCTATAAACGACCTGGCAAGTTTTATAACCCACGGTTAAATCGGGATGATGATCTTCGCGGTGTGCCAGCCACGCTACTGCGTTAACAAATGCCATCGTGTGATAATAATTTTTGAAGGTAAATGTTTTCTCGATCAGCATGTCGCGCTGCGTCCAACCGCTAATTTGTTGGAGTAAGGCCGTCACTTCATTTTGTGACAATGGTGGCACACCGCCTTCGCATGGCTGGCATTTTTTGTTGGTTAAATCACATTGAGTATCCATAGCAATTATTGAAACTTGTAATAAGTTTGGTTGAGATACGCGCCCACATTTTGCTCGTCTTGCAGCGTGAGTTTAATGCCCGAAGCTTCACTGCAATAATGCATCCGCGCCACCATTTGTTGCGGCGTATGCACGATGCGATTGGGGCGGGTAAAAATCGCGCTGCCATCACCGCCCATTTTTTGCACATGGCAACGGTTGCATTTGTTCTGCTCGAAAAATTGTTTCCCTGCGATGGCATCTCCCGATGCAAACGGCGCAGCTTGGGCGATGCCGCTGAGCATTAAAAAACTTAATAACAAAATCGCTTTCATATTTTTTCTCCTATTTAAACGGCTAAAGACTTGAGTCTGGCAATACGCACCATCGCCGGTGGATGCGAGTCGTAGAACGTTGAATACAAGGGATCCGGTGTGAGCGTGGCGGCATTGTCTTGATACATTTTTACCAGCGCGCTGGATAAATCGCGGGCATCCGTTTGTTGCGCGGCGTAGGCATCGGCCTCGAATTCATGTTTGCGTGAATAAAAACTCATGAGCGGATTCAGCAGAAAACTGAACACGGGCATAACCATAAAAAATAATAATAATGCGAGCGCGGTGGCTAAAGATTCATGGGGGATAGTCACACCCAGCCCGGTGTAAAACCACGCCGCTTGCATGAGCTGTGCCAGTAGCCACAAAAATGCCAAGCTCATGACAAAGCTAGAAATGATGCGTTTGATGACATGGTGTTGTTTAAAATGCCCCAGTTCGTGCGCCAGCACGGCCTCAATTTCTGCAGGCGAAAGCCGCGCTAACAACGTATCAAAAAATACGATACGCTTGGTTTTGCCAAAGCCCGTGAAGTAGGCATTGCCGTGCGCACTGCGCTTGGAGCCATCCATCACGAATAAGCCCTGTGCGGTAAAACCACATTTTTGCAGCAACGCGCTGATGCGTGCCTTAAGTGTTTCATCTTGCAAAGGCGAAAACTTATTGAACAATGGCGCGATGAACGTGGGATAAATAAATAACAGTAGCAGATTAAAAACTACCCACACCCCCCACACATACAACCACCAGTTTTGCCCCACTTTACCCATCAGCCACAGCACGCCAAAGAGCAAGGGCAAGCCGAGCACAGCACCTAATAACAACCCTTTTATCATGTCGATTAAATAGAGCAGCGGGGTCATTTTATTAAAGCCGAAGCGCGCTTCAATAACAAAAGTGCGATACCAATTGAACGGCGTTTCCAGTAACGCAGAAAGCAGCAGCACCACCAAAATAATTGCTGCGCCCTGCATGAGGGCATCATCAAAAGTCAGCAATGCCCAATCGGCAATCTGCTGTATGCCCCCGCCTAAAGTGAACATCAGCAACAGTGCCGCGTCAAACAGCACATTTAGCAAACCCAGGTGAATCTTGGCACGCGTGTAATCCGCCGCTTTTTGATGGGCAGCCAAATCAATCTGCGCGCTGAAATCAGGCGGCACTTGGGTACGATGTTTTTGTATATGGCCCAAGTGCCGGTACGCCAACCACAATTTAACCAAAGTGGTGATCAGTAACGCGCTTAAAAATAATGCAGAAAATTGGAATGCGGTCATATATCCTATCATTTGTCTGTGTAATTTCTTGTGGGCTCTATGCTTCAATATGGCACAATATGCAAAGGGCTCAGCGAGCCCTATTCTTATTGACACTACGGCGAATTATGGCACAAAATCAAAATCACCTTATCTGGATAGACATGGAAATGACGGGGCTGGTTCCAGAAACGGATCGCATTATCGAAATCGCTATAGTCATTACCGACAATGACCTCAACACCATCGCTGAAGCTCCTGTAATGGTTGTATATCAAGAGAGCCAAGTGTTGGAAAACATGGATTCTTGGAATAAATCGACGCACGCAAAATCGGGTTTAATAGACAAAATAAAAACCTCAACCCTGAACGATGCAACCGTGGAAACAGACATGCTGGCGTTTTTAAACGCGCATGTGCCGGCTCGTACTTCACCGATGTGCGGCAATTCTATTTGCCAAGACAGACGTTTTCTCGCCCGTTGGATGCCGCAACTGGAGGCCTATTTTCACTACCGCAATTTAGATGTCAGCACGCTTAAAGAGTTAGCCAAACGCTGGAAACCGGAAGTCGCACAAGGATTAAAAAAACACGGCAAGCATGAGGCGCTGGCGGATATTTATGAATCTATCAACGAGATGAAGTATTATCGCGAACATTTTATTCGGCTTTAAAAGCCAAGGTTGACTTTAAAAACTGGGCTCATCTGTCATAACAGAAAGGAAAATTGATGCGAAATAGCGTGATGAAAAATATTATTCAACCCATTTTAATCCTTCTTCTTTTGCTGTTAGGCGGACAAGTTTGGGCAGACTTGCCTGAAGGCGTAAATGCCTTTAACAATAAAAAATACGCCACCGCTTTAAAAGAATTTCGCCCGCTGGCAGACAAAGGGGATGCCGTGGCGCAATTTCATTTAGGCCAAATACACGGCAAAGGCTTAGGCGTGGCGCAAGATAGCAATCTCGCCGCGGTGTGGTATGGCAAGGCCGCCGAGCAGGGTCATGCCGAGGCGCAGACAGCATTGGGCTTGATGTATTACACAGGGGTCGGCGTAGCCAAAGATTACAATGCCGCATTACGCTGGTTTCAACAGGCGGCGCAGCAAGGTCATAAGGAAGCCGCGTTTAATTTGGGCTTGTTGTATGACGACGGCAAGGGCGTTGCAAAAGATCAAAAAGAAGCGTTGGCGTGGTTTATTAAAGCAGGCACACAAGGCCATGTCCTCGCCCAATTTAATCTGGGGGTGATGTATAGCAACGGCCAAGGCACGGCACAAAATTATTCAGAGGCATTCACTTGGTATAGCAAGGCCGCGGAACAAGGCCACGCTAAAGCGCAATCTAACTTGGGTTTACTATATGAAAAAGGCTTAGGCACGGCGCAAAATTACGCGGCGGCAGCCAGTTGGTATCAAAAATCTGCGGCGCAAAATTATGCTAAAGCGCAATTCCATCTTGGCCGCATGTACTACGCAGGGCAAGGCGTGCCGCAAGATTTCGCCGCCGCCGCCGCATGGTATGCCCAAGCAGCCGAGCAAGGTGATGCCGCCGCACAATTTAATCTGGGGCTCAGTTACGCCAAGAGTCAGGGCGTGGCGATTGATGTAATACAAGCCTACAAATGGTTTAGCTTGGCGGCCTCTGCGGGCGATATGAAAGCGCAAATTTATATGGAAGAACTGGAAAATGGCCTGACCTTCCAACAACTGACTGCAGCCCGCACTGAAGCGCAGATATGGAAAAATAAACGTAAAACATAATCCCTTTACGATGAATACACTGGCCGCGGACATTCCATCGATCAACTTGCAAACCATACGCGAGGCGAGGTTGCTCGCAACCAAATCCAAACGCAGCATCGTGATCGAGCTAGAAAATTTGCTGGGGATGGAGCGCGATGCTTTTATCACCAGCTTGGGGCAAACGCTTAATATTCCGGTACTGCTGGGGGACGCGATGTCTGCCTGCGAAGCATTGCCGGAGCGACGTTTATCGCTGACCAAAGCGATGCAACGCGAGTGCGTGGCGGTACGTACCCCGCAAGGCGAAAAGTGTGTGGTCATCACCAATCCCTTCGATCACGACCTGCAATCTTGGATAAATGAACGGTTGCGCGGCTTGACGGTTCATCTCACGCATCCCTCCGACCTCACCAATTACCTTAAAAAAATCGAGGACAACACCCGCGCCATTGATAACCTGGGGAGCGCGGCCTTAGCCGACCGCATGATGGGAATGGGCACAGCCGAGGATCAGTCGGTCGAAACGCTCACGCTCACTAAAATCAGCGAAAGCTCGAGCGTGGTGGTGCGGCTGGTTAATTCAACGCTGTACGACGCATACCGCATCCACGCCAGCGATATTCATTTGGAGACCTCGCCCAAGGGCTTGGCGATTCGTTATCGCATCGACGGCGTGCTCGATCACACCGGCTCCATTCAAGGCATAGACCTGGCCGAGCAAATTATTTCGCGTATTAAAATCATGGCCGAGTTGGATATTTCTGAACGCCGCATCCCGCAAGATGGCCGCTTTAAAGTCACCATCAATGGCCGCCCTATTGATTTTCGCGTATCCATCATGCCCAGCATTTTTGGCGAAGATGCGGTGTTGCGTATTTTGGATAAACAAGAGCTAGCCGACCAACTGCACGGTGTGCGCGTAGACAGCTTAGGTTTTGACGCGAAAACCGTACGCGTTTTGCGCCGCCTATCTGCCGAGCCGCACGGCATGTTGCTGGTGACCGGCCCCACGGGAAGTGGCAAGACCACCACTTTGTACGCCATGATTACCGAGATCAATACCGGTAGCGACAAAATCGTCACCATCGAAGACCCTGTGGAATACCAATTGCCTGGCGTATTGCAGATTCCAGTCAACGAAAAAAAGGGGCTGACTTTTGGCAAGGGGCTGCGCTCCATCCTGCGGCATGATCCCGATAAAATTATGATCGGTGAGATTCGCGACACCGAAACCGCGCAAATTGCTGTGCAATCTGCCTTGACTGGTCACTTAGTTTTTACCACTATTCACGCCAACAACGTGTTTGATGTCATTGGCCGCTGTATGCAATTGGGGGTAGACCCATACAGCTTTGTCTCGGCGCTAAACGCGATAGTAGCGCAACGATTATTGCGCCTATCCTGCACCGACTGCCTCGTTGAGTATGTGCCGGATGCTGAACTATTGGCAGCCTCAGGACTTGATCAAGCCAACATTGCCGACATGCACTTTACCGAGGGAATAGGCTGCAAAACTTGCCGTGGCACGGGCTATTATGGGCGCACGGCCATTGCTGAAATATTGATTATGGATGATGAAATTCGCGAGCTGATTGTTGACCGCCAGCCGATCAGCCGCTTAAAAGAAATGGCGCGCAGAAAAGGGACACACCTGTTGCGGGAATCCGCGCTGAACTTGGTTCGCCAAGGCAAAACCACATTGCAGGAGGTTAACCGTGTTACATTTGTGGCGTGATAAATATTGCATCGCCCTCAGCCCGCACCGACTAGAAGCGGTGCGGCGCAAACGCGGATTACGCCCGGTTGTGGACTATAACTTTTCTGAATCTTTCAAACCCAGCGCGGGTGAATCCATTTGGAAAGCCTCGGTGGCCGCACTCACCCGCTTTATCGCCAGCACGAACGCCAGCGCGGATGTAACCATCGTGTTATCCAACCATTTCGTGCGTTATTTATTGGTGCCGTGGAGCGATCAAATAAGCAGCCCAGAAGAATATCGCAACTTTGCCGCCGCCGCGTTTGAAGAAATTTATGGCACGCGCGCAGCGGAATGGGAAGTGTGCGTATCGGATGAGCGTGCCGGTTCACCGCGTCTCGCCACGGCGGTGGATAAAGATTTGCTGACTGGCATTCGGCAGGCCACGCAAGGTTCATCCTTACGGCTACGCTCCATTCAACCTTATTTGATGGCCGCGTTTAATCAAACAACACCATTAAAAAAATCTCAAAACTTTATATTCATGTTGGTCGAAACCGACCTCGTGTGCTTCTTGATGGCGGAGAACGGTCAGTGGCAGAATGTGACAGCTACCACCATAGCAGGTGACACAACCCCTTTGCCGTTGGCACTGAGCACAGCGTTAGAGCGGCAAATTTTCCTGGCAGACTTACAAAATAGCTCCGCCCTGCCTATTTTTGTACATGCCGCACATCTCCAAGGGCTGGAGCTCCCCGCCGTTTTGGGCGAAACGCCACAAATGCTGACTCTACCTATACCGCAAGGGATGGCAGCAGAGCAGTATCCATCAATTGGTTTGGCAGTGACGGCGGTGTAATCAGATGCGACACTTATCCCTAGATTTTGAAAGCACCGCATCCAACTTGCAGATGGGCTACAGCTTGTTGCTTGCTGGTATTTTGACTTTTGTGCTGATCGTGACGGCCAACGTCATGCTGACACACAAAATAGAAATCTACTTGGCCGAAGCCGAGCAGCAAGCAGATGCAATTATTGCACCCGACAATACCGCGCACGCAGAAGATGCCGCTCGAAAAATTTCGGCACACTTAACGGGGCCGTGGGGAAAATTATTCCGCGCGTTGGACAGCACCGAAGCGCCTAACGTGGCACTGCTATCACTCAAGCCCGATGTACCAAATCGCACACTGCGAATCTACGCCGAAGCGCGGGGCTTTAGTGCCATGCTGAGCTATTACGATGCGTTGTTGCAAAACGGAACCTTTGATAAAGTGGTGCTGACCGAGCATGAAATTCAGGATAAAAATCCGCTGCTACCAGTGCGCTTTAACATCACTGCTACTTGGCAGTAAAAATTGAACAGTAATAAAATTTAGACCGCGCATAAAACATTATGGCTATCAACCGACTCATCCTCGCGGAAACGCTACAAAAAATTGGAAAGCCTGGTGTGGCTGGCATCGCTCTGCTCGCCTTTAGTTTGAGCCTCATCTTTTCGATGCTGCTGCCATCTTGGCAATCCTTTCACCAGGTAGAAAAAGCAGTGAACCTCTCTCCAGAAGAAGACCCGGTTGCCGCAGAGCTGCAAGCGTTCTACAAAAACTTTCCGCTGCACACACAAGCACCCGAATCTTTATCCTATTTGTACATTGCCGCCAAGAAGCACAATGTGCGCATCACGCGCGGCCAATACGCGCTGACCCACGATGTTGAATCAGGCATGCTGCGCTATCGCATTGCCTTGCCAGTGCAAGGCACTTACGGGCAGATTCGTGAATTTGTCGCCACTGCTTTACAAATGATTCCAACTCTCGCGCTCGATGAAATCAGCTTTGAGCGTCCACAAATTTCAACCGCACAGGTCGATGCGCGCATCAGCCTTGTGCTTTATTTAAAACCCGGAGGATGATAATGAAAATGCGGACGATGCAATTAGGTTTAGTGGCGGTCATTGCGGCGGGCTTTGCCATTCCTGAAATCGCCTCCAGCCTGGTTCCCAAAAAACGGGTTGTCAAAAAACCTGCGCTGGCTCGCAGCAGCATCAAACGTCCCCCCTCAGCCATGCAGTTAGTGGTGCTGAATACTTCGCGCATTGAACCGCCTGCGGCAAAATTATTTTCCGCCAAATCATGGGCGATCACCCCACCGCCGAAGAGAGCGTTTTCACCCCCTCCACCGCCCGTTGTTATCCTGCCTCCGCCCGTGCCTGAAGCTCCGCCCCTGCCCTTTGTCTTTATGGGCAAAATGGTCGAAGGCAATCAAACCACGCTTTTTCTGGTGGACGGTGAGCGTGTGCACATGGTCACTGAAGGCGCGGTGATCGACAACCTTTACAAGCTGGAAAAAATAGAGTTGGGGCAAGCCACGTTACGCTATTTGCCACTGGAAACTGCGCACGCACAGATTCTCACCTTCGGAGAAACCCGATGAGCAATACCATTTTAAATTCTACGCTGCGTTATGGCTTAGTCGTGCTGCTGTTAGTAGGCTGTGCCGCGCAAAAATTGCAGCGCGAAGGCTTGGCCTTGATCGAGCAAGGTCGCTACGAACAAGGGTTGCAAAAGCTGGAAAAGGCTACCAAAGAAAGTCCCAATGATGTCACGCTAAAAATGGATTTGTATAACGGGCGCGAGCGTGCCGTGAACAAAATATTTGCCGCCATTGAAAACGCGAAAGCCGCAGGCAACGAGCGGGGTGCAGAGACCGGCTATCGTCGCATACTCGGCATCGCGCCAAATAACCCCAAAGCCCTAGAAGGTTTACGCCAACTGGAGAAACGCGACCTGCACGCCGAGGCCGTGGAGCAAGCCCAGCTCGCTTTAAAAAATGGCGATATCGACCAAGCGGAAAGTTTGGTGCAACAAGTGCTGGCGGTTAACGCTAAGCACACGGCAGCGTTAGCGCTCAATGCGCTGGTGCAACGGGCGCGCATAAAAGAGTCGCTGGCTACGCCACAGATTCATTCGCGCCTGAAAAAATTAACCAGTCTAGAATTTCGCGATGGCGGCATCAAGATGGTGTTTGACGTGCTGGCACGCGCCAGCGGCATCAATTTTATTTTCGATAAAGATGTGCGGTCCGATATCCGCGTCACCATTTTTGTGCGGAACGTGGCGGTAGAAGATGCGATTGATTTTATTTTGGCGCAAAGCCAGTTAGAGAAAAAAATTCTGTCCGATAACTCGGTGCTGATTTATCCCGACACGCCTGCGAAAATTAAGCAACATCAAGATTTAATTGTTCGCACTTTTTATATCGTCAACAGCAGCGCTAAAGACACCGCCGAAACCCTCAAAAACATTCTCAAAACAAAAGATTTGCATGTCGATGAGCCCCGCAATTTGATTATTGTGCGTGATACGCCCGAAGCGATTCGGCTCATTGAAAAAGTCATCCGCACGCAAGATTTAGCCGAGCCCGAAGTCGTATTGGAAATGGAAGTGTTAGAAATTAACCGTAACCGCGCTATGGAATTGGGCGTAAGTTGGCCGGACACCTTTACTTGGCTGGTGCCCAACCCCGCCCGCATTACACTGGCTGATTTGCCCTCTGGCGGTGATTTGACCAGCACCAACATTGGAGTCAATGCCAGCACCGCACTCAAGTTGCGGCAGGACAATAGTATTGTAAATGTCATTTCCAATCCGCGCATACGCGTGAAAAATCGGGACAAAGCGAAAGTGTTGGTGGGTGACCGCGTGCCGGTTATTACCTCTAGCGTGATACCGGGCTCGACCAACCCGGTGACCACCGAAAATATCACTTACTTGGATGTGGGGCTGAAGCTAGATGTGGAGCCGCTGATTTTGTTAGATGATAATGTGTCGATCAAGGTCGCGTTAGAAGTGAGTACGTTGGGAGAATCAGTGGTGACCAAACAAGGCTCGGTAGCTTTCCGCGTGGGTACGCGCAGCATCAACACCTCTTTGCAATTGAAAGATGGCGAGACGCAAGTGTTAATGGGCTTGATTCGCGACGAGGAACGCAACACCGCCAGCGGTCTGCCAGGGCTGATGGATATACCCATTTTGGGTCGCCTCTTTTCTCAGCCCAAAGACTCCACGCAAAAAACCGAAATTGTGCTGTCGATTACGCCGCGCATCGTACGCAAAGTAAAACGGCCTGATGCACATGATATGGAATTATGGTCAGGCACGGAAACCAACTTAAAAGTGCGGCGTGCCAGTTTGCAAAATAACGCGGTGGCAACATTGTCTGCTGCCCCTCAAGCCGCCGATTCTATCAAGGATGAAACCAAGTCTGTTGCAGCGCAGCCATTTCAAATTAATTTAAGCGCGCCGACTGAGGCAAAGGTGGGCGAACAATTTACGCTTGAGGTAAATGGCTCGGCCAGCACGCCACTGTTAGGCACTGTTGTCGCGCTACAGTTTGATCCTGCCATGTTAGAAATGGTCAGCCTTGCGCCAGGTGAATTCTTTAAACAGCCCGATTCTGAAATTCGTATCACCCATAAACTGGATACCCAAAACGGAAAATTGGAAGTGGACATTACCAATACGGGCATAGAAGGTGTACAAGGCAATGGGGGGTTATTCCGCGTGATATTCAAGGTAAAAGCCGCTGCCGAAAAATCACAGCTTCAGTTAGTTGCTGCCACCCCTTGGGGATTGGATGATAAAACAATGACTTATAACTTGGGTGGCCCGCTGTCAATATTGCTCAAACCATGATGGTCAGTTGTAAAATCCGTAGCGGCAAAGGGAGAAATCCAACCGCCCATATGCGCGGCTTTACGCTGATTGAAATATTGGTCACGGTAACGATTGTCGCCATCCTTGCCAGCATCGGATTACCTCTTGCCGAACTGGTGGTGCAGCGGCAAAAAGAGCAAGAATTACGCAGCAATCTACGAGAAATTCGCGGCGCGATTGATGCCTACAAGCTGGCGGTAGACCAAGGGCGCATCATCAAAAGCGCGGGAAGATCCGGTTATCCCAAGTCGCTCGAAACCTTGGTCCATGGCGAGGAAGATATACAAAGCCCCGTCCAATCAAAAATATTTTTTCTACGCCGCATACCCAGAGATCCCATGCATCCCGACACCACGCTACCTGCCACCGAAACATGGGGCTTACGCAGTTACGCCAGCCCGCCGGATGCACCCCGCGAGGGGATCGATGTCTATGATGTGTACTCGCGTGCGCCAGGGCTGGGACTGAATGGCGTGGCTTATCGCGATTGGTAGATCATGGCTAAACTTAAATCTGGCTTTACTTTAATTGAGTTGCTCGTGGTGATGAGCATTGTTGCGCTGCTGCTTACGCTGGCGGTGCCGCGCTATTTTCAAAGCATCACCCGCGCCAACGAGGCGGTGCTCAAAGAAAATTTAATGCTCATTCGCGATTCATTGGACAAACATTATGCTGATACGGGCAGCTACCCAGCCAGCTTGGAAGACTTGGTTACTAAACGATATTTACGCAAGCTGCCGCTAGACCCGATTACTGAAAGTGCGACGACGTGGATTATTATCCCGCCCCTCAATACAGCCAAAGGCGCGGTGTTTGATGTAAAAAGTGGCGCCGAAGGCGAGGCGTTAAATGGTGAACCGTATAGCCAATGGTAGCCGCGACCTACATATGAACCACCCCCAACAACAAGGATTTACCTACATCGCCGTGCTGCTGCTGGTGGCGTTGCACGGTGCTGTTCTCGCTGCTGCCGGAATGGTATGGCACACCGAAGGGCAGCGCGAGAAGGAGCGGGAACTTTTATTTATCGGTGAACAATTTCGGCTCGCCCTCCACTCCTACGCCGAAACTGGCTCCGGTGTGGTTGGTCAACTTCCACCGACATTAGATGATTTGGTTTTGGATAGACGACTGCTTTCCACCAAACGCCATTTACGAAAAATATTTATCGACCCAATGACCGGACAAGCACAATGGGGAATACTGCGCGCTACAGATGGCAAGTCCATCATCGGCGTGTACAGCCTATCGCACGACACCCCGATTAAAGTAGATAACTTTCCGCCCCCCTATCAACACTTCAACAGCGCGAGCCAATACAACGATTGGAAATTTCAGTACGTACCGCCAAAAAAAGCCCTTAGGATTTTTGATTAGCGGCATGACGAGCGCAACGAAGCATTATTGAATGCTGCTCGCCAGTTCAAAAATCGGCAAGTACATCAGTATGACAATTAGGCCGATCAACACGCCGATGACAGCCATCAAAATGGGCTCAAATAATTTAAGGAACCAATCTACCCAGCGCGCCATTTCTTCATCATAAAAATCGGCCGTGCGTTCCAACATTTCTCCCAAATTTCCTGACCGCTCGCCCGCACGTAACATTTTTAGCGCAACCGGTGTCATCATGCCGTTATCGTCCATCGCACGGGAAAGGGTTTTCCCCTCGCCCACCCTTGCCATCACTTGCGCTAACTGATGACGCATATCTTGTCTCAATATTTCTTGCGTCATACCAAGCGCGGTGAGAATAGGAATGCCACCACGCAGTAACATGCCCAGCGAACGATAAAATCGCCCTAGCTGATACGACAAAATACGTTCGCGCACACCGGGAATATTCTCAATTTTATTTAACAATATGCGTCGGAGGCGCGGGTGCTGCAACCCAAAACCAACAAGTACAAGCATCGTCACCACCGTCAGCGCGACCCCCATTTGATGCGCCGCTAAAAATTTACCCCACATCATTAATAGCTGCGATAGCCAAGGCAAGTTATGGCTCACCTCTTCGTACACCACGCTAAATTTAGGCACCACATAACCCAGCAGAAAAAGCATCACCGCCATGCCCACCCCCAACAACAACACGGGGTAAATAGAGGCACTGATAATCTTTTTTCTGATTTGATCGACACGGGTACGGTAACTGATATAACGCGCTAACGTTTCATCCAACTCGCCCGTGCGCTCGCTAGAACGCACGAGGGAAATATAAAGTTCTGGAAAGACCGCAGGTATTTGGCTGAGTGCCTGGGAAAACGGCTTCCCTTCTTGCAAGGCTTTGACAATTGTTTCGAGTATACTTTTGTGCGCGGCTCGCACCTCTTTTTCTGCCAAACTTTCTATGGTCTCGATTAAAGATAAGCCCGCGCGCAACAAGGTCACCAGCTCTTGCGTAAACAACAACAGCGGAAACGGTTGTACCCGTCGATAGCCTGTCCAAGATTGTTGCGCGGTAACCGACAGCACTCGCGCGCCCTGAGCACGCACCATTTGCATGGCATCCGCCTGGTTGGCAGCTTCGATTGCCAGTTCGATAATACCCTCCGGTTGACGCACGGCTTTAACGCGAAATTTCATTCAGGGCATCACCAGCTCGTTATATCCGCATCATCATCACTGCCACCCGGCTTGCCATCTTTCCCCAGCGAAAGAATATCGTACTCGCCATGCTCCCCCGGAAATTTATAGCTATAAGGCTTCCCCCAAGGATCCAACGGAATGCCTTTTTTGAGATAAGGCCCTTGCCATTTAGGCTCATTCAGTGGCCGAGTAACCAGCGCGCTCAACCCTAATTCGGAGGAAGGGTAACGCCCCACATCCAAGCGATATAAATCCAGCGATTTCTCTAATGCTTCAATTTGAGCTTTGGCTGTTTTCACTTCTGACTTACCTACCTGAGCAAAATATTTTGGCCCCACATAGCCTGCCAACAATCCCAAAATAACCATCACCACCAGCAGCTCAAGCAAAGTAAAGCCAGATAATCGCTTGTCTAACATAGATTGCTTACCTGATATAGGACGTTTAAAAGACACACTCACTGTCCGTTTCATATCGTTATTAATCCCCATAAAATGCGACCCGTTATTTATACTGCCAATTAGCATATTATCCCCACCGCCCCGCGATAATACAACAACAGCAATACAACAGCGACAATCCAAGTGACAGTCAAATATTCTTCGACTATACTCAAACGAGAGCAGTTGATGGGACGAAACCTTGAGCACAGGGAAAAACGGCGGGAATAATGCTCGCTCTATCCCTTAAAACAAGGCTTCCGGTACAATTATACTAAAAAAATATAGTACAACCCTACTGCACAAACCAGTACAAGCTTATAGCAAAATAAGTATTTCCCTCTCATGTGTTGCAATCTGGGCATGGGTAGATTACGCCTACCAGCCACCCCAAAAGTGGTGGTTGAAATTATTACCAGGTGGCTCAGCAACAAGTGTTTCAGTATTTTTTAGTTTATAACGAAAACTTGACGATCATTTTACGAGGAGAAGCAAACATGGAAACGCCCACGAACACAACCATTAACACAAGCTGGATGGGAATGCCCCGAAAATTGTTATCACAAAAACTACAAGCTGGCTTGGCGTTGGTTGCCTTGACATTATTATCCCCAATCAGTTCGATGGATGCATACGGCCAAGCGGTGTTAGGTCGCGGTGCAAACGGCGCAACAGGTAATGGCTTGGTCGGTGAAATTGAAAAAATGACTATTGTTGACCCCGCTGATCCTTATTCGGCAGGCACCATGACCATTTTAGGGCAAGAGGTCATCGTCCCTAGAAACATGCTGCTTGATCTCCCCGCCAATCGTTTGACCTTACAACAATTGTTTGACCAAGCGCCCGCAGATTGTAAAGCGCTCGGACAAAGCGGTTTGGCCGAAGCCGATACCTGCCTGAGCAAAGTGACCGCTGGGGTAACGGTACTGGCCAACCGCATTCCGGGGGTGGGCGTTATCATGGGTGACATCATGATCCATAAGGGTGCTTCTGACATATTTGCCGGTGCCGCATTACCGCAGATCATCTCGGGTGTCGTCACGTATATTAACTATAACGAGGGATATTTCCGCATCAACAGCGGTGCGGGCACAACCGCCTCTCCACCCACTGCCGCCACTCCGGGGGGCATGGGTATTATGATACGGTTGAATGATCCCGATGGCGTGCACACTATCCAAAAAGGTTTGGGTTGCTTAGGTGGAAACACGCCTACCAACCCCAACTGTAGTGCGGATCCACGCTACACCAATGACCCTCTCAATTACACACATGCCTTCACCACAGGGTATCCGCTGTGTATTCCCAGCACATCAGCGCGCGGTGTAGTGCAATCCAGCAACGGCTCCAATGCTAGTGGCGTAGGCGATGCCCTCTGCCCACAAGCTAACCGCCCCGCAAGTCCAACCACGCCTGCGGCAGACTCGCACTTTTTAGCGCCCATCAAAGTGGGGGACTGGTTCACAGCCGAAGGCAATTTTGAGACAGTGAATGGCGTACGTTTCTTCTCGCCACACTCCTCACATATCGGCGTAGCATTGTTGACACGTAATGCGCCAGATCAGCCTGATTATGTGTTCTTTGAAGAGGCTGAAATCGACGTTGCAGGCTTTTTAAATCAAAGAACCCGTATGTTGTTGATTGGTTTCACCACCTTGGATTCAGCGGTGGATGTGTACTCCTTGCACCACGGCCCAGATAATGCGGCGCATGAAGTGCCGTTGGCTTCAACCACAGGTTGTGATGCAGTGAATGGCGTAGCATCTTGTACCGCACAGGGTATCGGTACAGGTGCGAATGGTATTTTCAAAATACGCTATGACCTTGACTTCTTACTGGGTGTTGCCAGTGCGGGCGGCAGCTCAGGTAGCCCCTGTGCTGGTCTGTATGCCTCTGGCTTGCCCAGCATTATTAATGACCCAGCACTGGCTGCCCGCTGCGGACCCAATGATGGCACTTATACCTTTGAACAAGATTTCGCGGTGATGAACCCTGTCACCCGTGAAATCATCGGTCGTTCGCGGCATAAAGTGGCAAACCCTAATAACAAGACCTACGACATCCAAGGTCGTGACACTCTGCCTGACGGTTCTCCTGTTCAAAATGGTGAGTATCTAACCCCTATCGGCCTGGGTCACCCAGAAATGGCTGAGGTTGATCTCAACAGGCTTGCCCTGCCGTTCAACTTTGAAGGGATCGTCTGGAATCTGGATCGTCGTTTAGGTCCTGCAGGCTGTGATGGTGATTGCCCCGCGCTGGTGGACAATGCTCGCCCAGCGCTGAGTCCGTTCCCCTGCTCCGGCTTGAATCCGCTAAACCAAGTGAACGTACCAGATGGGGGTCGTCGTATTCTCTTGGCTTCCGTTGAGGATGCGCAGCTCATTCCCCCTGCAATCTGCCAGGCTGGCAATGGCTTCCAAGATGTAGCTGCAGTCGCCGGGCCACCTGATACCGTTGCGGTTACCTTGGCACTCCTCAGAACAGTGAGCCTACGGTTCCGTGTGGATGGTACAGTTGCTGCGAACAATGCTGGACAAATCTCAAATACTGTTCAGCTATTCAATGGCGCATTGGTCAATGGTGCTTGCACAGGCACACCGATAGGCAGCGTAGGCGTGATAGCCAATGCGTTCTCGCTCAGAACAGTGCTGGCAGCAACTGACATTCCTCCAACCGTTGTTTGTGCAAGAACAAACTTGGGCGGTGTCAGTCAGCTCAATGTAACTTCTAGACCTTAAAGTACCCAAAGAGCCACAACTTAGGGACATTGCTTAGGATCGCCACTTCGCGTGGCGTACCCTAAAAACTCAAAACCGCTAGATAGGCAACTGTCTGGCGGTTTTTCTTTCAGGCGGTTTTTTCTTTCAGGCGGTTTTTTATATGGGCATCTCTAATAATTCGTCATTCCCGCGCAGGCGGGAATCCAGTGGATTAAAAAATCTCCCACGCAGTGGGACAGTGCCGAGATTTTGTCCGCTACGCGGAGCATTTTCTGACTGGATTCCCGCCTGCGCGGGAATGACGGGGCGTGGGACAATCTGGCATAATTACAACCGTACACTCATCAATTTATTTCTAGAAAAGGCAGTTCAATCATTACTCAACCCTCATCTCAATTTAAGCAAAAAAATCATTCCATCATCCCACACATGCCCATCTTAATCATGTTGGTCATGTTGGTTGTTTTCAGCATGACTCGCATCGGTTTAGGTATTTATACCGGAGCAGATTTAGTCGATTGGCGGCTGTGGGCCGGCATACTCGTCAAAGGGCTGTGGTTTGATTTATCGGTTATCGCGATTTTGATTGCCATCATCTGCGCGTATGAGGCCGTGCTCCCCAACAAATGGCGCGCCAGTCGCTGGCACGGTTTATTGCGCCGATTATTTTTGTGGTGGGTGATTGCGCTGTTGCTATTTGGCGCGGTGTCTGAAGCCACCTTTTGGATAGAATTTTCTACCCGTTTTAATTTTATCGCGGTGGATTATTTGCTGTACACGCATGAAGTCATCACCAATATTCGCGAATCTTATCCAGTTGGCTGGTTACTCGCTGGCATTGGCCTCACGGCGGCGATTGCGGTCTGGCTTTTGCATCGCACCGTTCACCACATTGATGCTACCCCTATCTCGCGCACCAGCCGCCTGATGTTGCTGGCATTGGCTTTGGCTTCACCTGTGCTCAGCATTTTAATCAGCAGTGTCGACCAAATGGAAGGCTCGGAAAACGCGTATGCCGATGAATTATCCGGCAATGGTTTGTTCACCCTCGCCGCAGCCATGCGCCGCAACGAGCTGGATTACGACAAATTTTATCAAACCATCCCGCAGGCAGAAGCCCATGCCACGCTGCAACAACTGGGGGTGAAACGTCTACCGCTGGAAAACAAGCCAGATAACCAACCCATCATTCGCGCCACACACACCATCCTGCAACCCGCTACACCCAACCCGACACCATTCAGCAAACGACCACAAAACGTCGTCATGATTTCGATAGAAAGTTTATCAGCTTCCTTTCTTGGTGCTTATGGTGCGACCTCAGGGTTAACGCCAAACATGGATCAACTCGCCCGCGAGGGAATGAAATTTGAGCGTGTTTTTGCCACAGGCACTCGAACTGTGCGCGGGTTGGAAGCGCTCTCGCTCGGCACACCGCCCGTGCCAGGGCAAGCAATTGTGCGCCGACCCAACAACGAACATCTCACCACGGTCGGTGAAGTGTTGGAAAGTCAGGGCTACTCCACTTTTTTCTTTTACGGTGGATATGGCTACTTCGACAACATGAATGCCTACTACAGCGGCAATGATTACACCGTGGTGGATCGCACAGATTTCCCTGAGGAATCAATCATATTTGAAAATGCGTGGGGCGTAGCCGATGAAGTGTTATTTGATAACACCTTTGCCACGCTGGATAAAGAATTCCAGCAAAATCGGCCGTTCTTCGCGCAAATCATGACCACCTCTAACCACCGTCCCTATACCTACCCCAGTGGTCGGATAGACATCCCCTCGCCTGGCGGACGTGCAGGTGGGGTGAAGTACACCGACTACGCGATAGGTAAATTTATCCGTGACGCAAAAACCAAGCCGTGGTTTAAAGACACCTTATTTGTGATTGTGGCCGACCACTGCGCCTCGGTCGCCGGCAAGAGCAAATTGCCGATGGAAAATTATCACATCCCGCTGATTTTTTACGCGCCCGCACTACTCAAACCCAGTACTTACGCGCCCATCGTCAGCCAAATTGATATTGCACCCACCCTCATCGACGTACTGGGAAAAAAGGGCACGGAGTTATATTTTGGTCGCTCATTCTTTGCGCCAGGAAAGAGTCTCGAACGGGTATTCATCAGCAATTATCAAGAGTTAGGATATTTCCGTAATGGCGTGTTAACTGTGTTATCGCCGCGCAAGCAAACGGTCAGCTTCAGCATTGATCCCAAGACATTTAAATCTTCTCCTGCCCCCTTGGACCCGCAGGGGTTGAACGAAGCCATTGCGTATTATCAAACGGCCTCACGCACATTCAAAACGGGAGAGCTGCGCGCACCAGATCATCGGTGATTTCAATTGATTGCTGAAGATAAGTAGGTCGCAAATTGAGCAATGTTAAGCACCGAAAACAGTGCCCATCACGTGATCGCTTTTATTGCGGGTTAGAATGACCTGTGGCCATCGTGATAATCGCCGCGCCCATCTCCTGCTTGAGCACAGTGTCCACTTGATTCATTGCGCGCTTGGCAGCGCCACTTTTATCGGGCGCGCTGCTTTTTATCAGCCAGCGTTGTGTACCACGCACCCGTCCACTTGCGGCTTCAGTTAAAGTGATTTCCAAATTACCGCGCTGCCAATACCAGCCCTCCTGTAGCCCTAGGTCAGTTAAATTTAACTGTACCTGCACAATAAATTCAGCTTGTTTTTGATTTTCTAGCAAGTAGCCGGCGTGTGCCAGCGCGCCCGCAACAATCTCAGCTAAGCCCTGTGGTGCGTCGGCGGCAATCGAGGGGGCAAGTTTCACCCGCTGCACAAGCTCGCTCAGGTTTGCTTGTAACTGCGCACTGCTTAGAGTCGTCGCCACACCTTGCCCCGTTCTATCGACTACTTGCAGCGATTTTTGCACCGTTTCACGCGCTTGTTGCGACGCTAATGCCAGGCTGGCCGAAGCAATTTTTAAAAACAGATCCGTATGATTTTGTGCATGACCAATATGGCGGCGCGTGATTTCATCTAGTTCGCCAATCTCCTGCCGCAAGCTATTGGCTGCTTGCAGACGCGGCAAAATAGCCAACACATGATAATTGTGTGTGGCGGGGTCTTGCCACAGCTCGGCGATTTGAATGCCGCGTACAACCTGCTCGGTGCGTGTGGTAATACGCCGCGAATACTGATTTTCGTATTGACCTAGGCTGTCTTTTTCTTTTGCCACGTCATTCGCCATTTGGTCATTGGCCGCATGCGTTTTAAAACGTTGCACATCCTCGCTGGCCACCGTCACTGCCACTTGAAACACCTTGGCAATATCGGCACGGGCGCGATCCTTGGCTTCTTCTTGCGCGCTTGCCTGCCCTCGCCCCAACAAAAAATCTGCGTGTCGATATTGGTCACTTTCGCCTATAACCCAATCTGGCTGTGCAGATTTCGTCGCACAGCCACTGAATGCAAGCACAGCAATACCGATTATAAAAGCGCGCATGATTATCTCCTGATGTGAAGGGATTGTTCGATGGTCAAATGTGCTGGTGCTGGTCTAAGCGTCTGCTGAGATGAATTTGTTAAAGATTGACCGGATACCCAATGCTCCGTCAAATAAGTTTTGCGTGTGGGATGAATCATAATTTCTGGGTATATTTTTGAATCCAACACCTGCCCACCCGCCGCCAAAAACTCTACTCTGATCTGATATTTTCCCGGTGGCAAAGGTAATCGCGCCAACTGCATATTGGCTGGCAAAGTCAGCCAGCTGCGGGTATCGGCACGCTCGGTGGCGATGGCTGCTATTTGCATAGCAAAGCCGCCCAGCAAATTAGGCAACGCTTCATTGTTGCTCCCGCGTTCTGCCGATTTTGTGACCGCCTGCTGCATTTTCACTTTAGCCACGGCACGCGCCAAGCTACGCGCCGTAATCGCCGCCATGCGCACAGCCAACGCTTGCTTGGCTACCCCATCCACATTTTCCATCAACTCTGTTTGCACTGCAGCGATTGTTTCATTTGAATTTTCATTTAACGCATTACCTGGTGAAGTATTACTTGGCTCTGCATTCGGCACCGCCTGCGGCATCACACTAATGCGTGCCGCCACCAGGGGATTAAATCGCGACTCATAATAGGGTAAGGCAATACGTACAATCTGCCCGCTGATCGGATCAAACAACGTCGCAGCCTGCTCGCGCTTAATAGGCGCAAGCCCGTTGTGCAAAATAAAAACCAACTCCCCTGGCTCGGCTAACCCCTTTTTTTCTGGCGCAGATTTTTTTTCTGGTGTGGCATTTTTGCTCGGTGAAATACCAAATTCTTTTTGATATTTCATTTCCTCATCGCGCAAACCCAGCTTATGGCTGGTACGCAGTAAATCCCTTTTGAGCACATCGGGGATCATGTCGGGTGCAGCAACCATTGTTTCAGCGTTGCCACTTTTATTGGACGAGATTTCTTTATATTCCTCATACGCCTTGCGATAGGCGATCATGGCATCGCTCCACTCGCCGTCGTCTTCATAAATCAACGCCGTAAGATAGCGCGAAAATGCATGTTCACTCATCCGAGAAATCTCGGATTTTTCACCCAGCTCGCGCAGCTTTAAATCAATCTGCAAGGCTTCCACACGCGCCGCATCGCGCTGTCCGAGCTCCAAAAAATTAAGCGCCATATACAAGTGCAATAACACTTGCTCGTAATCATCGCCCGCATAACGCGTGGTGGCATCATTGACGATAAATGACAACGCATTTTCACTTACGCTGCTGGCGTAAAGCTGCTCGATTTCTTGCTTGGCCGCTTCAAGCGCGAGATTCGAGCCGACAAAATCGCGTTGCATACGCAACACCATGCCTTTATTCAGATGATAAAGTACCCGTTGATTTTTTTGCCCCGCTTGCGCTTCGATGCGCTGCAAAGCGGCATCAAATTGCTGCGTGGAAAGATCGCGCTCTATGGCGGAAAAGGAATCGCTGTAGGTGGCACAGCCATTTAATAGCAACAAAATCAGCGATAAAAATGCTGCTCGCACTATACCGCCTACCGTAGCAAACGACCTGCACGGAGGCATGGGGAGGGGCGCATTCATAATGGACATCTCTAAAAATCCAGACTTCATCTCAACTGCTGTGTTGCGGAAAAAACTTCTGGCTAACATATCAACATATGCGGCGCGGCAAAATGCAATTTCAGTGCAGGGTAACCTTTAGGTTGGCCGGAACTAAAATTTTTTCCACGCCTTGCTGACGATTCCGCACGAGCCGCTTTTGCTCGTAGCGGATCGGCGTCCCCTTGTGGGGCATTTGAGCGAACTCTAAATTTTTAGAGACCCCCATATATCCTGCGCGGCAAACTAGTTTATTCCAGTTCGCGCTAGAAAGGAGAACAAGGCGGCAAGCCCATAAAACTTGTGGGCGGGCACCCGAATGAGGCGACGAAGCACCCGCAAGGGGTACGCCGGTGGGTTCCCCGCTGCTGCGCAGCGACCCTTCCGCTGACAGTACATTTGAGTACGGCTATAACCAGCGACTTGCCCGCTTGCGGGCTTAGTCGAATGGCTAGTTGTTTCATCAGGAGCCAAAGACGATGCCAACACAGTTATCGTTTCTAACGCGAATTGGAATTAGTATCTGAGCTTACTGCGCTCCACAAGCTTCTTGATTTTTTTCTGCCCCAACCAAACTTTGCTGTTATCAACTAGGCTAATCAAGGTTAAATCGACTTGATAAAATCGCACTTGCGTGCTGCCGGATGCATCAATAATCGTATTGATCGTACCCTTCAGCATAAAGTCCGCGCCCTGCTCTTGCCCCATCGCTTTGCGTGTAGCCTCGGTCGCATTAAGGTCTTGGTCTTTACGCTCGGTGCGAATTTCGTCGCGCTCGGTAGACGATGCCACAAATTTTACCTTGCCGGAATTAATCAACGCGCGCTCCATATCCGCCACAAACGTATTGACATTGATATGCTCGTGGCTGAGGTTGCGAACCTCGCCCACGATCACTGCGGGCTGACGATTTTTAGCGTGCATAAACTCGCCCAACCAAGTGCGATCCAGCACATCGCGGATCATTTCTGCCGAAACCTGCTGCGAATCGGAGTCGTTCCATGCACCGCTCAAATCCTTAACCTCTGCCGCATCCATGCGCGTCACCGAAGTAGCACAGCCGCTCAACACCACACACGTGGCCAGAAAAATTCCAAGTTTTAATTTCGTAAACATTATTTTTTCTCCTTCTTTATGCTGTCAAATACATTCTCTGCACGCACATCTATGTACAGCCGCAAATCTTCATTCATCTCGCTGACCGTCGCCAACGTGCTTTTCACCTGTTCCATGTCGAGCTCGGCAATCGAATAAATAATATTGGTTTCGGTATCGCGCCACGAGCCAATAATGCGCGAGCCAGATAAATTCACTTTGCTGACGTTTTTAATTTGCCGCGACACAGCCTCTTCATTCACATTAATTTTGGCGGCTTTTTCGGCGGCGACATAGTCGCTGGAAACCACCTCTAAGTAAGATGACAAAATGCGCGCCACCTCGGCACGGGCGCGGTCATCTGCCACCGATTTTTGCAAAGCAGGATCGCCCATGGCAGCGGCAGAACCCACGCCGTGAAACAGGCGACCATTTTTGTTGCCGAGTAATTGCGTGCCTTCATTCACCCAGTCCGGCGCGCCTTTTATGCCTAAATCACTCTCGACCTTGGTGACGCTAGAACACGCCGCCAGCGCGACTATCAGCGCGATACCGCATAATCTTGAAAATAAATTATTTGCTTTCATCGTGATCTCCATTTAAAAATTAAAGGGTCGGGGGACTGATTCGGAACAGACAAATTATAACAGCGTAGCTTATGCCAATTTACATTAAACCCAGATTTTCCATTAGAACACGTAGCGAGGGCGATCAAGAGATTGAAGATGTGCGAGAAAAACCAGAAAATGTGCGGAAGGTGTAGTCACTCTACAGCGACAAACATTTTTTGGTTTTTCTCGTGCAGATTCGGCCTCTTGAGTGGTCGCAGTAGAGTGCTAATGGAAAATCTGGGTTAAACGGGGGGAACAAAAATCGTGTCACTCCCGCCGGAGCTAATCCCCGAAAGAGGTGGTCGGGGGCGTGAATGACGGCACGTGAAATTATTTATTAAATAGGTGGCATCATTAATGATTGCTGTATTTTTAACGCCACGCTCAACGCGTCTTCTACCCGCTCGGCGACGCAGGTGTAATGCCCCATTTTTCGCCCCGCTCGCGCCTCGCTTTTGCCGTATAAATGCAACTTGGCTTGCCGGTAACGCAACACTTTTAGCCAATCCGGCGGACGGTTTTCTGACCCTAAATCCCCCCCCCACAAATCGCCCAAAAGATTCACCATAACCGATGGTCGGCACAGCGACACATCCCCCGGTGGCAAGCCGCACAGACTACGCACTTGCTGCTCAAACTGCGAAGTGGTGCAAGCATCCAACGTGTAGTGCCCACTGTTGTGTGGGCGCGGCGCGATTTCATTTACCAGCAACTCGCCGGATTGCGTGAGAAAAAATTCAACAGCCAGCACGCCACAATATTCCAATAGCTCTGCAATATTCTGTGCCGCTTGAATGGCCGATTCGGCAAGCGCGTGCGAGATACGCGCCGGAACAATGCCTATATCCAATATGCCATTACGATGGACATTTTCGCTGGGCGAATAGGCCACACTGCTTCCATTTACACCGCGCATGATGACGACGGAAATCTCAGTTTGTATCGCCACCAACTCTTCCAGCACTGCGGGTTGCGCGCCAAAATCTTGAAACGCTTGCTGTGCTTCGAGCAGCGTGTGGACTATTTTTTGCCCCTTGCCGTCATAGCCAGAGCGACTGAGTTTGAGCAGCGCAGGCAGCCCCGCGTGTTTCACTGCTGGCTCAATTTGCTGGGAATTTTCGATGCTGGCAAAGCGCGCTGTTTTGAAACCGCTGCTTTGTAAAAAATGCTTCTCGCGTATGCGGTCTTGGGTAATGGCGACCGCTGTGGCGGAAGGTCTGACTGGAATAAATTTAGCTAAATATTCCAGCGAAGTTGCCGGCACATTTTCAAACTCGGTGGTGACGGCAACACAAGTTGCGGCGAGTTGATCGAGCGCGTTTTGATCGGTGTAATCCGCGCAAATGTGCGCATTGGCCAGTTGCGCGGCAGGGCTGTTAGGATCAGGATCAAGCACCGTAACCTGATATCCCATGGTGCGCGCCGCCACCACAAACATGCGCCCCAACTGGCCGCCACCCAAGATGCCCAGCGTTGCGCCCGGCAATATTTTTGTTACATCGCTCATCTGCATAAACTCACGTTCGATAAAATCTAGGGGACAGGTGGTAAGCCCATGGCCAACACGGCTTCAGTTTGCGCACGACGAAAATCATGCAGCTGCTTTGCAATATTTACATCGTGCCGCGCCAACATTGCAGCGGCAAACAAAGCGGCATTGACCGCGCCTGCCTCGCCAATGGCAAAGGTTGCCACGGGTATGCCTTTCGGCATTTGCACGATAGACAATAAAGAGTCCATGCCTTTGAGATATTTGGAGGGAATGGGCACACCCAAAATCGGCAATGACGTTTTCGCGGCCAGCATCCCCGGCAAATGTGCTGCGCCGCCCGCGCCTGCAATAATGCAAGCAAAACCGCGAGACTCGGCCAGCGTTGCAAACTCAAAAAGCAATTCTGGCGTGCGGTGCGCGGAGACAACTTTGGCCTCGTACGGAATGCCAAATTTTTCAAGCTGCTCCACCGCATGCTGCATGACCTGCCAGTCGCTGGCACTGCCCATTACCACGGCTACTTTTAATGTCGCGCTTATGTTCGGATGAGTCATGAAATGCTCCCTTCAAAAATAATTATGCCAAAAATAATTATGCTCGATGCGCGGCGCGCTGTATGCGGTCATTCACCGCCAGCCAAGTGGGTGACGTGGGGGGGGCTTCTAATAATAAATAATCAAAATCCAATTGATCGAAATGACGCAAGGTTGCATAAAGATCGTGCGCATAACGTTCGGCTTGTACGGGCATTGCAAAAATCTGGGTGCCGCTGTGCATGTTGTTGGGCATTTTCTCACCTACGGTCAACACCGCCACTTTGTGTTGGCGCACGCCCAGTTGCGCCACCCGCTGCCATAACGCTTCGGTGCGGTGTAGTTCCAGCGGTGTGACGGGCGCGTAATGTGAGTCCATCGTGCCCGACACTCGAATTTTATTGGCGCCAGATTCTGCACCCGATTGCACCAAAGCCAGTTTCATATTCAGTACATCTTCTAATGCCTCTACCGCAATACCGCCAGGGCGCAGCAACACAGGCACTTCCTGCACGAGGCTGATGATAGTGGATTCCAACCCTACGCGACATGCACCGCCCTCTAAAATCATGCCGACTTGCGTGCCAAATTCATCGCGTACATGTTGTGCGGTGGTGGGGCTTACATGCCCAAAACGATTCGCCGAAGGCGCGGCGATACCCCCCCCAAATTCGCGCAGCAAGGCCGTTGCCACGGGATGATCGGGCGCACGCAAACCGACCGTATCTTGCCCGCCCGTGATTTCATCTAGCACATGCGGCTGGCGTTGCAGAATTAAAGTGAGCGCCCCCGGCCAAAAATTTTGCGCCAACAAGTGCGCGGCATCGGGGATATTACGCGCCCACTTTTCTAGCTTGGATGCATTTTCGATATGCACGATCAAGGGATGAAACTGGGGCCGACCTTTAATTTTAAAAATTTGCCGTACAGCTTGCGCATTGCTGGCATCCGCACCCAAGCCGTACACCGTTTCTGTAGGGATAGCGACCGTGCCCCCGCTACGCAATAAAGCCGCCGCGGCTTGTATCTCAGCCTGCGTCACGACATTAGGCAGCGCAATATCCAAGCTCACCGCACACCACTTATATTATTGCTTGGGTTGATCACGCTGTGTGTCCATCACTGTGTTCTGCTCCCGAAAAGGGTAGCGAACATGTCCATAGCGCACTAAAAATACCGACATCGTCAGCAATAAAATAGCCCCTGTGACCGCCAACATGCGCCAGTCTTCCATCGACTTAACATCCATGATAATGTACCGCGCCAAGGCCACCATCGCAATATATAAGGGAAAGCGCACCGACAACTTACCCACGCTGTAATACTGCCCCACCATCGCCAACACTTCCAAATAAATAAAGAGCAGCAGCAAATCGGCCAAGGTTGCCTGCGCGATTTTTATCATCGAATACACTTCGGTGGCCATCGCATATACGGTTGCTATCGCGATAACCAACAGGAAAGCGTGTTCTACATGACCAAGTAGCCGCAGATTAAATGCCTTGACTGGGTTCCTAGCATCAATTTTCTTGCTATTAATATCCATGTGTAATTCCTTAATTAAAAACCACGTGACTCAATATTTTATGCACGCTTGGCGCAACCATCGAAGCGCAATAAAGTGAATGATGCAGCGATTACAAAATGCGCCATCCGATATGGAGCACTAGAAATACGCAAACTCGGCTTGCGTTAAGTCGCAGATTTTAACACAGGTGCACGAGCGGCTCTGAATTGGATGCCCACGGGATTGGGTACACGCGCGCTCATTTCAGCTCGTGTTAAAAAGGAGAACAAGGTGGCATCTGTCTGCGTGCCACGCTAAAAAAACAAGAAAAATATCGCCATCAGCGCAACTGAAACCCCCGCACCTTTAGCTGGACACAGCGCGTAAGCATTAAAAAAAATAAAAAGTGTTTGCGTGGTTTTGCTGAACATCCCAGTCTGCGCCTGACACGCGGCATATTGTTGCAAGATGGATTCACGATCAAGATGGACGGGGATGAATGTGAAATAGAACGCTAATCCGAATAACCAAAAGAATGCTAAAAACGCAATGGTAAAGCTGATTTCATTCATGTTAAATAGCTCGCCTAAGAAGTTGTGGGGAGCTGAATTTTAAACGACCGCTGCCGTTAAAAGAAACTCTTTGAACGCATTCGTCGCGGTAGAAAGCCGTTGATTTTTGCGATGTACAATGTGCCAGTGCCGCACAATTGGAAAGTGCTTAGCGTCTAAAATGGCGAGCCGCTTCGCTTCCAGCTCCAACTCGATGCCGTGCAGAGAGACAATCCCCAACCCCAGCCCCGCTTGCACCGATTGCTTAATCGCTTCGTTGGTGTCCATCTGCATACTGCTGGGCGGAACGAGTTTATGTGTGGTAAAAAATCTTTCCATCACGTCGCGCGTGCCGGAGCCTTGCTCACGCAGCAAAAAAGTTTCTTGTGCGAGCAATTTGGGGGAGATTGCCGATGATTTTGTCAGTGGGTGACTTGGCGCAGCGATGACCACCAGTGGATTTTCCATAAAAGATTGCGCCAACATATCTGCACTTTCTGGTGGTTGCCCCATGATGGCAAGGTCGGTGCTATTTTCAGCCAACTGTTTAATCACCGCATCGCGGTTGGCGATATGCAAGTTGACCCGAATATTGGGATGGCGATTGATAAATTGCGCCAGCAAATGCGGCATGAAATAGTTGGCCGAACTCACCACCGAAATATTCAAGCGCCCCAGCTTCAAGCCTTTCATCTCGCTGAACATGGCATCCATTTCATCAAGCTGTTGGGTGATCTGGCGACTGTAATGCAATAAGCCGCGCCCCGCGTCAGTGAGGTGAATTTTTTTACCGATTTGCTCAAATAGCGGCAGGCCAACGGTGTCCGTTAGCTTTTTAATCTGCATGGAGACCGTGGGCTGGGTTAAATACAGCTCCTCGGCCGCACGGGTAAAGCTGCCTAAGCGGGCGATCGCTTCAAAAACTTCAAGCTGTCGAAAAGTGGTGTGGCGCATAGGCTTTTAAATCATAGATGATTATCTATTGTACATATAAAAACAATTGATTGTTGCTGATGAATGAAATTTAGTATTGTTCTGGGGCGCACTTGTTTAGTTAGGTATGCCCCGATGCAAAAACATGGGCAGGCAGGGTGTGTATTTTTACATAATTGGAGATAACCATGTCAAAAGTAAATGAAACAATAAAAGAGGGTAAGGAGCGCTACGTAGCTGGCGTGCTGCCCTACAAGAAAATGGGTTATTGGCAGCCTGATTACGTGCCTAAAGACACTGACTTGCTGGCGATGTTCCGTCTTACTCCACAAGCTGGCTTGGATCCCGAAGAAATCGCGGCCGCTGTTGCCGGTGAGTCTTCAACCGCTACTTGGACAGTGGTGTGGACTGACCGTCTGACTGCGTGTGAGTTGTATCGCGCAAAAGCTTACCGTTGCGAACTCGTTCCTAACACAGGCGAAGGCACTAAAACTGAAGCGCAATATTTTGCTTACATCGCTTATGACCTCGACTTATTCGAAGGTGGCTCCATTGCTAACCTGACCGCGTCCATCATTGGCAACGTGTTCGGTATGAAAGCGGTTAAAGCATTGCGTTTGGAAGACATGCGCATTCCTGTTGCTTACCTGAAAACATTCCAAGGCCCAGCAACCGGCGTGATCGTTGAGCGTGAGCGTTTGGATAAATTTGGCCGCCCATTGTTGGGTGCAACCACTAAGCCTAAATTAGGTTTATCTGGCCGCAACTATGGCCGCGTGGTTTACGAGGCATTGAAGGGTGGTTTGGATTTCGTTAAAGATGACGAGAACATTAACAGCCAGCCATTTATGCATTGGCGTGATCGTTTCCTGTACGTTATGGAAGCGGTAAACAAAGCCTCTGCTGCCACTGGCGAAGTAAAAGGTCACTACCTGAACGTCACTGCCGGAACAATGGAAGAGATGTACAAGCGCGCTGAATTCGCTAAGCAATTAGGTTCGATCATCATCATGATCGACTTGGTTATCGGCTACACCGCGATCCAGTCGATGGCTCTGTGGTGTCGTGCGAACGACATGATTCTGCATTTGCACCGTGCGGGTAACTCAACTTACTCACGTCAGAAAAATCACGGGATGAATTTCCGTGTGATCTGTAAGTGGATGCGTATGGCCGGCGTGGATCATATCCATGCAGGTACCGTTGTGGGCAAACTAGAAGGTGATCCCATGATGATCCGTGGTTTCTACGACACCTTGTTAGACACACATACCAAGCCACAACTCGAAAAAGGTTTGTTCTTTGAACAAGACTGGGCTTCATTGAACAAGTGTCTGCCCGTTGCCTCCGGTGGTATCCATGCTGGCCAGATGCACCAGTTGTTGACCTACCTCGGCGACGATGTCGTGTTGCAATTCGGCGGCGGCACAATTGGTCACCCACAAGGCATCCAGGCTGGCGCGGTGGCAAACCGTGTGGCTCTAGAAGTCATGGTGCAGGCGCGTAATGAAGGTCGTGACATTTGGAACGAAGGTCCGCAGATTCTGTTGGATGCCGCTAAATGGTGTGGTCCCCTCAGAGCCGCGATTGACACGTGGAAGGATGTTTCCTTTAACTACGAGTCGACCGACACAGCTGACTACGTACCTGTTGCCACCGGCAGCAATTAATCTATACCCAGACTAAGGAGAAATAATTATGATGACAAATCCAGCTGGTATCGTCACCCAAGGGCAATTTTCTTTTCTGCCCCCGTTGACGGACGTTCAAATTACCGCACAACTCAAATACGCGCTGAACAATGACTGGTCGATCGGTATTGAATACACCGATGATCCGCATCCACGCAACACGTATTGGGAGATGTTTGGCAACCCCATGTTTGATTTGAAAGACCCTGCGGGCATCTTGTTGGAAATCAACAACTGCCGTAAGACTTTCCCAAATCACTACATTCGTGTCATGGCGTTCAGCGCAGTGCGCGGCGTGGAAAGCCCAACCATGTCCTACATCGTCAACCGTCCCAAGAAAGAACCGGGCTTTGGCGTAGTGCGTCAAGAAGTAGATGGCCGTAACATCCGTTACACTATTCACTCGTATGCGACTGACAAACCGGAAGGCGAGCGCTACTAAGCAGTTGTCGAAAAACTGCTGCGCTTGCCGATACTTTGTCGAAAATGGCCGCAAAATGCTCATTGACCTGTGTGTCAACTCCGCTTTTTTGTTCATTTTCTTCGTGTCTCGGCTACGCTCGCTACGTTTTTTGACTAACTGAACTTGGGTAGTGTAAGCACAGCAACAAAGTTGTTCCCGTTTTTTCTCCGCCCGCTTTCATCACGAAGGCAGGCGGCAGAGGGGACTTCTGAATAAGTTTATATCAGATAAAAATTTATTCAGAACGCCCTTTAATCCAGAAGTTAATCCAGAAAGCCAAATCATGACTGAATCTGATACAACTGCCTCTGACCCCTCCAAAATTTTTGCCGACGACACGCCGATCGACTTAGCCGCCGAACTGGCCGCGTCCAACATCACCGAAGTGCTCGAAAAACTGGACCGTGAATTAGTGGGCTTAGTGCCCGTTAAAACGCGTATCCGTGAAACTGCCGCATTGCTCTTAGTTGATCGCGTGCGCAACAAAATGAATTTGAGCGCGGCCTCACCCACTTTGCACATGAGCTTCACCGGCAACCCTGGTACCGGCAAAACAACCGTTGCACTACGCATGGCAGAAATTTTGCATCGCTTGGGTTACGTGCGCCAAGGACATTTGGTATCCGTGACACGCGATGATTTGGTCGGACAATACATCGGCCATACCGCGCCCAAAACCAAAGAGGTAATCAAAAAAGCCATGGGTGGCGTGCTGTTTATCGACGAAGCTTACTATCTGTACAAGCCCGAAAACGAGCGTGACTACGGTGCAGAGTCCATCGAGATTTTGCTGCAAGTCATGGAAAATAACCGCGACGATTTAGTGGTGATTCTGGCGGGTTATAAAAATCGCATGGACAAATTCTTTGAGAGCAATCCCGGCATGCGTTCGCGTATCGCGCACCATATCGACTTCCCGGATTACAGCGCGGAAGAATTGCTGATCATCGCCAAACTCATGCTGGCGCAACAAAATTATCGCTTCAGCGCCGACGGCGAAAAAGCCTTCGCCCAATACCTGCCGCTACGCATGGGCATGACCCACTTCGCTAACGCCCGCTCGGTACGTAACGCATTGGATCGCGCGCGTCTGCGCCAAGCCAACCGATTGTTTGCTAGCTCGGGTAGGAAACTGACCAAACTGGATTTAATGACCTTAGAGCCGGAAGATATTCTGGTTAGTCGCGTCTTCCAAGAAGGAAAAGTCGATTTAGATGGCGACGAAGGTGCGAACGTACAGTAGGCTCATCACCTGGGAGTAGTGCCGTAAAAAATCTGCAACAAGCAATCGCAAGTAAGAAACGGATCAGGTAAGCATCTGGCTTACCTGCCCAACCCACAAACCACTGCTGGGAGATCACACGATGCCACTCGTAGATATGGGCGACATGCTGCACCACGCGTATCAGGAAAAATATGCGGTGGGGGCATTCGATTTAGTCAGTTTAGATTTTCTTGAAGGCATCGTCACTGCCGCTGAAAACCAGCGCGCGCCCGTGATTATCAGCCTCGCCGAATCCCATTTTGAATATTTTGATTTTGAGCTAGCCATGGCTGCCACTGTAGCGGCTGCCCGCCGTTGCTCTGTACCGGTCGCCATTCACCTCGATCATGGTGCCAGCTTGCAATCCGCCGAACGCGGCATCCGCCTAGGCTGCAACGGGGTGATGGTTGATTCTTCCAATGTACCCTTCGAGCAAAACGTTACTTCCACCCGCGCGATTACCGATATGGCACACGCCTGCGGGGTCTATGTCGAAGGCGAGCTGGGCTACGTTGCCGGCGTAGAAGGCGAAGATGCAGACAAGCATCCCGGTGAAGTCGTCTATACCTCGGTTGACGAGGCCGCTTCTTACGTCACCAGAACGCAGGTCGATTGTCTGGCCGTTTCCATCGGCACAGTACATGGCCGTATGCGTGGCACACCCCATCTGGATTTTGACCGGCTGGCACGCATCAACGAGGCAATTAGAATCCCCTTAGTCATTCATGGTGGAACAGGCTTGGCCGACGAACAATATCGCCAACTGATCGCACGCGGCGTGACCAAAATTAATTACTACACCGCACTGGCCGATGCTGCAGGCGCGCAAATCCGTGCCAATGCCGCAAATGATGCGCGCTGCGGCTACACTGGCCTGGTGCGCGGGGTACGCGAAGCCATCGCGACAGAATGTGAGCGCATGATTAAACTATTTGGTTCGGCAAACCGCGCTGATGCGATATTGAAAATCGCCCGCCCGTGGCGCGAAGTGGCGCACGTTATTATTTATAACACCAACGACAAAGAGGATGCGAGCACCGAGCAAATGATGGTGCACGGGCATGCCGCGCTGATTGATATTCTCGGCGTGCGCCAAGTGGCCACTGGCCGCGCCCTCACCGCGCAGGCGCAATATCAATACTGCTGGCTCATCCGCTTCGCGCAAGCAGACGTTATCAAATCATATCGCGAACATCCGGCGCATGTAAAATTTGCCGATCAACATTTCCGGCCACGCGCCAGCAACCGCATCAGCATAGATTACGAATTGATCGACCCGTGAAATTTTTCCATCACACGCTGCGCCTCAACACCCAAAGTCTAAACCCATCGGGCGGCAGCACCAGCATCATTGACCTCACGCCCCAACTGCACGCCTTGATTGCGCAAGCAAATATTCAACAAGGCAGCATAACCATCACCTCGCAACACACCACCGCCGCCATCACTATCAATGAAAACGAACCGCGCCTGCTCCTCGACCTGCAACGTTTCTTAGCTCGGCTAGTGCCGCCAGAAGCCGAGTACGCGCACAACGACATTGAGGCACGCGGCATGCCAGACGAACCGCGCAACGCCCACGCCCACATCGCCGCCATGCTGCTGGGTGCGACTACTACGCTTGGCATTACCGATGGACGGTTAGCACTCGGCCAATATCAATCCGTGCTATTTGTCGAACTGGATGGCCCGCGCGCACGTAGCATCGCGGTGCAGATCAGCGGCATAGCGAGTGCAATAAATGCGGCTTAATTGTGGTGTTTAGAAACAGGGCTTGACGGAGACTGGCGGGCTGCTGGTTAAGGTGCATCCATAAGTCTATGTTCAGAAATGGGTGGGGGAAGTGAGTGTGCGATCTTTGCAGACAAACGTGGTACGTCCCTAATTATTTCAAGCGGGATTAACTGGAATGTGCGTGTAGATAATTGAAAGGATGTGTGATGGATGAAAAACGTGGTCTGTCCCCGATTATTTTACGGCTTTTAATGACGTTGCCGACTTTGTCATAGGTTAAGGTGGAGGTGCTGCCCCCGCCCACGGTTTGGGTGGCTTGTAGTTGTTTAATGCACTACGTCAGGAGGTGTGATCCACAAATTAACAAATGCTAATGTAGTGCGGAAGCATGCCAGTTTGTGCTAAAGTCACCCGCATAGACAATGACTGAATAGCTGCATCAGCAATAGTTGGTTATCCATTTTCTCATTCTCGAAAATGCTACCAGACACCTCAAAGCTGATGCCATAACAACCCTTAAAAAATATTGCGGCAGGAGAAAATAACCATGGCAACAATAGTGCTGGAACATATCAAGGCAGTGGAACTGCCCGCCGATTGGATGAAACAGGTCGGGGCAAAGCCAAATGAAACGGTGCGGGTAACGATAGTCAAGGAGTCTCCCGCTGCACCACGCACCAAGAACACCAAGCCAAATCGCTCCTTTGGCATGTGGGCGGATCGGGAAAATATGGGCGATGCAGGCGAGTATGTTACCAGGCTCAGACAACCGCGCTACGCCACCCAGAAATGACGCTGATAGATACCGATATTATTATCTGGAATTGGCGCGGTAAGAGCGAAGCTGCCGCGCTGCTCGATGCGGCGCGACCATTCAGCCTGTCTGCCGTAACTTACATGGAGCTTGTGCAAAGCATGCACAACCAGCGCGAATGGGATGCCTTGCAGTCTGATCTCTTGCTCTGGCAGGCAAACATTCTGCCGATTACTGAAGCCATTTCGTCACGCGCCGTGAGCCTTGTCGAGCAACATTTCCGCAGCCATCATCTGCAACTGGCCGACGCGCTCATCGCCGCCACCGCGCTGGCGCACCACCTGCCGCTCGTAACCAGCAACGTCAAGCATTTCAAAGCGGTCAAGGGGCTGAAACTCAAGCCATTCAAAATTGCGTAAACCGCACTGGCTGTGGCGGCAGGTGTTGACCGTGAAAAAATACCTGCCGCCCAGTGTCAATGCTCTATGAAATGTTGCCAGTCATGCGGCTATTCTTGTCGTGCGCGCAGCGCACGCTACGCTTGCTTAATATCTCTCAACACCACACTTAGGACAGTTTTTAGGGAGGAGATATTTGCTTGTTTTAAAATAAGCTTGATAGGTCTTTATAGTAATCTTTCCCCCCTCTAATTCTATATAACGATCACCGCAAAATTCACATTTTAAGAAAAATAAGTACAGCCCAGCTAAGCCTAACGGAATTGTAAGAAAAACAAGCTGTAAATCTGGATCAACAGGTCGATATTGCGAGATGCTAAGCAAATAAATGCACAATGCAAAAAATGCACCCGCCCAATATTTAACCCTAAAATAAGATTTTGCTTTAGGTTCACTCATAAATCATTCTATTGGGCACTTACTGGCACTGGATCGACAGGTTTTTCATCTTTACTTCCTGACTTTATTGCCTGTTGGGTTCTTTAATATATTCTCTATCCTCTCAAATGGACTCCACACTGATTTTGCTGCGCTAACTACTTGCGCTACTACATCCGTCGTTTTTACAATACGCACGCCAGATCCAGCAGGAAGGTGGATTCAAATCCCAACCGCACCACTAGCTTAAAAATTGAGCGGACATGAAGAGCAACCCTGATAGTGTGGGCAGTGCGACCCAACCACACACCAGGAGAAACCCCACATGTCCTATGTACAGCTTACATCAGAAGAGCGTTACGTCATTTATCATTTAGTGCTTTACCGTCTCAGCCTGCGAGAAATCGGGCGTCGTCTTGGCCGCTCTCACACCACCATCGGTCGAGAGCTCAAGCGCAACGGGCCTGCGATTTCGAGCTGGGTGTACTGGCATCAACACGCACACGCGCAAGCACTCAAGCGCCGCAAACAACCCCGCCATTACCGCAGACGCGATTACGCCCCGCTGGTTCGCTACGTTGAACGAAGCTTGCACGCAGAATGGTCGCCGGATGTCATCGCGGCAAAGCTGAAGCTGGATTACCCGAGCGATAGCAAAATGCGCCTGAGTACCGAGACAATCTACCGCTGGGTCTATCGCGATGCAGCGCGGGGCGGACGACTATTTAACTGCTTATGCCGACACCACAAAAAGCGGCGTAAACAGCACCGTTACGGGACGGGACGCGGTTTGATACCGGGGCGTGTCAGCATCCATTTGCGACCCGAATTAGTTGCCGCTCGAGAACGTTTCGGCGACTGGGAGGGCGATACGGTTGAGGGCGCGAAAGGGAGCGGCAACATCACCACGCACGTCGAACGCAAAAGCCGTTACCTCATCGCGGGCAAGCTCCTCAACAAGACTGCGGCAGTAACCGCTCGCGTGGTGACCACCGCATTTAAGCGCGTCCCCAAAACATTGCGACACACCTTAACTTTGGACAACGGCAAAGAGTTCGCGCGATTCAAAGACATCGAAAAGGATACCGGATTAACCGTTTATTTCGCTGATGCTTACTCGGCATGGCAGCGTGGAACCAATGAAAATACCAATGGCTTGTTGCGAAAATACTTTCCGAAGGGCATGGACTTTAGAACGATCACCGAAGAAACACTTGTGCTGGCCGTGAAAAAACTGAATCATAGACCCCGCAAATGCCTAGGCTATCGGACACCTCATGAGGTCTTTCAAGAAGCTAAACGTGGTGCGGTTGCAATGTGAGTTCACCGAATAATAGAGGAATAATAGGGGACAGACCCTGAGGTTTCCCCACGAATAACATTTGCAAATCATAAAGTTGCCGAGTATTCTTCACACAAAAACCCCAAAGTAATGTCTGCAATGACCTGATCTTTTTCCTTGTTAGCCACCAAGCAGACAA
>Ga0105164_10000193_pt1 | contig 45918 bp, 49 predicted proteins | sample VDWuncwatermetaG_FD_89674 | JGI IMG/M metagenome (GOLD analysis project Ga0105164, IMG submission 89674) | Wastewater microbial communities from Netherlands to study Microbial Dark Matter (Phase II) - VDW unchlorinated drinking water | ecosystem: Environmental > Aquatic > Freshwater > Drinking...
CTGCCTTTTGATGGTTACAACATTGAAGATGCTATAGTTTTAAGCAGATCATCTGTAGAAAGAGGATTAGGAAGAACTTTCTTTTATAGAATCTATGAAGCAGAAGCAAAACAGTATCCTGGAGGAATGCGAGATAACTTTGAAATTCCAAACGCAGAAGCAAATATTCGAGGTTTTCGTGGTGAAAAAGCTTACAGATTGTTAGAAGAAGACGGTGTAATTGCAACCGAGTCAACGGTTCAAGGTGGAGATATTTTGATTGGAAAAACTAGTCCACCAAGATTTATGGAAGAATATCGAGAATTTGAGGTAAAAGGACCATATCGTAGAGATACATCAATTGGAGTAAGACCCTCAGAGAATGGTGTTGTTGATACTGTTGTTATGACTCAATCACATGATGGTGGTAGAATGTATAAGATTCGAGTTAGAGATGTAAGAGTTCCAGAAATCGGTGACAAGTTTGCATCACGACATGGTCAGAAAGGAGTTGTAGGTTTACTTGTAAATCATGAAGATTTACCATACACAGCTGATGGAGTTGTTCCAGATGTACTGATTAATCCACACGCATTTCCATCTAGAATGACTGTTGGAATGTTTCTAGAATCAGTGACTGGAAAAGCTGCAGCACTTAGAGGTACTAAGATGGATGGCTCTGCATTTGTAGGAGAAAAATTGGAGGATGTCAAAGGAGTATTAGAATCTGCAGGTTTCAAATATTCAGGAAAAGAAATGATGTATGATGGAAGAACAGGAAAAGCATTTCCTGCTGAAGTTTTCATTGGAGTTGTATATTATCAAAAACTTCACCACATGGTTGCAGATAAGATCCATGCTAGAGCAAGAGGACAAGTACAGATGTTAACAAAACAACCAACAGAAGGACGTGCACGTGGAGGTGGTTTGAGATTTGGAGAAATGGAAAGAGACTGCCTTATTGCATATGGTGCTTCTATGATGTTAAAGGATAGACTACTTGATGAATCAGATAAGGCCGATATTTACATCTGTGAAAGGTGTGGACTAGTATCATATTATGACATTAAACAACGACGCTTTGTTTGTAGAGTTTGTGGCGATAAAGCAAAGGTGACATCAATTTCAGTAGCTTATGCATTCAAGCTCTTGCTACAAGAAATGATGAGCTTAGATATTGCTCCAAGACTTTTGATAAAGGAGAAGGTATAATGGCTCTCGAAACGATAAAGATAATCGACGGAATCAAATTTTCCGTTTGGTCACCCACAGAAATCAGAAAATATTCTGTTGCAGAAATCACTGCTCCAGAAACTTATGATGAAGACGGGATGTCTGTACAAGGTGGATTAATGGATGGAAGGCTTGGAACATTAGAACCAGGACAAAAATGTATTACATGTGGTAATACTGCAGCAAGGTGTCCGGGACATTTTGGTCACATTGAACTTGCTGAACCTGTCTTACATATTGCATTCATTGATAACATCTACAAGCTTCTTTTGACTACGTGTAGATCTTGTGCTAGACTGAAAATTCCAGAAGAAGACCTAGAAGAATATCATAGAATACTGAACAAAGAGGCAGCATACACGGTAATATCTGTAAAACACATACCAGACCAAATTATTGAAAAAGCAAAAAAGGAAAAGACATGTCCACATTGTGGCAAATCTCAATATGACATGATCTTTACAAAACCAACAATCTTTATTGAAAAGACAGAACTTGGCGAAAACAGATTGCTACCGATAACAATTAGAGAAAGATTCTCTCACATGATTGACGATGATTTGAAACTTTTGGGATATGACCCTTCTACTGCAAGACCAGAATGGTTTGTACTCCAAGTTTTACCTGTTCCACCTGTAACTGTAAGACCATCAATAATTTTAGAAACAGGTATTAGATCAGAAGATGATCTAACACACAAACTTGTTGACATAATAAGAGTAAATCAGAGATTAAAAGAAAGTAAAGAAGCAGGAACTCCGCCACTTATTGTTCAAGATCTTGTTGATTTGTTACAGTATCATACAACAACATACTTTGATAATGAGGTTTCTGGAATTCCACAAGCTCATCACAGATCCGGTAGACCACTGAAAACTTTAACACAAAGACTAAAAGGAAAAGAGGGAAGATTTAGAGGCTCACTTTCTGGAAAAAGAGTAGACTTTTCCAGCAGAACTGTGATCTCACCAGATCCAAATCTTGACATTGCTGAAGTTGGAGTCCCAGAAGCTGTAGCAATCAAACTTACAATACCTGAAGTTGTCACAGAATGGAATATTGAAAGACTAAAGAGACTTGTGATAAATGGTCCATACAAATTCCCCGGAGCAAATTATATTGTAAGGCCTGACGGAGTAAAGATTAGACTTGATTTTGTTGAAGACAGAGAAACAATTGCAAACAACATCGAGATTGGCTATCTTATAGAAAGACATCTGTCAGACGGTGATATCGTCATGTTCAACAGACAACCATCTCTACACCAAATGTCAATTATGGGTCATTATGTTAAGGTATTACCAGGCAAAACTTTCCGATTGCATCCGTCCGTATGTCCTCCATACAACGCTGACTTTGATGGAGATGAGATGAACCTACATGTACCACAAAGTGAGGAAGCAAGAGCTGAAGCAATTCTTTTGATGCGTGTACAGGATCAGTTGATCTCACCAAGATACGGAGGACCAATCATTGGAGCATTACGAGATTTCATCACAGGGGCATATCTATTAACAAAGGATGACACTACACTAACTCCAGAATACTTTGCAAATCTTGCAATGATTGGAGGATACGATGGAACTTTTCCAGAACCTGCAATTAAAAATAAAAACGGTCAGTTTTATACAGGAAAACAACTATTCTCACTTTTCATGCCAAAAGACTTTAACTATGTAATTACGTCAAAGTGGTCTAAAGGAACCAAAGGTCCAACAAAAGATGTTGTAATAAAAAATGGTCAGTTAATCAGTGGTGTAATTGACAAAGCATCAATTGGTGCTGAAGAACCAGATAGTGTTTTGCATAGAATCACAAAAGACTATGGATATGATGAAGCGAAAAAATTCCTAAATTCTATTTTGGTAATGCTAAAACAATTTATCACACATTATGGTTTTAGCTATGGCTATTCTGATCTTGAGCTTTCAACAAAAACAAAAGAAAACATTCTAGGCGGAATACAAGAAACATACGACAAGGTTTATGACCTTATCTCTCAGGCAAAGAAAGGAACTTTGCAGCTTAGTAGAGGTCTTTCTGCAGATGAAGCATTGGAAGCATACATTGTAAATGAGCTTTCAAAAGCAAGAGACAAGGCAGGAAGCACGGCTGACAAGTCTTTTGATGAAACAAATGCTGGAAGAATTATGGCTACAACCGGTGCCAGGGGCTCATCTCTGAACATAGGACAGATGGCTGGTGCCTTAGGTCAGCAATCAATCAGAGGAAAAAGAATCAACAAAGGATACAACAATAGATCTCTTCCACACTTTAAAGAAAATGATACTAATCCGGATTCGAGGGGATTTGTAAAATCAAACTATCGTGAGGGTCTTTCTACATTAGAATTTTTCTTCCACGCAATGGGTGGACGTGAAGGTCTTGTAGATACTGCAGTTAGAACCCAACAAAGTGGTTACATGCAAAGAAGATTGATCAATGCACTTGAACACCTTAAGCTAGAATATGATGGAACTGTACGAGATCCACATGGTCATATTATACAATTCTTGTATGGTGAAGATGGAATCGATGTCGCAAAAAGCGATCACGGTGAAGCATTTAGAGTTCAACGATTAATAGAATCTGAAACAATTATTGACACTGGTAAAAAAGCAACAAAAGAAGAGATAACAGAACTTTCCAAGAAATACACAAAGACATTCAATCCACGATTAACACACGCCGTACACGATGCATTACTTGAATCAAAAATAAGCCGAGACGGTGTTGAAAAAGTTTGCAAGAAGGCATTAGAGTTGTATGACGATGCCAAAGTAGAACCGGGGCAAGCAGTAGGTGTAGTAACTGCACAATCTATTGGTGAGCCTGGAACTCAGATGACTCTAAGAACATTCCACTTTGCAGGAATTAGAGAAAGAAATGTAACACTTGGTCTTCCAAGATTAATTGAACTTGTTGATGCACGCAAAAAACCAGTAACGCCAACAATGGACATCTATCTCGAAGAAAACTACAAAAAATCAAAAGAAAAAGCAATCAAAGTTGCACGTGAAATCTTACATACAAAGGTTAGTGCACTTGTATCAAGCACGGAAACTGATTATTCCACAAAAATCAAACTGAATCTAAATACTGACAAGCTAAAAGAAAGGGCTTGTACCATAGCAGATATTGAAGAGGCATTACAATCATCAAAAAAGAAATTTGAAATTGAAACTAGCGGTAATTCCATTACACTAACACTTGCTGAAGAATCAGATGCTCAAACAGTTCTTGCAATGAGAAACAAAATTCTTGGTACCAAAGTAAAAGGAGTAGCTGATGTTGAAAGAGTTACTATAGTGCAACAAGACGATGAATGGGTAATACAAACATCTGGTTCTAACATTGCAAAGGTGTTTGAAATTGATGGTGTTGACAAGAAAAATATACGCACAAACAACGTTTTTGAAATTGCAAGTACACTAGGAATTGAAGCTGCACGTAACGCACTGATAAATGAGCTTAGCTCAACACTTGAGGACCAAGGTCTTGAAGTAGACATTAGATATCTCATGCTTGTTTCAGATTTGATGTGTTCTAGAGGATATATGCAACAAATTGGAAGACATGGAATTGCTGGAACAAAGACAAGTGTACTTGCAAGAGCTGCATTTGAAATTACTGTTCCAACAATTGCAGAAGCTGCATTGGCTGGAGAAGTTGAACAACTAAAAGGTGTGACAGAAAATGTAATTGTTGGTGGAAATATTCCTGTAGGAACTGGAACTGTGGATCTTTACATGAAGGTAGTTGAAGATGGCTAAACTTTTAGAAAAAATAATCAAAGATGCCATGGATGACAAAAAGTGTTCTCTAGGTGCAAAAGAGGTAATTGGTTCAATGAAAAATTCTAAATTGATAATTTTATCTCAATCTATTCCAAAGAACACACTTCAAAAGATACAGGAGACTGCAACGAGCTCCAAAGTTCCTACTTTGAATTTTAAGGGCTCATCTGTTGAACTTGGAAGGCTTTGTGGTACGCAATTTAGAATCTCCGCACTTTCGCTTAAAACTTTGAGTGAAACAAATCTCAAAACACTTTTGAAAGAAGTGGAAGAGGAGATACAACAATAAATGTCTTATTTTTACATAATTTTTTATGAAGATTTAAATGTCCCACGAAGAGATCGATTTTAAAACAGGCATAGAAATGACGGAAACAATCAAACTAACAACCGACCAAATCAAACTGATGTCGCTATTTCAAAACGTAACTGGTGCAACAGCTCGTGATTGTATTGAAGATGAAAAACTTGATAGAGTAATCTTTGTTGTAAATCCAGGTAAGATGGGTCTTGCAATAGGCAAGGGTGGATCCACAATTCGAAACCTGCAAAACGTAGTAAAAAGAAATGTTGAGCTTGTGGAATATTCTGATGATCCTGTAGACTTTCTCAAAAACATGTTAAATCAAAAGCTTGTATCTGAAGTTAAAATAAACAAAAGACTTGATGGTTCTATGCAAGCAATTGTTATGGTTGATGCAAAAAAGAAAGGTATCGTAGTGGGTCGTGAAGGTCGTAACGCTGAGAAGGCAAGACTGCTTGCAAAAAGATACTTTCAAATTTCCAGTGTTCTAATACAAAGTCCGGAAAAAATAATGGAATAAAAATATGGCAAAATCACCACTCGGTCTATTTTCAGGAAGAGTTCTAAAAGATAAAAGAAAGAAACAGCGCTGGTCTATTGGTACTTATAAAAGAAGAAATCTCGGCCTTGACAAAAAAGCAAGTCCATTAGGTGGTGCACCACAAGCTCGTGGAATTGTTTTAGAAAAAGTAGGCATTGAAGCAAAGCAGCCAAACTCCGCTGTTCGAAAATGCGTTCGTGTACAACTCATAAAAAATGGAAAGACTGTTACTGCATTTTTACCAAGAGACGGTGCTATGAATTTTGTTGATGAACATGACGAAGTACACGTCGAAGGAATGGGCGCATCCATGGGAGGAGCAATGGGAGATATTCCTGGTGTAAGATGGAAGGTATTCAAGGTAAACGGAACTTCACTCAAAGAACTTGTATATGGTAAGAAAGAAAAACCAAGGAGATAGAAATGACAGAGACTGCGAATCTTTTACTTTTTAGGAAATGGGATCTCTCAAAAATAGAGATTAGAGATCCCGGTCTAAAAAATGCTATATCGGTAAACAAAATTATAATGCCTCTAACTTTTGGTCGTTCTGCACTAAAGAGATTCAACAAGGCGGAAGTTAACATCGTAGAAAGACTTGCAAACAAGCTTTTACACTTTGGAAAAAGATATGCAAAAAACACAGGTAGGATGGGTGGAAAGAAAACCCGATCAATAAACACTGTCAAAGCAGCGCTTGACATCATGTTTCTCAAAACAGGTAAAAATCCAATTGAGGTTCTTGTGCGAGCAATTGAAAACTCTGCTCCAAATGAAGATACTACAAGAATAGTTTATGGTGGTACCGTTTATCACGTATCAGTAGATGTGGCACCTCTCCGAAGAGTGGATCTTGCATTAAGATTCATTGCAGAAGGTGTAAGAGATGCGTCATTTTCAAATCCAAAAGCAATTGAAGAAAATCTTGCGGAACACCTGATTCTTGCAGCAGCAAATGATATGAATGCTCCTTCCATCAAAAAGAAAAATGAGCTTGAAAGAATAGCAATGGCCTCTCGATAGGCATTATAATTTTATCAAACAAAAAGAGTAGCCCGAGGCAGATTCGAACTGCCGTCCCCAGGTTTCCTCTCGTAAGATCCAGAGCCTGGAATCCCTAACCCAAAATTTGTTTGGCCACTAGACTATCGGGCTACCGAAACGACTGGGATTACTTGAGAATATAATTATTTGGTGTTTGTTTCCCGTACTGCTGTTGCATAATCACAATCAGCTTTGAGTCTCATATATGGAATTAATCTGTAATGAATTGAATAAAGATTGTTTTCTTTGTAAAGAATTCCTTTTAACAGAAGTGATACAAAACCACCAGCAATTTTTGATGATGGTATTCCAAAATCTTTACAAACCGCATCACGCATTTTTTTGTACTGCACTGTCGTAAAACTAATACTATTTAATTCTAAAATCAAAGGCCACATTACTTTTTCCCATACAAATCGTCTGTTCTCAGTAGCAGATGCATACTTGCCTTTTTCCCTTAACATTAATAACGTTCAAAGTTGTGCTTGTAATTTATTAGTTGATGCGAAAGGAACTTGAGGAATCACTTGAACTTTTATCAAAAAATTGGGAAGTAAATCCAATCATACGGGATTTTATCCTAGGAAGCAGAAGCGATGTTTCTGATTTTGCCATCAAAGTAAAAGATGTTGTCTTTCACATTCCTTATCTTGTAAAAGAAGAAAGTTATATTCTCTGGAAGTGTTATTGGCCTGATTGTCATAATTGTTGTGATAGACAAGGTAGGTTACCACTTACATCAAATGATCTTATTACAATTGGAAAGGGACTAAAATACCAAAAAGTTTCAGACTTTATAAAAAATGAAACTAACATTACTACTTGGGAAGAAAGAGGTCCATCTGGAAATGGTATCACAATGACCATGATAAACCTGAAGCGAAAAAAAGATGAGACAGAAGCAGATGATGGAACTCATATCTCTTGTAGATTTTTGGATGAGAAAGGTTACTGTGGACTACATCCTGATAGGCCCGGAGTCTGTTATCTATATCCATTTTCATCTTGGCTTGAAAATGAAAAAGGAAGAGCTCGTGTCCATGCAAGCTTTCAGTTTACTGGCGACTGTCCAGGTTTTTATCTTTCAAAATCAATTGATGAAATGAAAAGTGTTCTTTTGGAATACTCTAAAATGATATATGATTACAATATGAATTCAAACAGAACAGTGCGAGAAAATTTTGGATATGTCAGTATGGGGTTCTAAGCCTTTGCAACTTTCATCATGTCTGTCATTTTAATTTCCATGCCAAATCTCCGTTCATTTTTTTTCATGTACCTATAAATTGCAATAAGATCTGCAAAGTGCTTTATCGTACTAAACTTACTATCCATCTTATTTCTTACAAATGCAAGTACTTTTGCGTATATGGCAAATTTTTCAAGTACTTGCTGTCTATATCTTTCATTGTTGCCAATATTTTCTATGAATATGTCCGCACAAGTCATACTTGGTATGATGCCCTCTCCTAAAAGCGGATAAACGGTTCCAATTGATTCCCCTACACCGACAACTTTTCCATGATAGAATGGTTCACACATATCAGGTGTAGCAAGACGAATTGGTCTTCCAACTGTTTTGAGTATCTTTCCACCATATTTTTTAAAAAATGCATCAGTTACTTCAACATGTTTTCTGTTCTTATCACCAGCACCAATGTGGGCATGTTTCTCCCCTAATGGAAAGTACCAAAAATATCCACTAATTGAAGAAAATGGCTTGAGGTAAAAGTCGTCAAATGGCACTTTATCTTCATACTCTACTTTATACTGGTATGTGGGCAGGTGAAAATCTTGGGAAAGTCTTGGAAGATACATTCTGTAAAAACCAGTTGCATCAATTATAAGATCAAATTCTGATTCTAAATCTGCAAGTTTTGGTGTGATACCATAATTGATCTTGCATCCTTTTGACATGTCTTTGATAAGACCAATTTTATCGTAGGTACAAAGACCCATCAATTTGATGTTGAATCTATCTGAATTCATGTCAATGTACATGTTTTTCCCATCGTGAATTACGTAATCATTAAAATCAAGATTGCATTTTTTAGCAAATTCTTGCATTGGTCCGCGAGTAGTACCCCAAGCACATATGGAATCATGATTTTCTTGTGTTGATCTTTCAAAACCTACTACTTCGTGTTCATTTTTCAATCTACCAAGAAGATATCCACCTGCAACTCCGATGCCGACAACTGCTATTTTCAATTGAATCTTATTCTGAAAATACCTAATAAAAAGATGCGTAGTATTTTTTCTAATTCTAAATTCTATTCTATTAATATTGCAGGCTTGAATGGCCTTGCAGTACGTGCTTTGTTTTTGGGATCGTATTTTTGGGCATCAGATTCCCCAAATACTTGTACCTCTACACCAAATTCTTTTTGCACAAGAGAATTAATTTCTAAAAGAATTTTTTTCTCCTCTACAAGGCCTGACTTTGCCTTGGATTCTCTTGATTCTACAGGTTCTGATAAAATATCGTTAACAGTCTTTTTGACAAAATCTGGATCCATTTTCACATTTTCTGTATCCTTGTCTGCAATTAGAGATTTTATCAGGATCCCGATATTCATCTCACCTTTGATAACACTTGAAAGAATCTTTTGGTATGCCTTTGTCTTCCACGAGTCCGAAGTATAGATGATGATTCGCTTTGGTGAAATTTTGGTTACTTTGAGAATGTTTTTGATATCTTCTAGTGTTGATTTGAGAAGATTTTCTGACTGGAGTGCTGCAGCGTCAATCTTATTTTCAAGAACTGATGGCCACAAAGACTTTGAGACAACTCCAGAATTTCCTAATTTATTCCACATCTCTTCTGCGATATGTGGTGCGAAAGGAGAAAGCATAGATACTCTTGCAGAAAAAATTTCATGTAAGGTACCAGATATGTTTTTTCTATTCTTTGCATCCGTTCTCTTTAGGTACCATTGTATGTCTGAATCAAATTCGTACAATACATAGTGCAAGGCTTCACGCAATCTCATTTTTTCCATAGCTGATGTAATTTCAAGGATAAGCTGTTGTAGTCTGCTTTGTAGCCATCTGTCTTCTTGCTCTTGATTATTAGATTGGTCTGCTTTGTATTTTGGGCATTCGTCCAACATATTTTCAAGCTTGTTTTTAATTCCTCTAACTGCTTCCAAATTAAAATCGGCATCCTGCAGTAGCTCTGCAGAAATTAAAATAGCTAATCTAATTGGGTCAGCCCCATGAGTTCTAATTGCATCGCGTAGTGGAATTATGTTTCCCATTGATTTTGACATCTTTTTTCCTTCCATTAAGACAGAGCCATTTACCACTATTTCTTCAGGCCAGTATTTTTTTGGAAAGATTGCAATGTGATTAAAAACAAAGAAAGTTAGATGATTTGGAACAAGGTCACGCCCTGAATGTCTTGCATTAACAGGATAAAAATACTGAAATTCATTTTTAATATTTTCTAAAATATCCTGTGATATTTTAGAAGATGAGGCGATTTTCTTCGAGTCTCCCTCTCCCAAAAACACATAATCAAAAAATTCATCGCCTAGGTTTTCTGCTACTAGTTGTTTTTCATTTACATACTTTGCTAGAATATAGTATGCCATGTAAATTACTGAATCTGATAAACTCTCAACTATCCAATCCTTGTCCCAAGGTAACTTTGTGCCAAGGCCATGTTGTCTTGCACATGCTCTTTCTCGAAGCCAATCTACAACATAATTGAATTCTCCTCGTATCTCTTCTGGGAGTATCTTCATCTCGTTTATCCACAAGTGTGTATCATCTTTCCATTTTTTGTTAGAATAATCCAGAAACCACTGATTGTTGAGTAATTTTACTACACATTCAGATCCACATCTGCAACGTATTGGCCCATCATTTAGTTCAAACAAAATATCCGCATTATTGCTTTGTAGAATCCATTTTTTGACTTCCTCTTTGGCATCTGCAACAGTTTTTTGCGCAAATCTTCCAGTGTTTTGTTTTAATTTTCCTCCGTAGAATTCTTTGGCATAAAGCTCTTTTGTTGCCTCTTCAAGCTTAGGATTGTTTTGGTTTTCTATTTGGAATCTTTCAGTAACTTCCTTTGCAGGAATTTCTCCATATCCATCAGTTTGTATGATAGAAATTGGCAAAATTGTTTTTGCAATGGATGAAAGATTTTGATCATCACTTGACTTTTTAATATCTTCCAAAGCTTGATAGTCAAATGGTGCATGTGCTGGCACTGACATTACAATTCCAGTACCATTTTCACTTTTGACAAAGCTTGCAGGAAATATTACAATCTCTTCATTTCTATCTGGAATTTTGACTTTTTTGCCTACAAGTTCAGAGCCCTTTATCTCACCTATTACTTTGACTTTCTTATCAAGAAATTCTAGTTTTCTTGCGCATTCTGTACTGACAATCCATGTCTCATTATCCACACTAGCAATCTTGTAAGTGACTTGTGGGTTTATCCACAGATTTGTCACACCAAATATTGTCTCAGGTCTAAGTGTGGCGGTTGGTATGATGTATTTTTCATATCTGAATTTGATGAGAATGTATTCTGTAAAACTTGGTTCTACATCTCCTAATGTATCATGTTGCGATACTGGATTTTGATCCTTTGGACACCAACCAACAGGATGTGATCCTTGGATGACTAAATTCTTACTTCTTAGTTTTCTAAACTGCCACTCAATGAATTTATTATAGACAGGGTCTATCGTAGTAAATTCTCTTCTCCAGTCTATCGAATAACCCATCTCTATCATTCCTGATTTTATTTCTTGATGGAAATAATCTGCGATCTTTACTGGCTCAGAAAATTCTTTAATGTTTTTTTCTGGAACTTTGTATAATGTTCTAAAGGCTTCGATTAACTCCTTGTCATTTTCTTGAACACGTCTTGCCATACCGAGAATTGGTGTTCCTGTATAGTGAAAGCCCATTGGAAAAAGGACGTTGTAGCCACGCATCCGCATAAATCTTGCATGAACGTCTGCCAAAGTGTAGGTTCTTCCATGACCTATATGCTGTGGGGAATTTGGATATGGATATGCTACTGTAACAAAGAATTTTTTTTGTGAGCTTGGATCTGTCTCGAAATACTTTTCATCATGCCATATTTTTCTCCATTTGGATTCTATCGATGACCAATCTATCACAAAATCACTTTTCCAAAATCGATTTTTCTGCAGCAAGTAATGCGTCTTTTAGTTTTGTCACATCTTTTCCTCCGCCTTGACCAAAATTCTCATTTCCTCCTCCAGAACCGCCAAGGATTTTAGAAACATCACGAACTAAATCTCCAGCCTTCTTTATTTTTATTGCCTCTGTACCTGCAAATGCAACTATTCGTATGCCGCTGTTTTTCAAAATCAATGCACAGTATATCATAGATGGGTCTATCATGATTGTTTGCTCTCCTACCGCAATATGAAATTCTTCATCCATCTCCTCATCTATTGTAGTGTATAGTTTTACTTTGCCAAGGTTTTTTGCCTGAGATATTACGTTTTTTGCAGTAGACCCTGATACTCGTTTGATCAATTGTTTTAGCTTCTTCTTGGATAAATCAGCATCCTTCATGGTGTGTTCAAATGACTCCATTATCTTTTCTTTACTAGAACCTAGTAACTTTACAATTTGTGAAATTTTCCTATCTTGATTTTGAGTATATTTTATTGCAGTCTCACCTGAAACAAATTCGATTCTTACAACCCCATCCTGAATTCTTTCTGCCTTTGTAATTTTAATGAGTCCTATCTCTCCTGTTTTTTTTACATGTGTTCCTCCACAAGCTTCCACATCATAACCTTCAATGTTTACAATTCTGACTAGCTTTACTGGAACTACACCACCTTGGTAAATCCTAAATCCATATTTTTGTTCAGCATGTCCTCTTTCAAACTCATTAATCATGATAGGAATATCTCTTCTAATAGTAAAATTTGCCAAATCTTCAATTTTCATTATGTCATCTTCAGTCAAGTTAGAATGATGCGTTATGTCCAATCTACCATATTCTTTTTCCTTAAATGCAGAGTGTTGCCAAATCCATGATCCTAGAGTTTTTCGTGCAGAAGCATTTAGCACGTGAGTGCTACTATGATTTCTTGTTATTCCATATCTACGAGATACATCTATTGCACATCTCACAGTTTCTCCCTCTTTCAGTGTGCCATCTTTGAGTTCATGAACTACAACATTTCCATGTTTATTTACATCAATAACATCAAAGGCACAGATCTTTCCATGGTCTGGTTCCTGACCTCCCCCTCTTGGATAAAATGATGTCTTGTCTAAAACTACTAGTTTGTTTTTTATTATTTTGAGAACCTTGGCCTCAAACTCTTCTGGATCATGTTTATAGTATAATAGTTCGGTATCTGGAATTCCTTTCAAGTCAAGATCTTCTTTTTTCTCTTGTTTTTCTGATTGATGTAATTCTGATAATCTTTCATAAAAGGTAGGAGGAATTTCAGAAATTATTTGAGTCTCTTTTAAAAAGTCAGGTGTTATTCCGTCAGATTCGTATAGCCTGATAAGATCGTCAACGGTCAATTTTTTGTCTTGACTCTTTAGAGTACTTGCAATGCTTTTCATTCTTGTTTTTGATTCATTATATCGCTCTCTTTCTATTCCAACTATGGTCTTGACATCATTTCTTGTTTCTTCTAATTCTGGATAAGTTGATTTTAGATAATCAATATGCATGTCAACTAATTCTTTTAGATCAAAATTCCAGCCAAACCTGTCCATTGTAGCTACTGTTCTTCTTAGAATCATTCGCAAGTTGTATCCTCCACCTACATTACTTGGCAGGGCACCATCAGAAATTGCAAATACCAAAGTCCTAAGATGATCAGCAATTAAATAAATCCCCTCAAGTGGTGCTATTGTTTTATTGAATCTGTTTTCATCAATCCCTGCTTGTTTTGCAGCAATTTTTCTTGCAATTGATATATCGTTTGAATCGCTAAGGCTTTTTGCTAACGATATGAAATAATTTGATATCGTTTTAGAATCAAGATCGATTCCTGCCTTTTGAATGAGATTTTTTGTAATAGGACCAAAACAACAATCGTATGCAGTTGGGGTGCCCATAGTAATCCAAGCAAACCTCTCAAGGCCTGCTCCCATGTCTATTATTTTTTGATCCAAAACAGAATAGTTGTCTAGATCTCCCTGAAATTCAGTAAAGACTGCATTTCCAAGTTCCAGTCCTCTAACGAAATATTCCAATGAAGAACCAAATGAACCGCCCCCCGCCCAGACATCCTCTACAAAAACTACCTCTTTTTTATCAATACCAAATCTTTCTGTCAGTAGTCTGAAATCTAGATCAACACATTTGTCTTTCCAATATCCTTGCGAGTTTGAAATGCTGTGCTGACCAATCATACAAAAACTAGAAAAGTGTCTTCCGGTAACTCCAACATTTTCAATGTCTTTGAATCTAAGACAAGTTTGTGGTACTACTAGAGGATTTGCAGGAAATTCAAAAACAACCTTGGATCCCATCACTCTTTGAAAGTCTACAATTGATGCTATTGTAAAATACAGATCATCGCGCCATCTGCAGACAACTGGGTATCTGCTAACTGACTTGTGACCGTTTTGTACAAAAAAAGATTCTACTTCTCTCCATGCTTGAACATAATCAAATCTTTTCTTTGTAGGGGGATTACCAATAAATGAATAATTATTTTCAGAATCATCAGGACAAAAGTTTTGATTAATATCAAGAGTCCAGAAATATCGTTTGCATTTTGCGCATGATTTTCTTACAAATCCCTCATTTTCAAATAATGCTACTTTGTAATACCTATCGGGATCGGCAGAAAACTTTGCAAGAATTTGTTCCTTGTCCATCTTTGAGAAGTTTTCGGAATGACCGATATTAAGTATTATGAAGCAACACATTAAATATGATCTTTTTTGAGAATGTTGCTATGTTCAGTAAAAAAACCTGGAAAGAAGGAGATCATGCTTTCATATCCGTTCAGGATGGAGAATTTAGAAATATTGTTGTTGGAGTGGTTACAGGCGTTGAAGATTCCAAGATAGGTATTAACGGTATTATAATAAACGCAGTTGGCCTCAAAAATAAAGTTGCTCAAGGCAAAGCAGGGCAGCAATCTATAGAACAGCTGAAAAATCCAGACCCAAAAGATTGCATATTGGCTTTGATATACAGAGTAGAACATGATAATTATACTGGTGTCTTTGACGTAAACACTGATCCTGTAGTAAAAATACACAAAAGAATTCATAATGTAATTGATGGGTGGGTAAGAGAATCAATTCCAGAAATGATAAACAATGTTCTTTCACTGCCTGATGGTACAGAAAAAGATCAAGCAAAAAGAATTCTCAAGCAAAGAATGGATACCTTATATGATAAGGAATTAAAAAAATACATGTACTCTATTTGCCGCAGTCTTAAGATTCTAAACTAGTCTATTTTTTACATTTACAAGTTTTATATCTTAGAATAATAAATTCAATTCAATATCTACTCCATAGTTTTATATTATGCCTTTAGCAAATCCCGTTTACGATGGAATACGTATATGCCGCATTACTTTTGCATAAGCAAAAGAAGGAAATTAACGAGGCTAATGTTACAAGCGTAATCAAAGCTTCAGGAGCTGCAGTGAATGAAGCACAAGTAAAGGCACTTGTAGCAGCACTCGCTGACGTAAACATTGATGAAGCTATCAAAGCAGCCCCAGTAGCAGTTGCAACAGCACCTGCCGCAGCAGCATCTGGTGGAAAGGAAGAAAAGAAAGAAGTAGAGACACCATCTGCAAAGACAGAAGAACAAGCAATGGAAGGCCTCTCTGCGTTGTTTGGTTAAACAACCAATTAAAAATTCAACAGCTTCAATTTTATCTTTTTAACTTTTTCAAGCATTTACTATGTAGGGATATCTTATTAATGGACTTTGTAAAGAAATGCATCAGCGCCATCCCAACCATAATCGACTATTCCTCCAAGATCTCCTTTGCATAAAATTTTTCGCTCTATTGACTCTCTCATTAATTGCATTGAGCTTACGGCGCCAGTATTCCCAGTTTCTCTCATTAGTTCATAAGTTAGTTTTGAATGGTTTTTTGTTATATGGCACCTTTCTCTAACATAATCCACAAACATCTTGCCTGCAGGATGAAGCCCCCAGAACTTTACTTTGTTGAAATCCTTAGGAAATTTTTGTTTAATATAACAAACGTTTTGAGCAGAAAGATCTGCAGCAGTTTCTCTTAAAATTTTTGTATTTACAACCATATCGAAGGCTATCCTATGATAACTATTAGGTGAAAGATTTATTGTGGCTTTTTTATAACCATTCATATTAGTATCTTTTCGTGAAGAGATTGTTTTAATGTCTATTTGTGCTATACATTTGTTTGATCCTTCTGATTGTGATACTAATGCACCAGATACAGCATCACTAAAAATTAAGAAATAAATAAAATTATTAAAATCATTTCTGTTTTTTATAGAAACGCGATCAATTTGTTTTATTCTATCCAAAAACCAACTTGTATAATATGTGCCTATAAGAATAAGCACATCTCCTTTGTAACCCAACGCAAAGTGTCCTGAAGCATTTCTAAGAGCTTCAGAGAAAGAAGAACATGCCATACCTTGGAAATTTTGTGTACGAACATCCTTGTTTAATCCCAGTCTAGCTGTAATTTCTACAGTGGGTGAAGGATCAAGATACTGCTGATTGTCGTTTATAGTTATAAGAAGGCTGATATCACCAGGTTTCCTTTTTGAGGAACGTAAGATCTTTTCAGCAATTTTTACATACATGTCATTAAGTCTAACGTCAGGTACCAAGTATTGTGGATCTTTAATTTTCACTTTTGATAAATCGTATGCTTTGAAAATTCTTTCTATACCTAATTCTTTTTTGGCAAATTTTTTTACATCCTCATCTAATTTATCACTGAATAAGCCATCCACAAGTTCTTCTACGCTATAATAATAGTCTGAGAAATTAACTTGTATATTTGAAATATCGATTACTGGCATATCTTAAAAATTGCTTGCTAGATTATGTAACTTTTTAAAGAATTCAGTATTGTAACTGTTTCTTGGTAAATCAAAAGCTGAAACTACAGTTTTGATTTTAGTCCTATCGGAATACTCCATTATCTTCCTAGCGCATTCCTTAGCTCCACCAAAAATTGACAATTCTTCCACTAATTTATCACTAACTTGTTCTGATGCAGCAATAAGACCATACCTTATAAAATTCCCACGAATTAAGCGAACTTCATTTTTATAGCCTGCTTTTTCTAAAGGTATAGAATAAAATTTATTCGCACCTACATAATTTGCGATAGTCATGCGTAAGGCATTTCTACTTTTTTCTTTTGAATCATCAACAAATGTTGGGAGGATCGAAATAATCTCAAATGAATTTTGATCTCTTCCTAAAGAAGATAATTTATTTCTAAGAATTTTAGTAATACGTCTGATTTCGCTTTCAGGTTTTAAAAAAAATATTACGCCATCAGCATGTTCTGCTGCGAGGTGAGTAATTTTATCACCTATCACCGCCCAAAAAATAGGACCTTTATATTGAAACTTTATGTAATCAGTATACGTCATAATTCTTGATAATGGTTTCTCAAATTTCATACCATACATATTTTCAATAATAAGAGGGGCACTTGTTCCTAAACCCAGCACAAATTTTCCGCCTGCCTTATAGTAGATCTCCCTAGAGAGTTTGAGTAACTTATCTTTACTCCTTGAAAAAATATTTACAATGCCAGTCCCTAATACCACATTTTCTACTTTTCCAGCTAGCCCTTGTAGAGCTTCAAAGGCATCGACCCCAATAAACTTCGGATGAGTTTCGGGAATAAAATAATAATTTAGCATCTGTGCATCTGCAATTATCGCTGCCTTTCTCACTGCAATTAAAGGCGCTCTTATACCAAGTTCTATACCTATACTTTGCATTACTCTGGAATTGATTATTTATCTAGTTTAAATGCTTATTAGAAGATAAAAGCCAAAAAGAAGAGGAATAATTTTATCTATTAATCGAAGGCTATGGATTTCTAACGAATTGACTCGGTTTCTTTGAAAGGAAGATGTACAGCTTCACCACTAATATCCCTCAGAGCGTCTACAAATGATTCGGGGAGTGTAGGATGAGCATGTATTGTTTCAAAGATGTCTTCAATCTTTAGTTGCATTTTAATTGCAAGTCCTGCTTCGCCAATTATTTCCCCTGCATGCGGAGCAACTACGTAGGCTCCAACTAGTATATCGTTTCTCTCAAACACCTTGACAAAGCCTCTAGTATCTCCTAAACAATTAGCTTTAGCACTTGCTGTAAGGGGAAATTGTCCAGATCTACCTTCCAACTTTCCTACAAATGCCACTTCTGGATATGTAAATACACATACAGGTATGGAGCTATATTCCATCTTACTTTCTATTCCCATTAAATTTTGAGCAGCTATCTCTCCCTGTTTTGAGGCAACGTGTGCAAGCTCATACATACCAGTGATATCTCCAATTGCAAAGATGTTCTGAACTGTAGTCCGCATTTTCTCGTTGACAAGAATTCCGGTTTCATTGAATTTTACACCAACATTATTTAATTCATCCGCGTTTAAATTAGGTCGCCTTCCTACGCAAATGAGTATTTTTTCTGCTTCTATATTTTCACCATTTACAAGAACCATGTTTTTTTCGATTGTTTCTACCTTTGACTTTGTCATTACTTTGATACCGTCTAGTCTCATGTACTTCTCAATAGTATTTCCAATTTCTTCTAGATTATTAGGCAATAGATGATTCTCTGCCTCAATCAAGGAAACCTTGCATCCTAATGCATTTAAAATAGAAGCAAATTCACAACCACTGAAACCTCCACCAATTATAATGATTGACTTTGGCAGATCCTCTAATTCTAGCACTGTAGTAGTTGATAGTATATTTTTGTTAAAATCATAATCAGGTAAACAAATAGGATAGCTACCAGTAGCAATAACAATATGTTTTGCCTCTATTGTTTTTTGATTAACAACTATTTTATTTTGTGAAACGATACGTGCTTCGCCTACAATCAAATCAACATGGTTACTTTCAAGGAGTAGTTTTATCCCGGAAGCAAGTTTATCAACTGTATTTTTCATTCTTAATCTTAAGAGTTTATAATCTAATTCAACCTGTGCATTTAACCCATTTTTTTTAGAAGCCATTACTCTTCTCATTATGTCTCCCAATGAGTGAAGAAATTTAGTAGGAATACAGCCACGTTGCGTACAAGTTCCTCCAAGACCATTCTTTTCAATTAAACATATTTTGCCACCAAGCTGCGTAGCTCTAATAGCACAAGTATAACCACCTGGGCCACCTCCAATTATCACTGCGTCATACATAGACTCAATTAAGAATTCATAGCAATAAATCTTAGCAAATTACCTTCCAAAATTCCATTTGTCTGAAGAATATTTTTCTTTAGCTACTTTCTCAGTTTCAATTTCTTCTTTATTACTAAGTTTATCATCAATCAGTATTGCATGAAATTTTTCTCTAAATCCTTCTCTTAGAGCGACTACGACCTCCTCAAACGTCCTATCTAAGCCAAATACCCTTTGTCTTACATCAGTGATTAATTTGTCCCTCATCTTTTCGGGGGGAACTTTCAATACTGAAAACATTTTTTCAATATCTGTATTTAATAAAATGGTTCCATGTTGTAGCAGGATATTTTTCTTCCTTGTTTGAGCATTGCCGGAAACTTTCTTACCATTGACGACAATGTCATTCAGTGGAGAAAATTTTGCATTGAATCCAAATTTGTTAATAGCTATTATTATGGCATCACATATCAACTTGTAAGAATCAATTATGTTCTGCGGATATCTTTTTGTTATGAAAGAATAGGTTAATTCAGAATCATGTAAAACTGCTCCCCCACCTGTTATCCTCCTGACAACATCAATACCAAGGTTAGCACACTTTTTTACGTTGACTTCCTCATTCAATCTCTGGAAATATCCAATTGATACAGCTGGAGGCTCCCATCCATAAAGTCTTAGAACTGGCACTTCAGTTGTACCTTTCATTAATACTTCATCAAGTGCCATATTCCATGATGCGGTATTTTTACCAGTCTCCAAAACCCTGATCTTATTAAATTTGAAATTCATTTCAATGAATCAAGCATCCAAGAATTGCTTTTGTCAATGACTCTGAATCGAAACCAAATGCCTGTGAATCATCTAGACTTTCTCGGATCTTTTGTATAAGGGAATTTTTCTCTAATTTTGTATCAATTAGATTTGTTTCGAGTTTATCCAGACTATCTTCAGGATAAAGAAAAAAATCTCCAGTAATCTTTATAGAATGAATTGTGTTACTTATCTCATCATATTCAAGGGTAATCTTGATTAATTTTTGTGACTTCAAAACATTATGTACTTTTCTCATAGGAATTCAGTTTTTAAATTTGTAAATTTTCATTATCATGATTTTTTTGGGGGATGAATCCATCTTAGATTTGGTTTTCTTGCAGCTGTCACCTCATCTAATCTGCCAATAGGTGTTGTATATGGAGCTCCTCTGACCAGTTCAGGGTTTTCTTTTATCTCATCAGAAATGACTCTTAATGTTAATGCAAATTTATCTAATGTTTCTTTACTTTCTGTCTCCGTTGGCTCAATCATTAATGCTTCATTAACAATAAGTGGGAAGTAAACAGTTGGTGGATGAAAACCATAATCCATAAGTCTCTTTGCAATATTCAGTGCACTCTTTTCACCAAATTTTTTTGAAGATATAACGAATTCATGAGCACATGTTCGATCATAAGGAAGCTCGTAAACATCCTTTAAGAGAGTAAGAAGATAATTAGCGTTCAAGACTGCATACTCTGATACTTTTCTGATATTGGTTCCCCAAGCCAAGATATACGAATATGCCCTAACAAGCATACCGAAATTCCCATAAAAGGATCGAATTCTTCCAACTGACTTTCCCTTTGTATTATTTAGGATATACTTACTTTCTTGTTTAACTACTCTAGGGGTGGGTAAATAATCAGACAAAAATGACTTTACTCCCAGCACTCCAGCCCCAGGGCCACCTCCACCATGTGGAGTTGAAAAGCTCTTGTGCAAGTTCAAATGAATCATATCAAAGCCCTGATCACCAGGTCTAGTTATTCCAAATAATGCATTCATATTGGCACCGTCACAATAGGTCAAAGTTCCGTTTTTATGAGCAAGGTCACAAATATCCAGAATATTTTCTTCAAAGAGTCCAAGAGTGTTAGGGTTTGTTAACATTACAACTGCAACATCGGAGGAAAGTGATTGTTTGAATTTTTGTAGATCCATATTACCTCGTGAATCTGAAGGAATTACAATAGTATCATGCTTACACATTGCTGCTGTTGCAGGATTTGTTCCATGTGCAGAATCAGGTATTATTGCCTTCGTTCTTTTTTCATTCCTTTCCTTAAAGTAAGCCTTTGATATCATTATTCCCAAAAGTTCACCTTGTGCTCCTGCTGCTGGTTGCAAGGAAAATACATCCATACCCGTTATCTCCTTTAATTGCTGCTCAAGCTCCCACATTAATTGAAGTGATCCTTGGATACAATCCATAGGAGAAAAAGGATGAAGATCCCGAAAACCTTCTAACCTGGCCACATCCTCGTTTATCTTTGGATTGTACTTCATAGTACAAGAACCTAATGGATAAAACCCAACGTCAACTCCAAAGTTCTTTTTTGATAAATTAGTGTAATGTCTAATAACTTCAATCTCACTAACATTTGGAAGAGGTAAATTCGTTCTAGTAAGATCCTTTGGTAATGTTATGGAAATATCTTCATCAGATAGGTGACCTGAATTTTGTTCATCATACTCAAATATCAACTTCATAATGTTTCCCCTATTATTGATACATAGGACTCAATATCCTGAATCGTATTTGTTTCAGTGCAACAAATTAGTATTTTATCATCTCCTAATTCTAGACCACCAAGTATTCCTTTTTCACTTAGAATTGAAATAATTTCATCAGAAGGTTTTGGTGCCCTTAAAAGGAATTCATTGTAGAATGGTTTTTTGTTTAAAGGTTCAAAACCAATATTCTTCAATTTATCATGTAACAAATGTGCCCTACTGTAAGAAAGTTTTGCTGCAGTGGTAAGCCCACTTCTTCCCATGAGTGCCAAATAAATAGTTGCAGCAAGAGCCATCAATCCTTGGTTTGTTGTTATATTGCTAGTAGCCCTTTCTCTCCTTATGTGTTGTTCACGCGCTTGAAATGTTAGGACAAATCCTTCATTTCCTTTAGAATCTGTGGTCATACCGCAAATTCTACCAGGAATTTTCTTGAGCAAAAAATCCTTAACAGCTATGAATCCTAGATATGGGCCTCCAAAACTTATTGGAATACCAAATGATTGACCCTCTCCAACAACTATGTCTGTACCATAACTTGCTGGAGCTTTTAGCAATGCTAGAGACGTAGGTTCAACAACACAAGTAATAAACAATGCTCCAACTTTATGTGCACGTTCTGATAGTTCCCATGGATTCTCTATATTTCCATAGAAATCAGGATTCTGCGTTATTACACATGCTGTCTTATCATCAATTTCATTTGTTAACTCAAGATCAGCTCCATCACAATATGTCTTTAAGACTTCAAAATATTGAGGATGTAAACCTTCCTGAACAAAAACACGTTTCCGTCCATTATGTGATGAAGAAAGTAAAGCTGCTTCTGACAAGGCAGATGCACCATCATATAATGATGCATTTGCAACATCCATTCCAGTAAGTAAACATATGAAAGATTGAAATTCATATATTGCTTGGAGAGTGCCTTGATTCATTTCCGCTTGGTAAGGAGTATATCCTGTAGAAAACTCTCCCCTCATAAGCAAATGATTCACTGCAGAAGGAATGTAATGGTTGTAAGAGCCAGCTCCCACAAAGTATTTTAAAATTATATTTTTTTTGGCTAAATCTTGCATATGCCGCATTATCTCAAATTCACTCTTTGGTATAGAAAGATTCAATTTTCTTTTGAGGGCTGGCTTGAATTCCTTAACTAACTCATCTATTGAGCTTATTCCGATTCGTTTTAACATTTCATTTCTTTCTATGTCAGTAATAGGTATGTAATCCATAACCAGTCACCTATTTTATTTTCCCAACGAAATTATCATATTCTGCTTTAGTCATTAAATTTTCAAATTCATTGATATTAGACGGTTTTATTTTTACCATCCACCCTAATTCATATGAAGATTGGTTTAGCCATTCAGGGTGCTCGAGTAAATCTTCATTGATTTCAACAACCTTTCCACTTATTGGACAGTAAATATCGGAAGAAGCTTTTATTGAATCAACTATCGCCATTTCTTGCATCTGTCTATATTCATTACCAATTTTTGGTAATTCTATTGAAACTATATCTCCAAGTTGTTTCTGTGCAAAATCTGAAATTCCTATTACTGCGAGTCCTTCCCTTATTGTCACCCATTCATGTTCTTTGGAAAACCTAAACTCTTCTGCCACAACGGATTTGTCATTTTCCACTATAAAACCCTAATTTCGTTTATAAAATCTAGTACTACAAACTCTTGCCTTATACAGTTTACCTTCAATATCAATCTCAATTAATTGATTTAGCTCTACTTGCAAAGATACAAAACAAAAACCAATTGATTTCTTAAGAGTTGGAGAAAAGCTACCACTAGTTACAAAACCCGCCTTTGAACCATCTACTAGAACTTCATTACCATGTCTAGCTATTCTTCTTTCCAGCATCTCAAATCCTACTAGTTTACGATTTACTTTTCCATTCAATAGTGCCATCTTACCAATGAATTCCTTTTCGAGCTTTACGGTCCACTTTAGTGGTACCTCAAGAGGAGTTGTATTTTCATCCATGTCATTTCCATAAAGCATAAGACCTGCTTCCAGTCTGAGTGTGTCTCTGCAACCCAGACCTGATGGTTTAATATTGAATCTAGATGCTGATTGCATAATCTTATTCCAAATCTCTACCCTTGAAGAATCAAAAAATATTTCAAAACCATCTTCCCCCGTATATCCTGTTCTTGAAATCATGCAATCCGTTTGAAAGATGTCTCCAGAAATAAGATCAAATGGTCTTAATAGTTCTAAATTCGATTCACTTATTTCTTGCATAGCATTACGTGCAAGTGGACCTTGAATAGCAAGTAAGGCAATCTCATCACTAACATTTTCGATCTTAGATGACTGTGAATGCTGAATTACCCATTGGAAATCCTTCTCTCTATTTGATGCGTTAACTACAAGAAGGAAATCTTCTTTATTAATTCTATAAACTATCACATCATCAACAATGCCTCCACTTTCATAACACATAGGAGAATACAGGCCATGACCATCATTTAGTTTTGAGATATCATTGGTAACTAAATTTTGTATAGCATCATAAGCATTGGGGCCTTTGATTTTAAACCTACCCATATGTGAAACATCAAACAATCCGACATTTTTTCTAACATTGGCATGCTCATCAATTATTCCTGAATATTGCAAAGGCATCTCCCATCCGTGAAAATCAACTATCTTTGCATTAAGTGATTTATGAATTTCATAAAAAGGAGTTCTCATTGGCATTTACTGTAATAGTACCTGAACTCTTATTATTATGTGTGATAATCTCTCAAGGGATGGAATTAATTAGAAAACCTACATGGCTTAGAGTAAAAATACCGTCTGGCGAAAATTATGTAAAAGTGAAACAAACACTTGGATTAGAATATCTTCATACAGTTTGTGAAGAAGCAAAATGTCCTAACATAGCAGAGTGTTGGGGATCTGGAACAGCTACTATTATGATATTGGGTGACATATGTACAAGGGGATGTAGATTTTGTGCAGTTACAAGTGGTAAACCTGTATTTCTTGATCCGGAGGAACCTAATAGAGTTGCCAAAGCAATCAAATCATGGGGATTAAGATATGTAGTAATTACTGCTGTTTGTAGGGATGACCTGCCAGATGGAGGAGCAGATCATATGGCAAAGACGATAAAAGCTGTAAAATTGGAATGCCCACAAACAATAGTAGAGTCATTAATTCCTGATTTTAGAGGATTTGATGATTCAATAAGTAAAATAATTGATTCACAGCCAGACGTTATAAGTCATAACATAGAGACTGTAAAAAGACTGACTCCCAAAATTAGAGATGCGCGAGCATCTTACGAACAAACATTACAAATTCTTAAAAGAGTAAAAGAAATTGATTCAAGAATTTACACGAAATCTTCAATAATGCTAGGCCTTGGAGAGAATGAGGAAGAAGTTTTTCAGACAATAAAAGATCTGAGATCAGTTGGGGTTGATATATTGACCATGGGGCAATATCTTCAACCTACTCAGAAGCATTTGCCAGTTGTAGAATACTTGCCACCACAAAAATTCTATGATTATGAGATGAATGCAACACAAATGGGTTTTCTCTATGTGACATCTGGTCCACTCGTCAGAAGTTCTTATAGAGCTGCAGAATTCTTTCTTGAAAATGCAATACTACGAAATAATCATATTAGATAAAATACAAAAAGATTTGCCTTGAACTTCAAAAGAAATTTAATTTAACAACAATTCATCATATCAATTTTTTACAAGATAAATTTTATTACAATAGATTATAGTTTTTAGCTTTTCCAGCTAGTGCCTTTGCTTGCGCGTGAGCCTTTTGTATTACTTGATCCTTTGTCTCATCTGTTAGAATTCCTGCTTCTAATGCAACCGATCTTGCCTGTTGAGCTGCCTTTGCAAGTATTGCTGATACATTTTCTTTGGTGATGTAACCAATCTCGATAGCAAGAGACATGGCTTCTTGGTGTGCCTGTGCAAATGCATCGCGATACTTTTCTACATCGATTACTAGTTCGTTCTTTGCATATAGGATGTCTTCTGCAACAGCTGCATCAAGTATTATGCCTGCTTCTACTGGTTTGACATCAAGCTTACTTAGTAATGTGGCAAGCTTTTCAGAAATAACAGCGCCCTTTTTGGCAGGAATAGAATCCTTTGTTATCCAAATTGTTCCTTGATCAATTTTTGTGGCTACGCCAGCTTCTTTAAAGTCAGTAAGAATGGGACCTGGTGTGATGCCAGTATTTCCTGCCTTGATTACAACATCGATGCTTGCAAGGTCTCCACCACGAGCAGCCATCATTACCTTATTTTTACCAAGTAAGATGTTTAGTTTGAAAGGAGTCATGTTTGTGAACATCAATACACACTGACCAACTAGCTTGTCTACCATCTTGTCAATAGAAGGCATTTTCAACCCAGCTAATGCTTTTTGTGCAACCTTGTCTTTTATACTAACGATTTCTACTTCGCCTTTGAATTTTTTTCTTAAAGGCAATAATTGCGATGATCTTACCTTTTCCATTCTGACAAGAGCGATTACATTGTATTTTTTTGGAAGCTCTTGGAGTTGTTGATACATCAACGATTTCTTTTGTGGATACTTTGTTCTATTTTGGTGCATTTTACTTCTTTTCTACTAGTGGTTGTTTAACGAGCTTTCCCATGGTAGTCTTTATCATAATTTTTTTAATGTTCTTATCTCCGCTTGGTAGCTTTTTTTCTACCAAGCTAATCACTGCATTAGCATTTGCAGTTAGATCTTCATCAGACATTGTCTCATCACCTATCTTACATGCAAGAGAAAGTGAATTTCGTAGTCTGACACGTATGGAAGATCGGAATCTTTCTAAAATTGAATCAATTGGAGCATTGAAAGGAACTGGTGTTGGCATCTTGCCTCTTGGACCCATGAACTGACCAAGAGTCTTACCTACAGTTGCCATAAGTGAGGTATCGGAAAGGAAAAAATCAAAACCGTTAATCAGCTTTCGTGATTCGCGTTTGTTTGCACCTATTTTGTTTACTTCGGCCCCATCCACTATTCTGTCTGCATTAGCACTTTTTGCTTTCAAACCGAGATCTCCTGAAGCCACAACACAGACAGATGCTGGCTGACTAAGCGTTTTTGGAAGTTGAACAGTCTCATTTATTGCAAAACCCTTCTTTACATCAATATCTCTAAAAACCATGATTAGCTCTACGGATTGTTTGAACTTGCGTTGCTTCTGACCTTTCTTTGCATCTCCTATCATCTGCGTTAGATGAACATCGCTAATCATTACGAAATCGTTTCTGAGACGCCTATTTAAAATCGTTTACAGATGTGGATGGAATAATTTCATCCTTTGTAGTGAAATTTGAGTTACAAGAGTGTAAATCACTTGAGAGTTGAACCTACATTTTTAACTAGGAATAAAAAGTAATTTGTTAAGTTTGCACAAATTCGATGAACTTGATATGAAAATTCTTACCGAACTTACAAAAGATGGTAATGTTTCAGTACCGAATCTTTCAAAAAGGCTAGGAATTAACACATCTGTTTTGTATAGTAGGATAAAGAGACTACTCAAAAAGAAACTGATAAAAAAATTCACGATTGTAGTAGATGAATCACTCATAGGCATAGGTGTGCGAGCTACAATGGGAATAAACCGCGATCCAAAACAAAAAGAGCAGATCCATAAGGCATTACTGAAAACTTCAGAAGTCATTATGATGTCTGAAGTGACTGGAAGATTTGATATGCTACTTACAGTACGTGCCAAAAATCTAGAGGAATTACACTCTGTAGCAATAGGAAAGATCGGAAAAATAGAGGGAATTCAAAATACTGAAACCTTTGTTGAACTGCAACGAACAGAAAAAGATCAATCTTACGAATTGAAAGAATAATTTACTTTAGTTTATCGTCCCATTTACCTGAGTTTATCTCGACAGTAACTTCTTTTGGATTTTTACCATCAATTTTTACTCCAAGTGGCAAACAGGTGCCCACAATTTCTTTTGCTGCACCTTTGATGTCTTGGGCATATGAAGAATCAATTTTCAACTTTGCAACTTTGATTATTGAATCCATTTTGATATCTCCAACCCATGTTGCTCCCGATGTTCCTGAACCTTTCTGAATGCCAGCTTCTTTTAGTATGAGTGCTGCTGCAGATGGAATTCCGACTTCGACTGTCCATTGTTTTGTTTTCTTGTCAACTGCAACTGTAACAGGGATTTTCATTCCCTCAAAGTCTTTTGTCTTCTCATTTATGGCAGTTACAATTTGTAAAATGTTAACACCTAGTGGACCAAGTGTTGGACCAAGTGGAGGCCCTGCATTTGCCTGTCCTCCTGTAACGAGTGCGGAAACAGTTTGTATGTCTGCCATGATTTTTCTTTCCTAGAATCTGTAAATTTAATCCTTGCTACTGTGTTGATAGCTTTAGGTAGTTTGCATCAACAGTTACTGGTAATTGATATGGCGCATCAAGCAAAATAACAGTAGCCTCTTCTTTTTCATGATCTATTCTGGTAACAGTTGCTTTCATTCCTTTAAACGGACCGCCTATAATTTCAACAATCTTGTCTACTGCAAGCTCAGAGACTGTTGATTTCTTAACCAAGTAACCTTCTATGTCCTTGAACTGTAACTCACCTCTAAGTTGACCTCTGACGTGGCGTATTCCCTGTAATGCATCAAAGGCAGCATTTGCATTGATTGCTTCTACTACCACATATCCCTTGAGGTTATCCAAAAGTAAAACTGCTTGAATGTTTATTTTTTTTAGTTTTATTCTATTTTCTAATAATCCCATGACAACTTTTTCTTGTCCCCCAGTAGTCCTTACAGCAAAAAAGTGTGATTTTATTTCCTGAGTCAATGCTATCTGTGTCCGAGATTAATTACTGCAAATACGAACTGAATTATAAATCCAACCGCACCTACGGTTGCTATTCCAAGAAGGACTAGTCTGAGATGTTGCATATAATCATCCTTGTCAGATTTTTTGGTAAGCTTAATTGTATTTACCATGTTCTTTAACATCTGTCTTGGGTTTACCATTGGGGGAAATTAATAAAGTCGACTTATATCTCTTATCTTGTGCAATTGCTTGTTGCGTATCAATCAGACCCCGCAGGCTCTAACTTGGCACATCATATATCGCAAAACATGAAACAAGACGGCGAGATTTATCGCGGAAAAAATTATGATCTTGTAACAATTCCAACACCTGCCATATCTGCAGACTGGCTTGAAGAAAAATATCATTATGATGGGTTTGTGTTTTTATCAAAGCATGCTTCTGAAAACCGCACACTGGCGCTTACGTGTCACAGTACAGGCAATTTTTCAGAAGCACTATTTGGAGGAAGACCGCGACAAGTTGCAATACCGCATCCACACCTGCAGAAATCCTACATGCAAGTCTTGTGGGAAAAAAGAAATGATTTTACAAAATTTGAAATCACAATAGAGGCAACACATCATGGTCCTACCGCATTAAACAAACCTGCATTGTTTATCGAAGTTGGAACAACAGAAAAACAATGGAACGATAAAGTACTATGCGGTTCTGTGGCTACAATTGTAGAAGATGTGATGTCAATGACACCACAGAAAAACGACGTGGCCATATGCTTCGGAGGAACTCACTATCCAGAAAAATTCACCAAAGAACTAATTGACGGTCAATATGCCTTGGGCACTGTTGTACCAAAACATGCTCTAGATCACATAGATGAGAAATTGTTTTCACACATTTTAGAAAGAAACAAGGAAGCAAAACGTGCTCTAGTAGACTGGAGTAGTTTGGGGAAAAATAAACAAAAGATAATTTCACTTTTAGAAACAACAAATCTTGAGATGATGCGAGTTTGAAGATTGAAGATAAAGTATACAAAAAACTACTTGAAGTTCCTCTCGGTATGGTGACTACATACGGCGAACTTGCTAGGGCTGTAGGTCTTACAAATGGACAAAGAGCAATTGGCAGAATCATGAACAAAAATCCATACCCTGTCATAGTTCCATGTCATAGAGTCATAAAATCAACTGGAAAAATTGGTGGATATGCATGGGGGGAAAAGATCAAAACTAACATGCTATCAAAAGAAGGCGTAAAAATTAAGAATGGAAAAATTGTTGATCTAAAAATGATTTATAGATTCTAAGTGCGTTTTTTGTGTGTCTCTTCAATCAAAGTTCGAAGATGTGCCACGTTTCTGATTTGATTTCCACCTGCTTGTCTGTATAATTTCCAATACTCTGGGTTGGTTATCTCTTTTCTGCCCTTTGAAACATGGAGGCGATGTCGTAAAGCCTTTATCTTTCTTACATAGACTTGCTTTTTACCAATACGTGATCCCTTGGCTCCTTTCTTTGAACCTTGTTTTGTTCCACGTTTGCGTCTTTGGGCTTTTTTATGATGTGCTCTGCCTTTAGATGTACCCTTTATTGGTCTGACCTCAATTATGTTTGCAGTAATTAGACTTCTAATGTTGTCTCGTGTAATTGCATCTGAAACATCATCCAAATACTGTGAGTCAAACTTTATTCTGTTTGCACCTACTCCCAACATCCTTGCAACAAGATGTCGTTTGGTTTTAAGATTTACTACCACTTGTTGACACCCTTGCGTTAAATATCTTGAAATTTTTCTCTTTTGCTTTAGATACTATTTCTAATCTCTTCTTTTTTCCTACACCGTGACCAAGTCTTACGCCATCAGTTTTTGGATCAAGCTTCTCCAATTCCTTTACATTGTGAACTAAATTATCGGTATATCCTGATGGATGTAATCCTTTTGAAATGTTTGGCCCGCCGTAACCAGCTTTGACAAGTGCAGGCCAACCCTTCTTAGATTTTCTCTGATGATTGTCAATTCCCTTTGGTTTTCTCCAGTTTTCTGCTAATCTAAAGTATCTCCAGCTCTCTTCTCTGACAAATTCAGGTCTGTGATCTGCTACTTTTTTTCTTAGCTCTAACAGGTCTTTGTTGATCGGCATGTAGAAGAACCTGCTTGAATTTTAAAATAAATACGTTTCTGGAGGCAAAATACATAATGAGAAGAGATAATAAGGAAATTAGAGGCGGATCGTTTTACCCAATGATTGAGGATCTCAAGGCAACTATCACTGGCAAATTTATTACACAGCTAAAGGAGCAGGGCATCATTACAAGTGACATACACAGAAACCTATCCGTAAAATCACTCGTTGATATTGTACTTGAAAAAAATGAGGGCATCCTTACATCTAATGGCTCTCTTTCAGTAAGGACAGGAAAATACACTGGAAGATCCCCCGATGACCGCTATATCGTTGATGATTCTGAAACCCATGCTAATGTGGACTGGGGTAAAGTAAACCATCAGTTTCCTGAAGACAAATTTGACATGTTATATGAAAAAATGAAAAAACACATCGAGGGAAAAGAAATCTTTGTCTTTGATGGTTTTGTTGGAGCAGATCCTGATAACAGATTATCTATACGAATCATAACCGATCATGCATGGCAAAATCTCTTTGTAAGACAATTATTCATCAGGCCGTCAGACACAGATCTTGAATCACACAAGCCAGAGTTTATTTTGCTTGCACTAAATGATTTCAAAGCTATTCCAGAAGTTGATGGAACCAGAAGTGATGCCTTTATCATATTAAATTACACAAAAAAAATTGTACTAATTGGAGCAACTTGTTATGCAGGAGAGATAAAAAAGGCGATGTTTTCTGTCATGAACTACATACTTCCACCACGAGGTGTCTTTCCAATGCACTGTTCTGCAAACATTGGAAAAAAAGGCGACGTTGCATTATTTTTTGGACTGTCCGGTACTGGAAAAACAACACTTTCAGCAGATCCAAATCGAATGCTAGTTGGAGACGATGAACATGGATGGTCTGATAAAGGAATTTTTAATTTTGAAGGAGGATGTTATGCAAAATGTATTAATCTCAACAAAGAAGCAGAACCACAAATTTGGGACGCCATTAAATTTGGTTCAGTTTTAGAAAATGTTGTCATAGACAAAAAAACACTGACACCAGACTTTAACGATGGAAGCTTGACTGAGAACACAAGAGCTGCATATCCACTTGACTACATTCCTGGTGCTATAACTCCAAGCGTTGGCGGAAATCCAAAAGTAATTGTGTTTTTAACAGCAGATGCGTTTGGTGTACTTCCACCTATTGCAAGATTAACAAAAGAAGGAGCAATGTATCATTTCATGTCAGGATATACAAGCAAGCTTGCGGGAACTGAACGAGGTATTACAGAACCCAAGGCAACATTTTCAGAATGTTTTGGAGCACCTTTCATGTCAAGACATGCATCAGTATATGCAAAGATGCTTGGAGAAAAAATCATAAAACACAACACCAAAGTCTATCTTATCAACACGGGATGGTCTGGAGGTCCATATGGCATAGGCAAGAGGATGAACATAAAACACACAAGGATGATGGTCACAGCTGCCCTTACTGGTACACTTGATATGGTAAAATATAGGCACGACGATGTGTTCAATTTGGATGTACCAGAAACATGTCCTGATGTGCCCCCAGAAGTACTAAATCCAAGAAATACATGGGCAGAAAAAGAAGGATATGATAACTCGGCAAGAAAACTTGGGCAGATGTTTGTTGAGAACTTTAAGAAATTTGGAAATACTGCAAAAGAAATTCATGATGCAGGTCCACAGATCTAGTTACGTCTTGCCACTAGCACAACAATCACAGCAGCAATAATTACTCCAGAAATTATGATTATCTCTTTTATTGGAACTCCAAAGGTTTCTAGAAATTCAATTCCTTTTTTTGGTGCAGGTTTTTCAACTGAGATAATATCATATGCATTATCAATACCATGAGGCGTGGTTATTTGAGCTTCAATCCAATATTCGTCTGATTCATAGACTGTAAGTGATGAGGTTTGCTGTGGAACCAGTGACGTACTCTGAATTTGGTCAGAGCCTTTTTTAATTACAGAAATTTTTGCATAAGACCAGATGTCTGGATAATCAAGGCCAAAAGTTAAGGTTCCGTTATTTTCACTTGTGTTGATTGTACCCTTAGTTACATGAACCATAACAGGTGCATGATATGTTGTTGTACCGTCATTGATTGCAAGCATTCCATCAAAATCACCAGTTGTGTTTTTTTGCCTTGAAATTTTTATGTTTAAAGAATTATTCTCAAGACTAGATTCTAACTTTAGATCATTTTGATCTGAGACAAATTTTGTTTGAACATTTGGTAATGTTCCTTGTATGGTTTGCAAATGTAGTGATCTTATTTGATATGGTTTTTCTAAAGAGAGATTGAAGACAAGACTATGTGGAATTATTATTAAATTAGCAGAAAATGCTCTTGTAAGATTTAGTCTTCCACTCCCTGTAACATCAACAGGTTCATCATTTCCATAAGCATCTGTAACAGGATCTGCTGTTGTAGAAAGAAGTGAGGAAACCTCATCAGGCTTGAGATTTGGATATTTTTGTAACAAAAGGGCCACTGCTCCTGTAACATGCGGTGCTGCAATACTAGTTCCACTTGTTAGGTTGTATGTTCCTCCTATGTGGGTGGAATTTACAAACACGCCAGGTGCTACAAGATCAGGCTTGATATAAAATGGTGAAACTGGACCACGAGAACTAAATGGTGCAATAAAATCTGGATGACTAAATACATCTAACTTTGCTATTGTTTCGTTTTGAAGAGATTTTTTTAATGCAAGTCCGTCACTTTTTGACATTGATATGACTGGTATTGTCAGATTGTTATTAGAGGTGGAATTGGGTTGAAAAAGTTCCCCAAAAAATATTCCAGGTTCGTTGTTGTAAACTATGAGAGCTTGGGCGCCACTTTGTGCAGCATTGCGTTCTTTTTCTGAAAAATAGATCTTCTCTCCTTTGATATCACTGCCTCTTTCTTCAAGCAAGATGGAATCTTTGGCATCGACATTAGCAAGATCTTTCATTCTACCATATCCTCCAAAGACAATTTTTCCAGTAATTGGCTTTGATAATGGATTTGTGCCAAGCATTGAGAGCACTTGGTATTGGGTCTTGCCAATTTCTAGTGTTGAGACAATACTTTGTGTGATATTGTTGTATGTTGCACCAACTGTTATTATATCTGGATCTTTTCCTGGGCTGCCAATGGTGCCATAATCTGGGCCATTATTTCCCGCTGCTACCACAACTATGATTCCATTTTTTACAGCTTCACTAACAGCTTGGTCAATCTCACCATTTGTCTTATTTACACCTAAACTAATGTTGATTACATTGACCTTGTCTTCAATTGCACGATGAATTGCTTTTACAATAAGATCTGATGATACCGATTCTCCGTTTGATGATACCTTGTATGAAAATAGCTTTGCCTTTGGTGCCACTCCCTTGAGGCTTCCATCTGCAGCAATTATTCCGGCTACTTCGGTACCGTGACCAGTAGTATCGATTGGTTTGTTGTCATTATCTACAAAATTGTATCCTCCAACAACCTTGCCGCCAGGACCAAAACCCAAAAGATCTGGATGGTCATAATCTACGCCTGTATCTATTATGCCAATTTTGATTCCTTGTCCTTCAAATCCTTGTTCCCTTGGAATCTCAACACCAATCAGCGATGTATTTTTTTCAAGATAAAATTCGATTTTTTGTTCATCCTTTATACTTGATACAATAAAGACAGTACATAAAATTACTACAAGAGAAAAGAATACAAATTTGTAATACTTCAACAATTCACATCAAATTTAGTTAGATAAAATGCATTTGCAACCAAAGCCATAAATTGAATACACACATCACTTCTTACATGGCAAAATATGAACTTCCAAAATTGCCTTATGCGTACGAAGCACTAGAACCTCATATTGATGCAAAGACGATGGAAATTCACTATTCCAAACATCATCAGGCATACACAAACGGTCTGAACACCGCTTTGGAAAGTCTTAGCTCAGAGTTGCAAAACATGGAACTAACAAAATTGCTCTCAAGCTTAGATAAAGTGCCTGAGAATGTCAGGGGTGCAGTTAATTTCCACGGTGGTGGATATGATAACCACACACTATTTTGGAATAACATGAAACCAAATGGTGGAGGAACTCCTGGTGGCAAGGTAGCTGATGCCATCAATTCAGTTTTTGGAAACTTTGATGCATTCAAAGAAAAATTTTCCAAAGACACTGGTGCAATTCAAGGCAGTGGATGGGGCTGGCTAGCTTACAATCCGCAAAGCAAGAAAGTTGAATTTACAACGATGCCAAACCAAACTAGCCCTAAAACAAAAGGATTGATTCCTTTACTAGGACTAGATGTGTGGGAGCATGCCTACTATCTGAAATATCAGAACAAACGTCCAGATTACATCGTTGCATGGTGGAACGTAGTAAACTGGGACGAAGTAGAAAATAGACTTTCAAAAGTATAACCTCTTCTCTTTTTTTGTTTTAATCAGAGAATGCATTTATAGCCGGGAAAGAGAATTTTTTGCAAATGAGCGAAGAACAAGCCCAAGCATTGATGCAACAGATGCAGACACTTGAAGCTTACATGTCAGATCTATTGCAAAAAGAAGAAACTGTCATGAAACTTTTACACGAAGCAGTAGGTGCAATAGATTCTATGAAAGCACTAGGTGATACACAACTTGAAACTCTTGTACCAGTGGGAATGGGGGCGTATGTAAAGGCAACAATACAACCAAATGAAAAATTGATTGTAAGCATTGGAGCGGGAGCTTCACTTGAACATGATAAAAACTCTGCAATTAATTATATTGAAGAAAGGATAAAGGAATTGGAAATTGTATTACAACAATTATCTACTCAAAAACATGAGGTTGCAGCAAGACTTGAGCATGGACAGCGAGAAATGAATCGTATATTACAAGCAAGTCAAAGTAAGTAGTAAAGGCAAAATATCATGTTTGAAAAACTAAGAAACGCTTTTTCTTCTGCGGCAAAGAGCTTTGGGCAAAAAGAACTTAAGGAAAAAGACATTGATGCGGTTCTTTTTGAGCTTGAAGTTGCACTGTTAGAATCAGATGTTGCAACAGAAGTAATTGATTCATTAAAAAGTGATTTAAAACAGAAACTAATTGGTACTACTGTAGAAAAAGAACAGATAGCAAACATTGTAAAACAAAACTTACGACAACACATCTCCAACATGTTTGATGCCGCAGGAAAAGTTGACATCCTATCAAACATTGAAAAGAAAAAGAACACAGGCGAGCCATACATAATATCGTTTATGGGAATTAACGGAACAGGGAAAACAACAACAGTGGCAAAGGTCGCATATCTTTTGCGAGAGAATAAATTTTCTGTTGTAATAGCTGCAGCTGATACATATCGAGCAGGAGCAATAGAACAAATAACTGAACATGCAAAGCGACTGAATCTAAAAATTATAGCACAAAACTATGGGTCTGATCCAGCTGCAGTTTCCCGCGATGCAGTACTTTATGCTAAATCACACAAGATTGATTGCATCCTAATTGATACTGCCGGAAGAATGCAGACAAGCAAGAATCTCATGGACCAGATATCAAAAATTAACAAAGTGGTAAATCCTGATTTTAAAATATTTGTTGGTGATTCACTTGCTGGCAATGACACCATAAATCAAGCACGAGAATTTCATCAGTACACCAAATTTGAAGGCTCTATACTAACAAAAAGCGATGCTGATGCACGGGGAGGTGCGGCAATATCAATAGTAAAGGTCACATCAACTCCAATTTTGTATCTTGGAGTAGGACAAGAATACCAAGACTTGAAGCCCTTTGACAAGGACTCATTTTTGGAATCATTGTTTGGTGCAGAAGAAATTTCAATTCTACAACCTGAAATCAAAATACCACAAACCCCGATACCTGTACAGCACGAAAATATAGAAAAGCCGAAGATAATAGAAGTAGAACCAGAACCTGAACCAGAATTAAAGCCTGAACTAAAATTAGAACAAGTTAAACCAATACAAACAGAAAAGTTTGAAGAAAAAATTGAGCAACGAGTTGAACCAAAAGAAATTCCAAAATCAATAGAAAAAGAACAACCAAAGCCAAAACCTGAAACAAAATCTAAACCTGAAATGAAACAAGAGAAAATTCAGGTTGAAGATGAAGGAGATACTTTTGCTGGAATTGCAACAAAAGACATAGAAAAATTTTCTGATCTATATGATGTATCGCCACCTGAAAATGATAAAGAGGCAAGTGACTTGGCCGCTAAAATCAAAAAATGGATCTCACAAGGAAGACCAAAACCAGATGAATTACCAAAAGAACAAGTAATAGAAGAAGAAACAATGGGGCAAGAAGATGTTAAACCTAAAAAGAAGCGCTCCTTATTTGGATGGGGAAAGAAATGAAATTAAAAACTAAGGACCTCTTAACATTAAATGAACTTAGCAAAAATGAACTAGGCGGAATCATAGATGATGCTATGAAACTAAAAAAGGATCTCAAGGCAGGAATTTGTAAACCACTTTTAAAAAATAAAACACTGGCAATGATATTTCAAAAACCATCCACGCGTACGCGTGTGAGCTTTGAAACCGGGATGTTCCAACTAGGGGGTCATGCACTGAGTCTAACTTCCGATGAGTTGCAACTTGCGCGAGGAGAAACAATTGAAGATACATCAAAGACACTTTCACGTTATGTTGACATCATGATGGCGCGTGTATACTCACATGAAGAAATAGAAATTCTTGCAAAAAACGCCACCATTCCTGTAATAAATGGTCTGTCTGACTCTTTTCATCCGTGTCAAATCTTGGCAGACCTTATGACAATAAAAGAAAAGAAGAAAAAACTTGGAGGTCTAAAACTTGCTTGGATTGGAGATGGTAACAACGTTTGTAATTCAATGATTTACGGATGTGCTAAATCTGGAATTGATATTAGTATTGCAACTCCTAAAGGATACGAACCAGATTCCAAAGTTATCAAAGAGTCAAAAGAGTTAGTTGACATTAAACTACTAAATGATCCATTATCAGCTGTTAAAAACGCAGATGTAGTTGCTACTGATACGTTTGTATCAATACATCATCAGACAACTGACAGAACAAAGGACTTTCTTCCAAAGTTTCAGGTAAACTCCGATCTCATGAAAAAAGCTGATCCACACGCAATCTTTTTGCATTGTCTTCCAGCAAAACGTGGACAAGAAGTAACAAGCTCTGTAATTGACGGACGACAATCAGTTGTTTGGGATGAAGCTGAAAATAGATTACACGCCCAAAAGGCCCTGATGGTTGCATTGCTCCAAGTCTAACGTTTATAAGAGCTTTACCGAAATTTTTTGTAAAAGAGGTATTAGTAGATGGTATATTCGCAAATATTACGTAGATTGAGGGAAGAGAAGACCAATTATAGAAAAAGAAAACATCTTCTCATGGGCAGGAGAGACTATATCACAGTTCAAATTTCAAATGAAAATACTCTAGTTCAAATTCATAAACCAGAAATGCAAGGTGACAAGGTTTTGGCATCAGCACATTCTCGATATCTTTTAGGTAAGGGATGGAAAGGTTCTAGAAAAAATATTCCGGCAGCTTATCTGACAGGATATCTTGCAGGAAAAAAGGCTCTTGGTAAAGGAGTAAAAGCTGCTGTTCTTTACAGTGGTACAAGAAAATACACACAACGAATGGCAGCGGCATTGAAAGGTGTAATTGATGCAGGTCTTGAAGTGCCAGCTGATTCTGAAACATTTCCAAACGAAGAAAGAATTACAGGAAAACATCTCAAAGTACAAAACGAAATTAACAAAGTGAAATCTGCAATTGATGGTGAGGTTAAAACTAAATGAGTAGACAAGAACAACGACCAAGAGAAAGAAGAGAACCAGAAGAACAATGGGTTCCACGAACTACTCTTGGAAAGTTAGTAGAAAGTGGAAAAATTACATCCATGAAAGAAATTTATGAAAATGGTTACAGAATACAAGAAGCTGGAATTATCAAAAAACTTTTGCCGGGAATTAAAACCGAAGTAATTGATGTTGGAATTGTACAAAAACAAACAACCAACGGTGAATATACTAGATTCAAAGCTCTAGTTGCAGCTGGAGACGAAAATGGTTGGCTTGGAATTGGTCAAGGTAAATCAAAACAAATGAGAATTGCAATTGAAAAAGCTACAAACGCTGCATATCTTGCTGTTAGTCCAGTAAAACTTGGTTGTGGAAGCTGGGAATGCAGATGCGATAATCCACACTCTGTTCCGTTTAAAGTAAGAGGCAGAGGCGGAAGTGTTGAAATTGAAATTATTCCAGGACCAAGGGGACTTGGATTAGTTGCAGGTGGAAACATTAGAAATCTGTTAAAGCTTGCAGGACTAAAAGACGTCTGGACAAAAAGCAAGGGTTCTACTAATACGATGACTTCGACATCAAAGGCAGTTCTTAACTGTCTAAGGCAGACATTTAGTCAAGGTTGATGGTTTATGGCAAAAGCTTTCTTGGTAGTTCGAATGAAAGGAACAGTAAATACGCCTTACTGGGCAAGGACTACACTTGATCTTCTGCATTTAGACAAAAGATTTAGAGCAACAATAATTCCAGCCAAAGATAACACCAAAGGCATGCTGGATAAAATAAAACACTATGTGTCTTGGCAAGAAATTGATGTTCCTACAACAAAAGAACTCTTAGAAAAGAAGGCACGAAAAGAAGGATACAAGAAACTAACTCCAGAGGATATTGTAAAATTAGGATTCAAAAGTACTGATGATCTAGCCCAGTCATTGGCAGAAGGCACTGCTACATTATCAAAATTAAAAACGGTAAAACCATGGTTTGCCTTGTCCCCTCCAAGAGGAGGCTTTAAACGAAAAACGAAAAAAATGTTTGGTGAAGGAGGAATCTTGGGTAACCACAAAGAACTTCTTGCACAAGTGAGGATTATGATGTAAAATGCCAACCAGATTAAGAAAGACACGAAAGTTTAGGGGAAGCAGATTCCACGGATGGGGACAAATTGGTCAACATAGAGCAAGTGGCCACAAAGGAGGTCTTGGTAGATCTGGCATGCACAAGCATCACTTTATCAAAATGCTTCTAAATGACCCAGATCATTTTGGTCATGATTCTACTCACCCGCCACATCCATACCTTGTAAAAAAATGGATTAGTGTAAGAGATCTGGACGATTTCTTTGCAAAATTTGGAAAGCAAGAAGGAGGAAAAAAAGTAGTCGATCTTGCAGAACTTGGTTATGACAAACTGTTAGGAGGAGGACAAACCAAGAATGCTTACATTATCAAAGTAGAGCGATTCTCTGCTTCTGCTGAAGAAAAAATAAAACAAGCTGGTGGCGAGGTGCTTGCAACCGCATGATTGAAGAAGGAACACCAACAGGTTTTCTGCGAACAATAATTTCTAAAGCTGAAGTCTACATCCCACAAGTTCCAAAACCAAAAAAGAAAATTCCATTACAAGTCCGTCTCATGTGGTGTGGACTGGCACTTTTCATCTACATGATAATGGGCCAAACACCGCTTTATGGTGCAACAGTTCCAGCATTTGACTTTCTTGCATTTGCAAGAGTAATCTTTGCATCGCAACAAGGAACACTAATCGAACTTGGAATTGGTCCTATAGTTACTGCAGGACTTTTGATGCAGCTCTTAAAAGGCTCTGAAATCTTTCACCTTGATTTCAAGAAACCAGAAGATAGAGAACTATATCAAACAGCAACAAAGATTGTAACATATATCGTAATCGTTGCCGAGTCATCACTATATGGAATGGCAGTCTATGGTCCAAGACTACCAAGTCACGAGGCGGGTTTCATTCTAGTAGGCCAGCTTATTGGCGCATCAATTATCATCATGCTTTTAGACGAATTAATTCAAAAGGGATGGGGACTGGGAAGTGGAATCAGTATGTTCATTGCTGCAGGTGTAGCACAACAAGTAGTCTGGAGCTTGTTTAGTCCAATACCTGCAGGAGATGGTGGACCTGTAGGTGTATTTGTAAACATTGCACATTCATTTATCACTGGAAACTTTTCTAATCTGTTTTTCCGGTCTAACCAACTGCCTGGTATATTTGGCCTCTTTGTTACTGCTGGAGTCATGCTAATTCTAGTTTATACACAGGGAATGAAAATCGAGATTCCAATCGTATCTACAAAATACAGAGGATTTTCTGCAGTTTACCCAATCAAATTGATGTATGTGTCTAACATTCCAGTAATTTTAGCATCAGCACTTACTGCTAATGCTGTGTTTATTGGTCAGATGCTTTGGGCAAACTTTAACCCGCGGAATGCCAATCCATTTATGAATTTTCTGGGAATGTTTGATCCCACAGCTCCATCTACTCCGATCGGAGGTATGCTGTATTATGTTACGGCTCCACGTGGATTGGATATTGTTGCACTGGACCCGATGCGTGCAGTACTGTACATCTTATTCATGGTAGGAATTGTGGTTTTGTTTGGCAGGTTGTGGATAGAACTTGGAGGATTATCTGCAAAGAGTGCAGCAAAGAACCTTCTTGACGCCGATGTCCAAGTTCCTGGCTTTAGGCGCTCAAACCAACCAGTTGAAGCTCTTCTTCAAAAATATATTCCATCTGTTACTATACTTGGTTCTATGATTCTTGGTCTTATAGCTGGTACCTCAGATGTTTTGGGAACTTTTGGATCTGGAACAGGAATGTTGCTTACAGTAGACATTTTGATTAACTATTACAACTTGCTTGTAAGAGAAAAAGTAGAGGAAGTAATGCCATCACTGGGTGGACTGCTTGGCAGAAAGTAGACGCGTAATAATTGTAGGAATTCCGGGTGTTGGAAAGTCCAGTCTGGTATCAAAGGTTGTAGAATTATTAAGATCAAAAAAAATTAGCGTAAATGTATCTATTTTTGGAACTGTCATGTTTGAAGAGGCAAAAAAAAATGGAGTCAAAGACAGAGATGATCTGCGAAAACTTTCAGTACCAGAACAGAAAAAACTCCAATCCATGGCAGCAAAAAAAATTGCCTCTATAACAGATGATATTGTAATTGTGGATACACATGCATTTATTGCAACAAAGGAGGGATATTACCCAGGTTTACCTCACAATGTCTTAGAAATTTTAACACCTGACAGTTTCATTATGATTAGCGCAAGACCAGAAGAGATCTACAATCGAAGAATGAAAGATACCACACGAAACAGAGACATAGTCTCAATAGAGGCAATTAAAAAAGAACTGGACGTTACTAGCGCCATGCTTTCTACATGTTCCATTTTGTGTGGCTCTCCAATTAAGATGATTCTAAATTCAGAAGGAAAGATTGATGAAGTAGCTAAAGGAATTGTAAGTGCGATGGGATTCAACAATGGAACCTAGTATAATCCTAGATTTTCTAAACTCAATCTTTTTGCAAATACCTGGTCTGAATAGCGGCCCACTTGGAAGTGCAAACCCTCTGGTAAAGGGAATGATAGGATCTGCATTTGGAATTGTTGGAGTTGCAATAGCATTGAACTTGTTTAATGCAATAATAAAACGAAAGATGGTTGACCAAAATAAACTCAAAAGATTGATGCGAGAAACTAGAACATGGCAAAAAGAAAGAATGGCGGCCTTTAGGGCAAAAGATCAAGAAAAAATTGACGAGATCAATAAAAAATCGGCGTACATGAACAAGATGAACATGGAACTAATGCAGATAAACATGAGACCAATGATGATTACATTTGTTCCTATGATTTTGATATTTTACTTTGTACTTCCACATCTATTTGCATATACTGTTGCAATAGCACCAATGTCCCTAAATTTTGTTCCAGGAGACTTTTTCCAACTAACATGTACAGCAGCCAAAGTAGCAGAGTCACAACTGTTAAACTCTCGTCACATATGCAATAATGTAAATGAAGTGTACTTTTGGGCTTGGTACTTCCTTTGTTCTATTTCCTTTAGCGGAATAGTAATGCGACTGACAAAAACCACAATGGATTTAGACTGAATTGCTAAAGTCAGTAATAATTTCTGGTCCGCCTGCTATTGGAAAGACTACAGTATCAAAAGGACTTGCAAAAGAATTTGATTTAAAATATCTTAGCGGCGGTGATGTATTAAAGGAACTTGGAGAAGAACAGGGGTTTAAGACAGAACGCGATGACTTTTGGGACACTAGCTTTGGTATGAAATTTTTAAACATGAGAAAGATAAATCCAGAGTTTGACAAAAAAGTAGACGAAAAGCTAAAGAAATTATTCTTGGAAGGAGGTAAAATCATTACTAGTTATACACTTCCTTGGCTTGTCGAAGATGGAATGAAGATCTGGCTTGCTGGCTCGCAGGAAAATAGCGCAAAAAGGATGACCGTACGTGATGGTGTTTCTTTTGAGGTAGCACTTGAGATTGTAAAAAAACGATACGAAGAAAACAAAATGATCTACAAGAAACTTTATGGGTTTGATTTTGGTGATGATCTTACGGTCTTTGATATAATAATTAATACAGATAACTTGAGTGCAGACGAGGTACTTTCAGTGGCAAGCTCATTGGTAAAAGAAAGATATGGTGTTAAAACAACTACAAAATCTTAGAGTAGTAGATCAAGACATAACAAACGATTCCTATGGTACCTATTGTGAAAAAAGAACAGTACAACAACTTCTTGATTATGGTTTTATTTTGTTGGACAAACCAAATGGTCCAACAAGCCATGAGACGGTAGCATGGATTAAAAAAATTCTAAACATTCCCAAGGCCGGACACAGTGGAACACTTGATCCGATGGTCTCTGGTATATTGCCAGTTGGTCTTGGTGAAGCAACAAAGGCGTTGATCGTACTACTTTTGGGTCCAAAGGAATATCACGCACTTGGAAGACTGCACACGCTTCCTTCAACTGAAAAACTACAGGCTATTCTAAAGCAATTCACTGGAAAAATTTACCAAAAACCACCGCAGCGCTCTTCTGTGTTAAGACAGACCAGAGTTAGAAGTGTATATGAAATTGATGTAATTGAACAAAAGGAAAGACTAATTCTTATGAGAATTTTATGTGAAGCTGGAACCTATATCAGAAAAATTTTTTATGACATTGGTGAAGTGCTTGGTCCAGGAGCTACCATGATTGAGCTACGAAGAACTCGTGTAAGTCAATTCAACGAAGATTCTAATCTCGTAAAAATGCATGATCTTGTAGATGCATATGCAATGTGGAAAGAAAAGGGCGATGATTCAAAACTACGTCGAATACTGATGCCAATAGAATACGTACTAAGTGAGCTAAAATCAGTAGTAATTCGTGATTCTGCAGTAGACGCACTGTGTCATGGGGCTCAGCTTGCAATACCTGGTATATTGGAAATTTCACATGGCATTACAAAGGGAGATTTTGTTGGAGTCTATACTCAAAAAGGAGAGGTAGTTGCTCTTGCAGAAGCAATCCTGTCAGAATCTGAAATTGTAGAAAACACAAAAGGGTTTGCATTTCAGCTAAGGCGAATTATTATGGCACCAAACACATATCCAAAGAACTGGCGAACAAAACCAGTCATTAACAATTAAAAAGGAAACAAATTCACTTTTTAGAGTTGATACCAAAAGGCGCCATCATTTGTATTATACTGGGAGTAATTGGAAGTGGTCTAGTGGGAGGTTTCTTTGCAGAAATTGCTAATCACACTCCAACCCTTGTCTATGTACTAGGCCCGTCGCTTTCTGTAATAACGGAAAAAACAAACTTTCACCTTGGTGAACCAATACCTATCAAAATAGTAAACTCCGGTACAGTTCCACTGACATTTTCAGATGCATCGTATGGTTTGAAGATAAAACAGCTTGATGGAATTGTACTTTATTCTCCAATATCTGCTCAGGTGATATCTGTTCTGAAACCAGAAGAAGAAAAAGTGTTTGTATGGAACCAGACAAAATTAGACGGTAGTAAAATAATTGAGGGAAGATACAATATTGTTTCAAACACAGATTCATCCTCAGATAATATATTAAAAAAATCAATCACGATAAACATCTTCAAATGATTTTGTAGTCAAAACAAGAACAAATCATATTTAGACAACGCGATGCTAACATTATAGGCGTTAAAGAACACAATGTTTGATGGAAAAAAAGATTTTAAATGTAAAGAATGTGGCATGCAATTTGACGATCTCGTAAGATTGGAGAGACACTTCAAGGCAGCACATCCATCAAAACATGATGGGTTCAAGCCAAAATGGTATTGGAAAAATTAATTTTTACTTTTAAACTTTATACAAGTAAATTTCAGCGTACTCATTTTTGGTCCTAGGATCACTTTTTGCGCCAATATCAATAAAGTATAATTCTATTTTTCTTGCAACATTAGAAGAAGAGGCTGCACGATAAATCCACGCATCGTTTTTTTCATTTACATGATAATCTCCGAAAAGCCGTTGCTTTGCATTTTCTGTAACCCCCACACACCATTCAGAATATTTCTTGCCCCAGCTTGAAACATATTCTTTCATTTCTGATTTAATGATCTCTACTTCATTCTCAGACATGGCAAAGAGTAATTTTTGCTGTATAAATCAATTTAAAGATAAAAAAAATGATTTGATTGTACTGTACCACTTTGTAAATAATTGAAATAACAAAGGTATAAGGCTCAGGCTAGATAATTGAATTCATAAGCCAAAATGAAATCTCGCTTAAGATATTAGAAGCGTATGCTCGTGATGTTGGAAGAAGTGTTGCACGTATTGATTCTGATTCAATGAAGAAACTGGAGGCATCAGCAGGTGATATTTTAGAAATTAAAGGAAAAAGAAGATCAGTTGCAAAATGTCTTCCGCTTTATCCATCGGACGAAGGAAATGGAATTGTTCGAGTAGATGGTCTTGTACGAAACAATACGGGAGTAGCGATGGGAGACACCATTACAATGCGAAAGATAAAGACAGTTCCTGCTGAATCTATCATAGTTGCACCGCTTGATTCCATACCTCCACTAGATGAAAAATATCTTACTGATTCACTAGAAAGCGTACCTTTGGTAAAAGGAGACAATGTGATGGTTCCTTACTTTGGTGGAAGACTTACTTTTCAGGTAATTGGCGTCACACCAGCAGTCGA
>Ga0105164_10000194_pt1 | contig 45825 bp, 39 predicted proteins | sample VDWuncwatermetaG_FD_89674 | JGI IMG/M metagenome (GOLD analysis project Ga0105164, IMG submission 89674) | Wastewater microbial communities from Netherlands to study Microbial Dark Matter (Phase II) - VDW unchlorinated drinking water | ecosystem: Environmental > Aquatic > Freshwater > Drinking...
AGAGATTTCATAAACGAATTCTGTTTGCCATTCATCTTTAAGTAAGTTTTTTGATTTTTTATTACTGGTCCAGTTTTTACAATCGGCAACATCACTGACTAAAAAATCTAACGAAGACGGAAGCTTGCCGCAATCCGCTTGATATTCATTTAATTTATTTTCAATTTCGCCCATTTTAATTTTTGTATTTCGTACATTGGAATTGTCGCGACCTTCTTCAATTTTAGGTAAAATTAAAGCCATGATGGCGCCGATAATAACTAATACGATCATGATCTCGGCTAAAGAGAAGCCTTTGTTGTTAAGACGAGTGCATGTTTTTTTAAAAAATTTCATAACAGTATCTCCTCAGGTATTATTTATAAAATCTAACCTAATTTTGAAGTGAGTTCAAACATTGGAACAATAATTGAGATCACAATTATAAAAACCACGACGCCGATGAGCAGCGTCATAATAGGGTTAAGTAGATTTGTAATAGAATCAACTTTTGATTTAACTTGGAAATCATAAGCATCTGCAACTAGCGTTAGCATATTTTCAAGATCGCCAGTTTTTTCTCCCACATTTACCATATGCACGACTAAGGGCGGGAAGTGTCCAGATTTTTTAAGGGGTCCGGCAATTGATTCGCCTTCAGAGATATTGCTTTTGGCTTCATCAATGGCTAGCGCTATCACATGGTTGTTCACTACGTTACGCACTATATCTAAGGCATTGAGCATGGGTACTCCCCCCGTTAATAAAGTAGAGAGTGTTCGGGTAAATCGAGAAATCGCCACCATTTTAGTGATGTCACCAAAAAGTGGAATTTTTAAGGCAAGAGCATCCCAAGATTTTTTGCCTTCAGAGGAGTTCTTCCAGTTTAAGAAAAGAAAAATACTGATAACTATAAAACCGGCGAAGAAATACCAGTAATCCACAAATACCTGACTGATCGAAGCAACGACTTGCGTGTACCAGGGTAGAGAAATATCAGGAAAAGATTCAAAGATAGTTAATATTTTAGGTAAAACACTGGTGAATAAACCAAATATAACAAGGGTTATTACCACTAACATAATAATGGGGTACGTCATGGCGGCACTGATTCTTTGTCTTAATTCCGCTTGAGCTTCGGTAAACTCTGCTAGACGCAATAAAATAATATCAAGTGTGCCCGACATTTCACCGGCTTCTGCCATTGAAATATAAATGACATTAAAAACTTCGGGGTACTTTGAAAGTGCCTTGTGTAGCGACTGGCCTTCATTTACCATGTTTTTGCAGTCAGCCACGGCTTCAGATAGTATTGGATTTTCTACTTGCTCTGAAACCGCCGTAAGCGCATCTACTAAGGGAATATTGGCTTTTATTAAGGTGGCCAGTTGGCGCGTCATTAAAGATAAATCTTTTACCGGCACCGAGCCTGATTTTATTTTAAGGTTAGATTTTTTTTTAATGGCCGATTTTTTTTTATCTTCAATGGCCACCACAAAAATACCATCTTTTTTTAATTTTAGACGTGCGGTGCGCATATTATCAGAATCTACAATGCCTTTAGTATTTTTTCCGTCACGGGTGATTCCTTTGTAATCAAAGATGGGCATAGATTAGTCTTCACATTCTGAGCGCTTAGCTCTCTTAGATATCCATTTGCGTATTGGAAATAAGTTCTTCTATGGTGGTAATGCCGGCTAGGACTTTTTGGATGCCGTGGTCGCGGAAGGTTCTCATGCCATTAGCTACGGCTTGTTTTTTTATGGCATTACCATCTTTACGTTGCATAATTAAAGACCTAATATCATCTGTGACCGGTAATATTTCCGCAATAACCGTACGGCCGATATAACCCTTTTGTCCACACTGATCGCAGCCCTTAGTTTTGCAAATATTGGCTGAAGTGGCTTGCGCGCGCGTGATGCCTAGGGTTTGTAAATCAAAATCGCTGGCCGCATGAGACACTTTGCAGTGGGGGCATAAAATCCGTACGAGGCGCTGGGCTAAAATTCCTAAAATTGAAGTGGCAATTAAAAAGGGTTCACAACCAATATCCATCATACGCGGGAAGGCGCCGGCAGCATCATTTGCGTGGATGGTAGATAATACCAAGTGACCGGTTAAAGACGAGTTAATGGCGAGCTCGGCGGTTTCTAAGTCGCGAATTTCTCCCACCATAATAATATCAGGATCTTGCCGCAGAAAAGATCTTAAGCCCGCCGCAAAGCTTAGTCCAATTTTGGCATTCACTTGCACCTGACCTACGCCATGAATGCGTTGCTCGACCGGGTCTTCAATAGTTAAAATATTAATATCTGGTTTATTCAGTTTACCCAAACAGCCATAAAGCGTTGTGGATTTACCAGAACCTGTGGGGCCCGTAACAATAATAATTCCGTAAGAGCGTGAAATTAAATCGTCCAGCACTTGCAGTGTGTTTTCAGAAAAGCCACTTTGTGCGAGTTCTCGCACCTGTGTGGACTTATCTTGTAAGCGCATGACAAGGCGCTCACCGTGTGTGGTGGGCACCGAAGAAAGACGTATATCTATATCTTTGCCGCCCACTTTTAACGGAATACGACCATCTTGCGGCAAACGTTTTTCGGCAATATTAAGATTGGCCATCACTTTAATACGCGAGGTTATGGCATTTTGTAATTTTTTAGGGGGCTTGAAAATATCGTATAAAATACCATCAGTGCGGTAGCGCACCACCAAATCTTTTTCGTAAGGTTCAATGTGAATGTCAGAGGCTTTTTCTTTAACGGCTCTGAAAAGCAAAGAGTTCACAAGCTTAATCACTGGCGCATCGTCTTCGCCGGCTTCAAGTAAGTCAATAATCGGATCTTCAAGATCCATTTCATCGTCGATGATTTCATCCATGCCGCTCATGTTGGAGGTGTTTTTTTCATAAACCCGATTGATGGCATCTTGCAGTCGTTGTGTTGTTGTCACTAAAGTTTTAATGCGCTTATTAAAAATAACGCGTAAATCATCAAGCGCCTTGGTGTTAACCGGATTTGACGTCAACACAATAACGGCGCCAGCCTCTTCACGAAAGGGCAGTACGCCTTGAGTTTTAGCATAATTAATTGGTAAATGACGGACTAAATCTACAGAAATGTCATTTACCGGAATATCTTTGATAAAATCTAAACCCAGCTCACGGCAGAGATCAGCCACCAGCTCATCGGCGGTGGCATAATCTTTACCCGCCAAAGAAGCCCCGACACTTGTTAATTTAGAAACAGAGGCGTTTTTCAGAACAGATTTAATTTGCTCTGGGGTCAATGTTGTAGACTTGGTTAATACGACTGAAATATCCAGTTGTGGCATTAAACTTTTTACCCTTATTCTGTTTGTATGGGGTTTACGCCCTCAGTGTTATTTAACGGGGCAGCAGCTTCGCGTTTTAAAATTTTATCAATAGTAGCGCCATAAGGGTCTTTTCCTCCCTGTTGTTTAATAAAATTAAGGCGTTCTTGCGCCTTAAAATTTAATAAATCCTGTTGGTCAGTAGGGGATCTGATAATTTTAGGCGTTAAAAAAACCACCATATTTAATTTTGATTTGGTGACCTCTTTACCTTTAAATAACCAGCCGATTAAAGGCAAGTCTCCAAGCAGGGGGACTTTCCGAGTGTTTTCGGTTTCTTCATCGCGAATTAAGCCGCCAATGACCGCGGTGTCGCCGTTGTTCACATTGACATTTGTTTTAATAGAGCGGGTGGCAAGCGCTGAAGCACTGTCTTTAAATTTAGCGGGCACTTTACCCTGCACTAATTGTTTAACATTTTGTTTAAACTCCATTCTAATTCTTTCAGAACTGGGGCTAATAAAGGGCTTAATCACCATTTTAATGGTGGCGTCTTCAAAGGTGGGCTCTTCGCTGGCGGGCGTGCCACTGGCGCCGGCCGTGACTTTTGAACCTGTTACCACTCTATCGCCCACTTCGATTTCAGCCTCTTGAGAATCTGTGGCGGTGATTTGCGGCGTAGATAAAATATTGGTTTTGCCTAGGGTCTTTACAAACTTTAAAAAACCCACAAGGCTTGGCAGTTTAACGGTCTTTTGCGATATCGGGTCAAACACATCAATGGCTCCTTGACCAAAAGATAAAATAGCATTTCCGGCACCCGCAAGCGGACTTAAGACATCCGCGGCATCTGTTGGGTTGGCGATAAAGCCAGATTTACCACCCTCTTTATTAAAGCCCATTAAGCCACCACTGGCGTTAAAACCATCGTTTAACGACATCTCCATAATTATGGCCTGTACATAGACTTGGTCGCGCGGAATATCAAGTTTTTTTAGAATTTCAGTCACACGTTCATAATCTTGCTTACTGGCAGAAATCACTAACGAGTTTGTATTTTTGTCGGCCTTAATGCTGACATCTCCACCAAAAATACCTTCGCGAATGGCGGCCTGGCCTTGCGGCGCAGAGCCTCCAGCAGGCGTTGCGCTTTGCGATTTAGGACCCGCGTCTTTTGTAACTTGCTGTAAAGTTTCGGCTATTTTTTCAGCCTCGCCATGCTTGACATAATAAACATAAACGCCGCCTGAATCTTCGGCCTTAACTTTAAAATCTAGCTGGGCAATTAGCTTTTTTACGCGACCAATTCCTTGCTTGTTGCCCACAATTACCAAGGAATTAGTGCGGTCTTCCGGAAAAACTAAAAAATAACTTGCCCCCGTTTTACCTGTAGCCGGGGTGTTCGTAGCCCCAAAACGCGGCACGCCAGAAGCAAATCCCCCGGGCGTAGCGCTTGAAGATTTTTGTCCTTTATTGACGACCTTATCAATCAATTCTGCAATATCTTTGGCTTTGGCATATTTAATACCGACCACTTCAAGTTGGTCCTCGAAGCCCGGAACATCTAATTGATTGATGATTTTCATAACGCGGTCAATATTTGCACCGAAGTCTGAAATAATGAGTGAATTGGTTTGACTAAAGGGTTTCATTTCTCCATAGCTTGAGGTCAGTAAATTTAAATCTTTAACCACCGATTCTGCGGTGATGTGTTTTAAATGAATAATCTTGGTGATCATTTGGTCTGAGTTTGGGTAGTAAGCGCCCGAGTAAGTATCTATATTGTCGCGTTGGGCCGCTCTGGCGTTTCTGATTTTTAAAAAACCTCCGCTGGGCACCACCGTAAAGCCATTTATGGCTAGGGCGGATAAAAAAGCTTTGTAGGCTTCAGCCACCGTAATTTTACTTGGAGCTAATATGGTGATTTTTCCGCGAACTGTAGAGTCAATAATAAAATTTTTGCCAGTGAGTTCGCTAATGGCTTTGATCACATCTAAAATTTCTACATTAGGAAAGTCAAAGGATTCAATAATTTCCGGAAAATTTTCCGCAGTAATATCTTCGGGTTTAGCTCTGGAAAATTTTTCTTTTTTATTTTTATTTAAAGCCCCATCTTTGGGATTTTTTGAGGGACTAATAATAGTTTCGCGCGCAGACGTTAACGGGGTGCCCTTTGGCAGCACACCTGGCGCTGGTGGGATTCCGAAGTCGACAGCACTAAGATCTTCTGGTGCGGACGGCAGTTCGTCAAACTGGGCGTTAGCCGGCAGCGCAAGCAGTAATGAGGCTGATAAAATTATTGAAAGAATTATTGAAAAAATTATTTTATGAATGCTCATGCTGTCACGCCCTTTGCTTATTTAATATCATATATAAAAGTTTCTGATTTTCCGCCGCGGTCGACTTGCATTTTTACTTGATTACCATTCTTTAATGTATTGTACATTTCCATGGCCTTTTGCACGCTATCAATAGGTTCTCCATTAACCCCTCTAAGTACATCCATTTTTTGCAAACCCAATTGTTCATAAATGCTACCTGGTTGCATGTCTAAAATTCTAAAACCATTTATTTCGCCGGTGCTAGGGTCGCGGTTGGGAATGGCCCGTGCCTGCATAAGTACACTTGATAAATCATTAGTGTACTTGAGTAAATCTGCACGCTTGATTGCAAATGTGTTGTTGCCTATGCTTTGAACGTCTTTGCCCAGTTGAGGTTTAGAAGCGCCAAAGGCCACTTTGTTGCTGACTTTATTCATTTCAATATATTCAAGAGCTCCTGTGCTGCTGTTGCGTAGGTAAACAATGTTTCTTTCAATTTTTTCGATTTTAGCTAGGCCCTCGATGTCGGCACCGGTAGAGTAAGAGCCCGTTATATTTTTAGTTTTTATTTCTAGAGCCGCAATGGATTTAGCAGGATCGGAGTGAACCAGCGTACCCAGAATATTAATTGGTAGCTGGGAAGGAGTGGGGGCTCTTTCATTGCTGTCGGTTTGTGTTTTAGCCATAGTTATGGCGTCAGGCATAAGACCTGTAGACGAAAATAAATTGCGATTAGAAATAAGAGAGTATTGGCCTTTGTTAGAATATGCGGGAGGCCTAACAATAAGATTTTTTTTAGGCGGAGCCTGATCAGGAATCATGAGCTCGCGAAAATAGATTATACCTAGGTCAGCAACGCTGAAAGCAATAAATGCAAGTAAGGCATAAAGTGCAATTTTAGCTAATTTTACTTTTTGTTTAGCTTGCATCTTAGTTTGCATCTTGGTTTGCATCTTGGTTTGCATCTTGGTTTTGTCGTCACGTGGTGTTGGTTTTCCAATTTTCATTCTTAAAAATCATATCAAATAGCCCTAGGTCAGGTGTAGCAACATCAGTCGTCTGGCTTAAATCTAGACTAAATCCAGACCACTTTCTAACAAGTCTGGACTTAAGACTAAATTTATTTTACAATCATTTTTAAATTGCTAATTTAATTCTAAAGTCTGCTAAACTAATGTCTAGATGAGTAATAGATTGACCATGACGGTCCTCTACTTCACGGATGGAGCGCTTATAGAAGATTTGCATATTCGCAAATCGCTTTTGCGTATACCGGAAGTCTTACAATGCCTAAGAGAAAATCAAGCTGAATTTTTAAATTGTGATCTTTATATTATAATGATGGATCAAGATCTTTTTGGCCAATTGAATTATCATCAAAAAATGCGGTTAAAAACGCTTTTGCAAAAATCTTTGTATGACCGCTGGATTAAGCAAGGCATTGAGCCCGATCTCATTATTAAGCGTAATGACCACGTAGGCTTTTCAGAAATAGCCGACATCTTCAGAAGGCTTTCAACAATTGAAGCGCTTGAGGTGATTACAATAGGGCCCGGTTTTGATGAGCTAGAATCTTATTTAAGATTAAATTTGAAATTATCAAGTAGCCCCTTAACCGATATGATTTCGCAAGATCCAATGCTTAGTTGGTTCTGGCAAGATGTTAAGAGTGGTATACAGTTAAACTCGTAACATCTTCAGATTAGCGGACTGCTAATTTACTTTTTTCGCCTTAAGTTCAGCTTTACAAATATTAACTTTTTCTTCGTACTCATCCTGGCGGTTATTCAGGAGGTTTTGATAGCCTTTAAAACGCTTAATTCTGCCTACTAAAAACTCTTCAGAAACTCCGACCAACTTTTTTTCTTCGTCTAGTCCAATTTTGAATTCCTCTTCTTTGTTGGTAACGCGCTCAAGGGGTTCTGTCCATTTTAATTTTCCGTCGCCACCGTTTTTAGAATCTGAAAGTTGTAATTTGCATTCGCGGAGCACGCCATAAAGACCCAAGGAGCCATATTTCCGATTACCGTAAACGCGGTCTTCTAACTCATAAACCTCGTATTGAATTTTTCTTAGCTCTTCGTTCATTTGTACTTTTTTTTGCACCACCATATTGCCGTCTTTGACTCCTAAGGAGGTTTCGCCGCCCACATCGGATGAGTTTTCCATAGTGGTTTGAACATCTTTAGCCTTGTTGGGGCTAGTGGTGCAGGCGGTAAATAATAACTCAATTGAAATTAGACTGGCAGCTAAGGTGATAAAATACGGTGTAGTCATTAAGGCTCCTATTGTCGAATTTTTGAAGTATTAGTATCGTTTATGTCACGAAGTTTGGCACTCTGTAACGCGCGCGACCGGAAGCCGGGGTTTTTGCCCCTGCTAGCCGAAGAAGGTATGTGGTAGGATTGGTTTCACTGTAGGTGCCCACGATCGTGGTGAAGTGAAGGCTTGTCTTACTTTGGTACATAGCAAGCGGCTTGCCAATTTAGATATATTAATGATTTCAATAAGATATTCTTTGTGGTGCCAAATAATACTGTAATTTATTAATTTTAGAGGAAATATTGGTCGCAAAAAATCTCTAGGTAGTGGCTAATGCTCAGCATAACTTAAAGTTAGGCTAAAAGTTAGACAGTCGTGTGTCGTGAAAAGTCTATAAGTTTTAAATGTGTCAAAACATTAGAGTTAAATCGATTATATTCGTTATAAGCTACAATTTTTTGGCTAGATATTTGAAATGCTACTGTTGTGATGTCAAAATCAAGAAAAATATTTTTTTGTATGTTAATGGTGCTAATAGCTATAAGTAGCTTAAACTCATGCGCGCCAAAGCCTCAGAATGATTGCGGTTTTGTGCAAAATATCTACGGTCAACGAATTTCCTGGAAAACTAAATTAGCAATTAAGTTGATAATACATAATACAGTTCCCGCTGAGCTAAAATCGGCCATATATAGAGCTGCTGCGACCTGGGACAGACAAGTTGGATATATAGTCTTTGAAATATCTGAAGATTCTACGTTGTTAAGCAATGCGCCAACGAGAGATCATAAAAATGGTATTTACTTTTTATCAAACTGGGAGTCTGATAGAACTTCTGAACAGGGTCGAACGTCAGTCTATTGGGCGGGCGATCAGATTCAAGAAGCAGATATTCGTATAAACGCTTTTGATTTCAGTTACTATGATCAAAATCCTCTTCAATTGGTAGGGTCTTTTGGCTTAAAAAAGTCAGGACAAACAATAAGTGAAGGTTATAGTTTTGAAGCTTTATTGCTTCATGAAATGGGTCATTTATTAGGACTCAAGCACCGTAATGGAACAACGGTGATGGCGACTCACTTAGCGGCTTATTCAGATAGAACTCAACTAGCCGCAGTTGATCAGCAGTCGGTTAGTTGTGAATACAAACAGTAGGGTTTAATTTAAAAAGGATGACTTATGAAAAATTTAGAATTGTTAAAACAAACACAGGTCATAAAAGAAGGCTATGCTTCAAGTACTTTAGAATTTGCCGATATTGTTATATATAATGAAATGACGGATCAAACCGCAGTTAAATTAAATTTACTAGAGCAAATCCACGCACAATTAAATCAACTTGAAGAGATGTCACTGAGACGTCAATTTATAATGAAAGAAGTTTTACAGCTTATTGTGAAATAGTTTGTTGTAAACTAGCTTTGTTGTGGCCTAAAAAACTAGACACCTTTAAGGAGAGTTTTTTTTTCAGCCGCTTCGCGGGCATTCTGTGAACGACTAGCGGCCGCCTCATCGCGCTCTTGTTGTTTTTGTGTAGCCTCAAGTTGTAAGCGCTCGGCGCGCTCTTGTTTTTCTGTAGCTGCTATTTGTCTAGATTCTTCTTTAATATGCGTAATAGCCGCAGCGCTATCGGTGTCCAGTTGCTTGGATTGGTCTGCATAGTAATTACGAACAGATTTTATATCTTGATTTTGTGCCTGGATGAGCTCCCGCTTACGAGAAGCTTTCTCTTGCTGAATTTGTCTTAAATAAGTTTGCTGTGTTCTTTTATTTTGTACTGAGTCTGCCATGTCATGAGTGTATCAAAAATAGACGAAGTTCGGCTTAATTAAATAAATTATTTTAATATTTCTGGGCTTTGGCTGGTAACTAACTCTGGCTCTTGGTCTGGCAAGTGGGGGTTTTTACAGTGAGATTTAAAAAAGTCGGTGCGGCCAGCACAACGCCAGGTCCTTAAATATGAAATCTCTTCAGATTTTTTTAACGGATAAAAGTCAATGTACTGCTCTGGATCTAGTGTGGTGTTGATCTGCTTTGTCGCCTTGGTGGTTTTATCAGTTATATATAAAGTAAAGACTCTGTATTCTGCTAAGGCCGGCAGTGGTAATAAGCAATAGAAAACAAGTTTAATATAAAAGCGCACAAGAACTTATCGGTTTAAGTGAGGCAGAGCTTTAATGTGTGCTTTAATGGGGCAGTTTTTGGTTTATTCTAAGATTATTTTCAATAATATAAAAATAAGCTCTGACAATTCGGTGTTGATTTTCAATTGAGAGTGAATTTATAAAATTACGTTTGTCATTCAAAGTTTTAAACTGAAGTAATTTTAAAATATTATCTTGAATTTTTTTTATATTTTCAATTTCAAAAAAATTTTCTTCAGAGTAGGGTTGCTTGAAGACCTCGGCAATTAAAGAATTTTCAAAAAGAATATGTATGCCAAATTCTGATTGGATCAAAATAGACTGGAGATTACTAACTTGTTGTTCATCTAGATAAATTTCAACTTTAGACAAGCAAATTCCTTTAATAAATAAACATTGAGCGAGGACTAACAATATTGCAATCAAGATTGTAATATTAGCAAAATCATGACTTAATCAGTCATGATTTTGCAATGATGAATTGAACACTTTTTTAAGCTAGTATTTAAGCACAGAGGTTGTCATGAGTAAAGTTGCCGGAAAATTAAACAAAAATATTAACACCAAAAAAAACAAAAATATTAAAATAAAATTGAAAAATAAATTAAAAAAACCGGTGGGCGCTTCGGCCAAACGCCGCGCCCAAACCCATAAGCCCACAAAAAAAATACAAGAAAAAGAACTGATTATTATTGATGAAAAGCAAGGACTCATTTTTGAAAATGATAAAACCTTATTTGGATATTTTTCTATACCGATTATAGAATATGAAACTCAGTTTAAAGAAAACTATAATATGGCGAGTGATTTTTCTTTAATTGAACAGCAAGAAATGGAATCTTTACTTGAAGAAACCTTAGATGACCCCGATGAAATCTGGATGGATGACAGCACATTTGAAGACTTAACCGTGCATACACTTGTAAAAAAAATTGAGACACTGCAACAGGTTTTTTATTATGTGGCGGTGGTTTACATTAATACCGAAGACAATTATCCAACATTTGTTTTTATACATTTTCCGACTAAAGATAACGTGATATTGGAATTTTTTAGAAAAAACGAAATAGTATTTCATAAAAAACTGGAGGCCATTCAATTTGCGGCCATTGAGGGAGACTCATTACTAGAGGGTGATTACTTAGCTATTGGGTTACTGGAGGCCATGTTGATAATTAGAAGTGAAAAAGATATTTCAACTGATAAGTTTAAAGATTATAACGAATGCCGAGACTCGAGTATAGATTCCCCAGATGAAATTTGGCGAAAGGTGGATTCCAGCGGGCATATTCTGGTCACCTTTATTAAAGAATTTAGCGATATGGGTATAGAGGACTTACATTACATTGTGGTAACAGAAGAAGATCCAGAGGCCCAGGTGAATTCTTTACTTTTTTCATTCCCAACGAGTGATATCACTTTAGTAGACCGCTACCGGCAGGGAGAGAACCTTGAAGCCGAAGATGTGGCGACGGAGTCCAGCCATTAAAAAATATTACTTTAGAAACAGTACTTATCAAAATTTTGCTTAAATTGAGTTTGTGTCCAGCCCGTCGTATCTGTTGCATATAAGGGGTGCATCTTTTGCAGGTTTTGGGCCCGGGCGCTGAGGTCTGAATTTATTTTATAAGCTGTTGGACTGGCTGAAAACTGTGGAATCAGAACGTCGGATTGAGCGGCCACTGTGCCATCTGTTTTATAGGCCACAACTTTTAAGACTTGGTAAGGATAATTGGCGTCGTCATTCAGGCGGATATAATAACCACTTTGTTTGTTAATTTGAGCTGTGTAAATTCCTGTGAGCATTTCATTGCTGAGTCCATTCGTAGATAATTGATACGTTGAAAAAGTAAGAGGCTCAGGGTCTAGCTGCGCGCTGCCGCCAATAACTCTCCACTTGTAAAATTTTAGGTGGTAGCCAGATTTAGTTACATCTACGGATAAAAAATCAAATTTTATTTTTATCCAGTCAGGATTGATTTGGCCAGTTGTTGATTCAGAAATACTAGCTAAATTAAAGCTTAAATTTGCGGAAATTGAACGGTTGCAAGTAGCCATTGCTAGCTCTGAGCTTATGTCAATTTTACTTGCACCCTCAGCGGTGGTAGTTGATTTGCTTGTACCGCATGAAGTGAGTAAACATATAGCCAAAACAGATAAAGTCAGAGTTAAAATTTGCTGCGTTTTCATAAAACCCCCTGTGATAAATATAGTTTAAGGATGTACTAGATCGTTAATGCAAGGGGCTTGCCATAGCTCAGAATGAGAATTTATATCAAATTGTTATAGGATAGGCCTTATTCGTTTAAACAGATTTAATATGAGACGATTTTTTTTAAGTTAATATCAGGTTGATACACCTGAAAAGTAAAGAGTGACAGCTGTACAATAATTTTTCAGTTCAGGGGCTGTTTATCACTAGGTGATCAGGTTAAATTAGTGTACAGTAAATTTTTAATTAATGGGGGAAGTATGGCAAAAGCCGATTTAATTTCACTTAACGGTCGTATTTCAGATATGTCGGGCGGCGGTGTGTATCATATAGCTTTAGACAACGGCGTAGCGGTAAAGGCCAGGCTTTGCGGCAAAATGAAGAAATTCAATATTAAAGTGGTGGTTGGCGATTCTGTTGAGGTCAGTATTTCTCCCTATGACTCAACTCATGGATTAATAACGATGCGGCATAAAAACCTGAGATAATGACCTAAGAAAAAACAGTACAGATAACTAACTTTTAATGAGGGCGCGCGCTTTCCTTATTGGAGTATTTACCTTCTTATACAGAGGTAGAAAAAATTTACAACAACAGGTGCGTTTGGGGCATTTTTTAAATTAATATTTACTTAATATTTACATTAAAATCTAAATTTGTATTAAAGAGCTATTCATTTTTTACTTTATGTTCCTGGTATCCACGTTTTTTAATAATCAGACCATTTAGAAAATTTCGTAACAGCTGGTCACCGCACTCAACATAATTAGGATGGTCTTCGCTTCTAAATATAGCGGAAAGCTCTGCTTTAGATATCGGATAATCGACCAATTCCAGGCACTCAATAATGTCGGTATCCTTGAAAGAAAGGGCGACTCTTAATTTTTTAAAAATGTCATTATTTGTCATGTTAACTCCGATACTAAGTAGGGGTATTTTTTAAACATTTTCTATAATTTTAATATGAATTTTTGGTGGCCATAAGTTATAAAGCCATAAAGTAACAATGTGGCCAATAAAGGCCCCGGCAACAACATCGCTAAAAAAATGTTGATGAATAGTAATGCGAGTGAGTGAAAAAAAACTGGCGAGAAATAAAAAAATATATTTTTGGCGGGGCCAGATCAGATAGCCCAGTGTGGCCACGCTGAACAATACCTGAGTGTGGCCCGAGGGGAAGGAGTGCCAGTGCGAATGAAGAGTCAATATATCAAAATTTAAATTATTAAATTCAGGGGAGAGGTGCGGCCTTTGCCGCCCAATCAGGGTTTTTAATAATTTAATAAAAAGCCCCGCGACAATTAGCACTTTGATTGAAAACACGGACCAGTTTTTAATGGAAATGTTTTGCTGAAAACTAAGTTTATTTTTAAGACCAGAAAATTTTGGATATATCCAATTCGAAAAAACAACACCACATAAGGCTATTAAAAAATAGTGTATGCTGTAGCCAACATTTGTAATTTCACGGCTATAATAATAAACTTTTTCAAGGTCGGGTTGATTAAAATATTTTGCTAACGGCATGTCAATATATAGAAATCCAACAATTACCCAAATCAAAACAAGACTGAGTAAAATCAATGAGTATCGAATAAGTATTTTACGATCAGCGAAATTCAAAAAATACCTTCAACATTATTTATTTTCCATTTCAAGAATAAAAGCATACTCAAGTGCCGCTTCTTTTAACTGATCAAACCTGCCCGTTTTGCCACTGTGACCAGCTTCCATGTCTGTTTTTAATAAAATAAAGTTGTTTGAGGTGTTTAATCGTCGTAGCCGCGCCGTCCATTTAGCGGGCTCCCAGTATTGCACCTGAGAGTCGTGTAAACCTGTGGTAATTAATAGGTGCGGATAGGCTTGTTTGCTGACGTTATCATAGGGAGAATAGCTTTTTATATAATCATAAAATTTTTTTTCATTTGGATTGCCCCATTCGTCATATTCCGCAGTCGTCAGCGGAATGCTATCATCTAGCATGGTGGTGAGCACATCTACAAATGGCACCTGTGCGATGATGCCTTTATAGAGATCTGGTCTATAATTAGCAACGGCCCCCATTAATAGCCCCCCCGCACTTCCGCCCATGCTAAAAATTTTTTTAGCATGGGCATATTTTTGTGCAATTAAATATTCGGTGCAATCTATAAAATCAAAAAAAGTATTTTTTTTGTTTAATGTACGGCCCTCATCTGTCCAAGTACGGCCCATTTCGCCACCACCACGAACATGAGCAATAGCATAAATATAGCCCCTGTTAACTAAACTCAGAATATTTGAGCTGAACCAAGGGTCCATTGCGGCGCCATATGAGCCATAGGCATAAATTAAAAGTGGTGCGGTGCCATTAAGTTTTTGATCTTTTTTCATTAAAATAGATATCGGAACTTTTTTGCCATCGCGTGATACCGCAAAAACTCTCTCCGAAGTGTAGTTATCGGCGTTATAGCCGGGCACTTCTTTGGTTTTTTTTAAGAGAGACTGCTGAGTTGAAAAATTATAATCATAAACACTGGCAGGGCTGCGTAATGAATCATAATTATAGCGCAGATGTTCCGTGTCATATTCGGCATTAGCTCCCAATTCCACAGTGTAGGCAGAATCTTTAAAATTAATTTGAAATTTATTTTTTGTCTTTTTATTAAAAATTTCAAGTTGAGTTAAGCCATTTTCGCGCGAGACCACGACCAGATAATCTTTAAAAACCATAAAATTATCAAGATGGGTGTGGCTTCGGTGAGGCAGCCAGGTTTCAGTATTTGAAAAACCGGGATTATTTTGGGGTGTTCTGAGTATCTTAAAATTTTTGGCATTTTTATTAGATAAAATATAGAAGTGGTCGGCATCTTCAGTTACGGTGAATTCATGTTCTTTTTCTCGTGCGAATAGAAGAACTGGTGCGGTTAAAGGCTCCGCCGCAGGTATCAGCCGCACTTCATTTGATAAGGTGCTGGAAATATTAATGAAAATATGTTTTTTGATTAGTGATGTGCTAATATAAGTTTCATAGGTGTCTTGCGTTTCTTCATAGGTCAATTCAGATTTATTAGTCGCTAAATTATAACGGTAAACCTGAAACCAGCGAAGTGTTGCGGGGTCCTGCTTAACATAAAAAATATTTTCATTATCAGTGGACCAAACTAAATTGTTAGTTACAGATTTAATTTCATTTTTAAAAAATTTTCCGGTTTTTAAATCTTTAAATTTTATATTATAAAATCGGTTACCCGTGGTATCATAGGCTAGGGCGGCTATTTGATGATTTGGACTAATAGTGTAATTGGCACTATAAAAATTTTTACCTTTAGCCAAAACATTAATGTTAAACAGAATTTCTTCTTTTGAATTTAATTTTTTTTTTCTAGCGTATATTGGATATTGCTGGGATTTTTCAAAACGAGTGTAATAATAATAGGTGCCATTTTTAATGGGGTAGGTTGAATCCTCCTCTTTTATTCTTGATTTCATTTCATTGTATAAATCTTTTTGTAATTTTTCAGTAGATTTTAATGTTTTTTTTAAATAGGTGTTTTCTGCCTTCAAATAGTCAATGACTTCTGGATTCTCTCGCTCTTTAAGCCAGAAATATTCATCTAAGCGAATATCGCCGTGTTTTTCAAGTTTATGTACTTTTTGGGAAGCCATAGGTGGTAAATTTGTAGAGAGGGCATTAGCAGTTAGAGAGATTAAAATCGCGAAAAAATTGACAGACATTTTAAAACCTCATGTATAATTTGAGTACGATAAAATTTAAGCATGAATGGATGAGGCGGTCAAAAAGTACTTTTAATATTCAGACAGTCAGGAGTGTATGAATTGCTTATGTAGCCTTTGAATAACTTCAACACCTTTACTTTCATCGACTAAAAAACAAAAATTATGGCGACTAGCGCCATAGCAGATCATTCTGACGTTAATGTCGGCTATCTCCTCAAATATTTTTTTAGCAAGTCCGGGAGTATGGTTGATATTATTACCTATGAGAGAAACTAGTGAAAGCTCAGTTTCAACCTGCACCTCGGCTACCGTAGATAATTCCTCAACCAATGTTTTGTTAATAGATTCTGCGCTATCTATTGTTACGGCCACACTAATTTCAGAGGTGGTGACCGCGTCAATTGAAATTTTATGATCATTAAAAATTTTAAAAATTTGAAATAAAAAACCATGTGTGTGCAGCATTTCTGGCGTGCTAACGGTAACAAGAGTTTGCTTTTTTCTAAGTGCAAGCGCCCTGACTAAAGGTGTATTTTTTACTTCTTTGCGCACCCAGGTTCCTGGCTTTTCTGGAGTAAAACTTGAAGCCACTAAAACCGGAATGTGGCTTCTGATGGCGGGTAGTAGGGTTGATGGATGCAGAACTTTTGCGCCAAAAGTGGCGAGTTCTGACATTTCTTTATAGGAGATTTCATCAATCACAACGGCCTCAGAGCAAATTCGTGGGTCGGTGGTGGCAACACCTGCAACATCGGTCCAAATTTCTAAGGTGCCTGCCGCCAGTCCTTCGGCTAAAATGGCCGCCGAGTAATCACTTCCGCCGCGTCCTAGCGTGGTGGTGGCGCCACTTAAAGTTTGTCCGACAAAGCCCTGGGTCACATAGACAATTTCGCCGCTTATGCAGCGAGATAAATTTGCTTTGCAGAGCTTAATAATTACTTCAGTTAGTGGTCGGGCTTTGCCAAACTGGTCATCGGTTTTAAGTACTGTTCTTACGTCTAAAAGTTCGACTTTCGCAGAGGACCTATTCGTGGTAAAAACTTTTTGTAAAGCGAGCGTAAATAAAACTGACGAGAGTCTTTCACCTAGGCTCATGAGCACATCTTTGGCGGTACTTGAGCAATTTCGAAGCAAATAGATGCCTTTGGTTATTGAATCCATTTCGGTAAATAATTTTTGCAGTTCTTGAACGGAGATGTCGTCAGAATTTAGCTCGGTAGCGATACTTAAATGTTTATCTTGAATTTTTTTTAATACAGATTCGGCTTCTTGCAATAGTCCTTTTGTGGCAAGTTCGCCGAGTTTAATTAAATCGTTTGTGGTGCCCGAGGTTGCCGAAACCACCACTAAGTTTGATTTGCGCTGCAAGCAGATATCCGCACTTCTTAGCATACAGGTAGCATTACCCATAGAAGTTCCACCGAATTTAGATACAATAGTTGGCATAATGATGAGCCTCACTATAGGTTGAATTTTTGTTTAATATACATACGGACGTAGGTGCAATCAATATTTTAATTGTTAAAAAGAGGAGTCCTCATCAAACTCATCACTAAGCTTGGGCACGTGACTAAACGAGATCCGAGTTTTAGCGTGACTCAACACCTCTTGAGTGCTGGCTAAAAAAAGTGTATTGGTGCCGAATCGCATATTAATGGCGTCAAGAGCCTGATTGATAGATTTTGTTTTGGGGTTATCAAACAAAGACATTTGCGCGGGACCGTTAATTAAATCAGAGAGCGCAATGGCCACTTTAAGTGGTTTTTTATGGGCGTCAATTCCCCATATTTTTTTTAGTTCTTTTGCTAAAAAATAGGTATCATCTGTGTCGCTGAAAGAAACTGATTTTTCAAAACGAGTGCCATCTTGACATTTAACATAAACCGATAATTTTCTTGTTTTTAATTTTTCATCGCGAAGGCGAGCTGCCGCTTTTAATAAGAGTTTAGTTACGACCAGAAAAGATTTTTCGGGAGTTCTTAGGTTTGGGGGTAACACATGTTGGTGACTTAAAGATTTTTTTAAAGAATTTGGATTTGAATTTTTACTAGAGGAGAGGTCTTCACCAGCGAGTTCTTTTGAAATTCGTAAACCCCAGAGGCTACCCCAATGTTTTTTTAGCTCTTGTTCGGGGGTTTTAATAAAATCGGCGATTATAAAATAATTTTTAGCATTTAAGCGGAATTTCATTTGTCGGCCCACGCCGGGAATGGCTTCAATTGGCAGCGGGCCTATTTTTTCCATAATTTGCTCTGTTGTAACCATAACAAGCCCATCAGGTTTTTGCATGTCAGAGGCTATTTTAGCGATCAGGATATTGGGCCCAATGCCCACCGAACTTTTAATTTCTTGGCCTACCGCTTTTTGGATATGGTCTTTCATTCTTTGAGCAATTTTTTTAGCATTTTCAAATTCGCGTTCGCGACCAATGAGTTCGCAGGCCACTTCGTCTATGGATAAAATTTTTTTTATTGGCAGAATGTCTTCAATTGCGGCAATAATTTTGTGATGGAACTCCGTATAAAGTTTATGATTGCCAGTTTTTAAAATAAGTGCTGGACACATTTTTTTTGCATCACGAACAGATGTTCCGGTTTTTATTCCAAATTTTTTAGCTTCAAAACTTGCGGCAATCACACAGGTGCTATCTGTTAACAGGGGTACGACCGCAATGGGTTTACCCCGAAGCTGTGGATCGGCCTGTTGTTCGCAAGAGGCAAAATATGAGTTTAAATCCAGTAAAAGCCATTTGAGCATCTTCCAAATTTACATAAAATTTACATACATGTCAAATGAAATATTTTCTGTCATTATAGCAGGAATGAAACAATTTACTGATAATGAGTATTTTCCGCAGAATTATAAATATTCCCGAGATGCCTTTTTGTATAGTCTAGACCGACTGCAAACCGAAAAAAAAATTGGTCAAATTGGTCAAATTGGTCAGTGGCCTATTCCAGCAAAAAAAGACCAAGACCTTTTTGTGGATCATGTGTGGTTTCCTCCATTTGAAAAAACCGAGAATCTCTTTGTGCTGACCAGCGGCATTCATGGTTCAGAAACATATGCCGGTGCCGCCGTACAGGCGATGTTCATTAATGAAATTTTACCCAAAGTTGATCGCCGTACAACGGGGATTTTTATAGTTCATGCCATGAATCCCTTTGGCTTTAAATATCATCAACGTAATACCGAAACCGGAGTAAATTTAAATCGTAATTTTTCAGTTTCGGGTGAAAATTATAAAAAATGTAATCAAGCGGCGGTTAGCTTGTGTGAAAGATTTTTGGAACGCAAACCGGTGCGGTCATTAAAGAGCACTTTGTTAGATAAAATGGTAATGAATGAGGGGCAAGTTTTTTTTGACGGGGTTTCTTTAGACGAACTAGTAAAGGGTTTTAGCCCCGGGCAGTTTGAAAGTGCAGAAACCTGGGAATTTGGTGGGCATAATTTAGAGCCTCAGTCGCAGTTGCTTATTGCAAAGCTGCGCGAACTGATGCCACCCTTTAAAAATATAATAGCGTTTGATTTGCACACAGGCCTAGGTGAGAGCAAACGTTTGCATTTGTTAACCGATGAACCAGGAAAAACGATGGATAAAACTCTTTTTGCAGAGATTATTTATCCAGAGCAAGATAAAAAATTCTATGAATTTACACCGCCCGAAACCGAAGGTTTTTATGAAGTCTACGGGGCGCTTAACAGTGCCTTTGGAGACTTAGCCGCCGCGCACCAGCGTGTTTGCGCATTAACTATGGAGTTTGGAACCCTTGGGCACAGCCTCAAGGCCCAAGTAGCCGGATTAAATAGTTTTGTACTAGACCATCAGGGGCGCTATTATGGCTTTGCAAATCGTGAAATTGAGCAGCAAGTGGCTCAGGAAAATTTTGCACGTTCGCGGCCATTAGATAAATCATGGGAAACTGAGGTTATTAGAGCCTCACGAAAATTTTTTTTAAATGTATTTGCGCGCATGGGTGCGCTCTATGATTAAAATTTTATATTTTTCTATGTTAGTATTAATGCAGCAGTTGTTCAGATATTGCATTGCTAGATTCTTCAATTTCTTCCACGGAAGCATCGCGTGCACTGATGACATCAATTTCAAAAATTAAATCTTGGCCAGCCAGTGGATGGTTGGCATCGAGTGAGGCCATACTTCCGTGCAATTGAATGACTTTGTAACTGCGAATTTGCCCACTTTTTCCGGCAATTTGAATAGCGGCGCCTACTCTCACATTTTTAGGAAGTTTATTTCTGGGAAATAAAATAATTTTTTTAGGGTCATAAAACCCGTAGGCCTCTTCCGCGCTAAGTTCAATACTGCGCTTTTCACCTTTAACTAGGTTTTTCATTTTGAGTGCTAGGCCATTCAAACCGCCAACAGCATTTTGTGCAGTTAAAACTTCACTGTTATAAGTGGTGCTAATGATCTGTCCGGTTTTATTTTTCAAAATGCAGTTAAAGGAAACCACCTGAATACTCATAAGACCTCCTATTGAAATTTGGTGTAGGTCGCAGAATACAGTAGAGAATCTATTGAATTACATATGCAGGACTATAAGTAATCATTTGAGCACGGTAATCAGCCAATTGATACATCAATCAGCCAATTGACACATCTATTTTTTAGCAAGCAACACCTGCGATTTGATCTCGTCTAATTTTTGTCTAAACTTTTGTTTAAGGCTAGCTGAGTTACTAACTGGGGCTAACACAATCTACATAATAGGTTTGTTTAGCATTTATAACTTCAGATACTAGACCATGAATATCGGTCTCAAAACCAGGGAATTTGATATTAAAATCTCGCGAAAATTTTAAATAGTTAACAATTTCGCGGTTGAATTTTTCGCCCGGAATTAATAAAGGTATGCCGGGCGGATAAGGTGTTAGTAAGACAGCGGTGACTTGGCCCTCAAGTTCGTCAATAGGTACGCGCTGAATCTGTTCGTGGGCCATGCGTGCATAAGCATCAGAAGGCTTCATAAAGGGTTGAATATCTGACAGGTACATATCTGTGGTCATGTGCGCGACATTATTAAACTTATACTCATCATGTATTAGCTCGCACAAATCTTTTAAACCAGTAGCCTCATATTGCGGATAAGCGGCGGTAAACTTAGGTAAAACTTTCCAGACAGGTTGATTTTTATCATAGTCATCTTTGAATTGCTGAAGGGCGGTAAGCAGTGTATTCCAGCGGCCCTTGGTTATGCCAATAGTGAACATTATAAAAAATGAATACAGTCCACATTTTTCAACTATAACTCCGTGCTCAGTTAAATATTTAGTAACAATGGCGGCCGGAATACCTGTTTTGTCAAAAGTACCATCAACAGCTAAACCCGGTGTAATAATAGTGGCCTTGATTGGATCGAGCATATTAAACCCACGGGCTAAATTCCCGAAACCGTGCCATTTGTCATTTGGCTCCAGCAGCCATTGTTCTCGGGCACCTATACCCTCAGCAGAAATTTCCTCTGGCCCCCAAACCTTAAACCACCAATCGTCACCCCAATCGTTATCAACTTTTCGCATAGCACGACGAAAATCAATGGCTTCAGCAATACTTTCTTCAACTAAGGCGGTGCCTCCAGGGGCTTCCATCATAGCGGCCGCCACATCACAAGAGGCAATAATTGAATACTGCGGGCTGGTGGACGTGTGCATCAGGTAAGCTTCATTAAAAATATGTTTATTTAGTTTTTTAGTTTCAGAGTCAACGACTAAAATTTGTGAAGCCTGACTAAGACCCGCGAGTAACTTATGCGTTGATTGCGTTGAAAAAATCATTGAATCTTTGGTTTTGGGACGATCATGACCAATGGCATGCATGTTTTTATAGTAATTATGAAAAGCAGCATGTGGTAGCCAGGCCTCATCAAAGTGAAGTGAGTCAATTTTTCCGTCTAGCATATATTTGAGGGTCTCGACATTATAGATAACACCATCGTAAGTACTTTGAGTCAAAGTCAGAAGGCGTGGTTTGCGAGTTTTATCTTTAATAAAAGGATTGCTGTTAATCTTTTTTTGGATATTTTCAATTAAGAACTCTTCTTTTGGAATAGGTCCGATAATGCCATAATGATTTCTGGTGGGCGTAAGAAATATAGGAATAGCACCTGTCATAATAATGGCGTGTATATTTGATTTATGGCAGTTCCGATCAACCACCACAATGTCATCGGGGCCTACCGTTGAATGCCAAACAATTTTATTAGAGGTCGAAGTGCCGTTAGTTACAAAAAACAGATGATCCGCATTAAAAATTCGAGCGGCATTTCTTTCTGAGGCAGCCACTGGCCCCGTATGATCTAGTAATTGTCCTAATTCATCAACCGCATTGCAGACATCGGCACGCAGCATATTTTCACCAAAAAATTGATGAAACATTTGTCCGACCGGAGATTTTAAGAATGCAACTCCGCCGGAATGGCCCGGACAGTGCCACGAGTAAGAGCCGTTTTGTGCATAATTAAGCAAAGCTCTAAAAAATGGCGGAGCGATGCCATCAAGATAAGAACGGCATTCGCGGATAATATGCTTAGCTACAAACTCAGGCGTGTCTTCGTGCATATGAATAAAACCATGCAGTTCGCGCAAGATGTCGTTTGGAATGTGGTGAGAGGTGCGAGTTTCACCATATAAATAGATCGGAATTTCAGCATTTTTAAAACGAATTTTTTCAATAAAGGCACGTAGTACTTTAACGGCTTTTTCAATATCTTCAGGGCTGCTGGTGCCAAATTCCTCATCGTTAATAGAGAGCAAAAAACCGCAAGAGCGACTCTGTTGCTGAGCTAATGAGGTTAAATCGCCGTAACTGGTCACGCCTAAAACTTCCATGCTTTCATTTTCAAGGGCACTGGCCAGCGCACGAATACCTAAACCACTGGCGTTTTCAGAGCGAAAGTCTTCATCAATAATAACAATTGGAAAACGGAACTTCATGCGTAACTCCTTAAAATATATTTACCGGAAAAACGCTAATTATGCAAAATAATATGTAATTATATGATTGACTCATGCATAATCATACATAATTATTCATATATATGCACAATGATCAGGCCTCTTTTTCTACATCAAATAAGTTTAAAACTTGCTCGGTTGTAGGAGCACGGGGCTATTCTGGATTAGAAACCGCAAGGCTACTTTTACAACATCCACGCGCTCAGCTGACTCATTGCTTTGCTACTTCTGAGTTCAATTTATCAAATTCTCTTTCAAATCCGGCAGCGGCGAAGGTTCAATGTTTGCCAGATTCTAAAATTATGGATCATTTAACGGATGTGGTATTTTTGGCGACGCCGGCGGAAGTTTCTCTTGGTTTAGCACCTCAAATTTTAGCCCGCGGAAAAACTGTGATCGATTTAAGTGGGGCTTTTCGGTTAAAAAAAAATGATTATAAAAAATGGTATGGTTTTGAACATACCGAAAATACCTGGCTTACCAAAGCCGAGTATGGCTTATCTTCGTGGATAGGTCCTGTGTCTCGATCTTTATCTGGCAATTCGCCCAGTGAAAAACTAATTGCTAATCCGGGTTGTTATGCAACCGCTATTTTATTGGCACTAATACCTCTTTTAAAAAATAATCTTATTTTAGAAAACTCTATAGTTATTGATGCCAAATCGGGAACTTCCGGTGCGGGAAAAAAATTTAGTGAAAATTTACTCTACACTGAGGTAGCGGGTGAATGTCTTCCTTATAAAGTAGGCAAGCACCAACATTACCCAGAAATTATAGAAGCTCTTGAGTCTTTTTCTAGCAAAAATATTAAAGCTCATATGACGACATCTTTATTGCCGATCCGAAGAGGGATCATAGCTAATATTTATGCACAGCTTGCTGAGGGAGTAACTGCTGATAATATAGAGGCAGCCTTTGAGACAGCTTATGCAGAAAATGTATTAATAGAATTTGGGTCGCTGCAAAAAAAACCTGAATTGCTCTCTTTAAAAAAAGTTGTAGGTACGGCAAGAACTCATATCAGTTACAGTATAGAGGAAAACCGACTTTATGTTTTTTCGTGCCTAGATAATTTGCTCAAGGGCGCGGCGAGCCAAGCTATTGAAAATTTCAATCGAATTTCTGATTTGCCAATTTTTACCGGACTTACACATTTGGAGGCTATGATATGACACCAGGACCCGGCGTTCGTCGGACACCCTTACCAAGGGGCTTTCTTGCCAGTGGAGTTAATTGTGGCGTTCGTCGCTACCGGCCCGACATCGGCATTTTAATTTCTGAAGTGCCAGCCGTTGTTGCGGGAGTGTTCACGCTTAACGAATGCAAAGCCGCGCCGGTTCGCTACTGCCAGCAATTACTTCCCGCAGATAATATTTTAGCGATTCTGACAAACTCAGGTCAAGCCAATGCGGCCACTGGAGCCGAAGGTATTGAAAAAAATATGATGATGGTTTCTGCGGCGGCCAAAAGTTTAAAATGTGAGGCCTCTCAGGTTTTAGTAGCGAGCACAGGTGTTATTGGGGTTCAACTAGATATTGAAAAAATTCTACCTTCAATGTCTGAATTAGTGGAAAGAGCTAACGACAGCACGGAGAGCTTTGCCACGGCTATTTTGACTACAGATTTAGTTCCTAAAACGGTAACGGCTGAAGTAGAACTTTCAATGGGTGTAGTTCGTATTACGGGTATTAGTAAAGGTTCAGGAATGATCCACCCGAACATGGCCACTATGCTGGGTTATATTTTAACAGATGCTAAGCTCACTAAAGTTTATGCTGCGGATTTAATTAAAAGAACGACAGATGTTAGTTTTAATATGATCAGTGTGGATGGAGACTCCTCAACAAATGATTGCTGTTTTTTAATGGCTAATGGGGCCTCAAAAATTGAAATTAAAACCCCTGAAGACCAAGAAAAATTTGAAAGTGCAGTCATAGAAATTTCAATTTTTTTGGCAAAATCCATTGCGGCCGACGGAGAGGGTGCCACTAAGTTAATTGAGGTTGAAATCAAGGGTTCTGATAACTTACTACTTGCAAAAAAGGCGGCGCGTGGTGTAACGCTTTCGCCACTTATAAAAACCGCCATTCACGGTGAAGATTCTAACTGGGGGCGAATTTTAGCACGACTTGGCGCTGAACAGGTGCCAAGTGAACAACTAGATAAATTGACTTTGCGATTACAAGACGTATTACTTTTTGAAAATGGTCAGCCCGTTGTCTTTAATAAAAGTGATGTTAAGGCATTACTTAAAAGTGCGCAGGTGAAGATTGAAATTGATTTAAAATCAGGACCTTTCACGGCAACCGCCTGGGGCTGTGATCTTTCCAGAAAATACGTGGAGATCAATACGGAGTATTCATGAGAAAAAAAATTCTTATTAAACTGGGGGGGGCCTCGCTGCAGAATCCCGCTACATTAAATGAGCTGATTAAGTTAATAAAAGGCTTTCATCAGAAATACTACGATGTCATGCTGGTACATGGTGGTGGTCCCGCAATTAATCAGGAGTTAATAGCAAAAGGAATTCAGTGGAAATTTATTAATGGACAGCGCCAAACCAGTCTTGAGATGATGAGTGTCATTGAAGAGGTTTTGGTTCACAGAATTAATCCGATGTTGGTCAAAATGCTTTGCGCTGCAGAGGTGGCGGCTTTTGGTGTATCTGGTGTACAAAATAAAATTTTATTTTGTACGCAAGCTGATAAAGAGCTCATGCAGGTCGGAAAAATTGAGAGCGTTAATAGTGATTGTATTGAAGATTTTTTCAGCTTGGATGTACAACAAGTGCCGATTCTGGCTCCCATCGGAGTTGGTCTAAATAACAATAAATACAACATTAATGCCGATTGGGCTGCCGCTAAAATAGCCATCGCTCTCAAAGCTGAAATGCTAATTTTTTTAACGGATCAAGATGGAATTTTAGATCAAGAAAAAAACCTTGTTCACAAAGTCACGAGAGAGGCTGTGAATAAATTGATTGAAAATGGGGTTATTTCAGGTGGTATGTACACTAAAGTGATGGCTATGATGGCCGCGCTTAATTCTGGAATTCGCCAGATTCATGTTGTGAATGCAAGTGCGGCAAGCCTGCTTTTGACAGAACAACACATCGGAACATTACTCATGGAAGAAAAAATAGAAAACATAAGGGATACAGCACTGTGGAATTAAGAAGCGAAAACAGAAGCGAGAACAAAAACGAGCTAAAAAATGATTCGCAAGAACGATTGATGATCTTGCGTGAATTAATTCGTGAAGGCACGGGCTACAATCAAGAAGATTTTTGCAAGATGCTAAAGCAGAAAAAATTTGACGTAACTCAAAGCACGATTTCACGAGACCTTCGACGCATCGGCGCCGTTAAAACTACTAATAAAGAAGGTCAGATTGTTTATATGCTGCCAGAGGAGCACCAGTTGACTCTGCCTTTAAATGTCAGTCACTCGCTCGGTGGATTGTTAATGGGAATTCAAGCTAATGAAAGTTTAATTGTTTTGCATACGGCGCCTAGTTCTGCAAGCTTGGTGGCCCGGCATCTTGACAGCCTAAGAGAAGAACTTGGAATTATGGGAACAGTTGCAGGGGATGACACTATTTTTATTGCGCCGACTTCAGCAAAAAAAATTCCCGCGTTAATTAAAAGAATTAAAGATGAATTTTAATAAAATAAAGGATTAATATATGTTAAGCAGCACTTCCGAAGGTTCCGGTTCAGTTACAATTCCAGGAAAAATTTACGGTGAGATTAAAGGCTCGATTGTTATGATTGGATTTGGTTCAATAGGGCGCGGAACATTACCCTTGCTTGAGCGCCATTTTAAATTTCAAAAAGACCTCATGGTCGTGCTTGATCCCAGTGATCGCGATCTTAAACTTTTAAAGCAGCATGGAATCCGTTTTATTCAGACTGGTTTAACTGAAAAAAACTACCAGGACGTTTTAACTCCATTATTAAAAAGCATATTCAAAAGCAATTTGGGCCCGGGTTTTTGTGTGAATTTATCAGTGGATGTATCGTCTTTAGCTGTAATGAAACTTTGTCGTCATTTAGGGGCTCATTACATTGACACCGTAATTGAACCTTGGGCGGGGTTTTATTTTGATAATTCAAAAGCGGCGTCCGCCCGTTCTAACTATGCACTACGCGAAACATTGTTAGCAGAAAAAGCAAATGAAACTGCCGGCATCACGGCGGTTTCATGTTGTGGCGCTAATCCGGGTATGGTTTCTTGGTTTGTAAAACAGGCGTTAATAAACTTAGCTGATGATATGAAAATTTACTATGAAACGCCAAAAAACCGAGAACAGTGGGCGCTCTTAATGCAAAAAGTTGGAGTAAAAGGAATACATATTGCGGAACGAGATTCACAGCGAGCTAAAAATCCAAAACCCATGAATAGCTTTGTTAATACGTGGTCGGTAGATGGATTTATTTGTGAAGGTTTGCAACCGGCAGAATTAGGTTGGGGCACACATGAAAAATGCTTGCCAGAATCTGGGCGTCGTCATGATTTTGGTTGTGAGGCCGCTATTTATTTGCAGCAGGCGGGTGCTAATACTCGGGTCAGAACATGGTGTCCAACGCCAGGGCCTCAATATGGTCGTTTAGTTACACATAACGAGGCCATTTCAATTGCCGACTACTTTAGTGTAGGAAAAGGCGCCCAGGCAGAGTATCGCCCTACTTGCCACTATGCTTATCACCCCTGTAATGATGCCATTTTGTCATTAGATGAAATGTTTGGCAGAGCAGGAGTTCGCCAACCTGAGCAACATATTTTAGATGAAAATGAAATTATTGATGGGGCAGATGAATTAGGAGTTTTACTTTACGGACATAGTAAAAATGCTTACTGGTATGGATCACAACTTACAATTGAAGAAACCCGTAAACTGGCTCCCTATCAAAACGCGACAGGGCTGCAGGTGACATCTGCCGTTATTGCCGGTATGGCATGGGCGCTTGAAAACCCAAATGTCGGAATTGTTGAGGCCGATGAAATGGATTACAAGCGTTGCCTAGAGTTTCAGATGCCTTACCTGGGCTCCGTAAAGGGTTATTACACAGATTGGAACCCATTAACTGATCGCCCCGGATTATTTCCGGAAGATATCGATGAAAATGACCCTTGGCAGTTCAAAAATGTGCTGGTTAAATAATTGCCCTATGCCGCAAGCCATCCCTTAGAGCTGTCCCAATTCGACCCAGGTTACGCCATCGCCGCCAGTTTCGGAGTTCCCAGCTTTCCATTTTTTAACGTAAACTGATCTTGATAAATAAGTACGAATAGATTTTTTTAAAGCCTCAGTGCCGTGCCCGTGAATTATTTTAAGACGTTCTTCACTTTGCTCCGTGGATCGATCTAAAGCTAGTTCAAGTCTTGAAATGGCTTCTTCTGTGGTTTTACCACGTAAATCCAAAGTTTTATCTGTTTCAGCAATACTTACCTGAGTCTTGTCACCCCCTCGTGTAAAACCACTACTTAAACTACTACGTACTAAGTTTGAGGTGGGGTTAGCGGCCTTTAAGGCGGGTTTAAGCTCACTCCACAGCAGTTGCAGGCGTATGGATTGAGACAAAACCAGCACTTCGCCCCGTGCATTAGGGGTAGATTGCACAACGCCATCTTGATTGAGGCTAGGCACAAATATTTTACTTCCCGGCGGAAATTTTTTAGTAAACTCATCTGCATTAGTTAGGACTGAAGGAGCCTGTAAAGCAGAAGTATTTTGCGGAAATTTAGTGGTGATAATTTCAGGTAATTTATATTTAATTTCTTGCAACAAACGATGTTTGTCCAAAGCCGAGCCTGCATTTGCGGTAGCCATGGCCTCTTCAAGCGTGTGAGTCGCTTTTTTTAGAGCTTGCGAAAGCTTATTTTCTTTTTCTTTTTCAAAGGCTGCCAGTTTGGCTTCATATTCCTGTTGAAGTTTAAGAGTTTTTTTAGTTTGTTGTTTCAGATTTTCTTGTAAGGTATTGATATCTTTTTTTAAAGTTTCAAGCTCACTCATTTTGTTTAAACGAGCGCGGGCTTCGGGAGTAAGTTTTTCAATGGCAGACTTAAGGATATCTTCTGATACGCCCACTCGTTTTGCCGTTTGTAAGGCTAAAGACTCACCCGGCACGCCCGATAAAAATTGATAAGTGGGGCGGCCTAAGGCGGCGTCATATTGTAGACTGCCGTTAAGAATGGGGTCAGATTCACTCCAGCCCATTTTAAGGGGGCTTAAGTGCGAAGTGATCACCCCAAAAACTTTATTTTGCGCGTATTTTTCAATAAAGGCACGCGCAAGTGCGGAACCCTCTTCAGGGTCGGTAGATCCACATATTTCATCAATTAAAATTAAATTATGAAAACCATTTAAGCGGGAGGCATTATCAAGAATTTTCAAATGAGCGGCAAATGTACTAAGGTCTTCATCTACACTTTGTGAATCACCAATACCGGTAACAATTTCTTTAAAAAATGGAATTTTAGAATGAGCTTGTGCGCAAATTGGAAGTCCGTAGCGGGCCATTTGTGCAGCGAGTCCAATTGATTTAAGTAAGACCGTTTTTCCCCCGGCGTTGGGGCCGGAAAGAATTAATATACTTTTATCTGAATTCATTAATACAGAATTAGTAATAATTTTTTTTCCATAAAGCTTAAGTAGGGGGTGAGATAAGTCTTTAAGATCAATTTGAGTATCATTAAATTGGCAACGATGGGCTTCTAGTTGTGTTGCAAGCTGCGCTTTAGAAAAAACAACATCACAGTATTCCAGAGTATTTTTTGTCTTTTCAAAAGCTGGATATAAAGTAGAAAAATAATCTGAAATTTCATGTAGCAGTCTTTCTATTTCTTCATCAATTTCTACCTCAATCTGGCGTAGTCGATTGTTCATGGGAATAACGGTTTCGGGCTCCATATAAACCGTTTGCTTAGTTTGCGAACTGCCGTGAATAATGCCGGGAACAAAATGCTGCATTCCGCCCTTTACGGGTATCACCCAGCGGCCCTCACGAGTAGTGACGTAACGCTCTTGCAACATATGTTCAATTTTATTATCATTAACAAGTTTATCCATGTGGGACTGAATCTCACGTGCCAAGTTTTCTTTTTCTTTAGAAAGCCCGTAAAGCTTTTCAGAGGCATCCATTCGAATATCGCCCGATGAGGTCATCAGGCTGTCAATGGCGGAAAGCGGTTCCTCCGCCTTCATTAGCAATTCAAGTTGATCGTGGGCCCAAGCTGTATTTTGGGTTTTTAAAGCCTCATAAAGTGCTATGCTTTCAAAACAAAAATGCCGGATGTCTTTAAGTTCTAAGGTTTTTAAAATGGCTTTTTTCTTAATGCGGGTTATCCAAAGCTCAAACAAATCAAGGCTTTGCATATGAGGCCTAATGCCCGAAAGAATAACTGCGGCTGCAGATTCTATTTCGTAAAAACTTTTCTCAGCTTCAGCCGCCGTTTTGTAGGCGCAGGTCTTAGTGATAATATTGCGGGCATTCTCACTGGTGGAAAATGATTTAATTTTTTCTAGTATTTCAAGCCAATCTAAATTTTTAATTTCGAACATTTGTGCCTTTATATTTAAAAATAAGTATAAGTAATAACAATAACCAAAGCACCCAATCTAAATAGCCAATCTGGGTATAAAAAGTTTGCTCTGGATTTATTTTATAGGAAATATCATAGGTGTGGGCCCAACTTTGAGCAAGCGGTGAGTTTTGCAGCAAGGTACCATCCGCCAGCAGTGCCGATGAAATACCCGTATTGGTTGATCTGACGAGGGGCCTACGAACCTCTATTCCCCGAGCAAGGGTCATGATCTGGTGCTGATAAGGTTCGAACCCTGGGCCGTACCAAGAATCATTTGTTACATTAAAAATAACTTGGGCGCCATTTTGGGCGAGGCCTCGTGAAAAATCGGGGTATAAGGAGTCATAACAAACCTGGGGGCCAAGTCGCAAAATTTTATCTTTAATAGTTACACGGGCCACCACGGGGCCAGAACCTTTTGCGTAGGTGCCAACAAACGGTAAGAGTTTGTACAAAAAAGGGAATTGTTCGCCAAAGGGCATGTACTCTCCAAATGCCAGCAGATTTGTTTTATAATAAGGTTTATCAGAAAAACTTGAGGGGATCTTATTTTCAGGCGAAAAGTAAAATATGGCGTTTCTATATAATATTTGCCCAAGGTGATCTTGTTTTTGTAAATCTATGGAATATCCGCCGGTAATGACTGGAACGCCCCAGTTTTGCACAGAGGTGATCAAGCTTTTTTGTTCGATGCGGTTATGAAAATGTTCATCAAGCCCAAAGGGCATAGCGGTTTCGGGCCAAATAACAAGATCAGTTGATTTGTTAGCCAGATGTTTTGAAGTTAAATCTGTATAAATATTACGAATATAAGAGTGATACTGGTATTTTTTTTCAGATTGAATTTTTTCGGCATTACCAATATTGCCTTGGATCACTGTAATTTTTACACTGTCATCAGTCGCTGTCCAGCTTTGGCCTTTTATAAAACCAGTTACAGAGAGCAGCACAATTAAAGTTAAGATTGCCACCACAGTAAATAGTGAAATTTGTTTATTAATTTTGTATTTTGTAAAGGCGTAAGCAAGCCCGGCCTGAAAAATTAGTAGCCAGGTTGAAAGCCCCCAAAAGCCAACAGTGTCAGCCCACTGATACAATGGAAAATTTACCCAAAGCAGAGTGTAGGCAAGATTCCATTCAAATATAGAAGGCCAGGCGCGCTCAAGTAAGGCTAAAAATAAGGCTAGCAATAAAAACTGCACAGCAGAGGCTGTAATGTTGAATCTTCGGAGAGTCCAAACTCCTAAAATTAGTGAAAGCGGTATGTATATATGCATGCAAGCGGAAAATAATAAAAGTGCAGTTAATGAAATGCTCCAATGCAAATGGCCAAATTCAGTGGCCACATAGTAGATCCAATTAAATCCTATTATCGTAAGTGTAAATTGTGTAATCCAGCCAGCTAAAAATATTTTCTTAAGAGAGTCATTATTTTTGTGCAATTGAATAGTTGCCATCCACAGCGGTATGTAACAAAAAAATAAGGCCCAGCCTTTAAATGGAATGAAAGAAGTGCCAACCATAAGGCCGCTTAAAAATGATAATAAAAAAAATATCGGAATACTCTTGATAAAACTCAAAACTCTGTTCATGCTAGTATCTGTACCATAATCTGTTATTCGGGGGAAGACGCAGATGAACAAAGAAATAGGGCACAACGGAGCTAATAATCGAGCTAATAACGAATCTAACTTGTGCTTTCGCTGTCCGCATTGTCAGAAACTGTATAAAACAAGTGCGGATGTGTTCGATGCTACGAACAACGTTAATCAAGCTGAATTCGACTGTTCAAGTTGCGTAAAATCTTTTATTTTAAAAAACAGCTCAGATTCTTTTGGTTTATTCACAACTGCCCAGGTTGTAACTAAGTCATTTTCTACCTGCCCGAAATGTTCGGCACTTAAACCGCATCAAAGTGATGAATGTTCAAATTGTGGAGTTTTTGCCACTCAATACATAGCTTTACAAAAAGTTGAGAGTCCGGCTTTATTTGAGTTGAATCAACAGTGGCAAAAAGTGGTGGCAAATTTTGATCAGGATCAATATCATCAAGATTTTATTAATAAATGTCATCTTAAGCTCGCATTAAATTTTGCATTTCAGAGGTATGCTGATTTGCAGAAAAGTTTGGGTTTTGATTCTTTATGTGAAAAATACATAAAGCAGATTGAGCTGCGCATGGAACAGCAATTCAAAACTAAAATTGCGATTAAGCCTGATGAGACACATTCTATTTTGAGCCGAGTTTCATTTAAACAATATTTTTTTATGGGAATAGGTAGCCTTGGACTACTGTTGCTTATTTATAACAAACTGGCACCGACATTTCCAAATTTTAATGGCACTATTATGATTTTAACTATTATGGCTTTTGCAACGGGCTTATTTTCAAGTAAACAAACGAGCCCTTAGTTTTCATTAAGTTTGTCGTTAAATTTATCGTTAAATTTTGTTTCACTACCCATGCGGATAGTTTTTTTCTTATTTGGTCTTTTTTCGTTGGGAAGACTTTCTAATAATTGACGACCAAAATGAGCAACATTTGTAACACTGTTTAGATTTGAATTTTGCTTATGATGTTTTAACTCAGACGGAAAACTATCCTGCACATTGGCTTTAGCGCCTCCGGAAAAGCCGGTTTCAGAACCTAAAATAGTGAGCGCTTTAAATAAATTCAATTGACGTGAAGTTCTGGTCTTAGTCATTAATGATGAAGAGGTACTGCCTGTAGCTAAAATATAGTTTTTAATTTCTGAAGCCTTGAAATACTGATTTTTATGCGACATCACCAGTGCCGCAGCCCCCGTTACAAATGCGGTGGCTTGCGATGTGCCGGTCATTAGCCCATAAGAATTATTTGGCAAACAGGATAAAATATTTTGCCCAGGGGCCGCGATATCTACCGTTAACACGCCGTAGTTGGAGGAGGAAAGCACTTCTGTTGTGGGGTCAATAGCGGTTACAGAAATAATATTTTTAAGACTATAGTCGGCAGGGAAGTAGTGGTGTTGATCTGAATTAGCTCGTTCGTTACCTGCGGCCGCCACAAAGAGAATTCCTTTTCTTTCTGCAAGTTCGACGGCATCAAATTCTTCCTTTGAAAAATCTGTGCCACCGCCTGAATAATTGATAATATGTGCGCCCATTTTAATGGCATAACGGATTGATAATATAGTATTTTTAAGATTATCTGTGTTCGCAACTTTTGGATCGAAGTATTTTAAGATCATGAGACTTACATTCGGTGAAATTCCACTGATGCCTTTTTTATTTGAGGCCTCGGCGCCAATAATGCCGGCGATGTGCGTTCCATGTCCGTGATTATCATCTAATTTAGAGTTATTAGAGACAAAATTCCAGCCATGAATATCGTCAATAAAACCATTTTGGTCGTCATCAAGGCCGTTGCTATCTTTATTACGGCCTTTGGCATCTAAGCCGCTTTCGCCGGGGTTGCGCCATAAATTATTTTTTAGATCCTCATGCTTGATATCCACACCAGTATCAATAACCGCGATTAAGGTGTTTTTATGACCTTGTGAAACCGACCAGGCTCTAGCCGCATCTGATTTTTTTAAACCCCAGGCCTGCTTAATGGCCGGGTCATTAAACAGAGCCGAGGGCTCGTCATTAACTTCGGTGATTTGATCTTTAGCCAAGCTGAGTTCGAGTTCGCGTTTTTCAAAGTTTTTAGGTATTTTTTTTGCCGATTGCATTAGGCGTATAGGGTTTGTATCTTTAAAATAATAGGAGTAAAAAAAAGCACTTAATAATAATGTCAAAAATAGCAGATTAATAATCAGTAACGTGTTAATTTTCTTCATGCAGTCTTTTCGGAAAAACTCCACGAGGTCTTAACTTTTTTGTTAACTCTTTTATTAAAAATTAATTTAATACATTAATTTAAAATCTTAATTTAAAAAATCAGTTGGAAAACTGTGCTCAGTGTCTCGATTTGAGATACGTTCATAAAATAATTTATTACGCGCAATCAGTTTAACATAAGTTCTTGTTTCGTCATAGGGAATTTCTTCAATAAACTCTAGGACATCATCACGTTTTCGATTTTTCAACCAGCCAGCTAAGGCGCCTGGACCTGCATTATAAGCCGCCGCAACGTAGCTTAATTGGCCGTTTTGTTTTTTAACTTGCTCCATCAGTTCAAAACTACCCAACTGTATATTAATAACTGGATTATAAAGGTCGCGCGAACTTCGGTAGGGCACCTCAAACTTCTTTGATATACGCTGAGCTAATTTTGGTATGACCTGCATTAAACCCATGGCGTCAGCGGGGCTACGGGCCTTTTCATTAAAGGCCGATTCTTGCTTCATGATGGAGTAAATCAAAGAACTGGGCAGGTTGGTTTTAGTGGCCATCTGTTTAACTTCATCTTTATAAGGTTGCGGAAAAATAAGTGTGGGATAATTAATGAAGACGTCAATTTTTTCAGTATTATCTAATTTAGCAAAGGTTCTAAATAGCGGCATATAGAGTTGACAATTTTTAGCAAAATAGAGACCAAGATTAAGCTCATTGTCTGTTGATTTAGAAACAAGGCCAATGGCTTTTTCAGCCAAATTAAATTCACGGTACTTAATCAGATCAGTGAAAAGGGTTTTGTCGCTTGCACTTAAAAATTTAAGAGCCAGGTCGTATTTAAGCTTATTAACAGATTGGATATCATTTACCGCCGGAAATTTTTTGTTTAACTCACGATACGAAACCAAACCGTAGTAACCAAAAAAATCATTTTGAATGATATTCTCAAAAATATTTTTAGCTTCCGTGTCTTTGGTTAAAAATTTCAGGCTACGGCCTTGATAAAATTGCGCACGAGATTTTTCTGAAAGATCGGGGGTGGTTTCCGCTAAATGGGCAAAAGCCTTTTCAGCTTCTGCGTATTTTTTATCTTTATATGAAATCCAAGCCTTAACCCACAGTAAGCGATCAATATTAAAGCTTAGATTTTTAGGTTTATAAGTATTAATATCTTCAATTGTCAGGTCATAATATGTCAGGGCTTCCGTGGTTTTACTTGCTTCTTCTAAAATGCGTCCTTTGATGTAAAATAACTCTGCGATTGAGTGGTGCGTTTTAAGTCGTGCAATCGATTCATTAATTATTTTATTGGCTTGATGAATGTTGCTTTCGGTCCAATATGTTTTGGCCGCAAGTTGAGAGGCCTCATATAAAAAAGCATAAGCTTCGTTGTTTTTTTCTTTACTTTTTGCAGTGGTTTTAAAGTTTTGCAAGGCCCATATATACGCGGCATGAGTACTTTTAAGGTAATCTTTTCGGTCAGAAGTTTTTTTCAATTTAAGTCGCAGAAGTTTGTAATATTTAAATTTCATAGTCGCGATTTTTTCATTTTTTATTTTAGTTTTGAGATCTTTAATAGGCAGATCATCAATAAGGTTGTTTTCTATTTTAGTTGTATCTAAACTTGTAATTTCATTCGCGTAAAGTTTGCGTTCAAAATCTGATAAAAGTTTGATATCAAAACTAAAATCTTTGCAGCGGCCTAAAGCCCTGATTGCCGCCAAACTTTTAAGAGAAAAGTTTGCGTCATTGGCTTTTTCAGTTAACTCATCGCAAGTGTAAGCCATTAAGATTGATTTACCTTTTTCAATTTCATCTAAATCACTAAAGGGAAGCAAAGATTGCGATTGACAAGAAGTCGACAATAAAAAAAATAAAACGGAGATTAAACATTCAATTTTAAGCATGCAGGGTTTCCTTAGTATTTTTCTTAATAAACTCAAAAGTCAGGCGGCGCTGTTCACTGTTGTTTTTTTCTAAGTTGCTATTTTCTATGTTAATATTCACGCGCCCGCCAGCTTTGAGTTTACCAAAAAGCAACTCGTCTACCAATTGACTTTTAATTAACTGGTCAATTTTGCGAGCTATAGGTCTAGCACCATAAATTGGATCAAAACCTTTATCGGCTAAATAGGTTACAACTTCATCGGTGTAGTTCAAATCAACTTTTTTGTGGGCCAGCGTCAAGCGAAGATCCGCCAAAAACTTTTCAACAACTTTTAGTATCAGTTCAAAAGTTAACGAGTTAAAATAAACAACTTGATCGAGCCGGTTAAGAAATTCTGGTGCAAAGGTTTTCTTAATGGCCTCCGCACTTACGCCGCTGCGATTATTTTTTGATAAACCAATAGTACCTTTGGCGACATCTACCGCGCCCGCGTTGGTTGTTAGAATAACTAAAGTGTTTTTAAAATCCACAGTTCTACCATTGCCATCAGTTAACCTGCCGCCATCCATAACTTGCAATAAAATATTATAAATATCTGAATGGGCCTTTTCAATTTCATCTAATAAAATTAGTGAGTACGGATTTTTTTGCACCTGTTCAGTTAATTGTCCGCCTTGCTCGTAACCCACATAGCCTGGTGGAGCACCGACTAGGCATGAAACTGTGTGTTTTTCCATATACTCACTCATATCAAAACGGTGAAAATGCACGCCTAAAATACGTGCCAGTTGCTTACAGACTTCAGTTTTACCAACACCCGTGGGCCCAGCAAATAAAAACGAACCCCAGGGTTTTTCTTTTTGGTCTAAACCACTGCGCGCAAATTTTATCGCGCGTACCAGCACATCTATGGCTTCGTCTTGTCCAAAGACCACCGCTTTTAATTTTTTATCTAAATCTTTAAGTCCTCTCAGATCCTCATGTGACATTTCAAGCGTGGGAACGCCCGAAAGTCGGCTGACCACGGCCATCACATCTTTGGCTTCAACAGTTTTAGAGGCAGAAGTATTGAGCTTAACTGAGCTTCCAACTTCATCAAGTAAATCAATGGCTTTATCTGGCAACTTAGAATTCAGTAAATACTTTTGTGAAAGATCAACGCAGGCCTTAAGGCTCTCTATAGAGTATATAACCCCATGGAATTCTTCATATTTTTTCTTGATGCCATTGATTATTAATAAAGTATCTTCTAGGCTGGGCTCACTAACATCCAATCTTTGAAATCTGCGTGTCAGCGCTTTATCTTTTTCAAAATGTTGACGGTACTCCTGAAAGGTGGTGGCGCCAATGCACGAAACCTCTCCCTTAGTTAAAGCGGGTTTTAATAAATTAGAGGCATCCATCGAACCGCCGGAGGTAGAACCCGCGCCCACGAGGGTATGAATTTCATCAATAAACAAAATCACATTCTTGCGCATTTTAACTTCTTTTAAAATATTTTTTAAGCGGTTTTCAAAATCACCACGGTATTTGGCTCCAGCGAGTAACGAGCCTAAGTCCAATGAGTATATAATTTTATCTCTTAAAAACTCTGGGACTTCACCTAAAATAATTTTTTCAGCTAAACCTTCGGCTACTGCGGTTTTTCCTACGCCTGAATCACCAATAAGTAAGGGGTTGTTTTTAGTTCGACGCGCCAAGGTTTGAATCATTTTTTGAATTAAATCTTCGCGGCCAATTAAGGGGTCTTTTTTACCTGAGAGTACATACTCATTTAAGTTCAGCGCAAAATCGTCTAGGGCGGAGACCTTGTTCGTTGTGGGTGAGGTTTCAGAATCAATATGGCTTAGCTCTTGGCTTGGACTCGAAGCCAGATCGTGGCTGATAATTGAAATCACTTCAAACTGACGCACATTAAATTTATCTAGCACATAAGCCGCAAAAGATTTTTTTTCTTCAAAAAGGGCAACAAGCACATGCCCTTCATTAATTTCATTTTTACCGGCGGCCTGAATTTGCAGCGCCGCTCGTTCAAAAACGCGATGTAACGCCGCACTTAAATCAGGCTTCCAGTTTGCAGAATCTATACCCATTAGATTTTTCTTCTGAGTATCACTAAAAATCGGATTTTTTTTAATATAAATATCTAATTCTTTTTTAACTGTAGCGGGGGCAGTACCGAGTTTTTCTAATATTTCAACCACGAGTGGCGATTCCACCAAGCAAAATAAAAAATGCTCAAGTGTGACAAACTCATGATTATTTTTGAAAGCCAAATCAATTGCTTTGCCAAAGCGCTTATCTAGTTCTTTTGAAAGCATTTAAAACTCCTTTTCATAATTTCTGGTGAAAACCGTATTTATGATTCCACTTCATATTTATGATTCCACTTCAAAACTGGTCTTTAGTGGGTGCTGGTTATTTTTACAAAATTGATTCACCTGCATCACCTTGGTTTCAGCCACTTCAAAAGAGTAAATTCCAGCAAGCCCCACGCCCCGGTTGTGCACGTCTAACATTATTTTATAAGCATCGCTATCAAGCTTGTTAAAAAATTTTTTTAGTACAAAAATTACAAAATCCATAGGTGTGTAATCATCATTATGCATCAAAACCTTATAGAGTCTGGGCTCTTCGGTTAAGCTTTCGTTTTCAAGATCTAAGTCTGGGTTACTATTCTGTTTTTGACTCATTGTTTACCCCAAAGCGGCGCAGCTTGAATTTAGACAGCTCGCCTCTATTCATTATAATCACTCTAGCAGTTTGATCAATATTTTTATGAATAAAGCTACCGGAATCGAAGAATATGATTTGAGCTTTAATTTAATATTCGGATTATTAATACGAATGGAACGAGTAGTCATGCAAGAGATCTATTATTGAATTTGATCTAGCGAAAGATTATGTTGTTAAATTCACAATTAACAAAAAAAAGTGATTGAAGTTACAAAGGGAGTTCAGTTTGAAAAAAGCCTTAATTACAGGTGTAACAGGACAGGACGGGGCTTATTTGGCTGAATTTCTATTAACTAAAAATTATGAAGTTCATGGTATTAAAAGAAGAACTTCGTTATTTAATACTGATCGGATAGATCATCTTTTTAAAGATCCGCATATACCGGGGCAAAAATTTATACTTCACCACGGCGATATGACTGACTCATCCTCATTGACCAGAATTATTCAGCAGGTTCAACCTGATGAAATATACAATTTAGCAGCACAAAGTCATGTGGCGGTTTCTTTTGAAGAGCCAGAATATACAGCGAACAGCGATGCCTTAGGAGCCCTTAGAATTTTGGAAGCTATTCGTATTTTAGGACTTGAGAAGAAAACGAAGTACTATCAGGCATCAACTTCAGAACTCTACGGTTTGGTACAAGAAACTCCCCAAAAAGAAACAACACCTTTTTATCCACGTAGCCCCTATGCGGTGGCAAAACTCTATGCTTATTGGATTACAGTTAATTACCGCGAAGCTTATGGTATTTATGCCTGTAACGGAATTTTATTTAATCATGAAAGCCCGCTGCGTGGTGAAACCTTTGTAACTAGAAAAATAACCAGAGCACTGGCGCGAATTAAATTAGAAACTCAGGAATGTCTTTACTTAGGTAATCTTGATGCTAGACGCGACTGGGGCCACGCTAAAGATTATGTCATTATGCAGTGGATGATGCTGCAACAAGAAAAACCTGAAGATTTTGTTATTGCCACTAATGAGCAAAGAAGCGTTCGAGATTTTGTTAATATCGCAGCTAGTGAACTAGCTATGACGATTACATGGAAAGGCCATGGAATTAACGAAAAAGGCTTTGATAAAAATGGTAAATGCATAGTAGCTGTAGACGCCAAATACTTCAGACCGGCTGAAGTTGAAACCTTACTTGGTGACGCTACTAAAGCTAAAGTAAAATTAGGTTGGACGCCAAAAATTACTTTTTCTGAGATGGTAGCTGAAATGGTAAGAGCCGATTATATTGTGGCAGAACTTGAAATTAAAAATGGAACTAGCTCTAAAATTGCAAGGTTTGATTTGTGAAAATATTGTTAACGGGCGCGACCGGTATGGTTGGGCGTAATATACTTGAAAATCATAAATTTAAAAATTTTGAAATTTTTTCGCCAGGAAGAAATGAACTTGATCTTTTTAAATATGATGAAGTCTATTCTTTAATTTTAAAAATGCAGCCTGATTTTGTCATTCACTGCGCAGGTCGGGTCGGTGGTATACAGGCCAATACCATGAATCCTGTTGATTTTTTAATTGAGAACTTAGATATCAATCGAAACGTTATTTTAGCGTCTTATAGAGCTCAGGTTAAAAAACTGATTAATTTCGGTAGTTCTTGTATGTATCCGCGAAATGCATCTAATCCACTACGTGAAGAGCAAATATTAACCGGAGAGCTTGAGTCGACAAATGAAGGCTATGCACTGGCTAAAATTACCGCACAAAGATTATGTACCTATATCAGAAAAGAAAATCCTGATTTCCAATATAAAACATTAATTCCCTGCAACCTATATGGTCGTCATGACAAATTTGATCCTAAATTCTCGCATCTGGTGCCGGCTGTTATCCGCAAACTACATGAAGCCAAAATAAATAAATTCGATGAAGTAGAAATTTGGGGAGACGGCACGGCTAGGCGCGAATTTATGTATGCGGGAGATGTGGTCGATTGTGTCTATAAAGCTATTTCTGATTTTGATTCAATGCCAGATTTAATGAATATCGGGAACGGAGTAGATAATTCCGTTAATGCGTATTACAAAGCGGCGGCAGAAGTCATTGGTTATTCTGGAAAATTTAAGCATGATCTGACAAAGCCAGTGGGTATGAAACAAAAATTAACTGCGGTTGAAAAAGCTCATAAATGGGGTTGGAGTAGCGAAACCACACTACAAGAAGGGCTTGCTAAGACCTATCACTATTTTCTTGAGAGCCGCTCTGAATATTGAGTTTGATTTGAAAGCAACTAATTTGTAATAACAAAAAGGAGTATTTTATGAGCACATTCTATCCGCTTGCTACATCTAGTTGGGATCATTTAGAAGTTGATGCTATTCAAAAAGTAATTAAAACGGGTATGTTTTCTATGGGGCCGCAAGTGGCCGAATGCGAAAAGAAATTTGCTGAATATTTAAAAAGTAAGTATTGCGTTATGGTAAGTTCAGGTTCAACGGCAAATCTTATTATGGTTGCAAGTCTATTTTACCGTAAAGATAATCCTCTTAAGCGTGGTGATGAAGTGATCGTACCAGCAGTTTCATGGAGCACCACCTATTATCCATTGTATCAGTACGGGCTTAAATTGAAATTTGTTGATGTAGATTTAGAAACGCTTAATTTTGATTTAGTTGCACTAGAAAAGGCAATTACACCAAATACCAGGTTGATCATGGCTGTGAATCTACTGGGAAATCCGAATGATTATAATAAAATCAAGACATTGATTTTAAATAAAAATATTGAATTAGTCGAAGACAATTGTGAGTCTATGGGAGCCCTACTCGATAAAAAACAAGCGGGCACCTTTGGTAAAATGGGCACATTTAGTTGTTTTTTTAGTCATCATATTTCAACTATGGAAGGTGGTTTTGTAAGCACTGAGGATGAAGAGCTTTATCATATTTTATTATGTTTAAGGGCTCACGGTTGGACCAGAAACCTTCCAAAACATAATCATGTAACAGGTGTTAAAAGTGATAACGCCTTTGAAGAGTCTTTTAAGTTTGTACTGCCGGGCTATAATGTTAGACCACTTGAGATGAGTGGAGCCATTGGCATTGAACAAATCAAAAAATTACCAAAATTTATTGAAACTCGCAGAAAAAATGCAGAAACTTTTGTAGAGCTTTTTAAAAACGACGAGGATTTGATCATTCAAAAAGAAATCGGTGAAAGCAGCTGGTTTGGTTTCAGTTTTGTAATTAAAGAGTCATCAATAGTTGACCGCTTAAAACTAATTGAATATTTAACCAAAAACGGTGTTGAATGCCGGCCCATTGTGACCGGTAATTTTGCCAAAAACGAAGTGGTGAAATGGTTTGATTATGAAATTCATGGTGAGCTTAAAAATGCTGACCATGTAGATCAATACGGTTTTTTTGTTGGAAATCATCAGGTAACTATGACAGATCAGATTAAAAAATTGAGAGACTTAATATATACGGGTACAAAAAATTCAATCTAACATGAAAATACTTTATGTTGATATGCAATATGATTATGGCATAAAAAGCCGCGGCTTTAACCAAATTGGCCAAATCGGTTTTTACCAGGTTTTTAAGAATTTAGGACATGAAGTTATTACATTTTTCTACGACGAATATTTAACTAAATTAGACCAACTACAGGATGAGCTGTTAAGTTCAGCTGATCGTGTTAAGCCAGATCTCATATTTTTTTGCTTATATACAGACCAATTTAAACCAGAAACTCTTTTAAAACTTAAAAATAAGTATAAAACCATGAACTGGTTTGGTGACGATCAGTGGAGATTTGATAAATTTACGTCAAAATACGCGCCGCTATTTACTTACTCGATAACAACCGATCCATTCGCAGTGCCTAAATATAAAAAATTAGGAATTGAGAATGTACTTTTAAGTCAATGGGCTGCACTAAATGTAGACATTTCTGCTTACGATAGAGTTCCGAGCTATGAGTTTGATGTCTCTTTTGTGGGCGGCGGACATTCTGTACGCAAATGGTTTGTATCAGAATTTGGAAAGGCCGGCATAACGGTGGCTACATTTGGCAATCATTGGGCCAATGGGCCGGTTAGTCTTGCAAAAATGCAAGATATCTTTAAAAAAAGTAAAATCAATCTGAATTTAAGTAACAGCACCAATTTTGATTTACGCTATTTAACTCATAATTGGAAAAACATAATAACAAAAATCAGAAGTCCAAAAAATGTCAGTCAAATGAAGGCTAGAAATTTTGAGATACCCTATTTCGGAGGGTTTCAGGTGACAGATTATTTGCCGACTCTTGAAAATTACTTTGATATAGGTCGCGAAATTATTTGTTATGCCAATGTAGATGAGTCTATTCAACTGACTAAGTTTTATTTAGAAAATGATAAGCTCAGAGAAGAAATAAAACTTGCCGGAGTTAAAAGAGCTCGCGAGAATCATACTTATTTACATCGTTTTGAAGAAATTTTTAAACAAATATGAAAAAAGCATGTTTAGTAGTTCAAGAAGTTTATCAGAATAATGAAATATTTAAACCCGATAGCCCGTTAAACCGTGACAACTGCCTGGAGTTTTTTCATGAATTGAAAAAACAATTTTTAAATTCGAGGATAGATCTGCAGACTCAGGACCTTTGTTCGCAAGAAGAGGCTGAATTTATCATTTTTAATGAAGTTCCAAAAAATTTATCTGAAGTGAAGTATCCTCAGAAAGCTACTGTATTATTATTTGAAAGTGAGCTCATTCACCCAGACAACTGGAAAAATAAGAATCACGAATCCTTCAAATATATTTTCACCTGGAATGATGATTACGTAGATAATAAAAAATACTTTAAATTTAATTTTACCGGCCCTCATCCGATTGATTTTAAACAATTTTCTGAAAAAAAGAAGTTTTGCACCTTAGTGGCCGGTAATAAATATGTAAGCCACCCGTTGGAACTCTATTCTAAACGTATTGAGGCTATCAGGTGGTTTGAAAAACACCATCCGGAGCAGTTTGAATTTTACGGATTAGGATGGGGCACTCATGCCTTTAAATTCAGATTTCAGATTATATCTAAAGTTTTAAACAGAATAAAGCCGCTTGCAAGCTTGCTGGCAGAACAATGGCCTTCCTGCAGAGGCCCTGTTAAAGATAAACTTCAGATGATGCAAAATTTCAAATTTTCGATTTGTTATGAAAACGCTCAGGGCATTTACGGTTATATTACTGAAAAAATATTTGATTCTCTGGGAGCAGGCTGCATACCTATTTACTGGGGGGCGCCTAATATCACTCAGTTCGTACCCAAAGAGTGTTTTATCAGCAAAACAGATTATAAGTCTTATGAAGAATTATTTCAGTATTTATCGAGCATGACAGAAATTGAATATAACAATAGACTTCAAGCCATTAAAAATTATCTTAGCAGTGACCGGTACAAACTTTTTCAGCCGAGCCATAATGCCAAAGTTGTAGTTGAAAGACTGACCCATGCTTAAGATCGATAAAAAAGTTGTTTTATTGTTTTCAGGTCGCCTGGTTCAGACAATATTGGCGGTTTTATCTATACGTCTATTGACCAGCTTTTTATCGCAACAAGAAGTAGGGCATCAATACCTGATTAATTCGATTCTTTTATGGTTCAGCCTGGTGCTGATTAATCCTTTAGGCATGTATGCAAATCGGCATCTCCACGAATGGAAAAACGACAACCAACTTTATTTTTATATCAGACAGCTCAACATATATTTTACGCTTGTCGCGTTAATCAGTTTGCCAATTGTTTTTATTATTAGAAATTACTTTAATATCGGTGAGTTTTTACCTTATTATGAATTGCTATTTTTTATATTTGTGTATATTTACATCAGCACTTGGTTTCAAACGCTGATATCATTTTTTAACTTATTGGATTTGCAAAAAATATTCGTTACTTTGAATATTTTATCACAAGCCTGCGGTCTTTTATTTGCCTGTTTTTTTGTAAAAGTGATCGAATCCACTGCGATTATCTGGATGTCGGGGCTGTTGGCCGGGCAAATGTTATCATTATTTGCTGCTTTCTATATATTTCACATCAGATTTCCGAAAAATATGTTCAACGTAACGCCAGCAAAAGACGGATTATTCACAAAAAGAACTTTAAATTTTTGCTATCCCATCGCGATTACAACTCTTTTTATGTGGTTTATGAATCAAGGCTACCGCTTGATTGTCGAACGCAACATGGGTGCTGAGATTTTGGCTTCGATAGGTGTAGGCTTGGGTATAGCGGCCAGTCTTGCAGGCGTTGTTGAATCAATCACCACGCAGTATTTCTATCCTCAATATTATGCCGCCCTGGCTAATTCAACTCTACAGCAAAGAACTGCAGCCTGGGAAATATTATGGAGAAAAACCCTGATCGTGTATATTCCCTTTTGTTTTTTAATTGTTTCGGTCTCCAGTCTGGTGCTAAGAGTCTTAACGGCACCGAGCTTTCATCATGTCGTTTCATATATATGGTTCGGTGCTTTTATTGAACTTTTTAGGCAATTATCAAACATTGCCTATTTGGTTTCTCACGCAGAGAAAAAAACCCATAATACCATTTTACCCTATATGATAGGTGGTGTTTTTTTAGCAGTCGTTTTATCGATATTAATTTATAAATCAATATTGAGTACTGAATTTATTTTAATCACCTTGGTAGTCGCGGGGCTATTGACCTATTTATACAATTTGGCTTCTATCAAAAGACTGATAAATAATAAATTTGAATCCTTATTATTGCTAAAAGCTGTTTTATTTTCGATTCCCTTGCTGCTACCGCTATTTTTTGTATCCGTAAAAAACAATTTGCTGATTCTCTTTACGATAGGGGCTTTGTGCGGTTTATGGTGCCTATTTATAGTCTATTTATTAT
>Ga0105164_10000196_pt1 | contig 45662 bp, 41 predicted proteins | sample VDWuncwatermetaG_FD_89674 | JGI IMG/M metagenome (GOLD analysis project Ga0105164, IMG submission 89674) | Wastewater microbial communities from Netherlands to study Microbial Dark Matter (Phase II) - VDW unchlorinated drinking water | ecosystem: Environmental > Aquatic > Freshwater > Drinking...
CCAAAAAAGCCGCGAGGCCCGCGACGAGAATGAAGACCAGATAAATCCAGGTCCGCTCGTGAGGAAAGACTCTTTGTGTGAAAACGAGGCACGGGGCCAGAAAAAGGAAAAGGAGACTCAAAAGCGAGAGCGCTCGGACCGGGCGTTGCGAGGAAAGAGTGGCAACGACTGAAGCCAGAATCACCGTCCCAACATTAATCGGACCGGTGGAGTTTCCCCCTACCAACCAAACCATGACCCGTCTGAAGTAAGGCATTAATTCCGAATGGACGGTCGCCGAGTCGTTTCTCTCGAGGAATCCATATTGACGGACGAGATGCAGGCCGTTCATCAAAATCACCGGCAAATAAAGCACCGCCGCCATGAAACCGGTCACGAAGGCTGAGAGGAAAAGGTGTTGAATCGCCGCTCCCCTCTTTTGAAATCCGAATGCCAGGAGCCCGAAGAGAAAAAGAGAGCCGTAAGGATAAAAAAATGTAGGGATCGTGTAAAAGCCGAGGGTCGATGCGAGAGTGAGAAGGGCCCAGTGGAATCGCGACTCTCCTTCCAAGACCAGGGTGAGGAGCGAATGGACCCCGATGAGGGAGAAGAGCGAATACAAGAGGTAGCCGCGGGCGTGGATCGAATAAAGGCTGATGGGATAGGAGAACGAAAAAAGAATCGCCGCCACGAGTGAGGCCGAAGCCCCGAGCCGTTTCGCGAGGATGCCGAAAACAAGAAAGGAGGTCAGGAAACTGAGAAAAAAATTGGGAAGCCGGATAGCGATCAGAGGATCGAGGGGAAGGAGGCTTGTGAAATTCGTCAGGAGGGAAAAAAAGATGTGGTTATTCGGCGACTGGTAATGCGAGGCCGAGACCAGAATGTTTTTGGAAGAATAATTCAGGTAGGTGAAGGCCTCGTCGTAACTGGCCGGCAAATTCACGAACTCATAACTTCGGTAGCCCACGAGGAGAAGAACCGCGACAAGAAGAAGGATTTTCTCGACGCGGTCTAATTGCTTCAGCCTTCCGGCGGTTTCTTTAAAAAATCCGCCCAGACGAACCAGGCCTCGCCGAAGCAAGACGTCCCCTTCTTCCAGTCGTCGAGAGAACCTGAAAAAGAGAATAGCTAGAAAGAAGCTCGAGGCAAGCGAACCGTAGCGAAGCAGTTGAAACTTGGAGAAAGTGAGGAACTCGCTTTGAAATTCCTTGAGCCGGTGAAGTTTGCCCGCACTTTTGAGGAGAAGGCGGGTGAAAATGTCATAGTTAATCAGAAAAAGCGCCGCCGTGGTGAGGAGAGCGGAAGACAATGCAACGAGAGCGAGTGAACGAATCAGCGTTTTCACGAGTGTGTCCGGAGAAAACGAAGAACTTCACGTGCAGCCAATTCGTTCCCCTCGCGGTTAAAGTGGTCGTCGTTCTCACGGAAAAATTCCTTCTCGCGCCGGGCCCTGAAGGCAGGCAAGAGATCAAGGCAGGGAATTTCTTTTTCACGGCAGAATTCTTTGAGGAGAGCCTGCGGTTTTTCTGAGGTCAACGTTCTTTCATCGAGATGGAAAGCGAGCCTCCGATAAAACTCAAAATGAGACGAATTGATCTGAAGCGTGCTGGGCAGGATCACGATCACAAGCCGGGCACCCATTTTCCCGCAAAGGGTCTTAGTTTCTCCGAGGAGCCCTTTGATTTTCTCCCACGCCCTCTCGCTCTGGGGTGATTCCACGATGAGATTGTCGAGAAGAAAGTTTTTTCTCTCTTGCCCTAATTCAAGAAGCCAAGGATTGATTTTTCTCTGCCTGGCCAGGTCAACGGTAGCACCGTCAATCCCCTTTTTCCGCGCGGCCTCGTAATTCAGGCGACCGCGAAGCCATCCCTCCTCCCTCTCGAGAAAAAAATAATAAAGCCGCGAGCGCACGATCCACGGCTTCAGATACCTTTTGAACCAAAGCCACGCATCACTCCGATACTGGATGCTCGTCAGATCGTTTCCCACGTAATAGAAAAGGAGGACGAAATCCGGCCGGGAAGAAGGACCGTAAGCGCGAAGCGAGGTCAGGTAATCCAGCGGCCCGAATCCTCCCTCAGACGTGTTGAGGACGCCGACCCCTTCCGGTTCGAGGCCCTTGACAAGCAATTCGTAGAGGCTATACCCCGTCTCCCAGTGCACGAGAAAAGAATCGCCTAGAATGAGAATCTTTTTTGAAGGATGGGCCGTTCGACCTCCTTGGATGACACTCTCAAAGGGAGTGGCGGGCAAAACTCCAAGGCGGAGGACAAACTCCGTTACTGCGAGGGCAATGACAAACCCGGCCCCGACCAATCCGATCCGTTGAACGGTGTCTCGGGCCTTAAACAAGCTCGCTAATTTCCTTCCACGAGAGTTCGCCGAAAAGAAAGAGAAGCCCGCTGTAAATGACCGTCCCCAGAAGAATAAAAATCAAGACGGGCATCTCGACCCATCGTCGGATCAAAAAAAGAAGAACCGCAAAGAGGACGTTCACTTTCAGGGTCGTCAGGAATTCCCGGCTCGGGAAAGTCAGACGAATCGCGGGTTGAGTCATCGCATACCAGAAATAAATCCCCACCCCGACCGCCTCCGTGACCACCGTCGCCGCGGCCGCTCCGTTATAATTGAAGGTAGGGATCCAAAACCAATTGAGTCCGATATTGAGAAAAACCAGTGAGGCTGAGATCCACATATCCGCCATCTGCTTCCGGCAGGCAATCAGCACATTGGCGAGGACCATTCCCACGAAACAAAAAAAGGTGTATCCGAGAAGAATCTTGAGTGTGATGCCGGAGGAAGCGTATTCCGCGCCGAAAAAAAGATGAATCAGATCGTCGGCCGCGAGCACGCCTCCGATCAAAAGCGGGGCACCGAGGAGCAGCATCCAGCGAAAGGCTTTGGCGATGAGTATCTCAAATTCGATGCGGTTCCCGGCAAACGCTTTCGAGAAAAGCGGGAAAAACGAAATGAGAAGACCGTTCGAGAGGATGTTAAGCGATTCGGTGAGCCGGACGGCCACGCTGTAATAACCCACGTCCCGAAAGGTCTTCATCATCGAGAGCATCATCACATCAATCCGGTAATAAAGAAGGGTGAGATAGGCTGAGAGAACGAGCGGAGCGGATTCCCGAATGAGGTGAGCGAGCAATTTCCAGTCCGGCCGAAGATCGATGGCGATCCGTTTCTGCGATGAGAAGGCAAGACCCCCGAGTGAGATGCTTCCGCTTGCGAGGTAAGCCAGGATGAAAAAAGGAAGGCTGGGCCGCATGTGGGCCACGACAGCCACAAGGCCCAGATTTACGAAGGCCCGGATCACGTTCCAAACGGCCGGAACGATCATCTGAAGACGGGCGCGGAAGACGGATTCAAAAACGGGCCTCAGTGTGAAAAAAAGCTGAAAGGAAGCCAACAGGATTCCCTGTTGAACGGTTGCGGGGTACCGAAGCAGTCGGACGAGTGCCACGGTGACGGGAAGCGACGCCACGACGAGCGCTGCACGAAAAAGAAGCGCATTGCCGAGGATCCGCGGCGAATTTTCTTCGTCATGGGACAGTTCTCGCGTGAGAACCGCATTCAGTCCGAACTGGACGAAGGCCTCGAAGAAGGAAAGGTAAACGTAAATGAAGCTGAATTGGCCGTAGCCCTCGCCTCCGAGGGCTCTTGCGACGAGAATGCAGGCGAAGAAGTTGATGAAGTGATAGAAAAATTCACCGCCTAGGAATGCAAAGGTGTTCTGGAGGATTTTCCGGGTCTCGATTTCCGTCACCTGCTCCACGCCTGGTTCAGCTTGTCCGACATCAGACAAAACGTCCACACGTTCAGGAGGTAAAAATAGAGGACGGCTGCGAGCGTCCATCCTCTCGCGATCCCCCTCAGGCCCTTCCATAAAGTCTCTGTGACTCTCCCCACCCAAAGGCTCATCCCAATCATCGGAACATAGAAGTAGCGGGCCGGCGGAAATTCCTGCCAGCCGAAGGGACGCTCCAAAACCGAATACGGGAGGAAGGCCACCACAAACCACCAAAGGCAAAATAGGGAAAGAAACTTGAAAGAGGGATCCTTCAGAAAAAGAGGAAGCCTCCGTCCCAAGAAGACGAGAAGGGGAGCCAGAAAAACAAAGGGAATCGAAACGCGAATGAAACCAGACGGCTCGACGAAGGATTGCAGGATCTCGCGCCTCGGAATGAAAAGATTTGCGAGCGTCCAAACAATCCCTGCGAATCGTTTCATCCATTGAAAATTCCCATGACGGACCGCGCTCACGTACTGGAGCCCCCCATAAAAAACAAAGAGCCCCAGCACGTAAAGGACCGCGAAGAGAATCATCACGAGATGCCCCATGAGGAGTCTTCGATTTTCACGGGAAAGAAGGTTCTTTCTCAAAATAAATTGATCGTACCCCACGAGAAGAACGGGCAAGGTCACGGCGTCCGGACTCCCCTGCAGGGCAAGGAGCCAGGAGAGCCACCCCAACGCAAGGTCGATTTTCCTTCCGGTCTTCCGGTAACGGATGAATGAAAGAAAAGCGGCGAGAAGAAAAAGGGTCATCACGATCCGGGTCGTGTTTCCGACCCACGTCACCGCCTGGTGGTGAATACCCAGCACGAGAAAGAAGATCCCGGCCATCGCAGAGGCGAGATTTTCTAGATTCAGGCTTCGCGCAAGACAAATGACCAAAAGAAAGATGAGGCCGTGGAGCGCGAGAAGCGCTGCGTGATAGGCAAAGGGTTCCATTCCGAAAAATTGATGGAGGATCCCGAGAAAGAGGGTTGCAGTCAGCTGCTTTCGTCCGACGTAATCGGGCTCGAGGAGGGTCGCGGGTCTTTGAAAGTGCTTCACGCCCTCGTGGATCTGTTCTTGTGCGTCAACCACCTCGAGGGTGTGGCCACGGACCGTGGCGAGCGCAGCGCCGAAGTAAATGGCTGCGAGGAGACCGGCAATCGCCCAGACCCTCATCGGCGAAAAGCTTCACGCCCCGCAGTGGAAGTACTTGTCATAGGTCGAGCCGGGAATGAGGGAGAGCCGGCTTAAGATCTGAATCGGAACTTCAAATTTTTGGATGAGGCCGTAGTGATTCGGGTAATCGCGAAAAGTCTTCGGGGGCCGCGCCAGGCATTCTTCGAATTCCTCCTTCGCAAGACCGAGCCGCTTCACGCAAAGCCGGATCACGTCCGGGTCTTCAATCACATAAACCTGTTTGATGCGCTCGAGCGCTTCTTCGCGCGACATCTGTCCGGAGCGGATGAGAGCGGAATAATTGAATTTACGCCGGTCCATGTTGAATTTCGTCCGGAAAACATAGTTCATCAGGGCCTGGTAGAGATCGTCATAGTAATGGGCCCCGGGATAGACCCAGTCGAGTTCCCTTTTTAGGACCTCCTCCGCCTCGCGCCGCACATACGGATAATAATAAAGGATGGGGATGACCTTGATTCTTTTCCAGAAGGCGTAATAGAAAATTTCAAGGAGATCGAGGTTGAAACCCGGATCCGTGGATTTCCATTTTCTTAACGGGACCGTTCCAAATTGTTGATGAACGGCCTTCATGTATTTCCCATCCAGATAGTTCCAAGAAAGTGGTGAGATTCCCTCGGTACGGAAGGATTGACCGAAGAGGACGTATTTCAATCCTTCCTTGGCGGCGACACCGTAAAGGGCCGTCGCAATGCCGATGTCCGTGGCCACTTCCAGGTCGGGCGTGGACGCCTTGAGGAAAGCGATCTTGAGGTCCTTCGATTCCCGCCAGTCGGAAGTGATTGTCCGGAGGTCGACGCCCAGCTTCTTGGCCGCCTTGACCATGTTTTCCCCGGCCACGGGATTTCCGAAACCGTCGTTGAAGTGGACCGCAAGAGGCCTCAGTCCAAACCGTTGAGTCGTCAGATAAAGCGTGAAGATGCTGTCCCGTCCTCCGCTCACGCCGAGAACGCAATCGTATTTTTTTCTTCGGCCTTTCCTCTTGATGTCCGCGAGGATGGAGTCGAGCTTCTTCCGGCCTTCCTCATTTAAAGGATAATCCCGGTCCATCTTGTCATGGAGTTGGCAGAAGTTGCACTGGCCCGATCCATCAAAGGTCACGCCGGGCACGGTGGTATCGATGATGCAACGTGTGCAGAGCCGGTAGTTTTTTTCGGCGGTTACCTCAGACCGAGATTGAGCGACGTTCAGTTCAAGTTCCATGTTTGGGTTTTTGGCAGACGCAAAGCACTCCCTCGTGACCCCAAATGCAGTATTGAAACCGTTTCACAAGCCATTGCTCCCGTCCGGCGAGAAGGGTCTCGAGCGCCTCCTGCCGGCGCATGTGACGTCCCCGGTCGAGTTTTCGGAGGAGCCACATGAGAGGTCTCCTCAAAGCCGAATGCGGCATCACGCCGTCAAAGACCACGACCCACCCGCCGGGACGGACCGCACGGAGCATTTCACGCACCGCCTGCGCTGCCTCTGGGTCCGAGAGGTGGTGCAGGAGTCCGAAGTTCCAGACATTATCGAGGGAATCGTCCAAAAAGGGAAGGGCCGTGGCCGTTCCCGTGAGGGCCGGCTTCCCCTTTTCCTGAAAGCGAAGGTTGTAGGCGTGGACCGGATCGAGGCCGATGGGTTGAAGGTTGAGCTGCCATAAAAGAGACCGGGGACCGGAACCGACGTCGAGATTCCGTTTCGATAAGAGCGCTGGACTCAGAAAATTCCTGACCTCGGCCATCACCGCTTCCTCGGCTCCCGGCGCCAGGATGGCCTGAGAGAGCCGGTAAACAACGGGGTTCTCCAAAACGCTCCAGATACCGGGCGAATTTCTCAATTTTTATTTCCTCACCCGGTAGATCGTGCCGTCATTGAATTGCTCGAACACTTGGAGCGAAACGTGCTCCTCGAGTTCTTTTTCCGTCGGATAATACCAGCGCCAGTAAATTTTATTCAGATATACCACGACCCCGTCTGTGGTTTGGAGGTCGTTTTTCATCCGTTCAAGCTCGGCGGGATAATTTTTCATGGCGCGGTGTTTCGAATCCGGCACGTGGTATTTGAGAACGTCTTCCTTGGCTGGAATGGAAGAAACGGGTTTGCTCGCCAGAAGATAAACGGCGTCGAGCCCGTTTGTGTAAATCGGAGTGTTCGAAGGAAGCTTCTTGATGCCTTCGATGACTGGAGAATTTCTCCATTCGCGGCTCGCATAGCCCAATCCCTCGTCTCGGACCTGACTCCCCCATTGAATGGCCCTCACCGCATACGAGAGAGAAAGAGCCAGAAGAAAAACCGGCAAACCCATCCGAATCACAAATGAGGCGGGTCTCGCTTTCCAAAGGGCCCGGCCCGCTTCGAAAACACTCAGGACAGCCGCGATGAAAACCGGTGAGAGGGCCCGGTTGTCGAAGGGCTGCTCCCCCATGAAAACGGTCGTGAAAAGATAAAGGATCACGTGGCTTGCGATCAGCAAAAGACAAAGCGAAGAGAGAAACGATCTTCCGCCATTGGTTGAGGGAGCCACAAAAATCGCACGCGCCCAAATCACTAGGAAAAGCATCAAGACGCCTCCCCGAATGACGGCCGGGACGCTTTCCGGAAGGAGCCAGGTCGAAGGATAGGCCAAAAGTTTTCTCAAGGTGAGATTCAGATAAGGTTCAAAGTACCACGAAAGCTCAGTGGGCCTGCCGGCAAGGAGCCGGTTCCGAACCAGCCACATGACCATTGGAAAACAACTGACCCCTCCCATCACGAAACTATTCACCAGACGTTGGGGCCACGATTTCTTTTCAAGAAGTAAAATTCCGGCCAATGCCGCCAGGACAAAAGAGACGCCCGAATACTTAGCCAAGAAGGCGAAGGCCATCGAAGCCCCGGCTGCTAGAAAAGTTGGATATCCCGCCCGTCCTTCCAAATAAAGTGCGAGGAAAAAAAGGCCGAGGAATCCGAAGAAAAGGAAAGGTGGCTCGGACCAGACCATCGCGTGGACCTCAAGCGTCACGAGGGAGGTCAGGACGAAAAAGGATCCGGCCAGCGACATCCAAAGGGAACGGGTCAAGTGAAAGACGAGGACGCCGGTGAGAAAAATATTGGCGCCGAAGAAAACGAGGTTGAGGACCTGGGCTCCTTTGAGGGGATCGATTCCGAAAAGTCCCACGAGCCCGAGCAAGATCGATTCGAGCGGAGGAAAGTTAATCATCGGGGCTGTCCCGTTCCAGCGCGGAATTTCCCGGAAGCCCTCTCCTTTTAAGAGACTTCTCGCCGAGGCAATGTATCCGGAAGAATCAGCCGAGAGGCCCATCCCCCACGGCCGCGTGACGAATCCGAGGACCAAAATGCCGGCCAGTGCCGTGAGCAACAAGCCCCAGCTAACCGACCTTGTCAAATTGATACCCCTTTTTTTTCAACATCTCGCCAATGGCCGTTCCTCTTTCCCGCTGCTCGGGAATGGGGATGTCGGCCACGATGAGTTCGCCTGCGAATTCGTTAAAGGCCCCTTGAGCCACGATGCCCGATTTCCCCACCGCAAGCGAACACCCCACCATTTTCTTTCCTTCATAAGGTCCGCCCACGATGTAACCCACGCTCGTAGTCCCGACAATCACCAAATCATAAAGCTGGGCGAGAATCGAGTAGGGCTTGAGCCACTTCTCCTTGTAAGGGTCCTGCGTCTCGTCCACGGAATAATCCACGGTCCATGAAGAGGGAGAGAGAATGAGCTGGGCCCCCATCCGCGCAAGCGCATGTCCGATAGGAAGTCCGTCCAGGTAATTGTCCGCACAAATGTTGACGCCAATCGTACCAAACGACGTGTCCACGACCGCAAGACCCTGACCTACGCTGTAGAAAGGTTGTTCCACGACGAGAAGATTGATCTTGTGATACTTGAGAATGAGGTCGCCCGCAGAGTTGATGAGAAGGGCGGTGTTGTACTGACGGTCCCCGGCCTTCTCCGTGAGACCAGCGCAGACATAAACTTTGTATTTGCGCGCACACTCCGAGAGACGATTGCTCCGGGGCCCGGGAATCGGTTCAGCCTCGGTGAGGGCGCTCGGATGGGTCCAACCGAGGTCCATCACTTCCGGGAGAAGGACGATTTGGCAGCCTTTTTGGGCGGCCTCGGCGATCATCTTCTCGGCGCGCTCGAGATTGCGGTGGGGTTCGCCTCCCTCCACTAACAACTGAGCCATTCCGATTTTGATGGAATTTTTCATGACGAAAAAACCTAGGACTTGAAGAGGAAGAAAAGACTCAAAAAGATAAAAACGAGACCCACAGTTTTTGTCTGCGTGAGGGGTTCCCCTAAAAAGAGCAGCCCAAAAATGAGAATGAAGATGAGGTGAAACCCCACCAAGGTCGGGTAACCCACGGAAAGCTGGACCCGGTTCAGAGCGAAAAACCAAAGCCCCGGCGCGAGACAAAACGTGACGACAGCCGTCGCAAGAAAAGGAGACTGAATGAATTTCCCAAGATAATTCAGGACTGAACCGGTCGAGCTGGTGTCAAAAGGCCCCAGTTGATTGAACTTCCATTTCACGACAAAGGCCGCATAAGAATCAAAAAGAGCGGAGAGAATAATGAGGCCCCAACTCAGGAAAAAACTTTTCACCGTCACTCGTCCGTCCTCGCTTCGATGAAGTAAAGGGGCCTTTGGCGCGTCTCATCGAGCGTCCGCCAGAGGTATTCCCCGATGACTCCGAGCATCATCATCTGGGCGCCGCCCAGGACGAGGATAAGGACCACGGTCTCCGCCCAGCCGGGTTTAGCGTAACCCAGGAGCGTGTAACCGACGATGAAGACCGCGTAGGAAAATCCGAGTGCTGCGGTGAGAAATCCAAGAATCGAAATCAGTTTCAACGGAATGCCGGAGAAGGCCACAATCCAATCGACCAGAAGCTGGAAGAGGCCCCGAAAGCGCCACTTGGATTTCCCGCTCCGGCGGGCTCGGCGGTCGTAAAGGACCGCTTCCTGTTTGAATCCGAGCCAAAGGATCAGCCCGAAAAGCGAGGTGTGCCTTTCCGGACAACGGTTGATGGCCTCCACCGCCTTTTTCGAAAGAAGATAAAAATCTGCGTTGGAGAGATTGATTTCGGAAACGTTGGAAGGTGCGAGGAATTTAATCAATCCGTACGCGAGCCCGACCAGCATCTTCGCGAATAGCGGCTCTTCTCTTTTCCGGCGAACGCCCCATACCACGTGGGCGCCCGCGTTGAGTTTCTCGAGCATCGCCCCGAGGACAGCCGGATCTTCCTGACCATCGGCTGAAAGGCACAAGGTCGCATCGCCTTGGGCCGCGGCAATTCCGGCACGAAGCGCCGCGTGGCTCCCGCACTGCCGGCTCAAGCGGATCGCACGAATTCGGGGATGGCCGAGGGATTGGACGAACTCGAATGTCCCGTCCGCGGAATGGTCATCGATGATGACCACTTCATAATCCCGAACATTCTCAGACTGTCCGATGACCGATTCAAGTTCTTTCAAGGTTTGGGGGAGATTCTCCCTCTCATTGAAAGCCGGAATCACGACGGAGAGAGAAAGTTGGGTCTGCCGGGAGGCGGGGGATTGAAGTTGGGTTTCAATCTTGAAGGCACTCATCGCTTCACGGGCTCCAAGGCCCCGGCCAGAACTTCTACGACCCGATCCTGCTCGGCCCGAGACATTTCCGGATAAAGCGGAAGAAGGACGGCTTCCTCCTCGGCGCGTTCACTTTCTTTCAATTCGCCGACCGAGACCCAAGATTTTTTGTCCGCATAGGCCGCTTCCTGATGAGAGCACATGATTCCCCGTCTCGTCGCCACGCCCTGATCCAGCATTCGTTGCATCACTTCGCGCTGATCCACGCCTTCGGGAAGGCGCACGCAGTAACTTTGCCAATTGCTTCGGGCCCATGAAGGCTCCTCGGGAAGTCTCAAGCCGGGAATCCGTCCCAATTTTTCCCGGTATTGGATAGCCAAAGCCCGGCGCTTTTCCAGAATCGCGGGAAGCCTCTTCAATTGTTCCCGTCCCACCGCGGCCTGGATGTCGGTCATCCGATAGTTGTAGCCCAAGGTCTCATAGGATTCGAAAATCACTTCGCCCGCCGTATGCCGCGTTGAATCTGAAATCCCCATTCCATGATGACGGAGAAGTCGAAATTTTTGGTCCCATTCCGAATTCGCGGTCGTGATCATCCCCCCGTCGCCGGTGGTGATGACCTTTCGAGGATGCAAAGAAAAACAGGCAATGTCTCCGTGGGGCTTTCCGATTTTCTCCCACCGGTGGTTCCAAGAAATCTCACTCCCGATGGCGCAGGCGGCGTCTTCAATCACGGGGAGATGGTGCCGGCGAGCGATATCAAGAAGGGCCCTTAAATCACAGGGCATTCCCATTTGATGGACGCAAAGGATTGCGCGCGTGCGGCGGGTGACGGCCTTCTCAACCAGCGTGGGTTCCAGGTTAAACGTGCCGGGCTGAATATCAACGAAGACCGGCGTCGCACTGACATAGCGGATGCTATTGGCGGTCGCGATGAAAGAATGACTCGCGGTGATGACTTCATCGCCTGTCTTCACGTCCACCGCAAGAAGAGCCAAATGGAGACCGGCTGTGCAACTTGAAACCGCGCAGGCGTGCGGGGCGCCGACGGATTGGGCAAATTCCTTTTCAAAGGCCTCGACCTCGGGACCTTGCGTGACCCAGCCGGAAAGGATGACCCGCTCGGCGGCCAGGGCTTCGGCCTCCCCCATCCAAGGCTTAGCGATAGGAATAAGATTTCTTTTCCCAGTTGCGGACAACTTCTTCCTCCAAAAGTTTCTCGACGGGAATTCCCCGACTCAAGTACCATTCCTTTAATTTGCTCATGCCCTCACGAAGCGAAATCTGCGGCTCGAATCCAAGAATCCGTTTAGCCTTTGAGGCATCCCCCAGGAGCCGGAGCGTATCCCCGGGCCTCGGACGGTCGTGTTCAATCGGCACTGCGCGGCCCGTCACGACCATCACTTCACGCGCCAACTCATTGATGGAGATTTCTTTTCCCGAAGCGAGATTGAGGGTTTGACCGACGGCATCGGGACGAATCCCGGCCAGGAGAATTCCCTTCGCCGTGTCATTCACATAGGGTGAAGTCCCGCGTCTGGGTTCCATCGCCAAAAATAACGAGAGGCCGGAGCGCCAGCGAGCGAAGGAGAAACTTCGGAATCACTTCGCCCGAATCCCCCTCGTGATGAGAGCGGGAGCCGTAGGTGTTGAAAGGACGAACCACGACCGTGGGAAACCCGTGCGATTCATAGAAGGCTCGGGCATAACCTTCGCCGGCCAGTTTAGCAGCGCCATAGACTTGTCTTGGGAAAGTCGGGTGGTCCTCCGCCATCGGAACTTCTTGACCCGTCCCGTAAACTTCCGAACTCGAAACATAGACGAAACGTTTAGCGCGCGCTTTCCAGGCCAGCAAAAGGAGCTTGAGGGTGGCCGTGGCGTTGACCTCGTGGTTTTCCTCGGGCGAGTGGAGGGAATGGCGAACGCCCAAACAGGCCAGATGAAAAATGATTTCCGTTTCCTCGAGAAGTTTCATCAGGGGTTTCTCATCCCGAATATCGGTGACGGACAAGTTCACCTGAGACAAAAGGCCGTCGAGATTCTCTTTTTTCCCGTTCACCAGGGAATCGACGACCGTGACTTCGGCGCCCTCTGCCACGAGCTGACGAACCAATTCCGATCCAATGAAACCGGCACCACCTGTTACCAAGACTTTTTTGTTTTGATAAAGGGTTGCCATCAGGATTTCTTCGAAACGCTTTCCCGGACGCGGGCCGGATTCCCCATGACCACCGAGCGAGGAGGCACGTCCTTGGTGACCACGCTCCCGGCACCGACGAGCGCCCCCTCGCCCACCGTAACGCCCGGCAAAAGTGTGACGTTGACGCCGATCCGTGCACCGCGTTTGATGATGGGCCCTTCCAGTTTTTTACTCACGGGGTATTTGTCATTGGCAAAAATGGTTCCGGGTGCGATGAAAACGTCGTCCTCAATCACCGCGAATTGGGCCACGTAACAATTCGTGTGGATCTTGACGTGATTGCCGATTCGACAGCCGTAATCAATCACGGTGTTGGTCCAAATGGAGACATCGTCGCCAATTTGATTTTCTTCGCGCACCACCACGTGATGGCCGGTCTCAAATCGCTCGCCAATCTCGACGCCTTGATAAATGATACTTCCGCTTCGAATTGTGGCGGCGCCGCCAATATGGACCTCGCCTTTCTGCTTGAGCCGGCCTGAGGGATAACCCAAAATGACATCTTCATCAATCTGGGCCCCTTCACCTATCTTGATTTTCACACCCGGCCATTTTTTCATCGGGTGACCACGAGCGAGCGCGGACGATTTTTCGAAAGGGATTTCTTGTTTTTCTTCAGAGACGTTACTTCGTCTTCAAGATTTCGCACGACTTTTCCCGGAACTCCCACCACCAGAGAATACGGCGGAATCTTGGCGCTCTCTTTGACCACCGTGCCGGCACCGATGACGCTGTGGTGACCGATCTCGACACCTTTTAGAACCGTCGCATTTTCTCCAATGAAAACGTAATCGCCGATTTTCACACTCGCGCGGTCGACTTGGCTGTAGCGGCCTTCGCTCACACAGCGCCGGACCGTCGAATGCGTGAGCACGTGGGCCCCACAACTGATGTTGCAGCCCTTACCGATCTCAAGCCCGCCTTGACCGTCAATCACACAAAACGCGCCGATCCAGGTCCCCTTGCCGATCTTGGGCTTGCCAATGATCCAGGCGTGCGGGTTATAGGGATTGGGTGGAATGCCGTGGTCGGGCATGGGTTTCAAAGAGAAATCGGAATCCCGCCGCGCTTGAGCGAGCGGTCCGCCGCTTCCAGGACGCGCACTACCTGAAGACCTTTTTCTCCGTCCGTCAACGGACGAGTGTTTTGAAGGATGCATTGGATGAAATGATTGCACTCCTCGGAAAGGGGCTCTTTTACTTCCACGCGCGGGCTGACGATGTCGCCCATCCGGTAACCCACTTTAAGCTGCGGATTGGCGGGGTCCCAGTGGACACCGCGGTCGGCCACCTTGATTTTTTCTGCACTTTCGAGATCGTCATACACCACCATTTTTTTATCACCCACCACGGTCATCCGGCGGATCTTGGTTGGCGCGAGCCAGCTCAAATGGATGTGAGCCAAGACGCCGCCCGGAAATTCGAGATGAAGAAAAGCGACGTCCTCGACCCCGGAGCGGACAAAGGCCCGTCCCGAGGCGCTGACTTTTTTGGGAACCTCTCCCACCCAATGCAGAATGATGGAAAGGTCATGCGGCGCGAGGTCCCAGATCACGTTGAGTCCGTCCGATTGGTGAAGTCCTAAATTCACCCGGACCGAATCAATGTAAAAAAGCTTTCCCACTTCCCCGGCTTTCAAAATTTCCGCGACCTTCAAAACGGCCGGATTGTATTCAAAGGTGTGCCCGACCATCAGGATCCGGTTGTGTCGCCTCGCCAACTGCGTGAGGATCATCGCCTGGCGCACATTTTGAGCGAGGGGTTTTTCAATCATCACATGCTTGCCGGCCGTGAGCGCTTGCCTTGCAATTTCATAATGGGTCGAGATGGGTGTGGCGATGATGAGGGCATCGATGGATTTGTCGCGGATTAATTCTTCATGATGGGTGGTGAGCTTGGCGGAGGGAAACTTTCGGGCGAGGGGCTTGAGCCGGTCTTCTCGGAGATCACAAAGGGCTGTGATCTCAGCAGTGGGAATCTCATGAAAATTCCGGACCAGGTTGGGTCCCCAATAGCCGTAACCCACCAGTCCAATTCGAACCGTCCCCGAAGATCGGACCTTCGGGGCCTTGTATCTACTCTTCTGGGAAGTGGTTAGGACGGGCACGGCTCCTCTTTTTTCCTCGCGATGGGATTCAAGATTTGATATTTTAGTACAACCTAAGCCCTCATGGAACGAGAAAATACGGAAACCTCACCTGCCTTCCGTTACGCCATTACCAATCGTCTCCGGCTGAAATTCCTTCAAAGATGGCTTCCCCAGATGAAGGGAATGGGTTTCAATTTCGGGGCTGGCAGCTCAGACTGGTCTTTCCTCGTCCCGCAAGCCGCTCGGATGTGGCGAATGGACGTGACCGCCTGTGAAGGGAAGAAAGTGGACGTTTTGATGGATATCCAGCGGACGGCCATTCAAACCGGATCGCTCGATTGGATCCTTTGCTCCGAGGTCATCGAACACGTTCCGGATTTCAAGGCCGCGCTCCGCGAAATTCACCGCGCGCTCAAACCGGGCGCTCGGTTGATCCTCACCGTCCCTTTTTCCGTTCCTCTTCACGGCGAGCCCCACGATTATTGGCGATTCACGGGGCACGCCCTCCAGGCCCTCGCTCCCGAAATGGGATTCCGAATTGTGGATTTGAAACCGATGGGAAATTTCCGGACCTTTTTCTGGCAAACGCTCGCCCTGGACTATCATCGCCGCTTCGCCTGGGTCCCTGAAGATCTTCCGTTCCCGAAGCGGGTCCTCCTCAAAGGATTTCGCTCGACCGTTCCGCTCTTCCTGAGTTTTTCGTACGGAATGGCTTTCCTCGGGGATTCAAAGGGGAATCCCGGCGGCCACATCCTTTCGTGGGGAGCCTGTCTGGAAAAAAGCGGATGAGTCCTCTCTCTTTCGAAGTCCCGGAGGGAGACGGAGGCCGGCGAGAAATCCTCGGATGACGGCCCACGCTGCTTTGAAATTTCCCGCCCGAAGCTCGGGATAAGCCCCGTTCCAAATCACATCCTTGAAAATTCGCCGCCGGATTGGACCCGCCCGATCCGGCGAAAACGCTTGAAAGAACCACATCCGGTTTCGCGTGCGAAAATAATAGAATTGGGGCGAACATTTCCCAAGAGACGAGGAAACATCGTGAAGGGCCACGCATTCCGGAGCAGACCATAACTCGAAACCCGCTTTTACCATCCGCCAGCACCAGTCGGCGTCCTCAAAGTAGATGAAATAATCCTCCACAAAAGGACCCGTCTCCTCGGTCGCATCACGAGTCACGAGGAGAAAAGCGGTGGGAGAGATGTCGAGGCGCCGGGGTTCCGAGAAATCCTTTCCGCGCATCCCTCCCTGCCCGGTGTCGCGAAACCACGCGTTTTCCCAGTCAATGAGCCCTCCTCCGGCGGACCAATATTTTTCCGGCTCCGAACGATACACGATGTGGGCGCCGAGCCCGCCGAGCCGGACCCCGCGGGCTTTGAGATCCTGTGCCCGGTCGAGGGCTTTCTCCAGAGTATCGGGAAGAACTAAAAGATCGTTGTCCATGAAAAGAAGGTAGGGCCAGCGGCCTTTTTCGAAAAAATACTGAAGGAGGAGATTGCGGCCGGCGGCTGCGCCCCGGTTTTTGGGTTCCGTGCGGGCCATGACGAATGGAAACTTTTTCGCGGCCTCGCCGATTCCCTCGCCGGAGCCGTTGTCGATTAAGAAAACTTCGAAATTTTGATCCTCGTTCGCGGCCAAACTCTCCAGGCAGGCGATCGTCTTGGCCTTGTGGCTACAAGCCAAGATTCCAATGAGCAGTCGAGGGTCGAGAGAAGAAACTTCAGCGGCCGGCAAGAGATGAAACTCGGGTCAAGGTTCTTTCTTGGATGAATTCTTTGATTCTCTGAATGCCTTCTTTCAACAAAGCGGTTTCGGCCGTCAAAGCGATTCGGATAAATTTATCGGAGGAGGGGCCGAAGGTGGCGCCGGGCGCCACGGCGACTCGTTTTTCTTCCAAGAGCAAATCGGCAAATGAGTCTGAAGAGAGGCCTGTCTTTCGAATATCCACCAAAATATAAAAAGCACCCTGCGGGACATAGTGGACTTCCCCTTCCAGAAGACTCAGGGCCAAATCCCGTTTTTGGTGAAACCGCTGTCTCAGCGCCTCCACGTCTCCCTCGCAATCCTGCAAGGCACGCAAGGCCGCCGCTTGCGACACGGACGGCGCCGATGAAATGTATAATTCCTGCGCATTGATGAAGCTTCGATAAAGCTCTTTGTTTTTGGTCACAAGGTAACCCACCCTGAGACCCGTCATGTTGTAAGTCTTAGAAAAACTATAAACACCCAGGACATGTTCCGTATGGGGATACGACAAGGGTGAGACACATTTCCCGGAGAAGACAAACGCTTCATAAACTTCGTCGCTCAGGAGCCATAAGTTTTTCTTGGCCGTGAAGTCGACCAGTTCGCGGATCTGCTCTTCTGAAAAAACAACTCCCGTCGGGTTCGAGGGGGAATTGACGATGAGAAGCTTAGTTTTGTCACTGACTAGGGAATTGAGTTGGTCGAAATCGATTTGAAAGCCGTCCGCCTCTTCAAGGGTGTAGTATTTGACTCTTCCGCCATAGTGAAGAACCGAAGCAGCAAAGTTGGGATAGCCGGGATCGGGGACAAGAACTTCGTCACCGGGATTGATGAGTGTCCCCACGACAATTGAAACGCCGTAGGTTGCGCCGGGGGTGATAAAAATGTCGTCCCAATCCACCTCGATGCGATTCAAACGACGGAGTTTTTGCTGGACGGCCTTTCGAAGCTCAAGCCATCCGGCATTGAGCGTGTATTTGGTAAATCCCTTGAGGGCCGCTTCAGACACGGCCTCACAGATGGCACGTGGCGTTGGTTCTTGAGGTTGCCCCAGCCCCAAATGAATCACCGGACCCTGACCATCCTTTTCATTCAACTCTAAGACTCGGTCAGTAATCCTTCGGATGCCGGAGCGCGGCAGATTGGATAAGACTGAATTGATGGTTTTCTTCATTTCATCGCCGGAGAACGCTTCGCCCGGGCGATCCGGTCAATCAAAACTCCCGGCTCATTCAACCATTGCTGCAATGATTCGTACGAGATCCGATTGACGGCGAACTGCGCATTGAGCGCATGAACAATGGGAAGCACCGCCTCCTCCGTCGTCATGCTCTCCGCATTGTGAGCATTTCTTGTCTTTTCATCCCACTCGGCGGTGAAGGCGGTATTGATAGAGCCGGGGTTCACGAGGGTAAAGACGAGGCGATGCTGGACGTATTCCTTCTGCATGGCCTCTACTAATTTTTCAATCGATCCTTTGGCGGCCGTGTAGACGCTGAGCTTGGGAAGCGTGCGCTCTCCCGATCGGGAGGAAAGCATGATGGTATGGGCCCGCTTCAAATCACCCCGTTTCATGGTGTTCCGTTTCATTCGTGGCAACAACTCCCTGAACCAAAAAAGGGGTGCCTTCGCGTTGACGTCAAAAATTCTTTCGATATCCGCATGACTCATAGACTCGAGGGTACCGTAGACATGGCTGCCCCCCGCACAGTTGATGAAGATATCCACTTGATCCTCGTCGTGCTCATAGATCTGCCTGATGAGGCGGGTCATTCCTTGCACATCACAGATATCAAGGGAACAAATCTGGATCTCTGTCTTCACTCCCTGGTTTCCCTGAGCCGTCAATTCCTTTGCCAAGAGATCGAGTCTGCCGTCCCGATTTCTGGCCACGAGAGTCAACTTTCGACACACGCCCATCAGATGACCAATCAGCTCCCTCCCAATGCCGCCGGAAGCCCCTGTAATCAAAGCATGCTTTTCGAAGGTCCAACCATCAGTCTGTTTCATTGGTTGCTGTCTCCGCAAACTGTCTTAAGGCGTTGCCCCCAACGGTTCCGTCTGCTCCTGGACTCGAAATTCCTTGGGATATTCCCGATCAATCAATGTGTCGGGCTGGTAGAGGATGATCTGGCTCCCCATGGTCTCAAAATCGAATGGAACGCGGAGTAACCCTTTGAGTCTTTCCCTGATTCGTACGTGGCTTTCGGGTCTGGCAAAGAAGAGCATGAATCCCCCTCCTCCGGCACCGAGCAGTTTGCCTCCCAAAACCCCTGCGTCAACTGCCGCACGGTAGATCTCATCGACGCTGGGGTTAGAAATTTTTCCGGAGAGCATCTTCTTGACTTTCCAAGATTCATCCAGAAGCTTTCCAAATTCACAAAGGTCCCCTCCCCCCGTGAGGATCGAAACGGCCTCATCCACCATCGCTCGCATTTTGAACAATTCATTTCTCTTCCGGCTCATGCCCTCGACTTGCTTCTCTGCAATGTCAGAAGAAAATCTCGAAAAACCCGTAAAGTAAAGCATCAGATGCGCCCGGAATTCCGTCAGGCGATCTCGATCCATGATGACGGGCTGAACATGAAAGTCGTTATTACCCGAGAAACTGATCCGGTTGAATCCCCCAAAAGCCGTCGCCACTTGATCTTGAATCCCTCCGATCTCTTTCACAATATTTCGCTCAATGTGAATGGCCTCGAGGGCTAACTGGCTCTTGGTAGGCATTTTCCGCTTGAGGGCGTAGAGAGAATGAAGCAGGCCAACGGTGAAGGAGGAGCTCGATCCCAGACCGGTCCTCGCGGGAATATCCCCGTCATGATGAATCTCAAGCCCCTCCTCGATCTGGAGATATTTCAAGGCGGCATTCACCGCTGGGTGCTTGATTTCATCATGCGATTTGACATGTTCAATTTGAGACCAAGCGATCCGCGTCTTGTGTTCGAAAAAGGGCGGTAGAAATCGAGAGGAGATGTAGCAGTATTTGTCAATCGTTGTCACCAGGACTGCTCCCCCATGTTCACGGTACCAGTTCTGATAATCTGTTCCGCCTCCGAAAAAGGAAATCCGGAAGGGGGTGCGGCTGATAATCATTTTAAAGTTTCTCCGGGGGTTCGCTGTGCGATCTTATCGACTTCTCGTCTCCAGTATTCTAATAAGTCTTTAAGACTCTCCTCAAATGAGTACTGCGGCTGCCAATCGGTTTCCCGCACGAATTTGTCCACACAAGGAATTTGCAGTGTCACATCGGCTCGGCGAAAAAGGTTCGGATTCGATCGGGTAGGAATGGGCACGGGGCTCAAGGCAATGAGGTGTTGCAGACACTCGCCCACGGTCATAGTGCTCGCACCGCCGATATTGTACACCTCGCCAGGCTGGCAGTACAGAACTGCTTCCCAATAGGCCCGCATCGCATCCCGCACGTCAATCAACGTACGGACTGAATCAAGATTGCCATGCACCAACTCTTTTTGAAGTCCCGCCTCAATCAACGCAATCTGCCTGGCAAAGGAAGTTGCAAAAAGATCCGTGCGTCGAGGATTCAGATAAGCAAACATGCGGGTACGGATAATACGCATCTTGTAACTCACAAAATAGCTCCATCCTAGGAGGTCTTGTGTCGTCTTGGAAACGGCATACGGACTGACCGGTCTCAGAGGAGTGTCTTCGTCAATGGGAACATCTTGGGGGTCCACCTGGCCGTAGACTTCGGAGGTACTGCAAAGTTGAATAAGGGGATCGAGCCGTGCAAGCCGCACCGCTTCAAAGAGATTGCTCGTACCAATGATGTTGTTATTCAAGACCGCGCTAGGGATGTCGAATGAGGCCCGCACGTTTGCGTGGGCGGCCAAGTGAAAGAGGGCATCGGGTTGAGTTTCCTGCAAGACGGAGAAAACGGAACCGAAATCCAAAAGGTCGGCCTCGTGAATGGTGACCTTGTCACGCACAGACGTCAAGTTCTCTGAGCTCGTACTGTGCCATCGCGAAATGCCGTGAATTTCAACGTGGGGCTGATGATGGACGAGGTACTCTGCTAAATAACTTCCGCCCGAGCCGGCAATTCCTGTAATGAGAACCCGGCGGATCTCTCTTTTTTTCCTCATACCGATGCCTTTTGCGTTCTCCTTGCCCAAGCCGCATCTAATACCACTTGAGAAATGAAGGCGACATCTTCGGTCTTCAAAGAAGGATGATTGGGCAGAAAGAAGCCGCAATGATGGACCCGGTCCGCTAAAGGAAAACTTGCTTTCCCGTATCGGTTGAACCAGAAAGGATGGAGACCCAGATTGCCGGCAGAAAAGATTCTTGTTTCAATCCCATGATCGGTGAGGGCGCTCACAATATCTCTGCGCTGAGAAGGATTCTCGGCGACGACGCCAAAAGAAATACTTGAAATGGTCGCATCAGGGTCCTCCCATCGCTGCGTATAGAATGGTTCTCCGAGCAATTTCTGATAGAGCATGTGATTTTCATGCCTTCTGGAAGCGACTCTCCCTAACTTCTCAATTTGTCCGAGCCCGATAAAAGCATTGAGGTCGGTCGAGCGCAGATTGAAGCCGGCCTCATAAAAGACGAAGGGCTTATGAAAGTCATCCCCACCGTACGTTTGCACGAGATTCGTGTGAGTCTCAAGGTCCAAGTCTTTGCTCCAGCCGTGACTCCTGAGCATCAGCAAGAGATCGTGGAACGGCTTATCGTCCGTGGAGACCATTCCCCCTTCGATCGTGGAAATTTGATGTCCAAAGTAAAAGGAAAAACTGGACATGTCTCCAAACCCCCCCAGCTTTTTGCCATAGCCTGAGGAACCGACCGCCGCACAGGCATCTTCTAGCAAGATGAAGCCATACTTTTCCTTGAGCTCAAGGATCGCCGGCATTTTGTGCGGGACACCCAGCACCTGGACCAGCATCACCGTACTCGGCTTGTGTTTCTTCAAAAGTGACTCTAAATGGTTGAGGTCTAGACCCAGGGTATCGGGATCCGCCTCGCACAAAAAAGGCTCAAAGCCAAATTGAATGGCGGGGGCTAGAGAGGTGGCCCACCCCACGCTGGGGGCGATGACCTTCTTATTCTTGAGCCGTCCGGATAATAAGAGGGTGTAAAACATCAAAAGATTGGCCGAGGACCCTGAGTTACAAAAAAGAGAATGTTTTCTTCCGACCCACTGGCTCCATGCTTCCTCAAACTGAATTGTCACTTGGTCTTTGGTTAACCGTGGGTAGGACTTTAGCCAGCGGATCAGTCTGTCCACATCCTGTGAGTCAATGGTGTCCTCGGCGAGATGAAATCGAACCATTAAAAGGGTCCTCTGAATTTGCTGACGAGTTGGGGCGCGTCCTCCTCTAAGGGATTGCGGTCCAACATTTCGCACACGGTGGATGCAATCTGTTTTGCGTTCGGATAAAAAAGCGCCTCGAGCGGTTGACTCACCGGGCAGGGAACATGTGCATTTCCCAATCTTCGAATCGGCCGCTTCAATTCGTCGAAGGCCTTCTCGGCAGCCCATGCAGAGATCTCGGCGCTGACGCCGCAGGTCGTCCAGCCACAGTCAACAATAAGGAGCCTTCCTGTTTTCTGGATGGAGGTTAAGAGGGTCGATTCGTCCAAGGGGACTAAACTCACGGGGTCGACAATTTCAACATCGATCCCTTGCTCCTCGAGATATTTCGCCGCCTTCAGGCATTCGACGACCATATAAGAATTCGCCACGATCGTAACATCCCTGCCTTCCCGACGGATCATTGCTCTGCCAAAAGGCAATTCATAGTAGGATTCTGGCACTTCTCCGGAAATCTCATAGAGGGATCGATGTTCAATCACGATGACGGGATCGGGGTTAAAAATAGCAGACAAAAGAATTCCTTTAGCGTCAGAGGGTGTGGTGGGCATCGCGACCTTGATTCCCGGTACGTGCATAAAAAAAGACTGGAGACTCTGTGAATGTTGGGCCCCCTGTCCCCAACTGCGACCAATGACAACGCGCACCACCATTGGCACTTTCATCTGACCGCCGAACATATATCTCCATTTTGCCGCGAGATTAAAGAGTTGGTCCATGGCCAAATAGAGAAAGTCGTTGCGAATGTGAACGTGAACGGGTCTCATTCCCCCCAAGGCGGCTCCAATGGCAATGCCGGTCATCGCGGCTTCAGAAATCGGCGTATCGAAGCACCGGTCCTTACCAAATTGGTCCGCCAAACCTTGGGTGCTGCCAAAGACGGCCTTATGATCATCCACTCCGATCCCCATGACAAAGACAGAAGAATCTTTCTCCATCGCAAGAGTGAGTGCCTGACGAATGGCTTGGCCGTAGGTCATGAGGCTCATAATCGGGATTCGTACACGTCCTGGTATAATTCCTCCGCAACCGGAAAGGGACTTTCTTCGGCAAACTGAACCGCCTCTTCCACTTCTTTTTTAATGGCCTCTTCCCAGCGGGCAATCGTTTCTTGTGAAACCCCAAATTTCGATCTCAGAAGCACTCGAGCCTTTTCGAGGGAATCATTGTGCAAGGCCTGAGCAAGTTTGTCTTGATCCCGATAGGCTTCGAGATGATCCGTCTTGGGGCCCACATGTTCGTACCAGCGGTAGGTCATGAATTCCAAAAGAAGAGGCTCCCCTCCGTTTCTGATTTGCTGACAAGCCTGTCTCATGTGGGAATAAACCCTCGTTACGTCATCTCCATCCCATCGATATCCGGTTAAGCCCAGCCCTTCCCCCATCCTGAATAATTCTGTCTGCTTGTGGCGATCCGAAACCTTGGAATGGATTGCGTAATGGTTATTCTCACAGACATAGAGAATGGGAAGTTTCTTCAGGACTGCAAAATTAATGCTTTCAAAAAAGACTCCCTCATCGACCGCTCCATCCCCAAAGAAAGCCACCACGACACGTTCACGCCCTTGCATGGCGGAGGCTAACGCATCGCCTGTGGCGATGGGAATGGTGCTGGCAACAATCGCCGAAGCGCCCATCAAACCGACTTCGGGTGCCACCACATGCATGGAACCTCCCTTTCCCCGGTTACAACCTGTGTTTCTGCCGTAGAGTTCGGCAAAGAATTTTTTTAAATCTCCTCCCCTTGCAATGTAAAGCCCATGGCTTCGATAAGTCCCATAAAGGTGGTCTGTTCTTTCCAACGCTCGACACACTCCGGCCGAGACGGCCTCCTGACCCATAGAAAGATGGATGGGGCTTTGAATCTTATCCGAAGGATAAATCTCGGCAATCTTCTCCTCGGCAATCCGAATCTTTGCCATGAACTGGAAAAGCTCAATCAGTTTTTCCTTCTCCAGTCTCATCTTTCCTCTAGAGATTGGCATACTGGTTTCTCTTGATGATTTGATACGCTTTGATGAGTTCCTCGATACCCTGTTTCAGGGAAAACTTTGGCTTGAATCCTGTCTTTTCTATTTTGGCATTGCTGACCATGTAGTCTCGCTTGTCCGGGTCCTCGCCAATCTCTGCCCCCACAAAATAAAACCGAGGGACCTGCTTCTTAATTTCCTCGCATAATTCCTTTTTGCTGATATTGCAATCGCTCAAGCCCACATTATAGGGTTCGCTTTTCATCCTGTCAAAGCGGTCCAAGGCATGAAGGAAAGCACTTGCGATATCCTGAACGTGAATGTAGTTTCGCTTAAAATGCGCTTGGAAAAGCACCAAGAATCCATCCTGGACGGCACGGTAGACAAAATCATTCACCAGCAAATCCAAACGCATGCGCGGGCTGGCACCAAAAGCGGTTGCGAGCCTGAGGGTGATGCTATTTTTGGCATCCAAAATAGCCTGTTCTGCCTCCACCTTCAAACGCCCATACAAAGAAATGGGCCGGAGGGGTGATTCTTCATTACAACTTTTTCCGCGTTCTCCAATTCCGTAACCGCTATTGGTGGTGGGAAAGATGATTCGCTGCTCACGGCTGCGGAGTTTCAAAATCAACTTCACGGCTTCGAGGTTCACACTCTCGGCTTCCTGAGGAAACTTCTCGCAAAGAGGGGCGCCCGTGAAGCAGGCCAAGGGTAAAATGACGTCGGCTTTCTTGAGAGGCTCTGAAAGCAGCCTTTTGTCACGGACATCGCCTCGAATGACCCTTAGTTTTTCTTGGAAGCAACAATCGAGAAGCGCGGCTTGCTGGTACATGAAGTTGTCAATGACGATCACCTGATGTCCTTCCTCTAAAAGCCTTGGCACCAAGACAGACCCAATGTAGCCTGCTCCTCCCGTCACCAAGATGACCATGTCAGGCTATCCTCTGGCTTTCGGGATAATGACAGCGGTACCAGTCCAACGTTTTCACGATTCCTTCATCGAGAGAGGTGCGCGGCGACCATTGGTACAAAGTTTTTGCCCGGTCAATATTGAGTCTCAAATGAAAGGGGATGGTCGGTTTTGTTTCGTCGAATTCGATCTCCAAATCTTTGCCGGAGTGTTCGACGATTTTCTCCACCAGATGGCGCACCGAGATGAACTCACCCGCACCCACATTGATTAACTCAAATTGAGTCTTTTGTTGGCTTACGGCCTTCTCAACAAACTCAATCAAATCATCCACGTAAAGTAAGTCTCTTTCCTCGGAACCGTCCCCCCACACGACGATTTTCCCACGAGGAGGACTCGACATCACCTTGGCGACCGTGGCGCCAAAAACATGTGATCTTTCAAAATCAAACTTGTCGAAAGGGCCATAGATATTCGAATGCCGAATGGCGGTGTACTTTGTGGGGCCCATTCGAGAGTAAAATTCACACATTTTTTCATGGTAAACCTTGGTCCAGCCGGCGCCAAAATATTTTTCGCTAATCTGGTAATTAAAATCGCTCTCCTTAAGCGGCCTCTGACCTTGATCGGGATACACAATGGTACAGCTGAAGAAGATGAGATGACCCACCCCCTTTTCATGACAGGATCGAAAAATGAGTGCATTCATGACCGCATTATCGGTAACGTGGTAATAGGGCTTTGAGAGAATTTCTTTTGAGCCGGAGGTTGTCGCCGCTGCCTGGATGACAATCTCCTTTCCTTGGATTGCCTGATTCACGTCGTCCTTGTGGGTGAGGTCTGCTTTGATCCATTGCACCTCTTCTGCCTCTGAAAGAATGTCGGGTGGTTCCTTCGTATGGCAGGTGGCGTATACCTGATAATCCGGGTTGGCCCGAAGATGATTCAAAAGATTTCTTCCAATAAATCCGGTGGCTCCGCACAACAAAACTTTTTTCCGGTGATTGTGTCTCTCAAAACTCATGGCTTGTTTGCCCAGAATGGATAGCCGATCAACCGAGAGGAAGGTTGTAAGCGGGCTGCGCTTTCAAAAGTGTCCCGCCATTTGAGGCTCTGCGTAAGAATAGCCGTAGAGATAGGCGCCTTTTTTATTACCGTACCAAATCACTTCTTGACACCATTCCCTCCAAGACGACCATGATTCCCGGGTGCGGTCAATGTGACAATACGAAGGTTTTTCTTCCAAAGGAATCTTGATTCTCCGGATGGCGGCTTGGTAAAACTCCCAAAGATTATAGGAAAGCTTCAAATCGAGATCCTCGATTTGAAAAGGAAGTTTGAGAAGAGCTTGGTTCAGGGCCACGGCTTGCTGGAGAATGACAAGAGGAATTTGAATCGATTGATTCTCTAAGAATCGGGTAAGAATCGCCGTGGCCTCCTGATAAAATGCGTTCAGCTTGTTCTCGGTGCATAATTGAATCAGAAGGAACTCATCCGCCGGCCACCAAATGTTTAACCACTCTTCTGACCGGCAATATTCGGCGCCTCCATTTTGGATGTCCCGGGCCCTGTCCAAAAAAAAGTTGTGTACTTTCGCGAGCGTGGGAAATGAGCGGAGGTCGTCTTTGGTAAAGACCTCGATCAATTCGCGGTAACTGACGGAACAAATCTCATGCAGTACGACAAAGGGGATTTGAAGAACTTTATCGAAATGCAGGAGACCGGCCATCCAAGAGAAGGCCCGTGTCCTGCACCAGTCTTCCCTCGGCATGGCGTTTGTGGCAATCACCAGTTGCTGAGTTTCGTATATCTCATCCTGCGATTCAACCAGAGAACCATGGATATTGACCACTTTGGTCTCAATATTGACCATGCCGTATTTTTTCTGATATTCAGGATCTCCCATTTCGGCGTTCGGAAGGATGGAAAGATTGTTGAACTGAATGCGGTTGTGCTGACCGTCCTCGATGACGCGTGACACCCCGTCGGCAAAGGAATCGTAGGTTTCTCCGGGCAGGCCCAAGATGAGATCGGTATACGTTTCAACATGATCGCGAGTGAACCGTCGCTGCAGCTCCTGGAATGAATCCGACGAGATATTGGCCCTTTTGATGCTCGCGAGCGTATCGGGATCAAGGGATTGAAATGAAATCGTCACTCCCTTATTTAATCCAGAGTCCGCCAGTAGTTTTTGAACTTGATAGGCGCGCTCGGTGGCATTTTTCGTATTTTGAACGGAAAGGACGTGGGGATAACCGCATCTTTTTTTGGTTTCGGCCACGTGGTGGGCAATTTCAAAATCCCTCGGTAAAATGCCAAAGTTTGCGTCACAGCAAAAAATGAATTGAATCTCCCGCTTTGCAAACCACTCCACCTCTTTAAACAGCCTCTCCAAATCAAAAGTGAATACCTTACTTTGTACGGCCGAGCCCCAATCACAAAACGTGCAGGAAAAAGGACATCCCCGGTTTGTTTCCCAAAGAATGAGCCACTGCTCCGCCGGATGCGCTTTCATCAAAGGGTCAAAAACTCCCCCTACATAGGGAGAGCCGATGACGGAAAGATCCTTGATTCTTTCGGCCTTGGGACGGGAAACAAAAGAACCGTCTCCCCTGAAGAAACTGATGGATGGAATCTTTTCCCAATCGCGCGAAAAGAAATTTTCCAAAATTTCCAAAAAAACTTGTTCTCCTTCGCCGTGACAACACAGGTCGATAAAAGGGTGCCGTCTCAGAAAATCCTCGCTTCGGTCAGGGACATGGGGGCCCCCAAAAACAATCAGAGTTTCGGGTCTGTGAAGCTTGACCGCCTTTGCAATTTCAAGAGAGATGCGAATATTCCAAACATAAGTACTGAAACCGATAATCTGGGCATCCCAAAGGTGCTCAACGGCTTTCTGAACAGGGATTCTGGAATAAATAGGCAAAAGAAACTCATATTGGCTGGGTGATTTTCCATGTTGTTGGACGTAGGCCTGAAGAAGGCCCACCGAGTAGGGAAGGTAATTCTGGTTGGAAAAACTATTATTAATTTGGACCAATCCCACTTTAATCTTCTGAGCGTGAGTACTCATGATTTTAATAAGTGCTGGACTCGTAAAAACAGCCCTGAGAGAACGATGTCGGACCTGCCCCAAAAACGAGACCGTTTGAAGGCTGAGAACTTCTTACTTCGAAATGGGCTGAGGCACGACAAGTGTGGGTATGAAGAACTCTTTAGCGATCAGAACGAGGATGGCCAAGCCGGCGGCGATGATACGCCTCTTTGTCTTGCCGCCGATCCTTCTTGGTTCATCTCCTGGGATTTCAGTCACTTTTAGCTTCTGCTTCGCACATTCAATGGAAAGCTGAGGTTCGAATCCGGCCATCGAGGGATCGATCTTGAAGGTTTCGACAATTTCTCTTTTCCAAGCGCGGAACATCACCAACGAATCGGTATAGTGACCCCCGAAAATCAAATTAATCATTTTCGTAAACATCCAGTTTCCAAAAGCGGAAATCACATCGTCGTCTTCGCTTTTTGCTCCATCTAAGTAGCGTGAGACAATCACCATGTCGTAACCTTCTTTCATTTTGTTGACTAAGTCGGGAATCCGCTCGGGGACAGAATTGCCGTCGGGGCTGAAAGGAATAATGACATCTCCGGTGGCAACTTCGAGTCCCTCCCAGTAAGCACCGATGAGACCCTTTGATTTTTGCCGGAGGGGAGTAAAACCAAGGTTCTTGACATACTCGAAACAGCCGTCGGTTGAACCGCCATCCACAAAGATAATCTCATCGACCCATTCCTTTTTGATGCGAGGCAAGATGACTCTCATCCCGTCAATTTCATTCAATGCTGCGATCAACAGGGTCGTCTTCACAAAAAACTCTTCTTTTCCTGATTGACCTTCACTCCGGGAAAGTCAATAGCTTCTGGCAGCCAATCCGCCAAACCCAGGGCCCCAAAGCGCTGCTGCCAGTACCCCGATCGGTCGAGAAATGCCTGAGCCATCCGCTTCCGCCTTTCCGCCTCTTCGGAATGATCTAATTTGGACTCGACCACCGCCAAAAAAAGATTGGAAAGAGGGTTGGCGAGGGTCATTCGATCGGAAACGTCGGTGAGAAACCTTTTCATTTTCTCCAGTTTAACCGGGTGTTCCTGGGAAAATATTTTTCGGTAGTTGATTTCATAATCAATCAGAAACCACAAATCATTCAACTCTTTTTTTGTCGGAACGACGTCCAACCGACCCTCAAACAAATTTCGAAATTCCCTGGCATGCTCCCGCTGCTGTTCCTCTTTTCGCCGCTGCCGCTCGGACTCTCTCACAGAAAACATCGTGAAACCTTCTCCTTCCGTGTTCAAGCTCCCCTGTTTGATCAGTCCCAATTCTACCATTTCGTTGTAGATGGGGGTGGAGGGCAACGGCGTCAATAATTGAACGGTGTACCAATCAAGGTCCATGGCCTGCGCCAGCTCAATCGTATCTCGAAGCTGTCCCAATGTTTCATTAGGAAACCCAACAATGAGAAACCCCCTGCTGAAAATGCGGGGGTATTTCTTCATCATCTCTCCGAGTTTTTTGAAATGCTTGACACCGGAAGGCTTCTTGATCCTCCGCAGGATTTCCTCGTTACCCGACTCGATGCCAAAATACATCCCGATGCAACCTGACTCTGACGCAGCTGGAATTAGCTCCTCGTGAGAGACAGCCGCAGAACCGATGACGCCATTCGACGCATCCCATGTGATCTTGAGGTTCCTTTTCACGATCTCGTTAAAGAGGAGGAGAGTCCTGTCCACATTAAAAAACAAATCGTCATCCAGCCACGTGATGTGATTGATTTGATAGTGGTCTTGGAGCCACTCAAGCTCATCGACGACCGATTGCACATCGCGGGCGCGAACGCCGGGCCCATTGAAATTCGCCACACTGCAAAAAGTACACCTCGCCCGGCAGCCCCGATTCGAGAGAACCGAACTGCCCCGTGAACCTTGCGGCCGCCAATAACGAAAAGTCCCGATCTCTCCTAAACTATCGTATCGCCCAATGGCCAGGTCTCCATAATCTGGAATGATGTTCAAATCGTCGGCCGCCGGCGGCAAACGCTCGGAGATGGCCACATACCGGCTATCGATCAGCGTCCCAATCTGGGTGAGCCGCTCGAAGGCTGTTGTTCCATTCGAAAAGTCCAGCATGTCGCAGAAGCTGATGTCTCCTTCGTATAAAGAAGCAAAATCAATGCTCCTTCCCTCTCTCAAAACAATTTCCGGGGCGTTCGTGACGTGAACCCCGCCTGCTACGATCGGTAAGCTCTCATTGTATTGCTTGATAAAATCAGCCACGCGAAGGAGAACTTCGTGACCCATCGTGAAGGTGCAGGTGAGACCCACGACATCGGGGTTAAACTGCTTCAAGGTTTGTTCCAGTTTCTCTTTCCATACCCTTGTGAGGGATTCGGCCGCGATCGGACGGGATCCTTCCCGGAAGATAAAATCAAAAACCTCAAAATTCAGATCCAGAATAAAGGGAAGGTACCCGCGCTTTTTTAAGTGGGTGGATAATACGCCCAGGGCGTAAGGGGGATAAGCGTAATACCTTTTATTTCGGGCAATGGGGGTGTCGATTTTGGATTCGGAAACCTGGAGGGGTTGGATTAAAAGAATGCGTTGGTTCTTCCTCCCCAAGAGGCGAGAAATTTTCTCACTCACCAACTCTTTCGGTGAAAGGGGAGTCCGGGGGGTCGCGTCTAACGCTTGGGCTCCTAGCGTACTCATCGGTCATCCCGATTATGACAGCGCGATATCTGCCTCATCGTTAACATCCTTTCAATCCATGTAACGGAATGACCCTTCGTTGTGCATTTTTCCCTGAGATGAATTCCTCTCCCTGGGTAATATAGGAACAGGAGTACAGGGGGCGAGACCTTGTTTCTGATCGATTGGGATAAGAGCCGTGGATCGTGTTTCCATGCAGAAGCAGGAGGTCGCCTTTCCGGAACTTGAGATCCATCTTCACGTATTGGGGCGGGACCTCCACCGTATTTCCTGGATTCTGACCTATCGTTTCTCGATAACTCGTCGTAGGCTTGGCTTCCAAAATACCCGCCTGATGAGAGTGTGGATAGATGTAGAGACTTCCGTTCTCCCGGTCCGCATCCGCCAAAAAGAGATTTGTTGTGACGTATTGTCCGTTGGGGTTACGACAATAGGCGTTGTCCTGATGGGGATTCCAAGCCTGCGACGCATAAGCACTGCCCGCCTCTTTGAACAGCATCTGGCTCATTAAACCCACCACTTCTTTTCCCTGTAGAGTTTCTATGATCGATACGATTCGCACGTCCTTCATCACATTTCTGAGAAATTGAGATGCCGACCGCACACTTTCTCTTGAACTGAGCGGGGCCTGCTTGGCCAGGAAGTCTTCTCTGTCGGGATTGATGATGGCGGCGAAGTCTTTGTTTGCATGGGACTTGATCGTTTGCAAGATCGCGTCACATTCCTTTTCTGAGAAGAGTTTCTCGGCAATGAAGTAGCCGTTCCGGTGATAATCGTTGTATTGTTCCTGAGAAACGCGATAAGTTTTTTCTACAAGTCCGGGTGGCATGGGTCAATCCTTATAAAACAATTTTGGGAGCTTCAAAGAAATCGTAAGGATGACGTGCTCCTCTGCTATACCTATCGAAAATTCGGCACACAAGATTGGAAAAGTATTTCCCGATTTCCGTGATGGTGATCGTATTGTCAGGAAGGTTTAACATCCCGTCCTTGGCAAATTCTTCTAACACCCATTTCTCTTCCTCAAAATAATCTTCAAAGTCGATGTTGTACTTTTGTTCTATCTCACGGCAATCCAACTCGAAAAGACTTCGAAGCTTGTGGATGATGTCCCGCCGGATCACGTCGTCTTCGCTCAACTGATGGCCCCGATAGATGGGAAATTCACCTTTCAGAACCGCCGCTTCATAGGCCGATTGCTCGTAAACATTTTGAAAATAATAGGGCCCCACCCGACTATAACTATGTTCGCCCAAGCCGATCAAATAACTGCATCGCCCGGGTGTCGCCCCTAACGAGTTGTATTGCACCGTCTTATCTTGCACCGCCTGCGCCACCGCATCGGTGGGTTTTGCAAAATGCTCAAAACCCGTACGAACATAGCCACTGTCAACCAAGCCCTGAATCGCTTCGTGAAAAATCAGCTTCCTTTCTCGGAAATCTGGAAGTTCTCCGTCTTTCTTCATGAGCTTCTGGTGCGGTGCATGGTTGGGAAAGTAGTGCATGAAACTCAAGGCGATCCGATCGGGTGAAAGCTCAATGACTTTTTGAATCGTCCGCCTGATGGTTTCCCGATTTTGCTTAGGCAAACCGCAGAGAAGATCGAAGTTGATGCTATCAAAACTTTTTCTGATCTCGGTGGTGAGGAGATTTTCCAACAATTCGAGAGGCTGCACCCGGTTAACGGCCTTTTGAACCTCCAGATCAAAATCCTGAACCCCGAAAGAGATCCGATTGATTCCCTGTGCGCGATAAAACTTCATCCTGTCTCTATCCACTCTCCGAGGATCGATTTCGATGGCAAACTCGGCCAAATTTTTGAAGTCGACGATCGACTGAAGTTTCTCTTTCAGATCTATAAATTCTGGCTCGCCCAGGTAAGTCGGAGAGCCTCCCCCGAGATGGATCTCCTTAAAACTGGGGAGGATTGAGTTTTCCTCAAAAAACTTGTGCAACAAGTCGAGTTCCCGGTAAAGGAACTTCATGTAACTTTTTACCCTTTCGTAATCATGGGTAATTTTAAGATGACAAAGACAAAACCAGCACATCTGTTCACAGAAGGGAATGTGGACATACAACACCAAGGGAGGGGAATCTTCGAGTGAAAAGAAATCTCTGAGGGCTCCTTTATAATCTTCATTTTTTTTCAGGGACCAAAAACTTTTATGGGGGTACTCGATGTAGTCAAACACATAAATATCGTATTTGTTCATCAAGTCTGTATCCACGGTTTCTAGGAGATTGCTCATCTCGTATCTTTTTCTTTTCTTTCCCAAACTTTCGTATATTCTACCCCGCCGGCCGGTAAATGCAAGCGATCTAACTCCCGCTCACATTTGTATATACGGCATCAATCCTGCTCCTCCTTAAGACGATTTTCCGGGGATTCAAATGAACGAAAGGGAGAAGGATTTTCTTCTTCGAAAGCCCTACCCCCTTCTCTTCCTTCAGAGGGCTCCTGCCGGGGATTCTCGTTTCATGGAGGGACGATTCGCAATGTACCAGTCCGCGGTTCGTCTGAGCCCTTCTTCCAAACTAACCATCGCTTCCCAATGGATGAGCGCTTTCGCCCGGCTGGGATCTGAAACCTTGTAGGGAATCAGGGACGGTTTGTCCTTTCGGAATACCACGCGGGGATGGAATTCTAAATAATCCAAAAGGATCCGCACCACATCTTTTACGGTGTGCGGTTGTCTGGTACAGATATTCAGCGGTTCCGCGACGGCATACTTTTCAAGGGTGCGCAACAACCCTTCTGCAAGATCATCGACATACGTGAAGGAACGCACATCCTCACCGTTTCCCCAAACTTCAAAAGGATCCATTCGATTAACGGCTTTAACAATCAATCCAGGAATCACATGAGACTGCTCTGGGTTAAATTGGTCATGTGGTCCGTAAATCGCCGTCGGTCGGACAATCGCGTATCGGGTTTTGCCTGTCATGTGGAAATGTTTGCAAAGAGTCTCCAGATACCTTTCAACCCAGCCCAATCCATAGTTCACAGGAATCCATGGATCTCCTTGGAAACCCTCACTCTCCACATTCGGTCGGCCCATAGGGGGATAGACGTAACTGCTACTAATGAAGGCGCATCGTTCAACGCCCATTCTCGACGCCAGATGAATTTGTCGGGCGCGGAGTTCTAGGTTGTATAAAATGAGGCCCGACGGATCTTCCTTGATTTGTTTCGCACCTCCCACGGCTCCCGCCGTCAAGAAAACGATGTCCATGTCTTTAAAAACCGCACGGGCCTCCTCGTCATTCCTCAAATCACAAGGGATGACTTCCAAGTTCTGGTGAACCAGATCAATTTTTCTGGATTTGTACTGGGTGGCTCGGACACAGGCCCCCTGTTCGATTAATTTCCTGATGAGAGACTGGCCCACCAGACCGGCTCCGCCTGCAATCAATATATTTTTTCCCTTATAGAACATCGTCACACAAAAATGTCATGTTTTTTAGGGAGACGATCCCTGTTGGAGAGGTACCACTGGAGGGTTTCCTGGATCCCTTGATCCAAAGAATAAGCCGGATGAAAATCTAATTTCTCGCGGGCCTTCGTCACATCCATTAACCGGGTCTTGTTGCCAATGGGTTTTGTGGTGTCCCACTGGACACGAGGTCGATAGGGCGTGTATCGCAGGAGGGTTTCCACCAATTCCCGGATGGAGGTACCCGTACCGCATCCTAGATTGACGGGGTCACATTCATAATATTTCTCCATGGCCCTCAACATCCCCCGTGCACAATCCTTGACATAGATAAAGTCTCTAACTTGGGTTCCGTCTCCCCACACCACCAACGGATTCTCTCCGCTGCACACCCTGCTGATCAAGGCAGGAACCACCATGGCAGAGAGCGGGTCGAAGTTGTCATAAGGGCCGTAGATATTTGCGGGTCTTACGATACACGTCTTATAACCGTACTGCTCGAGATAGGCCTCGCATTGGAGTTCTCCAATCCGTTTTCCCCACGAGGCATACTTGTTGGAGGGATGGGGGGGCTGGTTCCAAACTTCATCTTCTCGGAAAATCTCCGCATCCGGGTAAACGGCAATACTGCTGGAATACAAATATTTCTTTACCCCACACTCTCGAGCGGCCTTCAGCATGTGCATATTCACGAGAGCATTCCCTTCCAGAAAATTGACGGCCTGGCTCTGCCCTAGACCCACGCCTCCTTTAACGCACGCCAATTGAAAGACATAATCGATTCCTTGACAGGCCTTCAGGCAAGCCTCCCAGCGGATGAGATCCAACTTGAGGAATTCAACCCCTTTGGGAAGCGGCGAGGGATCATCCAAAGATGCCACACGCACCTGGGCCTGTTGCTCCAAGAGGAGCTCTAGGAGCCCCCTCCCCAACAAGCCTGTTCCTCCTGTAATCAAGATTTTTTTTTTCGAATAGAAATTATTTTCCGTCAAGGGACCTTCTTGAGTTCGCTCGTGATGAGCGTCTTGACCTGCCGGACGATCTTTGCGGGAGGGGGTGTGGGATTATCCAAGTGAGGGGCAAAACCGGCGGTTCGATCCTCCAGGCCCAGCGCATAAACAGGGACTGAGGCGGCGTGCATCAACTCATAGGCAATGGATCGCGACGTTCCTGCAATTTCAAAATCGGAATCGATCACTAAACCCAATCCGGTTTTCTTCAACGATTCCAAGATCACCTCTGTCACCTCAAAAGGCTTCAGCCACAAAAGATGGATAAGGTCACAGGTGATTCGTTCCGCAGCGAGAAGTTTCATTGCCTCAAGCGCATTCAGTCGTGACGCACCAATGGCGAGGAGGGTGATGTCAGCCCGAGGGTTTAGCACGGACTCCATTTCGTAATCAATGGAGAAACTGCGGCGGTGCTCACTCACATAAAGAGGATCGTCATGGGACATGAACCACTCCCAGGCTTGGGTCCATTCGCCGGGCGTCATCGGTGCGATGACGGACATCCCAGGCATCCTCGTCACCATGCCATGATGAGAGGCCGACGCCACCGGGCCAATTCCCCCTTCCATGGCCAAAGACCTCACCAGGAGGGGGCAGGGAACTCCCCATATTTCCTTGGATTTGGCCGCGTAATTCAAAAGAGGAGCGGCGTTGTACCACATGAAACCTTGATAACGAATCACATAGATGGGGCGTCTTCCCACCAGCGCCGCCCCCACCGCAATCCCTGCTCCCGCTACATCGGCCATGGACAGCTCAACAATGCCCTGTTCCTCAGTCATCTCTGGGACAGTGCCTCCAATCCATCCGACCGCCGACACACACTGTCCGAATAGGAGACCGCGGTTTTCCAGGAGATGGCGGCGAGTTATTGCTTGAATGGTTTCTGCAACTGTTCTTGCCATATTCGATGGACCGTCTGGCGAGCTTGAGTTTCGATCTCGCCGGCCTCGGACTCCAGACCTAAATTCCGTAATTCCTCTTTCATCAACTCCAATCGATTCCACTCAGGTTCTCCATCTTTTCCTGTACCCGCGTGCCAGCGGTGACGACAGGTGCGGATGTTAATAAGCGCCGGCAACTTTCCAAGGAATGAACCGACGTAATGGGCAATCAGCCAAGGGTCATCTGCAATATCAATGGAGGGCAGGTTAAGAGAACGGGCGACTTCATCGATCCCCCAGGACCTTCGCGTCGCCACATGAGTGAGAATAGACAGGTCATTATCCTCGCAGACAACAAGGACGGGAAGTTTTTTTGTTGCGGCATAAGCAAGGGCTCCAAAGACATAGTCCTCTTCGGCTGAAGCGTCTCCCATGACCGCCAAGACAGGTTTCGCCGACCCTAAGGCGGCGCCCACGGCAAGGGGAACTTGGTCTCCCATGAGTCCGCTGTGACCATACATGCCGATGGAAGGGTCGTGAATCGAGGCGGAACCGCCCATCCCGCGGGCACAGCCTGTTTCCCGGTGCAGTAATTCGTCAATCAGCTTCCTCATGTCTCCACCGAATGACAAGTAATAGGAATGGCACCGGTGTTGGGCAAAGATCAGGAAATGGCTCGAAATGGTGGAGATGGCAGCGGGGACCTGTTCCGAACCTTCAGAAAGATAAATTGGGATTTTCATGATGCCTGTATCGTAGACTCGCGCTGCTTCCAATTCGAAATAATGGTTGATGCAGGTTTTCCGGAACATTTCGATGGTCTTTGCGACCGGAAATTGGCGGGAGAGACCGGGTAGGAGACCGAGTGTCGCTGAACGCGCTTCCATCGTTTAGTTCCTTTTCGGTGAGTTACTTCTCTTGAATGTGCAGTAAAACGGCTACAAGATACCCTGAAAATGAAATTTTCTCAATCAATTTTGGATGTCAGACTAGGCCTTTCCTCCGTAAAACCTTGATGGCGTGAAAACCAGAATCTACTTCCCAGGGACCAAATGTTCGCACTTCCTCGTAGCGGTCAAAGATGTACCGGGCCAGTTTTTGACAGTGCGTCTTGCCAAAATAACCCACCCCCCCTTCGATGGAACGGTATCGGTTCGTGAAGATAATGAGGGGAACCTGCTTTACTTCCAGTTGCTGAATGATTTCCTCTTCCTGCTTTTCTTTAATGAGGTTATTTTCCATAAACATGAGTTCACGAACCGCATGCCGACGGTTGGAAAGAAAGCAGTAAAGAGGGTCGTAAGGAATGGCCAAAATTTCCTGAGAAGGTTTCGTGTGCCGAATAATAAAATCAGTCCCTTCGTTCAGGACCTGCGCCAGTGAGGGAGGGCTTCCCACGTAAACCCGCCCTTCGGGAGAATTCAAATAACGTTCGGGTGTCCGCCACGCATACGCTTGTTTCAGATTCCGGAAGGGAAGGAGGAGGAGGAGCAAAAAAATGAGACCACCCAAAAATTTCTTTGCTCTCCTTCCGAAAAGGAAGCTCGCTCCTTCGGCGAAGAGCCCCATCCAAAGAACAAACACGGGAAAGAACCAGAAATCGAAACGGTAAATCATACCCTCCGTGGTGAAATATTCTACGGAATTGGCCAGCCCAAAAAGAAACAGAGACCCCATGATCGCTAGCAAGACTTCTTTCTCCTCTTCCAACAATCTCCGTTTTCTCAGTCCGAAATTCCCAAGGACGCCAAAAGCAAGGAACGCTCCAACCCAAAAGAGTCGGCTCCGTTGCCAGACAACAAATCTGAGAATCAAATGCTTAAAATTCGTCCAAGGGGAATAGGCCCAAGTCCGATATTTCGGTGCGATGGTCAAGCACTGGTCTATCCAGTCGAGGGAGACACCTCGGTAGACAAACGCATAGGTCGCAAAAACCAGAACGGAAAAAATCAAAGGGAGGAAAACAAAATGTTTCCGATCTAGAGGGGTCTCAAAATGTTTCCATTGGAAAAATCCACAAAAGAGCAAGAGCGAAGCATAGAGGGCGGAAAATGAGGTCAACCCCGTATTAATCTTGATCGAGGCGACGAACACCAAACACAAGAGGCCGAGGTAGCACCATCGTGTTTGATGAGTCAGAAAGAATTTCCAGAGGGAAAAAATTGAGAGGATAAGAAAGGGGAAGGCCCCCACGTGATTAAAGGTCCAGGTCATATTCAAACTAAGAAACGCAAGAGAGGAAAGAAAAGCGATGGCAGGAGAAGTGAAGAGACGAAGCGTTCGATAGGTGAAGAGCGATGAGAGAAGGTAAAGCACCCCCAAGCCTACTCGCACACTCACCATATTCACGCCTCCCACAAGAAACCAAAAGGCATAGTAAAGCGGCATGAGGGGACCGTATTGCCACCAATAATCCCGACAGGGCCAATGTCCCCGCAGAGTTTCCTGAAAGGCGTAAAGATCCCTCCCCATGTCGCCGGGACTGAGGTAAGGTTGCACGTTGAGAACGGGAATCCAAAAAGCACAGACCACGAGCACAAGAAAACCCAACCAAACCATGTCATGGGAAGCAGCTTTCTGCATCAGCCGTGAACGATCCCGCCCTCTTTGAGCCGCCGGTGGGCGCGGGTGAAGTAGTCTTTGAGGGATCCTTGCGTTCGAATCCACTCGACAAACCGGCCGAGTCCCTCATCCAGTGAGGTTTGGGTTGAAAACCCGAGGGCGTTGAGGCGTGAGGGATCGGGAAGGATGTGGCGGACATCGCCTAAGCGAAATTGGCCGGGGATTTCGGGCTCGATGGATTTTTGATAGCGGAGAGCGAGTTTTTGGGCCAAGTTCAGGATGCTTGTCGCTTTTCCGGTACTGACGTTGAATGCCTGACCGTTCGCTTGAGAATTTTCCAAAATGAAAAGGTTTACCCGGGCCACGTCGCCCACGTAAACGAAATCTCGGGCTTGCCGTCCGTCTTCATAAACCAGAGGGGGGAGATCATTGAGGAGCCGGGTTGAAAAGATGGAGACCACGCCGGTGTAGGGATTGAAGACCGATTGGCGGGGGCCGTACGTGACCGCGTAGCGCAAAGCGACCACCGGAATTCCCAGCTTTTTCCCCTGGGTCAGCGAAAACTTTTCCTCCAATTCTTTGGACAAAGCGTAAGGTGTCTCGGCCGCCGGGAATTTTTCCTCGCCGGTCAATGCTGGTTGAAGGGGTTTTTGACACCGGGGACAAAGGGGTTCCCACGCTTTTTTTTGTAATTGATTCAGAGAACGCGAAGCCGGAAACTGGAGGCCGTCCTTTTCACATTGGTAGGCCCCCTCTCCATAAACGGCTTGGCTTGAGGCCACGACAACTTTCTCGACGGAAAACTTGCCGGAGGCCACGACTTCAAAAATTCGGGCCGTGCCGACCCCATTAACGTCAAGGTATTTGGAGCTTTCCTCCGTGAAACCCCCGAACGCGGCCTCGTGAAAAACAAAACGGACCTCTTCCAGGGCCTGCCGGAGATCCGATTCGTTTCGAATGTCTCCCTGGATGAAACGCGCGTCCCGGTGGATCCAGCGCGGCTTTCCTTCCGCGTGAGTCTGGGGTTCCAGATTGTCGAGGATCGTGACCTCATATCCCCGCTCGATTAAAAGATCGGTGAGGTGGGAGCCGATGAGGCCCGCGCCTCCCGTGACAAGGGCCCGCCCCTTACCGCCTCCCATGAACCCCTTGGGGAATTAAAACGGGTTCGCCTCCCCGCTCGATCGATTGCTGGATGGCACACATGACCCGCACCACCTGAAGGCCGTTTGCGCCGTCGGCGAGGGGTTTCTTCCCCGTTTGAACACATTGAATGAATTCCAAACAGACGCTTCGGAGAGGTTCTTCAATTTCAATTTTCGGGCTGACGATGTCCCCGTCTCTCAAAAGAAGCTGGAATTCACCGAAGTTGGTGTAGGGCTTATCGAGGCTCACCCCTTTTTCAAAAATACGGAGCCTCTCCAGGGTGTTCAAATCGTCGAAGACGACTCGAGCTTTGCTCCCGATTACCGCCACTTGCCTAAGCTTGTTGGAATCCACCCAGCTGATGTGGATGTTGCCAATGATGTCGTCGTCATAAAAAAGATTGATGAAGGCGACGTCCTCAAGCTGTGAATTGAGATATCCCCTTCCGACGGCGGAGACCCGGTTGGGCTCTTTCCCTAGAAGGTAAGAAAAGATGGAGATGTCATGGGGAGCCAAATCCCAGACGGCGCTCACGTCGGTCCGGATGAGACCCAAGTGCGTCCGGGCGGCCTGAAGATAGTAAATCTTCCCCAAGATTCCCCGGTCCACACATTCTTTCATTTTTCGGACAGCGGCATTGTAAAGAAACGTGTGTCCCACCATCAGAACACGGCGCTCTTTCCGAGTAAGCTACACCAATTCCTCCGACTCCTCCACCGTGAGGGCCAGGGGTTTTTCCACGAGGGTATGCTTGCCCGCCTCAAGAGACTTCTTGGTCAATTCGTAATGGGAAGTGGCGGGCGTGGCAATGATGACGGCGTCGACTTGGGGATCCTCCGTCAGCCGGGAGAAATCTGTCACCGTCTGGACGGAGGGAAAGAGCTTGCGGACCTTTTGGAGGGCGGCCGGATCCCGGTCGCAGACGGCCTTGATTTCCACGCCGTCCAGCAACTGAAAAATCCTCAAATAATTCGGTCCCCAATGTCCAAAGCCCACTAAGGCAATGCGAATCATGAAATAGACCTCCTCAACATTTGGAAAGTTCCCGCAGGGTTCTTTCCTTTAAAACGGATTCGTAAAATTGCTCCATCTGGTGAGCAATGCGGCCCCAGTCCAAGTACTCCATGACAAAGCGGCGGCCACCCTCCCCGATTTTCCTCCGAAGCGCCTCTTCTTTCAAGAGCCGAATCAAAGCATCGGCGATCGACAGAGGGTCGCTGGAATCAACGAGAAAGATGTTCTCTTGGTCCTGAAGTCCGCCTTCTCCAAACAGGTCTTCGGGCACGTCACTCACCACCGGCGTCCGGCAAAGCATGGCTTCCACGGGAGCGGTCCCCAAACTCGGATAGGGCCCCGTCACCCAGCTCGCGAAAACGTGGGATTCCTTCATCAAGCGGACACTTTCCCGGTGGGGCGTCTCTCCCCGAAATTCCACCTGATCCTCGGCCAGACCCAACGAACGAGCAGCCGTCACCGGTTCCCGAAGATCCACGCGGCCTGCCAAGACTAGACGCGCATCAGGGATTTCTTTCAAGACCCAGGGCATCGCACGAACTAGTTGGACCGGATTTCTAAAGGGATGGATGTGGCCCAGCATTAAAATCTGGGGTCTTGTGCTTCGCGCAACCGAAGCATCATCGTATTGAACAGCCGAATCGAGCCGGACTCCGAATGGAATCACCTGTGAACGGGCCTGGGCCTGGGGTCCGTAGACCCGACCGACATAATCGTGCACGGTCCGGTCCAAGCTCACGATCCCGTCCCAGCGCCTCACGCCAAACCATCCGATCGTCGCAAAGTCGAGCGCGTGGTAGAACCTCTGAATCAAGGAATTCTGATGTTGCACCGGCGTTGTGATGGACCCCACCAAGGGAATCCCCGCGGAACGGGCGGCCTTTACGGCCAGAAAGTTAGTATCAAAAAGATGATTAACGCAATGAAGAACGTCAGGACGAAATTGATCGATGAGTTGACAAAGCCGTCTCACGTTGGCCGGCGTGAAAGCGAAACCCATCAATTCTAGGTTGTAAAACAGGGGGAGTTTGGGAATTCGGATCAGGGGGAGGCGGTGGATGGGAAAGGAAATGTCTGCGTCAGAATCGATTTCTTGTTTTCCCCAGTCTAGCGTCACGACACTCACTTCCAAGCCCCGCGCGGCGAGGGCCAGGGCCAGACTTTTTGCGTAATGTGACGAACCGGAGATGACTGGAGGAAACCAGTTACTGAGGAGCAAGACTCGCAAGGCGAATCCTCCTTTTTTCCCAGATCCAAACAAGGGCGAAGGCCGCAAAAAGAGAAAAAATCGGCATCGCAGGGTATCGATAGCGGATGATGGCGATCAGGACGGCGTGGAGCGAGAAGATGTAAAGGAGAATGGAATGAAAAAGAAAGAGCTCCCGCCACCGCTTGCGGGTCAAAAAGATTCCGGTCAAACCCAAAATCATGACCGGCAAATAGGTCAAAGCCGTTGCCCCCTTCGCAACCAAGGGTGAATCGGCCTGATAGGGCCGCCACATGTTGACGATTTTTCGGCCCATCAGGCGGAGGAAGGATCGCGGTTGAGTCTGAATGAAGTTCCAACCCTGCGAAAAAAGATAGCGATTCGCCTCAAGGCTCTCGAAAGGCGGAAGGTTCGGGTCTCCCACCGGGAAGGAGGTATCGTGAAGATAATCCCAATCTCCTCCGGTCCGCCCACCCGTCGTCCGGGGATTGTTAGCAAGATAGAAGGTATGACCAGCCCGGGTCGTAACGAGTACGGGTTTGCCGACCACAAGGCTGTTGCGGACAATCCACGGGGCGAGGGTGAGTGAAAGGGCTACTAAGAAAACTCCGACGCCTCCCAGGCGAAGTTTCCAAGGTCGGTCCAAGCGCATCATCCAAAAAATAATCACGGGAATGAAAAGAAGGAGCGTCTCGCGGGTCAGGAGCGAAAGCCCGACGAAAATCCCGGCCGCCCCGAACCAGCGGCCCCTCCCCTCTCTGGCTCCCCTTTCCAAGGAATAGAAACTTGCGAGGAGAAAGAAAACGAAAAGAATCTCCGGCATGGTCGCGACGACTTCTCTGACGGAGGCATAATCCACACTTTGAATCAAGGACGCCGTAAGTCCCACCCTTTCATCGAACACTTGTTCTCCAAGCAAAAAGAGAATCACACAACTCAAGGCTCCCAACACGGCCTGACCCATCTGAATTCCTAAAGGGAAGGGCGCTTGGAGCTTCATAAAAAAGGCGATGAAGAAAGGGTAAAGAGGCGGCCGGTGAGTCGTGGCCTTTCCATAAGAAGAGAATCCATTCCCCGTAATCAGATTTTGAGCCAAGTCATAGTAACCCGTCCCGTCGTCCGAAATGTGGTGCCCGTGGCCCGTTTGGTGCCAGATAAAAATCAGAGCCCCGCGTAGAAAAAGAGCCAGAAAAAAAATGAGTGCGGTTTTTCTCACGCGCTTGACTCCTCCTCCACCTCGGCCAGGGCGGCCTGGTCTTCCCGAAGTTTCAAGAAGTAAAGCGAGACGATGAGACCCGTGATAAACCAAAAAGGTTCCATGATGCGCACGATGTAAAAAGTAATGGCTCCAAACCCGTGGAGGAGGATCCCCACGAGGCCCGCCCGGTAGCCGAGGACCATTCCCTTGCGGTATCCTCCCTCCAGGGTATTGAAGAGCCATTGACTCATCCGAAAAAGTCTCCAGAAGATCCAGAGCCAAATCCCCAAACCGATGATTCCGATTTCGTGAAGGGTCCGTGCATACTGACTGTCCACGGTTTGATAAGACGTCATGCCGAACCCGATGAGCGGACTGTACTTCAAGGTGTTCCACATCCTCCGGTAAACATAAATCCGCTCCTGGAGGGAATGGTCCACTCCCAGGTCCCTTCCCGGATTGATGGCATCGGTTAGGGTAAAGAGAAGCCGTTCCTTGACGATAGCTGGCATCACGATCGGAGCCAGAAGCAGGATGGCGATGATAAAAAAAACGAGGGACCTTCGCCTTTCGACGAAGGCGATGAAGACGAAGCCGCAAAGCAAAGCGATGTAGGAGGTTCGGTTCAAGGTGTAGACAAAGGGAATGAAGACAATCAACCCCACGACCCCATAGAGCCATCTTATCCAGATTTTTTTTTCATAAAGGAAAAGGCTGAAGATAATCAGGAGAAGAAAAGCCATGTAGCCTCCGATCGTAGCGGGCTCGGGCGTACCCTCAAAGGGAGCGGTGATGCGATGCTCGGAAAAAATTTCAACGTTCGGGACCTGGGTCAAGGTGTAGATCCCCACCAAGCAGACGGCCAAGATCGTGAAGGAAAGGAAAAAGCGGATCTGCTTTTCCGTCCGGACGTAGTTAAACACAAAGAAAAAGATGCAGAAAAATTCGATGGTTTTCAAAATATAGAAGAGGGCCGGCATCAACGACAAGGCCCCCAGCATCGCCCCCCGAAAAGTCGAAACGAAACTCAAGGCGAGGAGTAAAAAAATGGGGGCGTTCAAAGGAGAGGAGGACAGCAGACGGTATTCCTTCAGGATAGCGAGGCGGGCAACCGAAGCCATCATCAGGATGGGGATTAAGCCGTCTTCCAATCGAACGGTCAATTCTCGAGCGCCGATCATCCCAATCTTGAATTCCGGAGAAAAGAGCATTGCCAGTGTCATCACGACAAGACCCGTCGTGATGGAAAAGAAGGAAAGAACGAGAAACCCCATCCCCAGCAAGAACAGAAAGAAAAAAGAAAAGGAAAGGTTGGAGGTGAGCCCCCCAAAGGCGATGAAAGCTCCCAGGACGATGAAAAGAAGGAGCGGGACGACAACCTGTTTCGGGGTGCTAGACGCTTGCGGACTTGGGGCCATAGCGCTCATCGGAAAGGTTGCGGGAGATGTAAAAACTGTGGATCCGTTCCTTTAAAAGCCGGACGCCCTCAGCCGAAGGACGCTCAGAATGCTCCAGGGCCTGATCGAATTCTTTCTGAGCCCATTGCCACTGGCCGGCCTCTCCCAGTGTGGTTCCAAGGCAGAGGTGACCCTCTTCATTGTTGGGAGCCATTCCCCTCACTGTGGGATAATTCTTGGAAAGCTGGTAACTCTTTTTCAAGACACTGCAGACCGTCTCGCCCCCTTCCTCCCAAAAAGGAAGTCCCAGCATTTTTTCATAAGCCGTCAAGGCCTCGCGGACCCAGGAATGCCGGTAAGCTAAATTGGCATACCCTGAAAGGAAAAAAGCACTTTTGGGATCGAGGCGAGTGGCCTCCCTCAAGTGGAATTTGGCGCCGGCCAAGTCGCCCCTTTCCTCGAGGAGAAGTCCCAGCAAGTGATGGGTCCGGGCATTGTAAGGAAAGGCCCGGACCGCCTCTTGATAAGCCTGCAAGGCCGCCTCGCGCAACTGAGCCTTCTCAGTTTTTTTGAAAGAAAGGGAAGCCTTTCGAAAGTAAAGGTTGGCGAGTCCCTCTTGATACTGACCGTAAAAGGGAACCAGCCTCACCGCTTCGCGGTACTTTTCCAGTGCTTCATTCCATCGGAAGCCCTGGTCGAAAGTTTGGGCGTCTTGGAAATAGGTCTCGGCTAGAAGCTGGCGGCCGGTCAGGACCAGCATGGGCAAGGCAAAAAGAAAAACAAACCAACCCCACCCGCGGTTCGAGGGAGACGGTCCTCTCCGGACCGGTGATTCACTCAAGGAAGTGCTCAGGGCAAGAAAGGCCGCGAAGTAAAGACCATTGGCGTAGACTCGAAGCGGATAATCCACCTGGCTTGTGACCATCAGGCTCACGAAAAGAGCGGCGAATCCGGCGCCCAACCATTTGCGAAAGGGAGAAAGGTTGGGACGTCTGGCCAGTGAAAAAAGGCGGAGGGAATAAAAAAGAAGAAATCCTCCGAGAAGAAGCATGCCTGGAATACCCAAATCTACGCCGGTCTGAAGGAACTCGTTGTGGGCATAATCCACCACGAAACGGTCCGTCTGCACCTTAAACGGAGGGAAGACCCCTCCAAAGGTTCCGATTCCCCAACCCCACGGACGAGCCTGGATGGCTGCCCAGGATCCCCGCCACAGATCCAATCGATTCGTGAGACTGTAAAACTTATTTTGCCAAAGTTCCTGCGTGCGCTGAGAGAAGACTTCAAGAC
>Ga0105164_10000197_pt1 | contig 45407 bp, 46 predicted proteins | sample VDWuncwatermetaG_FD_89674 | JGI IMG/M metagenome (GOLD analysis project Ga0105164, IMG submission 89674) | Wastewater microbial communities from Netherlands to study Microbial Dark Matter (Phase II) - VDW unchlorinated drinking water | ecosystem: Environmental > Aquatic > Freshwater > Drinking...
AGATGACAGATGTCTCCTTAATCTCTTCCCATTGTTCTCCATTGTGGTATCCCTCCTTTTTTTTAGAATACCACTTCTTATTTCATAAGGCTATTTTGTTCCATTTGGTCTGTAACTAAACAGAAGGCCAATCCCTCCTAAGATAAGGAGGAGAAAGAGCCCAACGTATGGAAAATGTTCTATAATTCCTGGAACATCGGTCATCTTTAAAATATTACTTTCCCTTTACAAGCTTCTCATAAATTTTCATTATTTATAGCACCTCAAATACAATCATCATTATTGAGATAGCCGTTATAGAAAACAGGCCAACCAAGAAAATAATGTCAGCTACTTTCTCATAAAATGCTTCATTTCTCTTTGCTCTCATTGACATATAAGAGAATACACTTGCAATAAGAAAAAGGACTATGGGTATCCCAATAAATTTATCAATAAGCATATCAATGGACTTGTGTAGTTTTGATAATTTCAATAAGCTAACCAGTATGAAGCATAACCCGAGCAGGTTTGAAGATGTTGGTAGTATATGCTTTGATACATTCTTCCTCTCATTAGAACTGTCAGCCATTTTAAAAACCTCCTTATAATCCAAATCTTCTGAATAAATAGTATTTAGGAAAATCAATCCCAAGTGTGAATATCATAGAGAATCCAAAAACAATGAGAACCTGATATATGCTAAGGGATGGGACAAAGATACCATATATGCCTAACAGTGTGAATCCGATAATGGTTGCTGTGCTCAATAGGAGTAACTCCCAGCCTGGAACGGATGACCAGAAGTGTCTCCTCTCCCTTACGATCAATACCCTGAACTGGCTGTTAAATATAAGATTGAGCATTACCAGTGTGCGCAGCCTTTTCCATTCGAGGTGAAAATAATTCATACCAATGAATATCACTATCAAACCTTCAACAACCAGCAGCATACCAGGAATAAGAGATGCCAGAGTAATGTTCTTCACATTCCACTTGTTTGGATTACTCGTATGCTTCACATTGTCGGTTGCAAGAGACATTGTTATAAAATCGTTTGCAAACACAAGCAACGACATACCGAGGATGGAAAGCACAATATTGTGTAACCAGAAGAAACTCACTATAAGTAAGACGACAAATTCTATTACCTTCGTGACTTTATTTATGACCCATGTCAGCATTCGCTGATATGTCTGCCTGCTTATCGTTACCGCATCAATTATCACGCTTATACCAGGTTCTGTTAAGACAACGCTTGCAGAGGCCTTTGCCACATCGGCTGCATTGCTCACGGCTATGCCCATCTCCGCCTGCTTCAGAGCCGGTGCATCATTGACCCCGTCACCGGTCATCCCTACCATGTGCCCTCTGGATTGCAGAAGTTTCACAACCCTGTATTTATCCTCGGGATATATCTCTGCAAGACCATCAATTTCACCAATAATCTTTACCTGTTCATCCTCGCTTAAGCCTTTAATGTCCTCAAGCCGGATAATCTTATCGCCAATCCCTACTTGACAGGCTATTTCTCTCGCTATGGCTATATTGTCACCTGTAAGCATTATGGGCTTTATAGCCAGCTTCTTAGCTTCTTCTATCATGCCTTTTGAATCTGGTCTGGGAGAATCGGACAGCGGCAGCAAACCTGCAAGTTTAAGATTATCCATGTCATCGCCTTCCGACACGGCAACTGCTATAGTCCTGTAGCCTTTCTGAGAGAACTCCTCTATAGTCCTGTTCGCCTTCTCTCTATCCTCTTTATCCAACCCCCTGCACATAGATATGGCTATCTGGGCTGCGCCTTTAACAGCCCTGAACCGTTTTCCGTTGGTTTCAACAATCGCCTCTGTCCTCTTGATCGCCGGGTTAAAAGGCGTATATGAGACCTGTCTGTAGGCATTAAAATCGATTCCCGTCTTTTTGGCATATTCAATAACCGCAAGGTCTATGATATCCATGCCCTCTTCTTTGGACGCCAGAGAGGCCATTTTGACGACATCCTCCTTCGTGTATCCCGGAAACGGTATGCTGTACATAACCGATAATTTATTCTGCGTTATCGTACCTGTCTTATCAAGGCAAAGAACATCTATAGAAGCAGCATCCTCGATGGAATCAAGCCTGGTCACCAGCGCTCCCCTTTTAGCAAGCTCCATTGCACCCACAGCCTGGACGATAGTGAGCACTGCTGGAAGGGCTACAGGGACCGCGCCCATAAGGAAGATTACAGCCAGGGTCAGTATCGTAACGATATGTTCTTCTAATCTCATAATCACGCCGTATGCCAAAATTAAAACCAATGCGGCTATACCCAGATACATCATATATCTGACTATAGTCATCATCACTTCCCCCTGGTGGGACTTCGGCTTTGCTATTTTGACCAGTTCCGCTGTTTTGCCGAAGTATGTGTTTGCGCCGGTATTGACCACTGCACATCGGGCCTCCCCCTGTCGTATCACCGAACCGGAGTAAATAATATCCGATTGATGCGCGATCACCGGCAGGGATTCGCCTGTCAGTGCAGACTGGTCTACAGAGAGTTCACCGTTCACAATCATAGCGTCGGCAGGCGTTATATCGCCGAGTTTTACGGCAATGATATCTCCTGGCACTATCTCCTTTGCCTCTTTCATTGTCCATTTCCCATCACACAGCACCTTTGCCTGAATGGCCAGCTTCTTCTTTAGAAGCTCCACAGCCCTTTGCGAACCCCTTGAGTGCATGTGGCCTATGACAGCATTTACCGTAAGCAGCACAAAGATTATTATTCCCTCAAGATAATGCCTCAATATGAATGAAAGTGTCATGGCCAGCTCCAGCAACCACGGCATAGGACCCCAGTAACGCAGTAAAAAATCAAGAATCGGATTCTTCTTTTTTTCAGGTATTTCGTTATATCCGAATGTTTCAAGACGATTCATGGCTTCAAGCTTCGTAAGACCGTCCATTGATGTCTCTAAGAATTTAAGCGCCTCTACTAAAGAGTTATTTTTATATTCAGATGTGTCTTTAACTCTTAAATCCATAAAAAAACCTCTTTTTCATTATCTTGAGCCATGAATATTATAATTTGGGGTTTTGTAAAAAAATGAATGCACTGATACTATAGATGGTTTTCAGATAGATTTCAAAGTTATCTGTGGGATCAGTCTTAGAAAATCATCTTTTTCACACAGCGCTGTCCCGGCCCTTAAAGTTGTAGCAGTGCCTGCAGCCACTGCGTAGATCAGGGCCTCTTTAAAGCTCTTACCGCTGATAAGTCCATAGACAAACCCTGCTACTGCAGAATCACCGGCGCCGATCGTATTTTTGACTTCCACCTTTGGAGGAGAGGCGACATATCGTTCCTTTTCGCTTATAAGAAGTATCCCTTCCGCTCCCATGGAAACAAGAACATTCCCTATTCCCTGTTTATGGATGCTATGTGCAGCCTCAATGATTTTGCCGGTTTCATTTAATTCCATATCCACCAATCTGCTCAGTTCATGGATGTTGGGCTTTATAGCATCAGGATAGCCTTTTATACCAACCTTCAAGGCATCTCCATCAGTATCAAGTATAACCTTTGCACCTTTGCTTTTAGCCTTTTCAGTGATTTTACGGTAGATTTCAGGATGCACGCCAGGGGGAAGACTTCCGCTGATGACTATTATTTCTGGTTTTTCGAGATTCTCAAGCTTACGAATCATTTGTATCAGTTCATAATGCTTGATCTCAGGCCCCTTGTCATTGAATGATAGCTGCTTTCCTGTAGTGATATCATTGGCAATGATGTTAGTACGGGTTTCTCCTGATATCTTTATAAAATCGCATATAATCCCTTCACCGAGCAGCATCCCTTCAAGCTCCTCTCCTGCAAACCCACCGATAAATCCAATGGCCTTACTGGCAACCCCCAGAGTTGCCAGAACCCTTGATACATCAATCCCTTTACCCCCTGCATACTTTTCCTCTCTAAGAATTCTGTTAGAATCATCCGACTGTATCCTATCAACCCACAATGTACGGTCTAAAGCAGGATTAAGAGTTATGGTATAAATCATTTCCACTCTCGTTCTGATTTTACGGCACTGTGATAAAATTTCAGGATATATTCCTTTAACATTCTTCGAGTGCTAAACATTGGCGCTGTGCTTTTAATGGCCTTTTTCATAACCTTAACCCATCCATGAGGCATACCGTCATCATCCACTATGTAAAATAATGGAATTATCTCTTTTTCAAGGAGTTCATAAATTGCCTCTGCATCCCCTTCATCATTCCCTTTCCCGCTAAAGGCCCAGCCGTTCTTATTGTTGAAACCCTCTATCCACCATCCATCTAAGATACTCAGATGCGGGACACCATTCAGAGATGCCTTCATTCCACTGGTTCCACAGGCTTCCATCGGCGGCATGGGGTTGTTGAGCCACACATCCACTCCGTGGGTCATGTACTGAGCCAGTTGTTCATCATAGTCCTCCACAAAGGCTATCCTTCCTCCGAGGGCGGGGTCATGGGCAAAATTGAAAACCCTCTGGAGAATCCGCTTCCCGGGGTCATCTGCCGGATGCGCCTTGCCGGCAAATATTATCTGAAGCGGCCTCCAGCGATTATTTAAAAGTTTCTTTAACCTCTCCATGTTATGAAAGATTAAATCTGCCCTCTTATAGGTGGCAAAACGACGGGCAAAACCAATGGTTAAGGCAGATGGTTCGAGTAAAGTCCCTCCGGCAACAATATTTGTAGGGCTGACCCGATTTTCCACCCATCTCTGGCGCACCCTATCATGGATGAAATTAATCAGTTTCATCTTCAGCCAGTAATGGGTCTGCCACAGTTCCTTATCAGGGATGTCGTCTATCAACTCCCATATGACAGAACTATCGTGATCCTCCAGCCAGTCTGGGCCAATGTATCTATTGAAGAGGAGTTCCATCTTCGGTTCAATCCATGTGGGCACATGGACTCCATTAGTGATATAATCAATCGGTACTTTGTCTTCTTTTATGTCAGGCCAGAGGGATTGCCACATGCGGCGTGTAACCTCTCCGTGTCTTTTGCTGACAGCATTGCGATAGTCGGACATCCTGATGGCAAAGGCAGTCATATTAAAACCATCTGTAGGTTCTTTTTGAGATATTCCCAGTTGTAAAAAGGCGTCACGATTCAGTCCGAGGATCGGATAATAGCGGCTGAAGTATTTATTCATTAGCTGAAATGGAAAGACATCATGTCCGGCCTGGACAGGCGTATGGGTCGTAAAAACAGTGGTAGCCCTTACCTGTTGAAATGCCTTATCATAACTCACCCCTTCCTCAACCCTCTCCTTTATCCTTTCCAGAATGGCAAATGCTGGATGCCCTTCATTCAGATGAAGCACAGAGTGCTTGATCCCCAAAGTATCCAGAACCTCACTCCCTCCTATGCCGAGGACGATTTCCTGACGCAGCCTCAGTTCAATATCGCCAATATAAAGATGGGCGGATATTCCCCTGTTCCATGGGTCGTTTATCTCTATATCCGTATCCATCAGGTAAAGGGGTATACGACCAATCATTACCTTCCATACAGCCACATGGATTGGAAGCTCGATAAAGGGCACCTTTATCACAAGCTGCTCGCCCTTTTCATTTAGAACCCTTGTAATTGGTGCAGCATCCCTGTCGAGGACATCGTCCACATTTTCCTGCCAGCCGTCTGAGCGGATTTTCTGGCGTAAATATCCTTCGGGATACATGAAACCCACTGCCACTAAGGGCACTCCGAGGTCGCTGCATTCTTTGATATGATCACCGGCCAGAAAACCTAATCCGCCTGCATAAAAGGGCAGAGAATGGTGCAGCCCGTATTCTGCTGAAAAGTAGGCAATGGGAAGGCATTCAGGATCGGCAATGTTTTCTGAAAACCAGCATCCCTTTGTATTCATCTCCTTATGAAACCTTGCAAGCACAGCATCGTAATGGCGGAGATATTCGGGATCGCCTGCAGCAGTTTCCAAAACCACAGAAGGAAGCTCCTTCAGCATCTTTACCGGATTATGTGTGCATTCCTTCCATATCTGGCGGTCCAGCATTTTAAAGAGCATCCGCGCTGCAGGATGCCAGCTCCACCAGAGGTTGTATGCCAAATCAGCAAGGCCGGATATCCTGTCGGGTACATTAGGAAATTTGTTTTTTATATCATCCATGAGAATCTTTTTTTAGCAATAACGGTTGGCTAAATCTATAGACATAGTTTTTATATCCTTATTGAACTGGGGATGATAAAATTCTCCGAATCCAAGTTTTTTATAGAAAGATATTGCAGCGTGATTATCAGCCTTAATCTTTACTATTATATCTTTCACCACAGAATTCATTTTAAGATTTTTTGTAAAAATATTAAATGCCCTGCTGCTGTAACCACATCGCCTGCTATTTTTATCAAATATTACAAGGCTCATTTCAGCAGATTTATCAGCTATCAGATTATATAGCCCAATAAATCCAATACGCCTTGAGTCAAGCTCTATGCAGTAAGGCAAGATGTAGGTTTTTTTAAACCACCACCATATTAAAAACCATGACGAATCTATTGGCTTGCTCAGGAAGTTTGAAGATAGGATGGCTTTGTCCCTTAGCCCATCCGTTAAAAATGGTCCATCAGCAAGACTTAGAGGCCTCAATCTAAGATCACCTTCTTCTAAGAGTCTTTGAATCTTTATATAGAGCATAGGTTGTGTCCTTACCGCGGGTACTGGATTTTTTGTATGCTTGTGTATCTATGGATGAATTTGCACATAACCCTGCTGCATCAATTGGATTAGGCGGCCAAGTGCCCCGGAATTAACCTTTACACCGGGCAATAGGTCTTCGTTTCCCCATTTGTACCTTTTCATAGTAACGCCGCACTCTTCGATCTGCACTTCCTCTTTTATTAGTTCGGCTATAACTTCTTTATAAGGATTACCGGAGCTGACATTGCGATAGGCGTTATAAGCATTATCATTCAGTGTCAGATAACCTACGTCGCCGTGAAAGATGCCGATAATCCGGCCTTTTGCGCCTGTTTCTTTAAAACGCTTCACCAATAAATGCATGTGCCTAAGACCTACCGGCATGTCGCCGTTAAACGCAGCATGGTCCATATTAAACACTACATCTGCTTTTTCAAGTGTGACAGGAATGTCAATACGCACTGCAGGTTCGGATTTAATATCTTTAGCTTCGGCAGCATACAGCATTCCTTTTGGAACAAAAATTAATAATATAAATACTATGGCAGTCATCTTTACCCAAACATTTTTACTCATGTAAATGCCTCCTTTTATTTTTTAATACAATCAGCTAAATGTTATTTAAACATCCTTAATTAAAAACAGGCTCTTTCATATTCATTGTTTAGCAGAAATATAGCAGTATATTTTTTTAATCTTTACCATAAGCAGTCAAAAAAAATACGTGAGAAATAATTTGCTATTTTCTGAATGCTCCATAGAAATGTCCGTTAAATACTATAAATCAGATAAATTATAAGAAAAATTCCGATTACAAGGACAGACATAGTCAGAAGTGTGTCAGTCACCAGCGACGGCCTGTATGTATCTTCATCTATCTGTTTTTCAATTTTTATGAATCTAATAAATGAAAGTAAACCCATTAAAACCCCGATGCCTACAAGAAATATGCCGAGGATTGACGAATAACTATGAGTAACTGGAATGGTATGGTTTTTTGCTATTCCAGATTTCTCTACAAAATAAGAGATTTGCCTTACAAAGAGTGCAAACTTCTCAACAACAAAACCAAATGCCATTATACCTATGCACGTCCTTATCCATGCAAGGAATGTTCTTTCATTTGCCATGTGGACACGGCGGTTGAGAATCTTGGCAGGCTTTTTATCATCTATCATTTTTGTCGTTTAGGTTAAAAAGCTTTAAACATACGTTATCACATGTAACTTTATATATTTTACAAAATATATTTGCAAAAATCAAGGAATAAAAAAGCTAAAAAAATTGACAACACTTTGTTGATGAGCTATATTAAAAACATGAAAACCAAACAAAATGATGTTTTCATCTGTCCTATTTGCCATGAGCAGAAACCCATGAGCGAAGCCATGCACGGCGAGCTTGTGCGCGCTTCTGTGGTTGAGTTGATTCAGAAACAGCATCCTGACTGGTCTCCGCAAAATCTGGCATGTCTTTCATGCCTTAACCGTTTCAGGGTAGAATATGTTGAGGATGTTCTTGAAGCTGAAAAGGGGGAGCTTTCAAGGCTTGAAACAGAGCTCGTAGAAAGCATGAGAGAACAAGAACTGCTTTCCAAGAATATCAATATTGAGTTTGACCGGCAGTTGACGATTGGTGAACGTTCTGCGGATAAAGTTGCTGAATTTGGCGGAAGCTGGCGCTTTATAATTGTCTTTGCTATAATCCTTATGATATGGATAACTGTTAATTCTATAGGACTGCTTCTTAAGCCATTTGACCCTTATCCATACATACTCCTGAATCTTGTCCTTTCATGCCTTGCTGCTATTCAGGCGCCAATTATCATGATGAGCCAGAACAGGCTTGAGGCAAAGGACCGCCTGCGTGCAGAACACGATTATCAGATAAATCTGAAGGCTGAATTAGAGATCCGCCATATAAACGCAAAGATAGACCTGCTTCTTACACACCAATGGCAGAGACTGTTAAAGATTCAACAGATTCAGGTGGAGCTAATGGAAGAGATTATTAGAAAAAAAGAACAGGAATAAACCAGTAAGACTTTAAAAAAGGCACAAAGACGACTTAACGCTTATGATTCTGAAGAAATACGCCCTGCTACGGTATCCGCTTTAGCTTTACCTTTTACAAAACCTATTCTGAATAAAAATGCGAAGACTATAACCACAAATGACGCAGTTAGAAATGACTGTGTAAACCCAAAATAGGCAGCGACTATACCGGCAATTAGAGGCCCGGTTGTATGGCCTATGTCCATTATGGAGCCAAGGACGCCCATTGCAGAGCCGCAGTTTTCCTGCATGCTTAAATCTGCTATAAGTGCAGATGTTGCAGAGGTAACAATGGAAAGGCTCAGGCCGAATAATATGCTTAAACCAAGAAGTGGTATAAATGATTTAAACATTGAAAAGCCCCCGATACAGACTGCGCCGATTATTGCGCCTGCAAAAATCTGCGGCTCCCTGCCATGCTTATCAGAAAATTTTCCCATAACTGGCTTTGTTAATGCAAGCGTTATCACCTGTGAAGATAGAAATATCCCGATTTCATAGGCGCTGATACCTGCCTTTATAGAATATAATGGCAGAAATGTTTCAAAGGTGCCGTATGCAAAGAGTATCGCTGCCTCAACAGCGCTTGTTATCAGGATACCCCTGTTGGATATCACTGTTTTAAATATATCTGCTGTTTCTGCCCATGAGCGCTTATTATTTATATGTTCATCAGAATCCTGTATCCTAACTGCAAGCAGTAAAACCAACACGCCTGTTATCCCGCATACAATATAGACAATCTTGTAGCTAAATCCGGGGTTAATAACCATTGCGCCTATTATTGCACCGCCGATTAAAGGCGCCATAAATCTGCCGGCAAGTGTAGATGTAGAAAACCATCCAATCTTCTCGCCCCTCTCTTTTTGAAACAGGTCAGATACAAGCGCCATTGAAACAGGCACAAATACGGCAGTTGCAAGGCCGTGATAAAACCTTATTGCAGCGAGCTGATAGATGTTCGTTACCAAAAGATAAAGAAAGGGCGCAGAGGCAAAGACTATTGCAGAGAAGATGAGCATTCTTCTCCTTCCCAATCTGTCAGAAAGGATTCCTGCAGGAATGCTCGCAACAATGCCTGTAAAGGCAGAGACAGCGGCAACCATGCCTACTTTTGCCGGATCAGCGCCAAGGTATGATGTAAAGAGCGGCAGCACAGGGCTTTTTGAAATTGTAGAGCTGAAGATGGCAAAGAGGCCTGTGGTGCAGAGCAGCATGAACGGGGTTAATTTCATTTTTTCATCAATCCCTGAATCTCGTTGTGATAATTAATATACCTGATAAGTGTTTTTTCATTCTTGCCATATATTAAATGCCCTTTAAGTATTTCTACAAAATGATTTTCAGCCTCCAATTCATTGCCTTTAATATCAACAATACCATCCATAATTATATCCACCAATCTGTCAGCGTAGATAACAATCCTCTCTTCAAGGGTTTTGAGTGTGTAATCTTTTATTGGCAGCCCAAATTCTTTTGCCTCTTCTTCTGTCAGGCCGCCGCGGATATGCTTTTCCATTATATCAGTAATCTCTTTTTGTAATCCAATCTTTTTTCCAATCTCAGCGCCTATCTTGCCGTGTTCAATTTCATGGGTCGTTGCCTTGCCGAGGTCATGAAAAAGCGCGCCTCTGCCAATAAGCTCCATATCAACCTCAACGCCTGTTCTTTGGGCAACCTCAAGCGCCTTTTCTGCTACTTTGATGCAGTGCTTTATGTCTTCTTCAGACACCCCTGTTCTTCTGAGGATTTCAATATCTGAAGCCTGAATCCTGTAACCCATATTTGTATCCTCCTTTTTGATGTTTTTAAAATATCAGACTATACAGTGGCAGGTATTACGCCAATACCTTTTACTATCAGTAATGCGCAGCCCGCATTACCAATGACCTGCTCTGTTGCGCTTCCGGTAAAGATTTTTTGCAATGCTGTTTTTACAGGTATGCCTATGACAATCAAATCAACGCCCCTTCCTCCTGCTGTTTCAACAATGACATTATAAGACCTGCCCATCGGCGTTATGCCTTCTGCGAGAACATTTTCTTTCTGCGCCATTTCAACAACTTTATTTATATTTGATTTTGCTGCACCCAGTTCGTCATTTGAGCGTATGGAAGAAAGAGCTATCACGCTGCTGCCGCACCTTTTGGCAATTTTTATCGCCTGTTCAGCAGCGGCAATGCTGTGACCAGAACCGTCTGTGGCAACGAGGATATTTCTGTATCCGATGACTGCAGCCTTTGGCACAACGAGGACATTGCATAGCGCATGTCCGATAACCTTTGCAGCTACCTCGCCCATCAGGAGTTTTCCCAGACCCTTTGTGCCGCGTCTTCCAATGAAAATTAAATCAGCCTTTATCCTTTCTGCCTCCTCCACAATCCTTTCATGAGGCTCACCGTGTGCAAGGATGATCTCGCATACTACGCCCTCGCTCAATGCCCTTGCCCTTACTGATTCAAGATACTTCTTTGCTTCGCCCTCCATTGCCTCTTCAATCTTCTGTGGTGAAAATGTCTCATAATCTGTAATAACCCCTACTACGAACATTGCATAAAGTTTGCTTGAACACCTTTTGGCAAAGCTTATCGCTTCCCTTATGGCCCCTTCGCTGTATTCAGAGCCATCTGTTGCTAAGAGCAATTTTTCAGGTTTTGGTACCGGACACACCTGTGCACCATTCCTACTAAACCTCCTTCGCAGGTTAAAGCCTCATATCAATTACGGGGCGTGCTCTGCGGCTGCATTACTTAACCCCAAAATATGCCAATGTCTCGGCAATGGTCTTTTCAAGGTCATGCTGGATATGGCTGAACTTCGCCTTTACATCATCATGTATATGCTTAATATACTCCTGAAGCGCCTCTTTGCCATATTTTTCCTCAATCATCTTTCCGTATTCAGAAATCTTTGTTATATCATGCCTCTCTGCTTTTTTTGCCGGGTCTCCGTCAATCCATTCATGAACATCTTTATAATCCTTTCCAGTCCTTTCTATGCTTGTTTTTAGATGGTTTGCAATTGGCGGCATTTTCCCCTCCTTTTGATTTAAGTTTTTGATGCATAGAGCATCTCAAATACTGTCATTCCCTTTTCTAAGGCTTCTAAATCATTTTTAATTGTCTTTCTTATACCTACCAAAATACACTCTATCCCCCTTGCATCCGAGTTTTCGTATTTGCCATCCTTAATATCAATCTCATGCACAATCTCTGCTATTTTTTTAAGCGCCTTGTCTTTTAAATTAAATGTCTTAACAATAACCTCAAAGGTGCACATATCTCCAATATGCGTAAATTCTCCGCCTTTAATGTCAAAAGCAGCAGCCACTTTATCAATTTTTTCAATTTCGTCCTCATCTATAAATCTGAAGGCAGCCTTTTTATCTATAAATCTTTTAATCAGCCATGCTGATGACATTCTGTCCACAAATGGTTTTTTACGTGTAACCCATGTCCTCCCCTGATAATTCTTTACATTTTTAAAAGGCAGAGGGAATTCTGCTTTCTTAAATTTAACACCTATGAACCTTTTAAACTCCTCTTCAGCAGCCTTTATCTCCTTCTTTAAATCTATTCCTGCTTTTGATGAAAAGAAATCAATCTTGCGTATTTCCTCAAACCCTTTTGAATATTTTTTAAACTGCTCTCGCAGCCCTTTGTCATCATCGCGGATACCGCCTTTTTTTATGCTATTTATCTTTCTTTCAAGCTCTTCAAGCCCTTTTTTAATATCGCTGTAATCCTGCTCCCTCTGCTGGTTAAAAAGTTCTATTATTTCTTTATTTTTTATTATTTCAATCTTTTCTACTTTTACAAAATCACCAGCGCCATCCATAGATGCTATTTCAGAAACCAGCCATTGGCAAAGTTCGTAATTTTCGTCGTTACAAGGAAGTATATAAACAGCGCCTTTTAGGTGCAGTGCGCCTGCCCTTGACAGCCTTCTCCATATCCTCATCCTGTTCTTAACAGGTTTTGCCGGAGCGCTGTAAAAAAACAACAGCCACTCTAAATCTTTTATGTTTTTATGTAACATATGTTTCTAATGTAACACATGTTACAATAATTGTCAAGATAATAATGATTCAATACTTCATCTCGCAGCCTAAAATACACAATAACATCAATATTTACAAAATCAGTCAAAAACAGCCTTAAGGCTCATGCTGAAATCAGCCTTGAGCCTCAGGAACATGTTTCCCCTTATAAAGAGGATCTTCTTTTCCTGCACGAAGTAGACCATTTATCCAGATTGAAGCAATTAAAGGCATCTGTATCTATTCATAAATAATGAATTTAAAGAGGCTTATGAAGAAAAGGTAATGATGTTTGCATCTGATGAATCAGGGATATTCAAGCTTAATGGAAAAGATATGTTTGAGGCAATAGAAAATGGTTATAGCTAATTTAAATATAAATCTGATAGAGGATAGGCTTGGTTTTATGAATAAGGCCGTATCCATATTAAAGAAGCCTGCCAATTACAACGAAAAAGACTTTCTTAATAACGATAGAGAAATAATCACTACAAAACCGATTAACTGTCTTTTCTAAAGCAGCCTCCTCTTTAAATCTAATATTTCCCTTCCATAAAATTCCTTACATACTGTTTAACCGCACTGTCATTATGGAGCATGGCATCCATCTGCCTTGTATAGGCAATCAGCCTGCCCAGATAGTCAAGTATCTTCTCTATCTCCTCCTGCCTGAGCCCTGCAAGCCTCGCAATGATAAGGTCTCCCTTTGTCTTGATGTTAAAACCATATTCCTTTAGAATGAGGGATATAAGCTCTATCCTCCTTGAACGTTTTACAATATCAGCAGCGCCCCCAACAAATCGAAAATATATGTGGTTATTTCTCGCATTTTCACTACAGTAGCAATCCAGCATATTAAAGTGGTAGCCGAATCTCAGGCTTAGATTAAGATATTCCCTTGATGCAATGGCCAGATGATTTTCTGCATAGTTATCAGCAGTGACATCCGGCGCTCTCATCATGCCAGTGATAAGATCGTGCATCCTGAGTGGCACCATATCTGAATGCCATACCCCAGGGTGCGTCATGCCTTTGACAAGCGCCTTGAGCGGAATGGATGAAACACTATCAATAGTGGCAACCTTTTTATCCTTTGCAATATCAAGCCCGCCGTCTATATCAATAACAACAATCCCTGCAGGTATAGGCAAATCCAGCCTCACTGTCACGTGCCCCTTTATTCCGTATCTCGCACTCTCAATAAGCTCGGTAATGGCCTTTTCATGGATGAATCTGAGGATATCGTGTATGGTTTTGCATCCTTCAGGCGTAAACTTATCAGATAACGGGTCAATAAGATTCAGAGGTGATATATACCTGAGTATATATCTTTTTTTCCTGAATTCATAGAGTTCTTCCATCCTCACAGTGCCTGTGTCAGCCTGTTTCAGGAGTTCTTCTGAAATTCCATCATAAATAGTTATATTTCCTTCATCGGCAGCGACTGTAATCTCCTGTCCGTGTTTGAGGACATGAGTGGCATTGGCTGTATTAACTACTGTCAGAATTCTGAATTCCCTGCATAATGCTGCCATGTGGCTTGTGGGTGTTCCGGTATCTGTTATAATTGCAGAGGCATAGGGAATAACCTTTATGAAATTAGAAGAGTCATTCCTTGCCACGAGGACAGCTCCTTTAGGAAAATTATTCAGTTCATCCATGTGTTTTAAAATAAAGACCCTCCCTGCAACAACACCCCTTTGAACAACTATGCCTTTATCTTTCATCAGCACTGTTTGTAATCTCCCTTCGGAGGTTTTTTGATTCTTGACCCTTGCCCCTTGAACCTGCCTCTCTAAAACCTTCAATGGTCTCGCCTGTAAAATAAAAATCCTTCCGTCCCTGTCAATTGCCCATTCAATGTCCTGTGGTTTTCTAAAGTGTCTTTCAATTGCAACAGCCTCTCTTGTAAGTTCTGATACCAGTTCCTCTGTAAGGCACTGTTTTTCAACCATGTTGTCAGGTGTTGCAATTTTCTCTGTCCCAGCTTCTCTAAGGCTGACTATCATTGACTCTTTCCTGCCGCGCCTTATGTCAATTATTTCAGGATTAACATCCTTCTTCACAATAAAAAGGTCTGAATCTACCTGACCTTCAACTACCGATATACCTAATCCCCATGCGGCACTTATCATCAGTGTGTTACTATCTCCTTCGGGATTTGCAGAATAAATAACTCCGCTTGTTAATGCATCTACCATTGACATACACCCCACCGCCATTTTTGACTTTCCGATTTCATATCCTAATTGCCTCTGATATGAAACAGCCCTTTCAGAAAATAGACTTGCAACAACCCTCTTGTAAGCTTCTAAAATTGCCTCTCTATTTAGGGGGACATTTAAAACGCTCTCAAATTGCCCAGCAAATGAGAATTCACTGTCTTCTTCCTCTGCGCTGCTTCTCACAGCAAAAAAACAGTTCTCTCCGTTCTTTGTTTTAATCTTCTCAATGGCCTTATCAATGGCAATATCAAGGTCATCTGGAATTTCAGAGTTTATTATCAGCTCCTGCAATTCCTTCATCTGTGATTCTGCGGCATTGGTATTAAGGGCTTCAATCCTTTCCCTGAGATTGTTATGCCTTATCAGTTCATCAAAGGCAATGATTGTTATGGCAAAGCCTCCGGGGATATTTATTTTCAAATAATTCCTCAACTCAGCCATATTAGAATTCTTGCCGCCGACCATAGAATATTTGTCCCAAGTGATATCTTCATAAAATAAAACCAGTTCGCCTGATGAGGGATGTATACCATATATTACCCTCTTAACCTGTTCATCAATACGATTAAATACATCATGGAGTTCAGGGAATCTGTTTTTGGTGAGCATATCAAGTCTATGGAGTGAATCCCTGACAGCAGATGTAAGTTCTGAGTAAGCGGCACTGGTGTAATTAATGTCAAAGAGATATTCACCGCTCAGTTTTTCCCCCATGTCAGTAATTATCTCCAGAGACCTGTTGTTGCTGTTCAGGACTTCTCTAAACCCTTCAAAAAGAAGTTCAAAGGGCAAATGACTTTCTTTGTGCCAGAGGAGGGATTTCAGCTTTTCTATAATCTTTTTCATCTTTTTCTGTTCAATGCCCTTTGGATAGATTCCTTCAACTCCTTTATCTTTAGCGGTTTAGGAAAGAAGTCATGAACCTCTCCTCTCAATGCCTCTATGAGTGTATCAAGGTTTGCAAAGGCAGTAATCATTATCACCTCTGTATCCTGATAAAGCCTTTTTACAGTCCTTAAGACCTCCATGCCGTCAATACCCTTCATCTTATAGTCGGTAACAACGACATCAAACCTTTTCTCCTTAAACCTTGACAGTGCCGGCTCTGCATTTAAAAATGTCTCCACAATATAGCCTTCCTGCTCAAGGGACATCCTTGCCATGTCACAGACAATCTTTTCGTCATCAATTACCATAATTCTGTATTGGCTCATTTCTTTCCTCCAGTTTTATCTAAGCATATCCTCAGTTGAATACTATGTTCATCTTCTCTTTCACACTTTATTCTGTTCACTACTTTTGTAAACTGGCAACTCTATGATAAAGGCAGTTCCAACTCCCACCTCGCTTTCAACTCTTATATCCCCTTTATGATTTTTAATTATTCCGTAACTGACCGATAATCCAAGCCCTGTCCCCCCTTCTCCTTTTGTGGTGAAAAAAGGATCAAATATATGGGGTAAAAATTCAGGCGGTATGCCTTTGCCTGTATCAATAACACTTATTTCTATAAAATCCTTATCCTTTCCTGTCCTAGTCGAAATAAAGAGATTGCCTCCATCAGGCATGGCCTGAACAGCGTTGCCAATAATATTTACAAGGACCTGCTGTATTTGATGTTTATCAATGAACACATGAAGAAGCCCATCATCAAAGTTTAACTTAACATCTATATTTGATATCTCAATTGTATTACGCATGAGTTTAATAGCCTTTTCTATTACCATATTGATATCTGTCTCTTTTAGATCTGGTTTTCTTTGCCTGGAGAAGTCCAGCAGATTTTGAACAATCTTTTTAATCCTCTCCGCTTCCTTGCCCACCTTATTCATAAAATCAATTCTTTCTTCACTGCTTAATTTCTTGTAGAGCTCCGTATATGTTTGGGCAATCATGGAGATGTTGTTAAGAGGATTTGTAAGTTCATGGGCAACACCTGCAGTGAGGACGCCGATGGAAGCAAGTTTTTTGGACTGAATGAGCTGTTCCTCACGATTCCTCAGTTCCCATGACATGGAATTAATGGCTGCAATAACAGAGCCAAATTCATCATTGGATTTTATGCCTTGAATTTTATTGAAATTTCCCTCTGATATGGATTTTGCCAGCCTCTCTATCTCCCTGAGAGGTCTTAAAATTCTCTGTGAAACAAAATGGCCCACAACTACAGCTGTTATAAGTATCGTCCAGAATGAGTAAAAAAGGATTCGTTTTGAATCCAAGATAATATCATTGACGGCGTTTCGCTCAAGGCGGGTAATGGATTCAGAGAATTCCTTAAGTTTTTTGCCTTCTGCCCTAAGTTTTGCCTCCATCTGTATACCGTCTGATTTAGCCCTTCTGGCTTCCTCAATTACCTCTGAATATTTCTTTAAATATAATTTCTGTTCTTGCAGATTTTTTTCACCAATAACACGTATTATATCGTCCTTTGCAAGCTCTATGGACTTGGCTGCGTCATCAATCTTCTTCCTGATATCAGAGAGCGCACTCTCATCGTGATATAAAAAATAGTTCTTCTCTAAAAGCCTCATCTCAAGGAATGACGCATTCAGGTCATCCGCTATCTCTACAAATCTCAGTTTTGTAAGGATAAGATTCAGGTTCTGGAATGCAAAAAGGCCGATCAGGACAATCAAGGCAATATTAAAAATATTGGATAGTATAATCTTCTGTTCTATCTTCACATTAGTAAAAACGAAATAATTTTAACGACTGCCTGCTATTGATAAAAGCGCAGAAGGAGTCATTATGAGCTTAAGGGTCATCTGCAGCGCTACCGCAAGGAGTATAAATGCAAGAAAGAGTTTCAGTTGTTCACCTTTTAATCTCTTTCCAAAAAACACTCCTATCTGCGTTCCTATCGTTGAGCCCAGCAGCAAAAGCACTGCAAGTATAAAGTCCACTGAATGATTGGTATATGCCTGAAGAAAAGTGACTTCAATAGAAGTAAATAAAATAATAAACAGGCTCGTTCCCACAACAACATGTATTGGCATCCTAAGCATATACACCATCACAGGGATCATCAAGAATCCACCGCCTACACCCATTATGCCTGCAAGAACTCCTACGATTCCCCCAAGAAAAATAGGTACAAAGAGAGAATGGGCAACGGCTGATTTCTCAAAGGATGTCTGAAGTGGAAGGTTCTTAAGAAATCCTGCCAGCTTGGAATCCCTTCTTTCATAATTGCCTGCATGCCTTCTTCTCATCTTAGAAAGTGTATCCATAAGCATAAAAGCGCCTACTATCCCAAGTAGAATAACATAGGTTATTTTTATTAAAAAATCCGCATTTCCCATGGCAGTGAGAATATTCAGTGCCCCTGCCCCTATGAATCCGCCAAAAAAGCTTCCGATAAGAAGGCACAAACCCATCTTGAAATCTACATTGCCAAGCCTATAGTGCGCATAGGCTCCGGATGTTGCTGAAGCCACCATCTGATTGGCGCCAGTTGCAACTGAAACAGTTGGTGATATGCCGAGCATCATCAATAATGGCGTAATTAACCAGCCGCCGCCCACACCAAAAATACCTGTGAGTACTCCCACAATAAGCCCGATTCCTACAGTTATAAAGCTATTTATACTGGTTAAAGCAACAGGTAAATAGAAATACATCTTTTTTCCTCCGATTGATCACTTCACCACAAGAACAGGGCATGAGGCATTCATTATCACCCTCTCTGTTGTGCTTCCCATAATTGCCTTGCTGACGCCTCTCCACCCATGCGCCCCCATAACTATCAAATCATTTTTCAGCATTTTTGCGGACTCTATAATTTTTTCCCCAGCGTGTCCGTCACGAACATCTGTCTTTATTGCTATTCCATATCCTGAGGCTATCTCTCTTGCCACATCTATAATCTTCTGTGCCTCCTCCAAAAGGCCTTTCTTAATTGATTCTGTTTTTAAAAATTCTATCATCTCTTCGTAATGGGGAATGACATACAGAACTGTTATTTCAGCATTATCAATCTTTGATAATTTGCATGCCCTACCTAATGCCTTTTTGCTGAATTCCGAACCATCAAAGGGAACAAGGATGGATTTATACTCTCCTGTGCATTCAGTGCATGGTCTTTTGACAACCATCACATCACATGGGGCATTGACGATCACCTTTGATGTAACACTTCCCATGATCAGCCTCTTAATCCCCTTTCTGCCATGAGTGCCCATGGAAATAAGGTCTGCCTTCTTCTCCCTTGCAATGTCAACTATAACATCCGGCGGTTCGCCTTCGCACACAAGTGATTCTACCTGTACGCCAAATTCAGACAAAACCTTATCCTTAGTTTGATAGCAAAACTCTTTACCAAGCTTAAACCTTTTTTCCCTCTGCTCTGGCGCATTAGTGAATTCCTCTTCCTCAAAATAAACTGCATGAAGGAGAATAATCCCTCCGCTGTGTCTTTTTATCCAGCTTGAAGATTCTATCAGCGCTGCCTTGCTGTATTCTGAGCCGTCAAAGGCTACAACTATGTTTTTATACATATGCTTTCCCCTTAAATTTTAATTTTGTATTTAGAATTTTAAATTTTCTAATGCCCTCCCCCACCCTTCCTGAATACAATGCCAACACCAAAACCCGCGGCCAGCGCTACAACTATAGATATGATTCCATATATAGCGCCATTATTTTTTGCCAAATTGGCAAGGGACTTTACAATACCAACCTGCTCCACTATCATTCTCGCCTCTGACTTTTCAAGCACCTTTTTATCCTTAACAGCATAAACAGTAACAAGATATTCACCAGGAGCGGCCTGATACGGCCAGCTTAGATTGATTGAATAATTCTGCCCGATGCCGGTTTGATTTAATATAATCTGCCCGAAGGATATTGTGTAAAGCCTTGAAAGCTCCTTAAATTTTACAAACTCATTAAACCACTTTGTCTTTTCATCCTCACCATTAACCTGTCCAACCTCTATATGTTTTTTAAGCGCTGGATAACCAATAACATATCTGTCCATCTCATCATCGCTTAGTATATCATTAATTTTTTGCGTGCTGTAAAGAAAATATAAATTTGGCGTGCGTTCAAATTCCAGCTCTCCCACATTCATCCATAAAAGCCCTGCCGCCTTTCCTTTTTTTCGCAGTATCTGCAGCGCTTCAGGTGAAGTTATTTTAATTACAATATCTGTGCCGGGCGCTGATACCCCGCTTACATTAACCTCGCTTCCATGATAGAAAAAATCTATATTTATGTGGTCGTGGTTTACCTTTGTTGTCAACTGCGCAGACAACTCGCCTGCAAAACTGGAATTTAAGATTAAAAATTCAAAAATAATAAATACCACCGCAATTTTGATTTTTGATTTTTGATTTTTGATTTTTTGCATCAGTGACCCCCTGCTTGTGACAAAAGTATTGGCGGTGTTAATGTTAGATCTATTACTATCTTTACTGTTACTAAAAGAACGATGCCTGCGAGGAGTATCCTCAACTGCTCGCCCTTTAACTTCCTTCCAAAAACAGCTCCAATCTGTGCCCCTAATGTAGAACCTAAAAGCAGCAGCACCGCAAGGATGAAATCCACTGTATAATTTGTATAGGCCTGAAGGAATGTAACCTCTATACATGTAAAGAGTATCTGGAAGAGGCTCGTTCCCACAACAACATGCATGGGCATCCTCAAAATATAGACCATCACAGGCACCATCAAAAAGCCGCCTCCCACGCCCATTATGGCAGCAAGGATGCCGACAAGCCCGCCAAATACTATGGGTATAAGCGCAGAGTGTGTAACGCCTGATTTCTCATAATGGGTCTGAAGAGGCAAAGACTTAAGGAACCTTGCAATGCCTGACTCTTTTTTAGTTTTCGCTTCTTCCGCCTTCTTTTTCCTCATGTTTTGTATACTCTCAATAAACATGTATGCGCCCACAATTCCCAGCATAAGCACATAGGTCATTTTTATCACAAAATCCGCATTTCCCATTGCCCTGAGAATCTTTATGGCCTGAACCCCTGCGAGGCCTCCCACAAAACCGCCTATTAAAAGATGAAAGCCCATTTTAAAGTCTACATTCCCGACCTTCCAGTGCGCGTATGTCCCTGAGGTTGACGCTGCCACTATCTGGTTTGAATCCGTTGCCGCTGCTACTGTTGAAGGTATACCAAGCATTATCAAAAGAGGAGTCATTAGGAACCCTCCGCCAACGCCAAAAAGCCCTGAAAGTATTCCAACTGCCAAACCGAGCCCGATAGGATAAAAAATATTAATGCTCGTTAGAGCTACAGGCAAATAAAAATACATAAAATCCATTAGAAAACCTCCTTAATATTTATAAAATATTTCTAACCATTGTTACTACTGGCCTTAAAATGGTTCTTACAAGCCAGTTCAGCTCTTTTGATAATAAATTATATTAGAACAAATTACTAATCGCCGAAATATTATTGCTTTACCTCCTATTTTTATTTCTCCCAAAAATAATAAAAATTATACCACTGCTCAGGGTATTTCCTTACATATCTCTCAATAACCTTCACCATCCTTTCCATATTTATTCTGAGGTCTTTCTCATCATTGCCTGTATCCTCAATCTGCATCTCCTCTTCAGCAATAGAATGATAAAGGCCGTCGCTGCCCACTACTGTAAAGGCAGGGATAACAGGGCTCTTTGTCTTCATAGCAAGCAGCATAGGCCCTTTTGGAAAATAGGCAGGCGAGCCAAAGAAATTTAGCAATAATCCCTTCTTTTCAACATCTCTGTCTCCCTGAATCGTTATCAATTCATTATTCCTTAATGCCTTAAGTATCTTTATTATAAATGCCGGGCTCCCCTCATCTATAGGTATGGTAGTAATACCGTTTTTCTCCCTGATTTTGCCTACAGTAATGTTCACATCAGATGATTCGTATGGCGACATTATTACATTCGTCTTATAACCTGTCAGCTTCAGGCAAAGCGCGCCGAGCTCCCAGTGGCCTAAATGGGCTGTAAAGATAATTGCCCCCCTGCCCTTTGCCAATGCCTTGTCAATTATATCCTTGCCTTTGATCTCTGCAACAAAGCTATGAAGATTACTGCTGTTTAAATTTAAAAATCTGAAGAAGTCTAAAAGATATTTACCCCAGTTTCGCCATACCTTTAAGACAATAAGCCTCACCTGTTTCTCATCAGCGCCATTACCCAATATATGCCTGATATTCTTGTATTGCCTCGTTCTTACATCCTTTAAGGTAAAATAGAGAAATGCTGCAATTATCCTGCCTATCTCATCTGCCAGATATTTTGGAAAGTAAATGGCGCCAAAGGCAATCAGTTTATATACAATATTTTTGTTTAAGTAATTGTAATGGTATCGGTAAGTTTCCTTATTGTTTCTGAAATTATCATTTGCCATTCTATCTGTATTATAACCTCAGTCTGGATACCCTTTCATAATGTAAATTTTAATTATATAACTCTATTATAAAAAATCAAACAGATTTTATTATACCACATTATTCCCCCCTTTTAAAAGGGGTGTATCTTCTGCCGCCTGGAACAAAGAACTTCCCAAAGAATTCCACATACTGCAGCCTGATAGACTGGATGGTAGGGGACAAAAGGCTGAGAAGTATGTTAAAGAGATGAAATAAAGCTGCGATAAAGATACCAAGGATTATATTGCCTGTTATGCCGCTTAATGCGCTTGCAACATATGCAAGGAATATTGATGCAAGCCCAAAGGCCATGAGCCTGACATAGGAAAGGATATTGCCAAAAATCTTAAACAGTTCAAGCGGCGCAAGCAGACCGCCGGATATAACAAGTACAGGAAAGGCAATGGCTAAGGCAATTACGCTTGGCGTATAAAGAAGCTGCGGAACAACCTTTGTATATACACCCAAAAGCAGTATTACAATAGCAACAATAAACAGCTTTGAAAGTTTTGCAACTGACTCCTTTTTGTGCCCAAATCTTAAGGAGGTTATTATCCCAAGGATTAATCCCAGGAATATATGGGCGACACCGACTGATATTGAAAGAAAGAGAAGGGGAATTATCGCATGCTTCCTGTCTATGCAGATAGGCCTGAGCCCGAAACGCTCTCCAAGCTCACCAAGACACTCGCCATAGAGGAAACCAAAGAAGATGGTATATATAGAGGAGATAATAAATATCTGAGAAAGGTTAAATAAAAACTGCCTCTCTTTATATTTGTATCTTACTATAATGGCTGATATTAAGATTATTATACCGTATGCCACATCTCCAACAATGGAGCCAAAAAAGATGGGGAAAAAAATAGCTATAAATGGCGTAGGGTCAATGGTGCCGTATTTTGGCAAAGGAAGGATGCTCATGAAGAGCTCAAAGGGTTTTATAAGTTTTGGATTTTTTAGAAATACAGGAATAAGCTCTGCATCCTTTTCATGGATCTCAAGCTCCTCTAACAAAACATCCTTTTGAAATTTTTCATTCAGCTTTTTTCTTATATTGCTTAAATCCGTCTTCGGAACCCAGCCGTATATGGCAAAGGTAAACTTTGTCTCATAAAAATATGCCGCAGTGGTAATCTGGGAAATCGCATCTTCCAGCGCGCTTTTGTACGCATTAAATCTTTGATACCATTGAATTGCAAGCTCCTTAAGTTCATTGTTTGCATTATCTATATCTTCAGTTAGCACACCTCTTCTATTTATAAGGTACTTAATGGCATCTAACATCGGCCTGTCTGCTACAGTTGCCGGAAGTTTCAACTCACTGATATTCTCCTCCCACAGCATCCTCTTTACCTTTGCAGCATCCTCTTTGTTTAAAACAAGCAGGCATGCAAGGGTCTCTTCATCAACAGAGGCAGTAAATATCTCAAATCTGTTTTCTGTAAGTTTTCCGATTGCCTCTTTAATGTATGATATTGCCTTATCCTCTTTTTTCTTGATTGTGATGCCGATATAATCAAGCCCTTTACTTTCTTTAATCTGGAGTATAATCGGCGCTAAGGCATTTAGGATGTCTTCATATTTCTTTAGCAAAGTGAGCTCATCCTGATACCCCTTTTTATTGGAGACAAGAGCCTCTGTCTTCGCGCCAACATCCTTAACCAGAGCAATTACATCTCGGAGAAAATCATCAGATGTAAGAAACCAGAGGAGTTCAGGCCCTTCAGAAATTGCCGCCCCCTTATGCTCAGGAAGCAAGAGGAGCAGATGTTTTATATCCTCCCTTATCCTTTCAAAGAGAGCCTTTTTCCTCACATCTTCGTCATCTAAGATTAATCTCTTTAGATATCTCTCTTTTTTAATAAAATCTATTGGGAGAGATTCAATGTGGACAACACCGAGACTGTGCAAAAGGCCGGTAACATCAGAAAGGAGGCTCTTGGGCCCGAGGATTCGTATCTTTACCATTTCAACTATCATGGCAGCACCTTCTTTACAACAATATCAACAGCCTCCTTGATTTTCTTTGCAGATTCTTTTTTTATCTCTTCTCCTCTTTTCTCTGCGTCTTTAACTATACTTTCCGCTTCTTTTTCCACCTCTTTTAGTCTTTCCTTTTTATACCCCTCTGCTGTCTGGCTAAACTCTTTAGCCCCTTTCTTTAATATCTCATCTGCCTTCTTTCTTGCATCATCTATAATAATATCTGCCTTTTCTTTCGCCTCTTTCAGCATCCCTTCAATCTTCTCTTCTGAGGCATGTATCTCATCAATTATGGATGCGTCATTGTTAGGGATATCAGGCATTTTTATATCCTCATCGCTTCTTTTACCATAATTAAGGTCTCAGAGGAAACCCTTTTTGCCTTAATTGAACCCTGCTCAGCTATATCAAAGACCTTCTTTGGGTCAGACAATAATGCCTCTCTCTTTTCCCAGATAGGCTTCATTGCCAAACTCATCCTCTCTAACAGCCTTTTTTTACAGTCAGTGCAGCCAATAGCAGCAGACCTGCAGTCTTTGTCTATCTGGCTGACATCATCTGCTGATGAATATATCTTATGAAACACAAAAACCGTGCAGACATCCGGATTACCCTTATCTGTGCGCCGCACCCTTGCAGGGTCTGTAATAAGATTCTTTACCTTGTTTTCAAAAACATCCACAGGGTCAGATAAATATATTGCATTATTATAGCTCTTGCTCATCTTTCTGCCGTCAGTGCCCGGGAGCTTTGGTATATCTGTTAATAATGCCTTTGGCTCTGTAAGTATATTGGTATAAAGATGATTGAACCTTCTTGCTATCTCCCTTGTAAGCTCAAGATGCGGCAATTGGTCTACTCCAACAGGAACAGCATCAGCCTTATATATCAATATATCTGCTGATTGCAAAACAGGGTAGCCAAGAAACCCATAAGTAGATAAATCCCTGTTCTTTATCTGCTCCTGCTGCTCCTTATATGTTGGATTCCTCTCAAGCCATGAAACAGGCGTTATCATTGATAATAGAAGATGCAGTATTGCATGCTCCTCAACCCTTGATTGAATAAAGAGAGTGGACTTTAAAGGGTCTAAGCCGCACGCCAGCCAGTCAATCAGCATCTGTTTGACATTCTCTTTTATATCCTTTGTATTCTCATAGTTTGTTGAAATAGCATGCCAGTCAGCAACAAAGAAAAAACATTCATTCTCATCCTGCAATTTAATCCAGTTTTGCAATGCGCCAATCAGATTTCCAAGGTGCATCCTTCCGCTCGGCTGCATCCCGCTTAATACACGCATCTTTTTCATGAAAAAATCTCCTTACTTTTATATTATGCCCAAAATAATATCAGTTAACAAGGAAATTACAGGCCACATGATGCGGCTTAAAGTATGAAAAGGGTCTAAAAAGAGCAATCCCATGAGAATAAACATTCCGTATGGCTCAATCCTGCTGTACGAATCAGACAGATGCCTCGGAAGTATGCCGACAAGTATCCTGCCGCCATCCAATGGCGGGATGGGTATCAGATTAAATACAGCAAGGAGCACGTTTAGATATACACTCTTCATTAACATCAACATTATTGGCACAAGGATAGTAATCAATATATCCCTTTCGCCAAAACTTCCCTGCATTCTCATATATCCGATTATTTCAGGTTTAAATAAGATTATAATACGGAATAGTATGCCTGATAAGATGGCGAGTATTATATTTATTCCGGGGCCGGATGCTGCGACAATAGCCATATCCCTCTCTGGGTTTTTAAAGTTCCTTGAATTCACAGGGACAGGTTTTGCGTAGCCGAATACAAATCTCCCGTTTGTAGTAAAGAGCATAAACAGTGGAAGGATTATGGTTCCGAATATATCAATATGCGCCAATGGATTAAGCGTGAGCCTGCCCTGATATCTTGCTGTCGGGTCTCCAAATTTATCTGCCATCCACCCATGTGCTGCCTCATGCAATGTAATTGCAAAGAGTATGGGCAGAGCCATAATAGATATGTTCTGTATTAATTGTGAAATGTCAATATCCAAACTGTTCTCCTTATCTGACTGCTATCAACGCCTCATCAGGATTTACACTGTCGCCATTAGAAATAAATATCTCTTTTACCTCGCCGTCAATAGGCGTATGAATCTCATTCTCCATCTTCATTGCCTCTACTATCAGAACTGTGTCCCCTGCCTTTACCTTATCGCCAGCCTTAACCTTTATGCCAACCACTGTCCCTGGCATTGCAGTTGTTACATCGCCCTCATGCGATGCCTTTGGTCTTCTGGAATGGCCTCCTACTTTTGCATCTATCTGTCCTACTGTGCTGGGAACAACCTCAACAAGGGATTCAAGAATAACCTCCTCAAGCTGGTTGTCCACATAAAGAAAATAGGGCCTGCCGCCTTCGCCCTTATGCCCCATGCCGCCGACCTTAACATGATAGGTTTCGCCATGCACCTTTATATTAAATTCACTTGGCGCAAGATGTGGCGGCGCATCCGCAGCCTTTCCTTCCTTCTTTTCTTCAACAGCAGCCTCCTCCGGATGAAGCATCCCTTTTTCACGGAGGTCAAAAAATTCCAATGCAACCTTTGGAAAGAGCGCATATAAAAGCAGGTCGTCAATATCCTTTGCCTTGTCTCCGGCCTCTGCCTTCATCTTTTCAAGCTCCGGCTCAATCAAATCTGCAGGCCTGCACTCTATAAACTCCTCATCTCCTATTGCCTTCTTTCTTACCTCTTCATTTATAGGCGCAGCAGGTTTTCCATACAAGCCCTTTAGATAATTCTTTGTCTCGCTTGTAATAACCTTGTATCTTTCGCCTGTTAAAACATTCAATGTTGCCTGTGTGCCGACTATCTGGCTTGACGGCGTAACCAGCGGAGGATAGCCAAAGTCCTTCCTTACGCGCGGCACCTCTGATAGAACCTCTGGCATACGCTGCAATGCCTTTTGCTCATTTAACTGTGATGCAAGATTGGATGTCATCCCTCCTGGTATCTGATAAACAAGCACATCAGGATCAACGCCTGTATATTTACTCTCAAATTTTGAATACTTTGCCCTTACATCCCTGAAATATGATGCAATCCCAGCAAGGAGCTTAATATCAAGCCCAGTATCATATTTTGTGCCTTTTAAAGTATTTACCAATGTCTCTGTCGGAGGCTGTGATGTGCCTGACGCTAAAGATGAAATGGCACAATCAACAATATTCACGCCTGCCTCAATCGCCTTTAAGTATGTGGCTGTTGCCATGCCGCTTGTATCATGTGTGTGAAGGTGTATCGGCAGCCTTACAGACTTTTTGAGCTTGCCAACTAATTCAAAGGCATTATACGGTGAAAGCAGGCCTGCCATATCCTTTATGCAGATTGTGTCTGCGCCCATGTCTTCAAGCCTCTTTGCCATGTCAACAAAAAGCTCGTTGTTGTGAACAGGGCTTATTGTATAGCAGAATGCAGCCTCTGCCTTGCCCCCGTATTTTAAAGTCGCCTTTATAGCAGTCTTCATATTTCTAAAGTCATTTAATGCGTCAAAGATACGCAGGACATCTATGCCGTTTACTATTGACCTTTCAACAAACCTCTCAACAACATCATCTGCATAATGCCTGTATCCGACAATATTTTGTCCGCGAAGGAGCATCTGGAAAGGCGTATTTGGCATTGCCTTTTTCAGCAGCCTGATTCTCTCCCACGGGTCTTCGCGCAGGAATCTTAAGGCGCTGTCAAAGGTTGCGCCGCCCCACATCTCAACAGACCAGTATCCTATCTTGTCAATCTTCTCTGCGATTGGAAGCATGTCCTTTGTCTTTAACCTTGTTGCAAGAAGGGACTGGTGAGCATCCCGCAGGGTTGTATCCATTATCATTACCCTTTTTTCTGACTTCAGGGCTTTGTTTTCCGGCTTCTGATTTTTTACATCTGTTTTCTGTCTTCTGTTTTCTTTTTTCTGACCCTTGTTTTTTGCTGTATTTTTTTTCATTCTAACTCCTATAAACCCGAATGCGCCACAATTGCCGCTGAGATTGCAAGAACAAGGTCCTTCGGATCAGTCTCATCCTGATACACAAGCTCTTCTATCTTCTCATCAATATAATTTGTATTAAACTCGCCCTTCTTAAAATTCTCGTCAAGCATTATCCTTTTATAAAATGGTATGGTTGTCTTTACGCCGCGGATAACATATTCATCAAGGCACCTGTACATCCTGTCAACTGCCTCTTCCCATGTCCTGCCCCTTACAGTAAGCTTTGCAAGCATGGAGTCATAATATGTCGGGATTGTATAACCGACATATACATTTCCATCTATGCGGACGCCAATGCCGCCCGGAGAATAGTATGCTGTTACCCTCCCTGTTGTAGGTATAAAATTATTCTTTGGGTCTTCTGCATTTATCCTGCACTCTATTGCATAGCCCCTGATTTTTACATCCTCCTGTTTTATAGAAAGCCTCTCTCCTCCTGCAATCCTTATCATCTCGCGCACAATGTCTATGCCTGTAACCTCCTCTGTTACAGTATGCTCAACCTGAATTCTTGTGTTCATCTCAAGGAAATAAAAATTCTTGTTCTTGTCAATGAGAAATTCAACCGTGCCGACATTATTGTAATTTGCCGCCTTGGCAGCAGCTATTGCAGCAGTGCCCATCTGCTGCCTCATCTTTTCATCAAGAAGGAGCGACGGCGCAATCTCAACAAGCTTCTGATGCCTCCTTTGTATAGAGCAGTCCCTTTCGCCGAGGTGTATTACATTTCCGTGATTATCTGCAACAATCTGAAACTCTATGTGCCTCGGCGACTCAAGGCACTTTTCAATATAAACATCCTCATCGCCGAATGCAGAGAGCGACTCTTTCTTTGCAATTGGGAGGAATCTTCTCAATTCCTCCTCATTCCTGCATATTCTTAATCCCCTGCCGCCGCCGCCTGCTGCTGCCTTTAACATTACAGGATAGCCAAGCCTGTTTGCCTCTCCTGCTGCCTCGTCATAGGAATTCATCTTTTCTAAGGCGCCTGGCACAATGGGTATTCCAGCCTTTTTCATTATCTGCCTTGATACAATCTTATTGCCGAGTTTGTGCACAGCATCAGAGGATGGTCCAATAAAGATTATACCATTCTCCTCGCATGACCTGGCAAATTCAGGATTCTCTGCAAGAAAGCCATATCCGGGGTGAATGGCATCAACACCGCGCTGTTTTGCTATTTCAATAATTTTATATATATTCAGATATCCTGAAAGCGGGCCAGGCCCGACAAGGCACGACTCATCCGCCTTTTTAACATAAAGTGTCGTTGCGTCTGCCTCTGAATGGATCGCAACAGTTGCAATCTTCAGCTCCTTGCACGCGCGGATAATCCTTAACGCAATCTCCCCCCTGTTTGCTATTAATACCTTTTTAAACATCAGTTAACCTCTATGAATCTATTCCTTCTCACCTTTATTATAAACAAATTTTTCTGAACCTCGCCGTCCTGATCAAAAGAGGTTCGGCCTGTTACGCCTTCAAAGTCTTTAATCTTATATAGCGCCTCATTAACATCCCTGCTGTTTAAAACGCCATCTTTAAATATCTTAATCAAAATCTTTGCTGTGTCGTATGCCTGTGCAGAAAGGAATGTGGGCTCTGCCTCGTATTTAAAGCGGTATCTCTTTACAAAGTCCTTTACAATCGGCCTTGGGCTGTCAATAAAAAACGAATCCACAAATATTGCCCCGTCCACATACCTCTCGCCAAGCTGGACAAGATCCTTTGAATTCCAGCCATTTGTTCCAAGGAGCGTAACGCCCTTTATATCATATAAGACAAGCTGGGGGGCAATCAGGATAACCTTATTGTAATCAGCAGGTATAAATACTGCGTCAAATCCCGGCTTATAAACTGTTATCTCCTTGCCCTCTTCTTTCTGGCTCATGGTAGTTTCAAAGGTTCCATACTTTTTTAAATCCGCATCCTTTATCCTCTCCATCTGCTCAGCAAAATCCACATCCTCCTGTTTGAAGGCATCAACATGTACTATTTCTCCGCTTAACCTTTCAACCTCTTTTATAAAGAAGTCCTTCAGTTCTGTGCCATATGCATCATCAGGATGTATAACAACAAACCTCTTTAGGTTCAATTTATTTATTGCATATTCAACTACTGCCTTTGCCTGAAGCTCGTTTGTCAGGGCATTCCTAAATAGGAATTTGCTCATCTTTGGAAGGCCTGCAGCATAGGCAGAGGGGGTAATAACAGGCATCTCCAGCATATCAAGGCCCTTTGCAGAAGCCTCCACCTCTTTATTGGATACAGGGCCGATAACAGCCAATGCCTTATCAACATTTGCCAGCTCCTCAATTGCCTTTACAGCCTTTTCAGGCGCGCCCTCTGAATCCTTTATTATTAACATTACAGGCTCCTCGCCTTTTTTCTCATTATGCTCAGAGATTGCAAGGTTGATGCCGTTTTGAATATCCTTGCCGAATGTTGACAGCCTGCCTGTTAATGGAAGGATTGCGCCTATCTTTAAGCGTCCGATCTTTGGTCTTTCCTTAATCTCTTTTAACAGCCTGTTTGCCTCTGGCGCAAATTCATGCTTTGGAAAGGAGGCAATAAAATCCTTTGCAGATGCCTCTGCATTAACATAATCACCTGACTTAATATAGGCCTTGATGAGTTTTATCAGGGCGTAATCAGCAGGAAACGCCCCTTGATATGTTTTTGTTGTCTCCATTAGCAGTCTGCTGTCAAAAAATTCCTCAATTATCCCTTTTATCCTGTCCCTCAGCCTGTTCTTTTCTGATTCATCTGCTATCTCATTTAGCGCCGATGTTAATGACTTTACTGATAAAAGGTAGTCTTTTTTTATAATATAGATTTCTGACAGATATTTGTTGATTGAGGCCTTTCTGTCCGAAGGATGAGGGATTTTTGCCTCTTCAGATAAAAGCAAAAATGCATCATCTGTCTTTTTTAACTCAAAACTGCATACGCCGAGTTTATACCTTGCCTCATTAAAAAGGTCTGTTCTCGGCAGCATCTCCACTATCTTTTTATAATAAACAGCAGCATTCTCATATTCCCTTTTTGAAAGATATACATCGCCTATCCTTAAATATGCATCATCAATAAGCCTGCTGTTCGGATATTTAGACGCAAAGTTCTTAAAGGCAATTATAGCAAGCTCATTATCCCCTTTTGAATAATATTGCTCGCCTAAGCCAAAGGCAGACCTTGCCCCCTCATCTTCCTGACGCAGCTCTAAGGCAATATCCTTCTTAGGCGGCGGCGAGGCGCAGGAAGACTGAATAATAAGGAAAACCAATGTTATAATAATAAAAATTGTATTCTTAAAAACTGAAATCAAATTGATACCCCCAATTCCCCTCACCCTATTCCCTTCACTTAAAGGGAGAGGATTATGACGAGAATTGCGTAAATATAGAATACTCTGCTGTTTTTGTCAAGAATGAATGGGTAAAAGCATATTTTAATTTACAATTTGCAATTTTCAATCTACAATTATTAATATGATTGGAACATTGGAGCAGAATCTCCCTAAATTCCTGAACTATATCTCTGTTGAAAAGGGCCTTTCAAAGAACACTGTAGAGTCCTATGAAAGGGACATCAAGAAATTTAATTCGTATTCAAAAGACAAGGACTTATCTGATATAACAAAAAAGGAGATAATACAGTTCCTGTCCTATCTTAACAGCAATGGTCTTTCACCCACAACTATTTCAAGAAATATTGTCAGCTTGCGGTCTTTTTATAGGTTCTTAGTCTCAGAAAAGGAGATTGCCTCTGACCCGACAGAAAATCTTGAATCGCCAAAAAAATGGAACAGACTGCCAAAGACACTTACCTATGATGAGATTGACAGATTGATAAATCACAATAAGGGAAATGATCCATCAGGCATAAGGGATGATGCTATGATAGAGCTATTATATGCCTGCGGGCTTCGTGTTTCAGAGCTTGTCTCACTGAAGATGAACAACATAAACCTTGATACAGGCTTTTTAATAACCATAGGAAAGGGAAAAAAGGAGAGGATAGTGCCGGTTGGAGAGATTGCCCTGAACAAAATAAGGAGATACCTGTTTTCAGGCAGGGCAGGTCTGCTAAAGGATAAAAGGTCTGATTATCTTTTTATTACATGGTCAGGGACGCTAATGACAAGGCAGGGATTCTGGAAGCTGATAAAAAAATATGCGAAAGAAGCAGGCATTAAAAAAACCTTCTCGCCTCATACACTGCGCCACTCCTTTGCTACACATCTGCTTGACCATGGCGCGGATTTAAGGGCTGTGCAGATGATGCTCGGACATTCTGATATATCAACTACACAAATCTATACACATGTGTCAAGGGAGAGGTTAAAAAAGGTTCACAATGAATATCATCCAAGGAGATAAAACATGCTGATACCAAAGGTAGATGAGGAATTATGCATTGGCTGCGGCAACTGTGAAGAGATTTGTCCGAATGTTTTTAAGGTTGAGGAAGACCAGAAGTCACATGTAATTGACCCAAAGGGATGCAGCGAATGCAAATGCCAGGAGGCAGCAGACTCCTGCCCTGTAAGCGCGATTACACTAACAGAAGAGCCGTAACTTAACAATAATAACCTTGAAAGGAGGTGTTTATGATTACATTGCTAAAAGCAATATTAGTTGTATTAGTATTTGTAATTACGCAAGGGATTTCTTTTGCAGGTTTTCAGTTTAATGAAGAAATGAAGGCTTTTATGCAGGGGCTTGAACAGCAGGCAAAAAAAGAGGAGCCGTCTTTTAAGGGTTTTAATGCGGAAAAAGGAAAGGAGATATTCTTTAGGGAAAACAAAAGTGAAAAGCATGGGAAGATTTCGTGCGTTTCCTGTCATACATCTGATTTAAAACAAAAAGGCAAGAATGTATCAACAGGAAAGGTCATTGAGCCGTTATCACCGTCAGCCAATAGTTCAAGGCTGACAAATGTAAAGGATGTTGAAAAATGGCTGAAAAGAAACTTTAATCAGGTGTACGGCAGAGAAGGAACTGCAATAGAAAAAGGCGATGTCCTTTTGTTTATCAAGTCAAATTAATAAAAACCCTTTAACAATCAGGAGGAGATAAAATGATAAACATAAAAATTGTAAAAATACTCGTTGCCTTCTTTGCGGTATTGGCTGTTTCATCTATCAGCCTTGCAGAGGAAAATGAAGGCAGTGAAAATTTACCGCCGATTACAAATGACTTTTATCGTAAGGAGTGCGGTGCATGCCACTTTTTGTATCAACCCGGATTATTGCCAGAGAGGTCGTGGATAAAGATTATGGATACACTTGATAAGCATTTTGGCGAAGACGCCTCCCTTGATTCTGCTGCAAAGGAGAAAATTAAAAAATATTTGGTTCAGAACAGCGCTGAAAAGAGCGCTTCCAAAAGGTCAAAAAGGATTCTATCTTCCATTAAAAGCAGCAGCACACCTGCAAGGATTTCAGAAACTCCGTATATCCAAAGCAAACACCGAAGGATTTCTAAGGATGTGTTTAAAAGGGAATCAATAAAATCAATTTCAAATTGCATTGCCTGTCATAAAACAGCAGATGAAGGATTTTATGAGGACGACGATGTTGTAATACCTAAAAAATAATCTGGAGATAATATAAAATGAAAAAGATAAAGGTCTGGGACATGCAAACACGCGTCTTTCACTGGATGCTTGTTGTTTGTATATCGTGCGCCCTTGTGCTCGCTGACATGCCGGGTTATTTAGGTTATAAAATAATTGACTCTGACGCATGGCTGGGGTTCCATATTGCAGCAGGGTCTGGCGCAGGTGTATTGTTGGCCTTCAGGATATTATGGGGATTCACAGGGCCATATTATTCCAGATTCAGCTCCTTTCGCTTTTATATAAATGAGCTTATAGAATATATAAAGGCAGTTTTAAAAAATCAGAAAACCTCATATGTCGGCCATAATCCCGGTGCATCATGGACAGTGACGGGAATTATAAGCATAGGCTTATTTGCTGTGTTTACAGGTATAGTTGTCTTTGGAATTGATGAGAGAAGAGGCATCCTGAAATTCCTTTACGCATACTACCATCCCTATGTAAATGCCCTTAAATTTATCCACCGCCTCTTTGCATATCTCCTGCTCGGCCTCATCCTTATCCATATCTCAGGTGTTTTATTAGAAACTATAAGGCATAAGACAGGGATTATTACTGCTATGTTTACTGGCAAAAAATATTCGGATGAGCCTGAAGGGAAAATAAAACCAAATATTTTTTTAACTGTTATTTCATTTCTATGGGTTATCTCGCCATTGCCATTAGCCTTTTATTTATATAATTCAATCCACTCTACTGTGCCAACCAGAATAACGATTCCTGCTGTTTACAAAAAGGAATGTTCTACCTGCCACATGGCATTCCCGCCCAATGTATTGCCTGCAAAGAGCTGGCAGATAATGATATCCAGTCTTAAAGACCATTTTGGAGATGATGCGTCTTTGGACGAGCAAACAAGAAATGAGATTGAAGCCTTTCTGGTCAAAAACTCAGCAGAAAATTCAACTGAAGAGGCATCCTTTAAACTTCTTCGTTCAATAGAAGACAAAAATAACCCGCCTATCAGAATCACTGAAATTGCATATTGGAAAGGAAAGCATAAAGACATAAAACCTGATGTTTATGAACACAAGTCTATAACAAACAGGATAAACTGTAAAGCATGCCATAAATGGGCTGAATACGGCTCATTTGAGGATAGTGATATAAGAATACCGAGATAAAAGAGATTGCTTCAATAAGAAATTCGGATAACCTCCCTTCCTTGCAAAATATAATAAATATGGTAAGATTATTAATAGATAAATAAAAAAAGGGAGGTGCATCTATGAAGATAATTATCTCTATCTTGTTATTTTTTCTCGTAATTTCAGATGCTCTGCCGCAGATAGCAATTGCAGAGACTAAAAAATCACAGGTTATTATCTCCTTTGGGGTAGGCCCCCAGCAGTCAGCAAGCGATTTAGCAAAACGATGGGTGCCAATATTTCAATATCTAAGTGAAAAAACAGGTTATGACATCCAGTTTACTACTGCTAAGGACATACCTACTTATCAACAGCAGGCAAAAGAAGGCTTTTTTGATATACTTTACATAAATCCCTATCATTATACATTGATTAATACATCTGCAGGTTATCAGGCCTTTGCCACTGAAAAGGATGCAAAACTAATTGGTGTTGTGGTTGTGCGTAAGGATAGCCATTACCAAAATGTTACTGACCTCAATGGCCAGAACCTTGCTTTTCCATCTCCAAACGCAGTAACCGCTACAGCCATGCCTCTTGCCCATTTTAAAGAAAAGAACGTTAGTGTTACCCCAAATTATGTTGTTTCTATGGACTCGGTCTACCGTGCTGTTGCAAAGGGATTGTATCCAGCAGGGGGCGGCGAGCAACGTACATTCAATTCCCTTGATCCGGAAATTCGGGGCCAATTACGAATCCTTTGGAGCACAGAACCCCTTCCTGCCTTTGTCTTTGCTGCCCATCCAAGGGTGCCAAAAGATGTGGTAAAAAGAGTGCAGGCTGCCATGCTTGAGCTGGATAAGGATCCAAAGGGAATGGAACTGCTGAAGATTATCAGCATTAAAGGCATTGTATCTGCAAAAGACAGCGACTATGACGGTATTCGCAAGCTAAACCTAAATATACCTGATGCATTGCCTAAGAAGCAATAATAGGAACAATCTATGTCTTTTCGTCTTAAAACCATTCTCGGTATTGCCTCTATTGAGGCAGTGCTTCTGCTTATACTCATTGGATACAGCCTAAAGATACTTAAGGCATCAAATGAGGAGGAGCTGCTAAAACGCGCCCATACAACTGTGGCATTGTTTGCCACAACCACACAAAACGCTGTTTTAGCAAATGACCTCGCATCCCTTGAAAGCTTTGTTAATAATGTTATGACCAACCCAGGCATCGTCTACGCGCGGGTATCTGGCAGCAGAGGCGTATTAGCTGAAAAGGGCGACCCCCTGATACTTGCACGGCCTTTTGTTCCCAATAAAGCGCTTAAAGATGTTGATGATGATATCTTTGACGCGTATGCGGATATTATTGTTTCAGGCCAGAGATATGGACGGGTTGAGATTGGCTTTTCAATAAATGATATAAAAAAGGCGGTCAATGAGGCGCGAAATAGAACCATTGGCATTGCAATTATTGAGATGGGATTGGTTGCGCTTTTTTCATTCTTTCTCGGGCTCTATTTAACACGAGGCCTGAATGCCTTAAAACAGGCGTCTGAGGAGATATCAGAAGGCGGACTCGGCTATCAGGTGCAAATAAGCGGCAGCGATGAGATTGCGCAGACAGCAATGGCATTTAATGAGATGTCTGTAAAATTAAAGATGCTTGATAATGAACGCAAAAAGGCGGAGGATGAGCTTGCTAAATTAAACGAGGACCTTGAACGCCGCGTAAAGCAGAGGACTGAACAGCTTGTTTACCTCACAAAGGAGCTCAAACATCAGTCTTTGCATGACTCACTGACAAAACTTCCAAACAGAACCTTGTATAATGACCGCCTTCAGCAGATTATTCTTATCGGACAGCGCGAAAAGCAGCAGTTTGCTGTACTTATATTGGATCTTGATAATTTCAAAGACATCAATGACACAATGGGGCATCATACTGGCGACATGGTATTGCAGCAGGTTGGAATTCGTCTGAGATCATCATTACGAGCATCAGACACTGTTGCACGGATGGGCGGGGATGAGTTTGCGATGCTGCTGCCGACAGCAAATAATTTAAATGGCGCAATAACAACAGCTCAAAAGATTTTAAAAATTATAGAAAAACCTCTTGAAATAGCAGGGCAAACCCTGCTATTAAAGGCAAGCATTGGTATAGCAATGTTTCCTGAACACGGTGATGAAATTAATATTATTATGCGCAAGGCAGATGCAGCAATGTATGCTGCAAAGCGCAGGAAGGCGGGTTTTATCTTTTATGAGCCTGCAATTGACCATGAACTCAGCGACTACATGGCATTAAAAACAGAACTCGGCAATGCAATCTTTAGCAATGAGCTGATACTCCACTACCAGCCTAAGCTTGATTTAACCAGCGGCCAAATCATCGGCGTTGAAGCGCTTGCACGTTGGCAGCATCCAAAGCATGGTTTGCTGTTTCCTAAAGACTTTATTCCTCTGGCTGAAGAAACGGGCATGATTAAGCAATTAACAATACAGGTGCTTAAAATCGCATTAAGTGAATGCGAAAAATGGTATAAGGCAAAACTCAACCTGCCTGTATCAGTTAATATCTCTACAATCAATCTGCAGGACCCTGAGTTTCCAGAGCAGGTTGCTGATGTGTTAAAGAATTTTGACTTCCCATCTTCCATATTAGAGCTTGAGGTAACAGAAACTGCTGTTATGACCGAACCCTTGCAGGCAATAGAAACCATCACAAAGCTCAGCAATATGGGCATCCAGATATCCATTGACGACTTTGGCACAGGTTATTCGTCCATGGCCCTTTTGAAAAAACTTTTGGTTGCAAAGATTAAAATTGATAAATCCTTTATAACAGATATGCAGAAAAACAGCAGCGATGCTATCATAGTGCGTGCAGCAATTGAGCTTGGCCATAATCTCGGCTTCAAGGTAGTTGCAGAAGGCGTTGAAAATCAGGAGGTATGGAATCACTTAAAAGGCCTCGGCTGCGATTCAGCGCAGGGCTATTTTATGAGCCATCCCCTTCCCCCTGATAAACTCATGGAATGGATGCAGCAATCACAGTTGAAAAGAAGAAATTAGAAAAGCTGCAATAGCGAGGAGGGAGAAATTTAGGGATAGGAACGGATAGAGCCTTTATCGCAAATGCAATAGGCAGGGGGAATCAGCCTGTCCTTGAACACCACCAGCGTAGAACAATCCTCACCTATAGCAGATGGCGCAATTATCGCCTCAAAACCTGAGTTTCTCGCCTCCCTCGCAATAATCTGCGTTAAAGAAAAATCTGATGTATCAATTAGTTGGTCAGTGGAAAGATGCAGTTTTTTAAGAAAAGAAATATTGGTCAAATCCAGACATCCTGTTAAGTTTACACTGAATGTCCCGATTACCTGAGGAGGCAGGTCTTGCTTGCGGCTATGCACCTGCTTTAGTTTTTCTCTATAGGCGCAATCAGGGCTGATAGAGAGATACAGCACACCAAACTCACCTCTTGGGTTATAACGCCACGAGTATAAGATCGTGTGGACCATCTCATCCATCTCAGCAGCATAATGCGCATTTACAATACGGTAGTATGTGTCAGAAGGCGGCGGCGCCCCGGGCAGGAGTTCCCTCAGGGCATGGAGTTTCACGCAGGAAACCCGTAACGGATTGAGGCTAATAGAGAGAGCACCTTCTCTAACTCCTTGTCTGATCTCAGACAGAGGATTGGAGGGACATCATTCAGATAGGGATTTGGCGTGTTAATCCACTGTCTCGCACCCTTAGCTGTCAATACCTTTTGCGCTTCTTCAACGAGTACGGCAATCCGTTTTAACGGATGGACTGTCTGCTCCTTAAATGAGCCTGTTTTCTTAGAGGTCATCCGATTTAGTTGAGATTCAGCCATAGCCACAGCCTGAGCAAGCAGCCTTTCAGGCACACCGGTAGCCTTGATGAGCTTCAGAATAAATGCCCTGACATCCTTTGCAGGTATCCTGTCTTTTTCCCTTGATGGCAGCGCGTGTGTTAGTGTTCCCATTTTAAATACCTCTGTAATAATAGTATAATATAGTATTGACAGTTGTCAATACAAATATTATATCGTACGCTGCCCTTCATTCTGCCCTGCTGGTGTTTTTGAGGAAGGAATAAAATTAAAGACAATTGACAGAACAAGCAAGGCAAAAAATGCAATAGAAAAGCCTATCATGATGTGCCATTCAGGATAGATAAAAAAGTGTTCTTCTAATCGGTGAATGAAATTCTCAGGGCCTGATACCCCTCTGCTCAGAAGAAATGAATAGATTGAAAAGTGCCTGATTGTAACAGCATTCATACCGGCAAATACAGCAGAGAGGGCTATGACACCCCTGCTTTGCGATTTATAAATAAAATAAAAAGGCAGTGGCTGGATAATAGCCATAAAAATCAACCAAAACATTCCGTCAATATGATATAAGCCGTTTATATATTGAAGGGCATATAGCAAAATCATTGCGATACTGATTATTATGCAGAGCGAGACATCCTTTAGTGAACAATTTGACTTTCTTAATAGTGCAATCCTTATCTTGGAAGATAGATAGGCAAGCATCATGTTGACAATAAGGACAAAGAAAAAAACATTATTCAATAAATCCTTAAACCCAGAAAAATATAACCACCCTATCACTGTATGAACAACACCAAAGAATGTCGTATCTGACAGGGTTATTATCTTTGGAGCATCAGATTTAACAAGATTAAAATACAACACGCATATAAAAAGTATAGGCAGGAGGATTATAAAAACATCCTTTAATGGAATGACGCTTGTGATGGTCGGATTTTTTGTGTAAAAAGAAAAAACCCCCGCAGTAAGGATTGGGGTGGTATACAGCATCCAGAGTTCAGGCTTTAAGATATTTATAAGCTTGCTGGTCATATTAAAAGAGTTGCAAAGCATTACAATTATTGCGGACGTTTTAAATAGAACCGTCCTATTAAACATGCCCATTAAAATTTAAAAAAAATATGGACAGCCTTCTCTATAAAATTATTTAATTGAAGGCTTTTTTGAATAGGCCATATCATGTGTACCGAAAGTAAGAAAAATTATGGTTTTTATATTCATTTGTTTACAAATGGCATTGGAGCAGCCTACAAAATTCTGTAATTTCCTATTCCTGCACTCTTCACAAATTGTAAAAATAATCCTGAAAGACTTTGTAACTCTTGCAGAACGAAACCCTTTAAGTTCCCCAACGAGCATTTCGCTTTTACAATTGGCATATGGGTTTTCACAAAGGAGTTTTATTTTATTGGCGAGTATTTTTTTAAGATGCTGGCGCTTTTCAGTCTGTTTTAGGAACTCAAGAGCAAAGTATGGCTTATAATTTTCCAAATACATCCTCAAAGGAAAGCAGCTTTATTCCTTTGCGTAATTGTTGTTTTGCATGCCTTATTGATTTGAGCAATTCTTTGCTGGACATAATTTTTAATGTTTCGCTAATTCTTTCCCAATCTTCAAAGCTCAGAACAACTGATTTTGGCTTGCCTTCAGGTGTAGTAATAAACTCTATAGCAGGCAGTTCATGGATTTTTAACACCTTTATTACCTCCTTTTCTGATTGATCGTATTTAAGTAAACTATATCACAGAGTTATAAAAAAATCTATTCAAAAAGTCAGGTGGGCAATGGCAATGAAGCGACCCTATCTATTCCATTCAAGTTCATCTCTGCCGCCCTGATGCCTTGCGAAGGGCATTGAGAAACCCAGGATGAACTTTAAAGCCTAAGCCTTGCGCCTTATAGACATCCTCCCATGCCTTATCATATTCTTTCTTTAAGTAGTAGGCAAGCCCACGATTGTAGTAAGCCTTAGCATACTTTGGGTTTATCTCAATCGCCTTGGTGTAATCAGCTATCGCCTTGTCATATTCTCCTTTTAAGGAGTAGGCATTCCCACGATTGTAGCAAGCCTCAGCATCATTTGGGGCTATTGTATCTTTTGGTTGTGGTGTGCTTGTGCATGATGACAAAATCAGAAAAAATAATATAATACCAATAACCTTTCCACTTTGCCTGTAAAACAGCCAATCAAAAAACCCCATTTTTTTCCTCCATTTCCCACAGCAAGGGGATGATAAGATTCTGGTTAAAAAGAATTTCAGATTAAGGAAAATTAAATCACACTTCTAAAATACCGTCAAGGAAATTATTGACAGCCTAAACAGGCCTGTGGCTTGCCAAAGGGACAGGTTGATAGAAAACCGGCAACTGCCTATAAAGTTTTAAAGATTTTTCTCATCTCCCCTATCAGCCTCTTATTTTCTTCTTTTTTTCTTACTGCTATCCTGAAGAATTTATCACCCACTCCAAAATTTGTACAGTCACGGATAAGTATCCCTCTCTTTGCAAGGATATCATACAACATTGGGACATTAAGTCTATCCTTTTTTATCTTTATCAGAATAAAATTTGTTGAGGATGGAAATGGCATAAGACCATCAATCTCGGAAATGCCTTTTATTAAATGCCCCCTCTCCTTTTCAATGTATCTGATGCTCTTTTGAATATAATTTCTGTCCTTGAGGGTAATCTCACCCGCAATCTGTGCAAGGTTGTTTACAGGCCATGACCCCATTACCTCTTTCAACCTCTTTATTAGTGCGCTATTTGCCGATAGATAGCCGAGCCTCAGACCCGGCATTGCAAAAAACTTTGTGAATGCCCGAAGAACAATCAGGTTCTTTTTTCTGACTGCCTCTTTAATCAGGGACTCTCTTTCTGCATAATCAATAAACACCTCGTCCAATACAACTGTAATGCCTTTTTTTTCTGCCTCCTCTGCAATCTTTAAGACGCCCTTTCTCGGCAAAAGCTGGCCTGTTGGATTATTGGGATTGCATAAAAACATAAGCTGGACATTATCAAGGCATTTAATTATCTCTGTTTCATTAATCCTGAAGCCATCAGCCTCCTCTAATCTTATATATTTAATCTTCGCGCCTGATGCCTTGCAGGCTGATGCATATTCAGAAAATGTTGGGACAGGTATTAAAACCCTCTTTGGCCTTAATACCCTCGGTATGTGATGAATTAAGGCTGTAGCGCCATTGTTGACTAATATGTTTTCAGGGTTTATGGAATGGTATCTGCCTATTGCCTCTCTGAGCCTTAAGGAGTTTGAATCAGGATATCTTACAATATTTTTAAGATTATCCCTTAATCCCTTTAGCGCTTTTTTTGATATGCCGAGGGGATTTATGTTTGAAGAGAAATCAAGTATCTCATCCTCTTTCAGCCCATATCTTTTTGCAGCCTCATATATGTTTCCTCCGTGCTTATTATTGCTATTCAATCCAATACCTCGAAAGCAGCACTAATAGTATCGCCAATAGCGATGCAGCATACATAATCCTCACACTGTTTTTAATATCCTCTGCCACCAATTGCCTCTTTGGCTCGCCAATGGTTGGTTTACTCACCAATTTTCCAAAATAGTAGCTCGGCCCTCCAAGCTGAACACCCAATGCGCCAGCCATTGCTGCCTCTGACACACCGCTGTTCGGACTTGGGTGATTTTTTCCATCATGAAACATTATTTTAAGTGAAGAATGAATAGCAGATAGTGAACGGAAAATAATTGCAGAGGCAATAGCAATTAATACCCCTGTTATCCTTGCAGGAATATAGTTTGCAGCATCATCCAGCCTTGCAGCAGCCCAGCCAAAATCCTTATATCTTTCATTTTTATATCCTATCATTGAGTCCAGCGTATTAACTGCCTTGTAAGCCAATGCCAATGCAGGACCGCCTATGGCAAGATAAAACAATGGCGCAATAATACCGTCAGATGTATTCTCTGCAACAGACTCCGCAGCAGCCCTTATTATATTCCTCTCATCCATGTTCTCAGTGTCCCTGCCTACAATCCTTGAAACGCTCTTTCTTGCATCAATCAGGTTATCCTCATTTAATCTCGTATAAACCTTCCTTGCCTCTTTCGCAAGGTCATTAACAGAAAGCGTTGTATAGGCAATCAGGATTGAAGCTGCCTCGCCAAGAAGGCTATTAATTGAGTAAAATGCCTTTATCAGAAAGAAGGCAATAAGATAGGCAGATGAGACAACAATAAGAACAGTAATTATACCTGCGCCTCTTTTCCAGATAGGTGTTGAGGCAATTTTCAATGATATCTTCTCTAAAAGATTGATTCCCCTGCCAATATACCTTACTGGATGAGGAAACCATTTTGGATCCCCAATGGCAATGTCAAGTAGATACGCGGTTATATATCCCACCAAGCTCATATATCAGCCCTATATCAACACTATCCCTGATTATTGATGATAGTCTGTTAAAGGCATCCTCCTTTAATTCATTAAAGCTGTTGTTCTGCATAGATACAGCAAAACCCTTTTTTACCCTAAGGTTGTTTAAAAATGCCTGTCTGAATTCGTCGCTGTCAAAGAGGCCATGGATATATGCGCCCCATATACTGCCGTCCTTTGACACAGCTCCGTCATTCTGTTTTATGTTTTCTGATCCTCTCTTAACTATCTTAAATGCGGGGTTAATATCCTGAATACATTGTGTCCTTCCCATGTGTATCTCGTATCCGTGAACCTTTGCGCTGTTTATAAGGCTTAAAGCCTCAACCTGTACGGTTATCTTTTCCTTTTCAAGAACAGTTTCAACAGGAAGAAGGCCAAGGCCGTTAACCTCGCCTCTGTCAGTCTCTACCTTGTATGGATCGCTTATTTTTAATCCCAGCATCTGATATCCGCCGCAAATGCCAATAACCACCCCGCCTCTTTTAGCATAGTCTATTACTGCCTCTGCAATGCCTCTGTCCCAGAGCCATTGAAGGTCTTCTATTGTGTTTTTACTCCCTGGAATTATAACAGCATCAGCGCTATTTAATTCAGCAGGCTCTGAGATATATCTTACACTCACATCAGGTTCATGCTTAAATGCATCAAGGTCTGTAAAATTTGATATGCGCGGAAGTTTTATAACAGCTATATTAATTCTCCTTCTGGCTTCTGACTCCTGACTTCTGACTTCTAATGCCACCCCATCCTCATCCGGCAAAATTATATCTTTAATATATGTAACAACGCCAAGAATAGGCTTATTAGTCCTCTCCTCTAAATATTTCAAGCCCGGATTTAAAAGATTTTTATCTCCCCTAAATTTGTTTATTATAAAACCCTTTACTCTATCCTGCTCTGAATTAGACAGAAGCTCCATTGTGCCAACAAGCGAGGCAAAAACCCCTCCCCTGTCAATATCTCCTATAAGAAACACCGGTGCATCTACTAATTCAGCAAGACCCATGTTGGCAATATCATTATCTCTTAGATTTATCTCAGCAGGGCTTCCAGCGCCTTCAATAACAATCACATCATACTCATCTGATAATCTCTTGTAACTCTCAAGAACAAATCTTACTGCCTCTTTTTTAAAGGCATGGTATTCTGTTGCAGACATATTATCATAGACCCTGCCATGTATAATAACCTGTGAGCCTTTATCTGAGGTGGGTTTTAGCAGAACAGGATTCATATCAACAGTAGGCTCAATTCCTGCGGCTTCTGCCTGTGTTGCCTGCGCCCTTCCAATCTCACCGCCGCTTTTTGTAACAAATGAATTGAGCGCCATGTTCTGCGATTTAAAAGGAGCGACCCTGAAGCCGTCTTCTTTTAATATACGGCAGAATGCGGCAACAAGAAGGCTTTTGCCAACACTTGAACCTGTGCCTTGAAACATTATTGATTTAGCCATGTTCTATACCTTATACCCTCTCGGCGTAACTATCCACTTATCATAAACACAACTGCTGCTATTGCCTATAATAACTATTGTCTGCATATCTATAAAATTATAATACTCTAAAAGGCCGCCGAGTGTCGTTATCTTTATTTCTTCATTCTCACGAGATGCGCCTTTTACAATGCCAACAGGCGTAGAGCTATTCCTGTATTTAAGAAGAATCTCTCTTACATCTTCTATTTGCTTGACCCTCTTTTTGCTCTTTGGATTATAAAGGGCAATCACAAAATCCGCCTCTGCAGCAGCCTCAACCCTTTTTAAAATGACATCATAAGGTGTAAGAAGGTCGCTTAAAGAGATAGATGCAAAGTCGTGCATCAATGGCGCGCCAAGAAGCGATGCAGCAGAGCAGAAGGCGGGAACGCCGGGGATTACAGTAACAACAGGAGTAAATGGTTCGGTTTTCGGAGTTCGGTGTTCGGAGTTTTTTATAAAACGCCGAGCGTCTAACGCTGAACTGTTATTCAGGTCTTGCCCCCTGCCC
>Ga0105164_10000199_pt1 | contig 45106 bp, 21 predicted proteins | sample VDWuncwatermetaG_FD_89674 | JGI IMG/M metagenome (GOLD analysis project Ga0105164, IMG submission 89674) | Wastewater microbial communities from Netherlands to study Microbial Dark Matter (Phase II) - VDW unchlorinated drinking water | ecosystem: Environmental > Aquatic > Freshwater > Drinking...
TTCGTCTCCTCTCTGCTCGAGATGTCGCGCATCGAGCGCGGCCAGCTCGACTACATGCCGAAGCCTTCCGAGCTGGAGCCGCTGGTCAAGGACCTCGTCCTCTTCCTGGCGCCGCGCGCGGCGGAGGCGTCCCTGACCTTGAGCGCCGAGGTCGAGCCGGGCCTTCCTGTCTTTTCGTTCGATCCGGACCTCATCACGCAGGTGCTCACCAACCTGGTCTCCAACGCGATCAAGTTCACGCCCGCGGGCGGCAAGGTCACGGTCGGCGTCAAGCGAGAGGGCGGCCATGCCGTCTGCTCCGTCGAGGACACCGGCGTGGGCATTCCCGCGGCCGCCTTACAGCAGATCTTCGCCCCGTTCATGAGGATTCCCAACTCGATGCACGCCAACGGAACGGGGCTGGGCTTGTCCATCTCGAAGAAGATCATCGAGGCGCACGGCGGCCGGATCGCCGTCGAGTCCTCGGCCGGAAAGGGAAGCCGCTTCTACTTCGAGCTTCCGCTCGCGGGCGGCCCCGCGGCGAGCCGGTAGCCGACGCCGACGACGGTCTCGATCAGCCGGCCGGAGGGGCCAAGCTTGGCGCGCAGCGCGGACAGGTGGCGATCGACGGCGCGGCCGCCTCCGCGGGAATCGTCGTGCCACAGCGAGTTGATCAGGTTACCGCGCGTCAGGACGCGCTGCGGGTTGCGGATGAACTGAAGAAGCAGGGCGAACTCGAGCTTGGTCAGGCGGATCTTCTTCCCGTCAACGGAGCAGGAGTGGCTCGCCGGGCTGACCGTGACGGCGCCGTGGCGGAGGACCTCCTCCTCGGGGGCCGCGGGCAAGCGCGCGAGCAAAGAGCGCAGGCGCACGAGGAGCAGGTCCCGGTCCAGCGGCTTGAAGAAGTACTCGTCGGCGCCGGCGGTGAAGGCGGCGACGACCTCGTCCTTGTCGCGGGCGTTCTCGGAAATGCCGATGAGCACGGTGGTCCGCGTGCCGGGGTTCGAGCGCAGGGCGCGCAGGATTTCGCGGCCTTCCATCCCCGGCAGCTGCATGTTGAGGAGCACGACATGGGGGCCGTTTTTCGCGATGGCGTCGAAGAAACGACCCAAGGTCGAATATCCGCTCACGCCGTAGCCCTGGCCCTTGAGCAGGGCCGTCAGGCCGCGCGCGAGGCCGGCGTCAGGCTCGACCAACGCGATGCGCGCCGTCATGGAGGCGTTTGCAGGGCGGCGCGGACCCTGGCGAGAAGATCCTCGGTAACGAAGGGCTTGATCACGTAGTCCGTCCCGCCCAGCTTCACGCCTTTCGCCAGCTGGGACACCGCGGAGCGCGCGGTGCAGAAGAGAATGGGGGTGAGCGGGCGGACCTTCCCCTTTCGAATTTTTTCGCAAATCTCGAAGCCCGTCATGTCGGGCAGCATGACGTCCAGCAGCACCAGGTCGGGGCTTTCGGTCCGGTAGAGCTCCAGGCCCGCCTCACCCGTCGCCGCGTCGACGACGACGAAGCCGGCCTTCCCAAGCACTTCGCGCAGTATGATCCGGTAGTCCGGCTCGTCCTCGACGACCAGGATCTTTTTCTTGGCGGAAGCGGCGGGCATCAGCCGGGCCTGGTGTGGTGGGCCACCTTCAGCTTCAGCTTCGCGAAATCCAAGGGCTTGACGATGTAGTCGGTGGCGCCCACGGAGAAGGCCTCGTCGACCTCGGCCATCCTTCCGGCCGCGGTGCAGAAGAGGACCTTGGTCTTCGCCGTGCCCGGGTTCGCCCGGATCGCCCGGAGCACGTCCAGGCCGCCCATCGAGGGCATGTTGCGGTCGAGGATGACGAGGTCGAAGCGCGTCTTATCGATGAAGGCGAGGGCCTTGGCCCCCGAGGACGCCGTCGTGAAGCTGTAGCCCGAACCGTCGAGCACGTCCTTGATCAGATCCAAAATCGCGTCGTCGTCGTCGACGATGAGTATATGCGCCATGAGCCTCCTCTAATCCTCGTCCCCGCCCGCCTTGACGCGCGGCGGCTTGCCGGCGGCGAGCCAGCCCAGATAAGCCTCGAGAAATGGGTCGAGGTCGCCGTCCATCACGTTCGCGATCTGGGAGGTCTGCTCCCCGGTGCGCAGGTCCTTGACCATCTGATAGGGCATAAACACGTAGGAGCGTATCTGATGGCCCCAGGCGATGTCGCCCATCTCGCCGTAGTGCTTCTCCACGGCCGAGCGCTTCTTATCCAATTCGATCTGGTACAGCTTCGCCTTGAGCATGCGCAGGGCGTTCATGCGGTTCTGCAGCTGCGAACGCTCGGTCTGGCAGGCGATGACGAGGCCGGAGGGCTTGTGGCGGATGCGCACCGCGGTCTCGACCTTGTTGACGTTCTGGCCGCCGGCGCCGCCGGAGCGGAACGTCTCGAGCTCCAGGTCCGCGTCGTTGACCTGGATGTCGATCTCGTCCTCGATGTCGGGCACGACGTCGAGCGCGGCGAACGAGGTGTGCCGGCGCTTGGCCGAGTCGAACGGGGAGATGCGCACGAGCCGGTGCACGCCCTTCTCGCCCTTGAGCAGGCCGTAGGCGTTTGGCCCCTTGATGAAGGCCGACAGGCTCTTGAGGCCCGCGCCGTCTCCCTTCGCGAGCTCGGTGATGACGACCTCGTAGCCGTTCTTCTCGCACCAGCGCGCGTACATGCGCCACAGCATCTCGGCCCAGTCGCACGCCTCGAGGCCGCCCGCGCCGGCCTGCATGGTCACGATCGCGTCGTCCTTGTCGAACTCGCCCGACAGCTTGAGGCGCAGGTCCATCGCGCGCAGGAGCTTCTCGGCCTCCTTGAGGCCCTTGGCCGCTTCCTTGATCTCGCCCTCGTCCTTCATCTCGGTCGCGAGCTCGCAATGCGCCTTCAGGTCGTCGAGGGTCGCCTGCGCCTTGTCGTATTCGGCCAAGGTCTTCTTGAGATCGTTGAGCTCCTTCGACTTCTTCTTGGCCTTGACCGAGTCCGCCCAAAACGACGGCTCCCCCGCCTCCGCCTCGCGCGCGGAAACTTCCTTGCGCAGCTTGGCGAGGTCGAGGTTCCTGCCTATCTTGGCGAGCAGGTCCCGCATCTCGTCGATCTTATTGGCGGTCTCGGTAAACATCTCCGCTATTCTACGAAATCCCGGCTAACTGGATGGTGCCGCCGTCAACGGGCGAAGAGCTTGAGCGTGGCGGCGTGGAGGCGGGCGGTGTCCTCGGGCGTGGGGCCGTAGCCGCCGCCGAGGGTGACGGCGACGGGAACCTGGTAGACCCGGCAGCTGTCGTAGACCGCCAGGTCCCGTTCCCTGATCCCGGCCTCGGTGAGCTTGAGGCCGCCGAGGCGGTCCTTCTCCCAGACATCGACGCCGGCCTGGTAGATCACGAGGTCGGGCTTGGAGTCCATCACCGCACGCAGACCGTGGCGGAGCTTATCGTAGTACGGCGCGTCGCCGAGGCCGGGGACGAGCTCGACATCAAGCGAGCTCCGCCGGCGGACCTCCGGGTAAAGCCCGTACTGATGCATCGAGAACGTGAACGTGTCGGGATCCATCTCGAAGATGGCCGCGGTCCCGTTGCCCTGGTGAACGTCGAGATCGATCACCGCGGCGGTCTCGATCATGCCTTCGGCGCGAAGCCGGATGATCGCGAACGCGATGTCATTAATGGCGCAGTAGCCCTCTCCATGATCGCGAAAGGCGTGATGCGCCCCTCCGCCCGCATGAAGTCCGACGCCGGTCTCCAGGGCGTGCCGCGCCGCCAGCAAGGTTCCCCCCGCCGCTAAACGGTGCGCGCGCGCGATCTCCGGGGAAAAAGGCAGCTCCAGGCGGACGATGTCGGCCGGGCTCAAAACGCCGGTCATCAGCTTCTCGACCCAATCCGGGCTGTGAACGAGCAGCAGGTCCTCGCGAGAGGGCTCCGGCGGCTCGACGATGTCGGCGAAAGATTCGCACGCTTCCGCGGCCAAACGAAACTTCCTCGTCGAGAACGCATGCTCGCCGTAATCGACCTCATACTTCGGCGAATACACGACCCGGGGCTTCATTTTCTTCCTCTCAATCCAGAGTTATCCACAATTCACAGCTCAACTGTTGTTGACAACAGTTGAAGCGGCCTCTGTGGATAACTTCCTCGGCAAGAATAGGCTCAGAGCGAGGAATATGACGAGGACGAGACATGAAGCGCCGAGCCAATCGCCGTGGCGGGTGTAGAACGAACGTCTCGGGAAGGCGTCCTGAAGCGGGACCTCCGCGTCGAGCCTCCCGCGCTCGTGAAGCGCCAGCTCCGCCGTCGTCACGCCCCACGGGTCGATGACGGCGGACACACCGTTGTTGCCGGAGCGGATCACCGTCATGCGGTTCTCGATGGCGCGAAAGCGGTTGATGCGGTAGTGCTGGCGAGGCCCCCAGGTGTCGAGGTACCACGCGTCGTTGGTGATGTTGATCATCAGGCTCGCGCCGCGCGCCGCGTCAAGGCGCGGCCAGCGCGGGAAGATCGCCTCATAGCAGATCGTGACGGCGGCCGGGCCCCAGGCGGTGAGCAGTAGCGGCTGGCGCGCGGCGCCGGCCTCGAGGTCGCCCAGGTTGTCGAGGATCATAAGCCAGCGGTCGATCACGAAACGGGGCACGAAGCGGCGCAGGGGCACGAACTCGCCGAACGGCACGAGCTGGCGCTTGGCGTAGCGGCCGTCGACTCGGCCGTCCGGCGCGATCAGCTGCGCGGCGTTCGCCGGACCGCCGTCCCGGTCGCCGGCGGCGATGATGCCGACGAGCTGCGGCGACCCGAGCTTGACCGCCCATCTCGCGGCCTCGGGGACCGCTTCGTCCCGGCGCGCCCAGCGCGGGATCGCCGTCTCCGGCCAGACGACGAGCGCGGGCGCCGACGGACGCGGCCGCGACAGCAGCTCGTCGTAGCCGTCGAGAATCTCCTTGATCCAGGCCTCGTCCCATTTGTGGTACTGATCCACGCGGGGCTGAAGAATTTCGACGCGCGCCGCCTCCCCGCGGACCCGCGGCCGGGCGGCGAGGACGTAGGCGCCGTGCCCCCAGATTCCCGCGGCCAGCACGACCGCGGCGGCCAAGGACGCGGCGGCCTGATCGTCCCGCTCGCAGAGCCAGGCCTCGGCGAGGGCGGCGTTGAACATCACGATCGTGAAATCGAGCAGATGCGGCCCGCCCCACGACGCGGCCTGAAGAAGCGCGAGGTTGTCCCACTGAGTATAGGAGAACAGGTCCATCCCGACGCGCGCGGTCCAGAGCGAGGAGGCCGAGGCGACGGCGGTCCAGGCCGACGCCCAGAGAAGCGGGCGCAGGACGCGCGGTACGGCCCCGGAGAAGGTGCGCGCGAGGCCGGCGACGATCGCCCAGCCGGCGCCGAGGACGGCCGCCAGGCCGAGCACGGCGAGAGCGGACACGACGACCGGCACCTGCGCGAAGCGGCAGGTCGCGTAAATCCAGTGCGCGGCGACGAGGTGATAGGCGAAGCCCGCGCTGAAGCCGTACAGGGCGGAGAGCCGGGCCGTGGGGGCCGCGTTCGCGGCGACGATCAGCGGAACGAGCCCGAGCCAGGCGAAGCCCCAAAGGCCGGGAGACGGCAGGCCGAAGGCCGTGAGCGCCCCGCCCAGGGCGACGGCGCCTAGTTGGGCGAGTCGGCCCCGTGGCATTTCTTGTACTTCTTGCCCGAGCCGCAGTAGCAGGGATCGTTGCGGCCGATGCTCTGAAGACTGCGGGGAGCGGAGGCGGCGCCGCCGGACAGAATGCTCTTCGGCGCGGGCGCGTGGACGGCCGGTTCCGGCTCGGGCAGGACATCCTCCCCGGACGTGTCGCCGCCGGGCGACTGCGGGTGGACGGCGACCGCGGGCGGAGGCGCTACGGGAGCCTTGGGAGCCTCGACGCGGAAGACGTACTCGACGGTCTGCTCGCGCACGCGGCCGAGAAGGGCCTCGAAGTAGCGGAAGGACTCCTTCTGGTACTCGACCTTCGGATCTTTCTGCGCATAGCTGCGCAGAAAGATGGCCTTCTTCAGATGATCCAGATCATAAAGGTGGTTCTTCCAGGCCTTGTCGATCATCTGCAGCATGACCATCTTCTCGACTTCGCGAAAGTCGTAGCCCGAGAAGTCGCTGGGGCGTCGCGCGTAGATTTCCATCGCGGCCGCGAGCAGATTCTTCTTGAGAGCTTCCTTGGAGAGCCGAGCCGCTTCTTCCGGGGACGGATTCCAGGCGATCGCAAAGGTCCGTTCGAGATAGGCGGACAGCTCGAGCAGGTTCGAGCCCTCCGGGTTCGCGTCATCCGCTATGGCGGCATCGACCGCCTCGGCCACGTCCTCCTCGATCATCGCCTTGATCTGCTCGCTGACCGACTCGCCGAAAAGAACCTCGTCGCGAAGCTTGTAGACGACCTCGCGCTGCTTGTTCATCACGTTGTCGTAGTCGAGGAGCTGCTTGCGGATGTCGAAGTTGTGGGTCTCGACCCGGCGCTGGGCGTTCTCGATCTGATAGGAGACAAGGCCGGACTCGATGACCTCGCCCTCCTTCATGCCGAGCTTCTCCATGAGCGGCGCGATGCGGTCCGAGCCGAACAGGCGCATCAGCTCGTCGTCGAGCGCCAGGTAGAAGCGGGTGGAGCCGGGGTCGCCCTGGCGGCCGCAGCGGCCGCGGAGCTGGTTATCGATGCGTCGCGATTCGTGGCGCTCGGTGCCGAGGACGTGGAGGCCGCCCACGGACTTCACGACTTCGTATTCGGCGGCGTCCTGAGGATTGCCGCCCAAAAGGATGTCCGTGCCGCGGCCGGCCATGTTCGTCGCGATCGTGACCGCGCCCTTGCGGCCGGCCTGCGCGATGATCTCGGCCTCCATCTCGTGATACTTGGCGTTGAGGACCTGGCAGGGCACGCCCTTGTGCCGCAGCATGGCGGAGATCTTCTCCGACTTCTCGATCGAGCGCGTGCCGACGAGGACGGGCCGGCCGACCTTCCACAGCTCCATGACCTCTTCGACGATCGCGTTGAACTTCTCGCGCTCGCTCTTGTAGACGAGGTCGGGCAGGTCCTCGCGGCTCGAGGTGCGGTTCGTCGGAATCTCGCGGACCTCCATGCCGTAAATTTCCTGGAACTCGTCGGCCTCGGTCATGGCCGTGCCGGTCATGCCCGAGCGCTTCTTGTAGATCTTAAAGAAGTTCTGGAAGGTGATGGTCGCCAGCGTCTGGTTCTCTTCGCGCGGAGAAAGGTTCTCATGCGCCTCGACGGCCTGATGCAGGCCGTCGGACCAGCGGCGGCCGGGCATCAGGCGGCCGGTGAACTCGTCGACGATGATGACTTCCCCGTCCTTGACGACGTACTCGACGTCGCGCTTGTAAAGGTGCCAGGCGCGCAGCGCCTGCGTGATGTGGTGGACCCACTCGCCCTCGAGGTCGTCGTACAGGTTGCCCAGGCCGAGCATGGCCTCGCACTTCGAGACGCCTTCCTCGGTCAGGATGGCGGTGTGGTTTTTCTCATCGACGATCGCGTCCCAGCCTTTCTGGAGATCGGTGCCCTTATATTTCGCCTGGATCTCGTCTTCTTCGGTGATGATGCGGACTTTAAGGTGCGGGATCAGCTTGTTGACGATCGCGTAACGCTCGGTGGATTTCTCGGCCGCGCCGGAGATGATCAGGGGCGTGCGCGCCTCGTCGATGAGGATCGAGTCGACCTCGTCGATGATCGCGTAGTAGAGATGCTGGAGCACGCGGTCTTCCTTGCGCACGACCATGTTGTCGCGCAGGTAGTCGAAGCCGAGCTCGTTGTTGGTGATGAAGGTGATGTCGCACTTGTAGGCGGCCTGGCGGTCCGTGTTCGACACGTCGTGCTGGACGCAGCCGACGGTCAGGCCGAGGAAGCGGTAGACGGGCCCCATCCACTCGCTGTCGCGCTTGGCGAGGTAGTCGTTGACGGTCACGATGTGACAGCCCTTGCCGACGAGGGCGTTCAGGTAGGCCGGAGCGGTCGCGACGAGCGTCTTGCCTTCGCCGGTGCGCATCTCGGCGATGGAGCCGTTATGCAGGACCATGCCGCCGAGAAGCTGAACGTCAAAGTGCCTCAGGCCGATCGAACGGCGCGCGGCCTCGCGGCACAAGGCGAAGGCCTCGGGCAGGACCTCGTCGAGGGCGGCGATCTCGGCCTTTTTGCGCTCCTCGCGATGGTCACCGTCGTTCGCAGGAATCTCGATCGCGGCGAACAAGTCGGCCACGCGGGCCTTGAGCGCCTCGGTGCGCACGGGGAAATCGGCGTCGGACAGGGCCTTGACCTCGGCCTCGAGCGCGTTGCACTTGGCCAGCATGGGGGCGAAGCGCTTGAGCGTGCGCTCGCTGGGCGTGCCGAAGATCTTCTCGAAGGTCGCTTTGATCATAAGGAAGCGCCCCAGTGTAGCAATTTCACCTGAAGCTTAAGAATGCCGCCCCAGCCCTTAGCGAAGCCGCGCGGTCAGGATCTTGTCGCCGGGCTCGAGGCGGTCCAGCACGTCCATGCCCGACAGCACGCGCCCGAAGGCGGTGTAGCGGCCGTCGAGGTGCGGAGTGGGCACGAGGCTCACGAACAGCTGGCAGCCGCCCGTGTCGGGCCCGGCCTTGGGCATGCCGAGCGTGCCGCGCAGGAAGGGCAGGCGATTGACCTCGTCGACGAGGCGGAAGCCGTCGTCCCCCCATCCCGAGCCGCGAGGATCGCCGCCCTGAACCACGAAGGCGGTCACGACGCGATGCCAGATCTTGCCGTCATAGACGCCGCGCCGGGCGGTGTCCGCGATCGCGGCGGCGGTGTTGGGCGCGGCGGCGGCGTCGAGCAGGAGCTCCACCGTGCCTTTTTCGGTCTCCAGCGCCAAGGTCGGCGAGGCCGCGAGCCGCGGAAAGGTCTTGGGCGCGTCGAGCGCGGGCCCGGCCTTGACCGTCACGCCGGACGCCTTGAGCGCCTTGAACAGGGAGTCCCGGAGCTCCGCGGTGAGGCCGGGGCGGTCCCAGGCCGACTTGAGCGCGGCGGCGAAGGCCGGAGACTTGCGCTCCGTCGCGCCATCGACGGCCGTGCCGAGAAGCTCGAGCTCGGCCTTGGGGTCGACCAGCACCTTCTCGATCGCGACGGCGGCAAGCGGCGAGGTCGACGCGGCCAGGGTCTCCAGCGCCTGGGCGGCGACGCGGGCGTCCGGATCCGCGACGCCGGCGCTCAGGATCGCGTCGGCGTCCTTCAGGAAAGCGCTTGCCTCGTAGGCCTTGGAGCGGATCCACCAGTGCGGATCCTTGCGGGCGCGCTCGAGGCGGGCGCCCTCCGCGTCGCCGCTCAATTTCGCCAGGGCGAGCAGGGCGCGGCCGCGGGGCATGGGGCCGTCGGCGTCGGCCATTTTTTCGAGCCGAATCGCGAGCCCGGCATCACCCGTCGCGGCGACGGCGTCGGCGGCGGCGGCGCGAACGTGATGCGAGGGGTCGATGTATACCGACGACGGAAGTTCTCCCGCGGCCTTGGCGGCGCCGAACGCGGCGGCCGCCTCGGCGCGGACGTAGAGATCGGGGTCGGATAAGAGGGAAACGTCGACGGAACGGCCCAGCTTAGATAAAGAACGAACGGCAAAAAGACGGGTAACCTTGTCGGAGTCCTTCGAGGCGAGCGTCAACGTCTTTTCCGCCCGCTTATCGGGAAAACGCGTAAAGGCGTAGACCGCGCGCCAACGGACTTCTGAATCCCTATCGACGGCCAGGGACAACAGCTTGTTCACCGTTGCGGTCGAATACTCGGGAACACGCTTTAGATATCTCCTTCGAAACAACGCCATCGCGGCTTCGCCGCGGACCCCTGCATCCACATCCGTGCCCGCTGACAGCAACGAATCTTCGACATCGCCGCCGAGCTTGCCCATCGCTTCGACGGCGGCGCGTCGCACCAAGGCCTCGTCGTTGGCGGCGACGAGGATCAGGTCGGCGGCGGCGGCTTCGCGCAGGGAGATCGAGGCGGCGGACTCGGCCTCGCCCGCGGGGAGCTCGGCCATGCCGAGCTGGCCCAGGTCCCACGCGGCCCGCGCGCGCGCGGCGGCCTCGGGGGCTTGCAGGGCGGCGCGGCCTTGCGCGAACTGCTCGTGCGGCTCGCGCCGAAGCGAGGAGCAGGCGGAGAGGACGGCGAGGACGGCGAGGACGAGCGCGCGCACGCCCCGATTATATATCCTTAAGGACGAGCCATGCGCCGATCCCTCTCTTTCGCCCTCCTCGTCCCGCTCTTCGCGGCCTGCGTCACGGTCGAGCCCCCGCCCAACCCGCGCGGCGCGATCAAGCCCGGCCAACGCCTGATCGTGATGGTCTACCAGTCGCCGGGACCGTGGATCGTGGGCGATCCCGACAACAAGGCCGAAACCGCGCTGAAGCTCCTTCCGTTGGGCACCTTCCTCCAGGGCATGCAGGAAGAGCGCGTCAATGAGCTCTCCAAGGAGATCCAGCCCTACCTTCCCCGGCCGCGCTACGATCAGGCCGCCGAGGCGGCGCTGATCAAGGCGCTGAAGGCCGCGCACAGCGGCCCGGTGCAGACCGCGGCCGAGGCCGGCATCGCCCCCGCGCAGCGCAAGGAGTGGAACGCGGCCGCCGACCAGCTCGACTGGCGCCGCAAGTATTATTTCACGGAGCCTTCCCGGCCCTCGCCGCGAAACTACCCGAAGCTGCTGTCGCTCGACGACGCCGTCATCCTCGACGTGAACCTTTCCTTCGGGCTCGAGCCCGACGTGGAGGACCGCACCTTGCCCCTGCTCTCCGCCGCCGCGCGCGCGCACCGGGCCGACACGGCCCGCATGCTCTGGAGCCGCGAGGAGCGGCTCACGGACACGACCTCCTCCACGACCCTCACGGAGTTCCGCGCCGAGCCCGTCCAGTTGACGGACCGCCTCTACGCCATGTCCGTACCGCTCGCCGAGAAAATCGCCGCCTCGTTCGCGCAGGAAGCCGGCCTGATCCCGCCGCCGCCGCCGGTCGTCGTCCTCGAGGCGCCGCCGGCGCCCGTCTACGGCGCCGCGCCGGACATTTCGACGGCGCCGCTGGTTTCGCCCGCGCCCGCTGAGGCGCCGGCGCCCCCGGCCGTTTCGACGGAAACCGCGCCCGCCCCCGTCCCGATCGAGTCGCTCCCCACCCGGTGAAGATCGCCGCGGCGATCGCCGGCGCCACCGGGCTCGTCGGCGGCCGGGTGCTTCGGCGGCTGCTCGACGATCCCGCGGTCGGGCGCGTCGTAGCACCCACGCGGCGCGCCCTGCCGCCTCATCCGAAGCTCGAAAATCCCCTGATCGGCGCCGGGTTCCCGCCGCTCGACCGCGTCGACGAAGCCTACGGCTGCCTCGGCACCACGCGCAAGGACGCGGGCAGCGACGCCGCGTTTCGCGCCGTGGACCTCGACCTGGCCGTCGCCTTCGCGCGCGCGGCCAAGGCGGGCGGCGCCCGGCGCTTCGGCCTCGTGTCCTCGCTCGGCGCGGACGCCGGCTCCTCCCTGCTTTATCCCCGCACCAAGGGCGAGGCGGAGGCGGCGATCGCCGGGCTCGGCTTCGAGACGGTGGTGATCGCGCGCCCCTCGCTGCTTCTCGGCGAGCGTGCCCGCCCCCGCGCCGCCGAAAAGATAGGCGAGCTCGCCTTGATCCTGGCGAAGCCTCTATTGATCGGCCCCTGGCGGAAGTACCGCGCGATCTCAGGCGATGCCGTCGCCGCGGCGCTGATCGCCTCGGTGCGGGGACGATTTCCCGGGAAGCTCACGCTCGAATCTGACCAACTCGAGTCACATTGAGTAAACTAGTCCCATGAACGTCCTCAACGTCGCCGTGGCCGGCCTCGGAACCGTCGGCCGCGAAACCGTCCGCCTTCTGCGTGCGCGCCGCGCGGAGCTCAAGGAACGCCTGGGCGCGGAGATCCGGCTGGTCGCCGTGGCCGACAACGACGTCGGACGCGAAGCGCGGGCGCTCGGGCTCGCGGCCAGCGTTTCCCGTTATAAAGACCCGCTCGACATGGCCAAGCGCGCCGAGGCGGATCTATTCATCGAGCTGCTTGGCGGCCTCGAGACTCCCAAGCGTTTCGCGCTGACGGCGCTGGGCCGCGGCAAGGCCCTCGTGACCGCCAACAAGCGTCTGCTCGCCCACGAGTGGAAAGCGATCACGGGCGCGGCGCGCGCCGGCAGAGCGCGCCTGGCCTTCGAGGGCAGCGTCGCGGGCGGCATTCCGGTTCTGCGCGCGCTCGAGCTCTCGTTCTCCGGCGACCGCGTCCTCGGCGTGGACGGCATCCTCAACGGCACGACCAACTACATCTTATCGCGCGGCGAAGAAGGGCTCTCGCCGCAGGACGCGCTCCAGGAAGCCCAGGAGCTGGGCTTCGCCGAAAAAGATCCCACGATGGACGTCTCCGGCCAGGACGCCGCGCAGAAGCTGTCCGTGCTCGCGGGCCTCGTCACCGGCGGATGGCTCAAGCCCGGGAGCTTCCCGGTCGCCGGAATCGAGGAGATCTCGGCGCGCGATATTGCCTTCGCCCGAGAACGCCTCGGCATGACGGTTCGCCTGATCGCCTCGCTCCGGTTCGCGGCGAACGGCTCCGGCCCCTCCGTCGACGCGTCGGTGACGCCGACCTTGCTCAAGCTCTCCCACCCCCTCGCCGCGGTGCGCCGCCAGTACAACGCGCTCATGGTGCACACCGCCTCCGCGGGCGACCTGATGTTCTACGGCAAGGGCGCCGGCGCCGGCCCGACCGCCTCCGCCGTGCTCGCGGACGTGTTCGTGCTCTCCCGCGACATCCTGGGCGGCCTGCCGCCCGCCGAGATCGCCGCGCGCAAGCTCTCCCTCGCGTCCCCCAACGAGGCCGTCTCCGGCTGGTACCTGCGCCTTGACGTGCTCGACAAGCCGGGCGCTCTCGCCCGCATCGCCGACGCGCTCGGCCGCGAGAAGGTTTCGATCGCCGCGATCCACCAGGACCCGGCCTCCGGCCGGCGCTCCGTGCCGGTCATGATCGTGACGCACCCCGCGAAGCGCGGAGCCTTCGACCGCGCGCGCAAGAGGATTCTTTCCTTGGCCGCCGTGAAGCCGGAGCACTGCGCGATGAGGATAATGCCTTGAGCCAGGGCCTGATCGCGCGCTGGCGCGACCGCCTGCCGGTCACCGCCCGCACCCCGATCGTCACGCTGGGCGAGGGCAGCACGCCGCTCGTGCAGGCCGATCGCGTGGCCAAGGCCGCGGGCCTGCCCCCGGGCTCCGTGTTCCTCAAGATCGAGGGCGCCAATCCGACCGGCTCCTTCAAGGACCGCGGCATGACGCTGGCGATCTCGAAGGCCGTCGAGGCGGGCGCCACCGGCGTCCTCTGCGCCTCGACGGGCAACACCTCCGCGTCGGCGGCCGCGTACGCGGCCCGCGCGGGGCTGCGCTGCGTCGTGTTCCTGCCCAAGGGCAAGGTCGCCGCGGGCAAGCTCTCGCAGGCCGTCATGCACGGCGCCGAGATCGTCGAGGTCGCGGGCAATTTCGACCAGGCCCTCGTGATGGCCAACGAGGCCGCGAAGACGAAGGGCTTCGCCCTCGTCAACTCCTCGAACCCCTTTCGCATCGAAGGACAAAAGACGGCGGCCTTCGAGATTTTGGAGCAGCTCGGCCGCGCGCCCGACAATCACTTCATCCCGGTCGGCAACGCCGGGAACATCACCGCGTACTGGAAGGGCTACAAGGAATCCGGCGCCAAGCCGCGCATGTACGGCTGGCAGGCCGCCGGCGCCGCACCCCTCGTTTCGGGCAAGGCCGTCCTGAACCCGACGACGCTGGCGACCGCGATCCGCATCGGCTGCCCGGTGTCCTGGAACGGCGCGATCGCCGCCCGCGACGAATCGGGCGGCATGATCGGCAAGGTCACCGACGGCGAGATCCTCGCCGCCTACCGGCTGCTCGCGACGCGCGAAGGCGTGTTCTGCGAGCCCTCCTCCGCCGCCTCGGTCGCCGGCCTGCTCAAGCTCGGCAAAAACGGCAAGGCTCCGCGCGGCGTCACGGTCTGCGTGCTGACGGGCAACGGCCTCAAGGATCCCGGCATCACCGCGCGCTTCGCGCCGAAGATCCGCCGCGTGAGGGCCGGGGGAGCGATAAAACTCTGATATGACCAAGGACAAGATTCTAGCGCGCGTGACGGTAACGGCCCCCGCTTCCACCAGCAACCTGGGGCCGGGCTTCGACTGCCTGGGCTTGGCGCTCGATCTGCGCAACGAGCTGACGCTGGAGCTGCATGACGGCTCGGGCCCGCCCGTCGTCGAGATCGAAGGGGCCGGCGCCGAGGCTTTGCCTCGCGGCGAGCAGAACATGCTCGTGCACGCCGCGCGCCAGGCGCTCCCCCCGGGCCTGCCCGGCCGCCTCGTCTTCAAGGCGCGCAACCGCGTGCCGCTCGCGCGCGGCCTCGGCTCGTCGGCGGCGGCGATCGTCAGCGGCCTCTGGGCCGGCGCCCACCTCGTCGGCACCCTGCGCCGCTCCGAGGACGAGCTCGAGCAGATGGCCGTCGCCCTCGAGGGCCATCCCGACAACATCGCGCCCTGCGTCCACGGCGGCCTGACCGCGAGCCTGGCCGTGGACGGCCGCGCCCGCGCTCAGAGGCTGAACATCCACTCCGCGCTCTCGACGATCGTCTGCATCCCGGACTTCGAGCTGTCGACGAAGAAGGCGCGCTCCGTCCTGCCCGAGACCGTCTTCCTGGCGGACGCCGTCTACAACACCTCCCGCGCGCTGCTGCTGACGCGCACGCTCGAGTCGGGGCACGTCTCGCGCCTCTCCGAACTCATGAAGGATCGCCTGCACCAGCCCTATCGCGCCAAGCTCGTGCCCGGCCTCGACGACGCGCTGGCCGCCGCCGGCGAAGCCGGCGCCGCGGGCGCCGCGCTGTCCGGCTCGGGCCCCACGGTGTTCGCCTTCGTCGAGGGCCGCACCGCGCGCAACGCCTCGGTCGGCGAGGCCATGGTCAAGGCCTTCTCCAAGCACGGCGTCACGAGCCGCTGGCTCGCGCTGGCCGTCGATCATCAGGGAGTGCGCGTCGAACGCTAGCATGCCCACGCGCAAGATCACGGTCATGAAGTTCGGCGGCACGTCCGTCGCCGATCCGGAAAAGATCCAGCGCGCCGCCGAGCGCGCGATCGGCGAGCGCCGCAAGGGCTTCGGCGTCGTCGTCGTCGTCTCCGCGCCCGGCGACATGACCGACGAGCTGATCGCGCTCGCCGAGCGCATCACGCCCAAGCCCGACGACCGCGAGCTCGACCAGCTGATCACCACCGGCGAGCAGGTCGGCATCTCGCTCTTCGCGATGGCATGCAAGGCCAGAGCAGTTCCCGCGATATCCCTCACTGGCCCGCAGGCGGGGATCGAGGCGATCGGCGACGCGTCCAAGGCTCAGGTCAGCCGCATCCGCACGCGCACGATTCTCAAGCATCTGGCCGCCGGAAAGATCGTCGCGGTCGCGGGGTTCCAAGGCCTCGCGCCGAACGGGGACACGGTCACGCTCGGGCGCGGCGGCTCCGACCTGACCGCCGTGGCGCTCGCCTCCGCCCTCAAGACCGGGCGCTGCGAGATATTCTCGGACGTGAAGGGAGTCTACACCGCCGACCCGCGCATCGTCCACGACGCGCGCAAGCTGCCCCGAATCTCGTTCGAGGAAATGCTCGAGCTCGCCGGCGCGGGGGCGCAGGTCATGCAGGCGCGCTCGATGGAGGTCGCCGAACGCTTCGGCGTCGAGATTCACGTCCGGTCCGCCTTTCACGCCCTTCCGGGCACATGGGTCGTCGCCAAGGAGAAGCTCATGCTGGAAAAAGCCTTCGTCTCAAGCCTCGCCCTCGACAAGAGCGAGGTGCGCCTGACCGTGGTCGGCGTCCCCGACCAGCCCGGAGTGGCCGCGCAGGTCCTCACCGCGCTCGCCGCCGGCGACATCCCCGTCGACATGATCATCCAGTCCGCGCCGACCTCGCGCGGCGTCAACGACATGTCCTTCATGACGCCGAAGGCGTTCGCGCTCAAGGCGAAAACGGCCTTGGAGGGCGCCGCGAAGAAGCTGCGCGCCGAGCGCGTGGACCTCAACGAGCAGGTCGCAAAGATCTCCGCCGTCGGCACGGGCTTTCGCCACTCGCCCAAGATCGCCGCGACGATGTTCTCCGCGCTGGCCGAGCAGAAGATCAACATCCACATGATCTCCGCCTCGGACCTGCGCGTCTCCTGCATCGTGGACTCGGCGCAGGGCGAGGCCGCGCTGAAGGCCCTGCACAAGGCCTACGGCCTCGCGAAGGGAAAAAAATAATGTCCGTCTTCGTCGCCATCGACTTCGAGACCGCCGACCAGGGCCGGGACTCCGCCTGCTCGGTCGGCCTCGTGCGCGTCGAGAACGGCGTCGTCGTCAAGAAGGCCGTCCAGCTGATCCGCCCGCCGCGCCTGGAAGGGGGCGACCTGTTCAGCCCCGCCCCGGCCGAGTTCATGTTCACCTACATCCACGGCATCAAGCCCGCGCAGGTGCTCGACGCGCCGACCTTCGCCCAGGCCTGGCCCAAGCTCGCGCCGATGCTCGCCGGCGCCGAATTCATGGCGGCGCACAACGCCCCCTTCGACAGCGGCGTGCTCGAGGCCTGCTGCGCCGCCGCCAGGCTCCCCAAGCCCGCGCATCGATTCATCTGCACCGTGCGCCTGGCGCGCAGCACCTGGAACATCTACCCGACCAAGCTGTCGAACGTCTGCACGCATCTCAACATCGAGCTGAACCACCACGAGGCGCTGTCCGACGCGCACGCCTGCGCTCAGATCGTGATCGCCGCCGAAAAGAAGGGCGTCCGGCTCTAAGGCGTCAGCGGCGGCGCAGCGCCGCGAGCTGCTCGCCGGTGCACAGGGCCAGGCGCTCGGGCGAGTGCGTGCGGCTCTGGTCGACGAGGACGCACGGTCCCAGGCCCGGAAGATCCTTGTCCTCGATGACGCCGGAATACGGGGGCATGCCGCGATAATCCATGCCGACGGCCGCCTCCGTCATCAGCAGATGGCGCCGCTCGGGAAGGTAGTAGACGCGCAGCGGAAGGTAGTAGTACGCGCCGAGATGAACGACCGGCACGCTCTTATCCGAGGATCGCCGGATCGCCGCGGCCAGCACGCCGAGCCGGGGATCGACCATGAGCGCGGAGAAAAAATACCCGGCGACGCCGGCGGCCATGACGACGCCCGCCGCGATTCGAGTCCACGAGCGCCCGGCGCCCAGCGCCGCGAGCAGGAGCAGGACCGGCGAGATCGGCGTGAAATAGCGCGCCTGGGTGACCGGCCGTCCGCTCCACAGCTCGACGGCGGCGACGAGCGCCAACGCCGCGGCGAGATGGGTCGCGCAGAAGTCAAACGCTCGCCGCTCGGGAGAGCCCCCGTCCGCGCGGCGCGCGTCCGCGGCGGCCGCAAGCGCCAGCATCGCGAAGCCGGCGCCGACGGCGACGCCCACCCAGCGGGGAAGGGCCAGCCCCAGGAAGGTCACGCTGAAAAACGTCGTGCCGACCAGGTCGAGAACGCGCGCGAAGGTCAGAGACTCGCCGAGGACGGGATCGCCGACGTGGAGACGGGCCTGGACGACGAAACTGGGCAGCCAGGGCACGAACAGGAGCGCCGCGGCCGCGTGCGCCGCGATGAGCTTCGCGGCCCGCCGCGCGGAGCCGGCCGCCAGCCGTCCCAGCCACAGCGCGTGGCCGGCGAGCAGGATCGCGAAGTAGTAGTGCGTGTAGAGGCCGAGCGCGGCCAGCATGGCGTAGGCCGCGAAAAACAGCGGCCGCGGCTTTCCCTTCGACAACTCGAGCGTGACGAGCGTCGAGAGCAGGCTGATGAGCAGGAGGAGCGAGTAGGACCGCCCATCCTGCGCGATATGAATCCAAAAGGAAGACATGATCGCGAACCACAGCGCCGGCAGCCGCGCGCGCTCGGGCAGCAGGCGGGCGGCCAGCGAGCGAAACGCGAACAGGGACGCCACGCCGCACAGCACGGAGAATAGGCGCAGGCCGTGGCGGGGATCGCCGAACGCTTGCAGCCAAAAATGCATCAGCGCGTAGTAAAGCGGCGGGTTGACCTCATTGCTCACGAGCAGGGGAACCAGCTCACTTAGCGGCCTCCCGGCGATCAGCAAGGTGCTCGCTTCGTCGAACCACAGCGATTCGGCGTCGAGAAACAGGAGGCGCAGCCCTGAGCCGCCTAGAAGCGTCGCGCCCGTCCATTTGGCCGACTTATTCACGCGCGTATTGTAGGTCTTTACAGACCGTTCTCTCATGTATAGGATGAAGGCATCATAGTGCGATCCGCCTCCAGGGGATCGGACTCCGGAGGATCAACCATATGGCGAAGAAGACTGAACCGCTCGTGATCGCGAGCAAGGCGAAGGCGATCTTGAAGAAGGCGGGTTGCAACACCTCGGGCGACGCGCTCGACGGCCTCAACGGCATCGTGTATTACTACCTCGACCAGGCCGCCAAGCGCGCCAAGGCCAACGGCCGCAAGACCGTCCGCACGCACGACTTCCACATCAACTAGCCTCGCCGTCAAAACGAAGCGCCCGGGGGTTTTGCTCGCCCCCGGGCGCCTGTCTTTCGGTGGGACCGAAAATTCAACGCCGTCTAGGCCGTCCGCGCGCTCCGGCGGCATCCTTGGCTTTCCTCACCGTGGACGCCAGCGCGTGAGCCGTATCGTGAACCCAGCGGCTCGTGAGGAGCCGCTTGGGGTCGATCGTGAGCTTCGCCGAGAGAGCTAGCTTCATGTCGTGAGTATACCCCCCCCGCCCCGGATTGTCATTACATGGGTGTTACGATTCAGCGAAAGTTTCCAATGACCACGGTCACATCCTTGACGACGAGGCGAAGGGCTGTTATATAGGAGGCCTATGCTCAAAAATCAGACCATCGCGGTGATCGGAGCCGGGCACATGGCGGGAGCCCTGATCGGGGGCATGGTGAAATCCAAGCTCGTCCCCGCCAAGAGCATCGTCGCCGCGCGGCGCGGCCAGGAGGCCCTGGCCGAGCTCCAGAAGAAATGGGGCGTGCGGACCACGACCGACAACAGGAAGGCCGTCGCGGGCGCCGACATCGTGATTTTGGCGGTCAAGCCGCAGATGGCCAAGAAGGTCATGGAGGAGCTGGCGGGCCATATCACGAAGGAACAGCTCGTCGTTTCGGTGATGGCCGGCATCACCACCGCCGCGATCAGCAAAGCCCTGAGGGTGGACGGCGCGGTCGTGCGCGCCATGCCCAATACCCCCTGCCTCGTCGACGCGGGCGCCACCGCCGTCGCCGCCGGCGCGCGCGCCGGCGAGCGCGAGCTCAAGCTCGCCGAGGCTGTTTTCGCCGCCGTCGGTCTCGTCGTCACTTTGCCGGAGTCCGCGCTCGACGCCGTGACGGGCCTCTCCGGCTCGGGCCCCGTGTACATCTACATGGTCATCGAGGCGATGATCGACGGCGGCGTGAAGATGGGCATCCCCCGCGCCGTCGCGGCCAAGCTCGCGGCCCAGACGGTGTATGGCTCCGCCAAACTTGTTTTAGACACGGGCAAGCACCCGGCCGTGCTCAAGGACGAGGTCACCACCCCCGGCGGCACCGCGATCACCGCGATCCACGTTCTCGAGAGCAAGGGGCTGCGCTCGGTCCTTATCGACGGCATCGAGGCCGCGACGAAACGCTCCCAGGAATTATCCAAGCTCTTCGACGCCTAGCCCTCTTCCCCCGCATCTAGGCTTGACGGCCCGTCCCTTAGCTGTTATAAATAAGGGGTAGTCTACCCGGAACGCCGAGCTGGGGCGCTTCCGGCTTTTTATTTTATAGGAACCATGTCGCTCGACCAAATCAAAACCGCCCAACTGATCACCGCCAAAGAGCACCTCGAGGAGGTGTGCGTCGATCTCGCCAAGTGCGACCGCCTCGCCTTCGACACCGAATCCAACGGCTTCTACGCGCACAAGGAAAAGGTCTGCCTAATCCAGATCTCTTCCCCCACGGAAGATTTCATCGTCGACCCGATCGCGTTCAAGGACATCTCCGCGCTCGCCCCCCTGTTCTCCGATCCCAAGATCGAGAAGCTCTTCCACGCCGGCGAGTACGACGTCCTCTGCCTGAAGCGCGACTACGGCTTCACCTTCGCCAATCTCTATGACACGATGATCGCCGCGCGCATACTCGGCACCAAGGAGCTCGGCCTGGCCGCCGCGATCGAGCGCCACTTTGGCCTCGTGATTTCGAAGAAGCTGCAGCGCGCCGACTGGGGCAAGCGCCCGCTCACGCACGAGATGATCCGTTACGCGCAGGGCGACACCCATTTCCTGATGCGCCTGGCCGACATCCAGAAGGCGATGCTGCTCGAGAAGGGCCGCATGGACGACGCGAAGGAGTCCTTCGCCGACCTCGCCGCCCTCGAGCCCAACCTCAAGACCTTCGACCAGGACGGCTTCTGGAAGCTCGTCGGCCGCGATGACATCGGCGGCCAGCAGATGGCCGTCCTCAAGGAAATCTGGCTATACCGCGAGCAGCAGGCCCAGTCGCGCGACCGCGCCCCCTTCCGCGTCATGCCCGAGGACCTGATGGTCCGCATGGCCCAGGCCCTGCCCGAGACCAAGGAGGCGCTGGCCGCGGTCCGCGGCATGTCCCCGTATATTCTGGAGCGCTTCGCCTCCGGCCTGCTCGCCGCCGTCGAGCGCGGCAAGGCCGCGCCGCCCTTGACCCGGCCGCCGTCGGCCGCGCCCGAACGCAAGCGCTTGTCCGACCTCGAATGGAGAACCTTCGAGGCCCTTCGCGCCTGGCGCAAGAGCCGCTCCGAGAAGGACTCCGTCGAGCCCGTCGTCATCATGACGACCGAGAATCTGCGCACGCTGTCGATCCACGCCTGCCGCGACAACGGCGGCGACCTGCTCGGGCCTCTCTCCGACCTCAAGCGCAGCCGCTACGGCGAGGACATCCTCAAGGTCATGGCGACCGCCCGCGCCAACGGCAAAGCCGCTTAGGTCCTTAGTCCCCCTTAAGCCTAGGCTAGGTGCCGCCTCCTTAATACCCTCTCGGACCGGGTACCCCTCCGACGGGACCGCTATACTGGTCCCATGAAAAACGTCGCGCGTTTCTTTCTCTCGCTTTCGATCATCCTCGCCGCCCCCGGCCTCGCTCCGTACCAGGCCGCCGCGCAGGTATTCAGCGCCTCCCGCGTCTCCATCCCCGTCGTTCCCGCCGGCGCGGCCGCCGCGTCGATCGGAGCCCTCGGCGGAGCCTCCTCCGTCCTCCCGGCCGCGAGCCTTCAGGCCGGGCTGACTCCTGCTCTCGCGCCGTCGGCCGCGCTGGCGCCGGTCGTGTTTTCCCCGCTCTCCGTCGCCGCGAACGACCCGGCGCGGGCGATCCAGCCCGCCCTCAAGGCCCTCGCCGCGAAGGTTGCGCCGCAGGCGAATCGACCTGCCGCGGCCCTCAACGTCCTCCAGACCGGCACGGACTCTCTCTCCGCGGCCGCTAAATCCGGCGCCGATTCCGCTCCTCAGGCCGCTCTCGACGGCCTGTTCGAAGGCTCGACCGCCCGCCCCGGCGCCCTCGCCGTATCCGGCCGTTCCGCGGCCTCCGACGCGCCCCGGCTCGATCCGTCCCAAGCGCGCGGCCCGGCTCAAGGCCCTCGCTGGGTCAAGACCTTCCGCGCCCCGAACGACGCGCCCGCGACGTCGACGAAGCGCACGCTGTCCGTCGGCTTCCTCGCCGCGGTGGTGCCGATCGCGATCACGATGGTCACCGTGATCATCGCCCAGCTGCTCGGCCACCAGCTGCACCCGAACTACCAGGGACCCACCGGCACCGAAACGACCACCGTGCTCCAGGCCCTGGGTATCTGGATCGGCGCGGCCGTGATGGCGCCGATCTCCGAGGAGGCCCTCTTCCGCGGCGGCCTGCAGGGCGTCCTATCGCGCATCACCGCCAAGATCCGCCTCGGCGACTTCGTCCTTCCCGCCGTCGTGACCTCTTTGATCTTCGTCGCCCTCCATGAGACCTCCGACCCTGTGCTCTTCGCGACCCGCTTTGTCCACGCGATGGTGCTCAGCTACGTCTTCCAGAAGGAAGGCATCCTCGCCTCGATGGCCGCCCACGGATTCTTCAACGGCCTGCTCGCCATCTCAATCGTGCTCTCCGCGCTCGGCATGCCCTGGCTCGGCCTCGCCGTCGTGCCTCTGGCTCTCCTCTTCGCCGTCCGCTCCGCCCGGTTCCTGCGCGCGCAGAAGCCCGACATCGCCTCCGGCGCCTTGGCTCCTAAGGCGATGAGCGCCAATATGGCAATCGTCTTCGCCGCCCTGCTGGCAGTCGGCTACTTCTTCCTCATGCCCAACATTTTTTGGGCCATCGGCGCCGTCGCGCTGCTGATCGCCGCGATACGCATTAGATTGAAGAAAGCCTAGCCTCAATGCGCTTCGCGGCCTTAGCCGTCATATTTTCGCTGCTCTCGGCTTCAGTCCCCGCCGACGCCGCCGCACAAATCCGTTCGATAAAAGCAGCGATCCCCCGCTCCGCTCCCACTGTTGGGGGCGCCGGTCTCTCCTCGAGCTTCTCCAATCCGTTGCCGTTGCAGTTAAATTCGTTGCCGTCGCTGTCCCTTCCAGCCGCCGCGGCGGCTGGAAGGGACAGCGACGGCAACGAATTTAACTGCAACGGCAACGGATTGGAGAAGCTCGAGGAGAGACCGGCGCCCCCAACAGTGGGAGCGGAGCGGGGGATCGCTGCTTTTATCGAACGGATTTGTGCGGCGGCGTCGGCGGGGACTGAAGCCGAGAGCAGCGAAAATATGACGGCTAAGGCCGCGAAGCGCATTGAGGCTAGGCTTTCTTCAATCTAATGCGTATCGCGGCGATCAGCAGCGCGACGGCGCCGATGGCCCAAAAAATGTTGGGCATGAGGAAGAAGTAGCCGACTGCCAGCAGGGCGGCGAAGACGATTGCCATATTGGCGCTCATCGCCTTAGGAGCCAAGGCGCCGGAGGCGATGTCGGGCTTCTGCGCGCGCAGGAACCGGGCGGAGCGGACGGCGAAGAGGAGAGCCAGAGGCACGACGGCGAGGCCGAGCCAGGGCATGCCGAGCGCGGAGAGCACGATTGAGATGGCGAGCAGGCCGTTGAAGAATCCGTGGGCGGCCATCGAGGCGAGGATGCCTTCCTTCTGGAAGACGTAGCTGAGCACCATCGCGTGGACAAAGCGGGTCGCGAAGAGCACAGGGTCGGAGGTCTCATGGAGGGCGACGAAGATCAAAGAGGTCACGACGGCGGGAAGGACGAAGTCGCCGAGGCGGATCTTGGCGGTGATGCGCGATAGGACGCCCTGCAGGCCGCCGCGGAAGAGGGCCTCCTCGGAGATCGGCGCCATCACGGCCGCGCCGATCCAGATACCCAGGGCCTGGAGCACGGTGGTCGTTTCGGTGCCGGTGGGTCCCTGGTAGTTCGGGTGCAGCTGGTGGCCGAGCAGCTGGGCGATGATCACGGTGACCATCGTGATCGCGATCGGCACCACCGCGGCGAGGAAGCCGACGGACAGCGTGCGCTTCGTCGACGTCGCGGGCGCGTCGTTCGGGGCGCGGAAGGTCTTGACCCAGCGAGGGCCTTGAGCCGGGCCGCGCGCTTGGGACGGATCGAGCCGGGGCGCGTCGGAGGCCGCGGAACGGCCGGATACGGCGAGGGCGCCGGGGCGGGCGGTCGAGCCTTCGAACAGGCCGTCGAGAGCGGCCTGAGGAGCGGAATCGGCGCCGGATTTAGCGGCCGCGGAGAGAGAGTCCGTGCCGGTCTGGAGGACGTTGAGGGCCGCGGCAGGTCGATTCGCCTGCGGCGCAACCTTCGCGGCGAGGGCCTTGAGGGCGGGCTGGATCGCCCGCGCCGGGTCGTTCGCGGCGACGGAGAGCGGGGAAAACACGACCGGCGCCAGCGCGGCCGACGGCGCGAGAGCAGGAGTCAGCCCGGCCTGAAGGCTCGCGGCCGGGAGGACGGAGGAGGCTCCGCCGAGGGCTCCGATCGACGCGGCGGCCGCGCCGGCGGGAACGACGGGGATGGAGACGCGGGAGGCGCTGAATACCTGCGCGGCGGCCTGGTACGGAGCGAGGCCGGGGGCGGCGAGGATGATCGAAAGCGAGAGAAAGAAACGCGCGACGTTTTTCATGGGACCAGTATAGCGGTCCCGTCGGAGGGGTACCCGGTCCGAGAGGGTATTAAGGAGGCGGCACCTAGCCTAGGCTTAAGGGGGACTAAGGACCTAAGCGGCTTTGCCGTTGGCGCGGGCGGTCGCCATGACCTTGAGGATGTCCTCGCCGTAGCGGCTGCGCTTGAGGTCGGAGAGAGGCCCGAGCAGGTCGCCGCCGTTGTCGCGGCAGGCGTGGATCGACAGCGTGCGCAGATTCTCGGTCGTCATGATGACGACGGGCTCGACGGAGTCCTTCTCGGAGCGGCTCTTGCGCCAGGCGCGAAGGGCCTCGAAGGTTCTCCATTCGAGGTCGGACAAGCGCTTGCGTTCGGGCGCGGCCGACGGCGGCCGGGTCAAGGGCGGCGCGGCCTTGCCGCGCTCGACGGCGGCGAGCAGGCCGGAGGCGAAGCGCTCCAGAATATACGGGGACATGCCGCGGACCGCGGCCAGCGCCTCCTTGGTCTCGGGCAGGGCCTGGGCCATGCGGACCATCAGGTCCTCGGGCATGACGCGGAAGGGGGCGCGGTCGCGCGACTGGGCCTGCTGCTCGCGGTATAGCCAGATTTCCTTGAGGACGGCCATCTGCTGGCCGCCGATGTCATCGCGGCCGACGAGCTTCCAGAAGCCGTCCTGGTCGAAGGTCTTGAGGTTGGGCTCGAGGGCGGCGAGGTCGGCGAAGGACTCCTTCGCGTCGTCCATGCGGCCCTTCTCGAGCAGCATCGCCTTCTGGATGTCGGCCAGGCGCATCAGGAAATGGGTGTCGCCCTGCGCGTAACGGATCATCTCGTGCGTGAGCGGGCGCTTGCCCCAGTCGGCGCGCTGCAGCTTCTTCGAAATCACGAGGCCAAAGTGGCGCTCGATCGCGGCGGCCAGGCCGAGCTCCTTGGTGCCGAGTATGCGCGCGGCGATCATCGTGTCATAGAGATTGGCGAAGGTGAAGCCGTAGTCGCGCTTCAGGCAGAGGACGTCGTACTCGCCGGCGTGGAAGAGCTTCTCGATCTTGGGATCGGAGAACAGGGGGGCGAGCGCGGAGATGTCCTTGAACGCGATCGGGTCGACGATGAAATCTTCCGTGGGGGAAGAGATCTGGATTAGGCAGACCTTTTCCTTGTGCGCGTAGAAGCCGTTGGATTCGGTGTCGAAGGCGAGGCGGTCGCACTTGGCGAGATCGACGCACACCTCCTCGAGGTGCTCTTTGGCGGTGATCAGTTGGGCGGTTTTGATTTGGTCGAGCGACATGGTTCCTATAAAATAAAAAGCCGGAAGCGCCCCAGCTCGGCGTTCCGGGTAGACTACCCCTTATTTATAACAGCTAAGGGACGGGCCGTCAAGCCTAGATGCGGGGGAAGAGGGCTAGGCGTCGAAGAGCTTGGATAATTCCTGGGAGCGTTTCGTCGCGGCCTCGATGCCGTCGATAAGGACCGAGCGCAGCCCCTTGCTCTCGAGAACGTGGATCGCGGTGATCGCGGTGCCGCCGGGGGTGGTGACCTCGTCCTTGAGCACGGCCGGGTGCTTGCCCGTGTCTAAAACAAGTTTGGCGGAGCCATACACCGTCTGGGCCGCGAGCTTGGCCGCGACGGCGCGGGGGATGCCCATCTTCACGCCGCCGTCGATCATCGCCTCGATGACCATGTAGATGTACACGGGGCCCGAGCCGGAGAGGCCCGTCACGGCGTCGAGCGCGGACTCCGGCAAAGTGACGACGAGACCGACGGCGGCGAAAACAGCCTCGGCGAGCTTGAGCTCGCGCTCGCCGGCGCGCGCGCCGGCGGCGACGGCGGTGGCGCCCGCGTCGACGAGGCAGGGGGTATTGGGCATGGCGCGCACGACCGCGCCGTCCACCCTCAGGGCTTTGCTGATCGCGGCGGTGGTGATGCCGGCCATCACCGAAACGACGAGCTGTTCCTTCGTGATATGGCCCGCCAGCTCCTCCATGACCTTCTTGGCCATCTGCGGCTTGACCGCCAAAATCACGATGTCGGCGCCCGCGACGGCCTTCCTGTTGTCGGTCGTGGTCCGCACGCCCCATTTCTTCTGGAGCTCGGCCAGGGCCTCCTGGCCGCGCCGCGCGGCGACGATGCTCTTGGCGGGGACGAGCTTGGATTTCACCATGCCCCCGATCAGGGCTCCCGCCATGTGCCCGGCTCCGATCACCGCGATGGTCTGATTTTTGAGCATAGGCCTCCTATATAACAGCCCTTCGCCTCGTCGTCAAGGATGTGACCGTGGTCATTGGAAACTTTCGCTGAATCGTAACACCCATGTAATGACAATCCGGGGCGGGGGGGGTATACTCACGACATGAAGCTAGCTCTCTCGGCGAAGCTCACGATCGACCCCAAGCGGCTCCTCACGAGCCGCTGGGTTCACGATACGGCTCACGCGCTGGCGTCCACGGTGAGGAAAGCCAAGGATGCCGCCGGAGCGCGCGGACGGCCTAGACGGCGTTGAATTTTCGGTCCCACCGAAAGACAGGCGCCCGGGGGCGAGCAAAACCCCCGGGCGCTTCGTTTTGACGGCGAGGCTAGTTGATGTGGAAGTCGTGCGTGCGGACGGTCTTGCGGCCGTTGGCCTTGGCGCGCTTGGCGGCCTGGTCGAGGTAGTAATACACGATGCCGTTGAGGCCGTCGAGCGCGTCGCCCGAGGTGTTGCAACCCGCCTTCTTCAAGATCGCCTTCGCCTTGCTCGCGATCACGAGCGGTTCAGTCTTCTTCGCCATATGGTTGATCCTCCGGAGTCCGATCCCCTGGAGGCGGATCGCACTATGATGCCTTCATCCTATACATGAGAGAACGGTCTGTAAAGACCTACAATACGCGCGTGAATAAGTCGGCCAAATGGACGGGCGCGACGCTTCTAGGCGGCTCAGGGCTGCGCCTCCTGTTTCTCGACGCCGAATCGCTGTGGTTCGACGAAGCGAGCACCTTGCTGATCGCCGGGAGGCCGCTAAGTGAGCTGGTTCCCCTGCTCGTGAGCAATGAGGTCAACCCGCCGCTTTACTACGCGCTGATGCATTTTTGGCTGCAAGCGTTCGGCGATCCCCGCCACGGCCTGCGCCTATTCTCCGTGCTGTGCGGCGTGGCGTCCCTGTTCGCGTTTCGCTCGCTGGCCGCCCGCCTGCTGCCCGAGCGCGCGCGGCTGCCGGCGCTGTGGTTCGCGATCATGTCTTCCTTTTGGATTCATATCGCGCAGGATGGGCGGTCCTACTCGCTCCTCCTGCTCATCAGCCTGCTCTCGACGCTCGTCACGCTCGAGTTGTCGAAGGGAAAGCCGCGGCCGCTGTTTTTCGCGGCCTACGCCATGCTGGCCGCGCTCGGCCTCTACACGCACTACTACTTCGCGATCCTGCTCGCCGGCCACGCGCTGTGGCTGGGACGGCTGGCGGCCGGCTCCGCGCGGCGGGCCGCGAAGCTCATCGCGGCGCACGCGGCCGCGGCGCTCCTGTTCGTGCCCTGGCTGCCCAGTTTCGTCGTCCAGGCCCGTCTCCACGTCGGCGATCCCGTCCTCGGCGAGTCTCTGACCTTCGCGCGCGTTCTCGACCTGGTCGGCACGACGTTTTTCAGCGTGACCTTCCTGGGGCTGGCCCTTCCCCGCTGGGTGGGCGTCGCCGTCGGCGCCGGCTTCGCGATGCTGGCGCTTGCGGCCGCCGCGGACGCGCGCCGCGCGGACGGGGGCTCTCCCGAGCGGCGAGCGTTTGACTTCTGCGCGACCCATCTCGCCGCGGCGTTGGCGCTCGTCGCCGCCGTCGAGCTGTGGAGCGGACGGCCGGTCACCCAGGCGCGCTATTTCACGCCGATCTCGCCGGTCCTGCTCCTGCTCGCGGCGCTGGGCGCCGGGCGCTCGTGGACTCGAATCGCGGCGGGCGTCGTCATGGCCGCCGGCGTCGCCGGGTATTTTTTCTCCGCGCTCATGGTCGATCCCCGGCTCGGCGTGCTGGCCGCGGCGATCCGGCGATCCTCGGATAAGAGCGTGCCGGTCGTTCATCTCGGCGCGTACTACTACCTTCCGCTGCGCGTCTACTACCTTCCCGAGCGGCGCCATCTGCTGATGACGGAGGCGGCCGTCGGCATGGATTATCGCGGCATGCCCCCGTATTCCGGCGTCATCGAGGACAAGGATCTTCCGGGCCTGGGACCGTGCGTCCTCGTCGACCAGAGCCGCACGCACTCGCCCGAGCGCCTGGCCCTGTGCACCGGCGAGCAGCTCGCGGCGCTGCGCCGCCGCTGACGCCTTAGAGCCGGACGCCCTTCTTTTCGGCGGCGATCACGATCTGAGCGCAGGCGTGCGCGTCGGACAGCGCCTCGTGGTGGTTCAGCTCGATGTTGAGATGCGTGCAGACGTTCGACAGCTTGGTCGGGTAGATGTTCCAGGTGCTGCGCGCCAGGCGCACGGTGCAGATGAATCGATGCGCGGGCTTGGGGAGCCTGGCGGCGGCGCAGCAGGCCTCGAGCACGCCGCTGTCGAAGGGGGCGTTGTGCGCCGCCATGAATTCGGCGCCGGCGAGCATCGGCGCGAGCTTGGGCCAGGCCTGGGCGAAGGTCGGCGCGTCGAGCACCTGCGCGGGCTTGATGCCGTGGATGTAGGTGAACATGAACTCGGCCGGGGCGGGGCTGAACAGGTCGCCCCCTTCCAGGCGCGGCGGGCGGATCAGCTGGACGGCCTTCTTGACGACGACGCCGTTCTCGACGCGCACGAGGCCGACCGAGCAGGCGGAGTCCCGGCCCTGGTCGGCGGTCTCGAAGTCGATGGCGACGAAGACGGACATTATTTTTTTCCCTTCGCGAGGCCGTAGGCCTTGTGCAGGGCCTTCAGCGCGGCCTCGCCCTGCGCCGAGTCCACGATGCAGGAGACGCGCAGGTCCGAGGCGGAGATCATGTGGATGTTGATCTTCTGCTCGGCCAGCGCGGAGAACATCGTCGCGGCGATCTTGGGCGAGTGGCGAAAGCCCGTGCCGACGGCGGAGATCTTTGCGACCTGCTCGTTGAGGTCCACGCGCTCGGCGCGCAGCTTCTTCGCGGCGCCCTCCAAGGCCGTTTTCGCCTTGAGCGCGAACGCCTTCGGCGTCATGAAGGACATGTCGTTGACGCCGCGCGAGGTCGGCGCGGACTGGATGATCATGTCGACGGGGATGTCGCCGGCGGCGAGCGCGGTGAGGACCTGCGCGGCCACTCCGGGCTGGTCGGGGACGCCGACCACGGTCAGGCGCACCTCGCTCTTGTCGAGGGCGAGGCTTGAGACGAAGGCTTTTTCCAGCATGAGCTTCTCCTTGGCGACGACCCATGTGCCCGGAAGGGCGTGAAAGGCGGACCGGACGTGAATCTCGACGCCGAAGCGTTCGGCGACCTCCATCGAGCGCGCCTGCATGACCTGCGCCCCCGCGCCGGCGAGCTCGAGCATTTCCTCGAACGAGATTCGGGGCAGCTTGCGCGCGTCGTGGACGATGCGCGGGTCGGCGGTGTAGACTCCCTTCACGTCCGAGAATATCTCGCAGCGCCCGGTCTTGAGGGCGGAGGCGAGCGCCACGGCGGTCAGGTCGGAGCCGCCGCGCCCGAGCGTGACCGTGTCCCCGTTCGGCGCGAGGCCTTGGAACCCCGCGACCGCGACGATCTTTCCGGCGGCCAGATGCTTGAGAATCGTGCGCGTGCGGATGCGGCTGACCTGAGCCTTGGACGCGTCGCCGATCGCCTCGATCCCCGCCTGCGGGCCAGTGAGGGATATCGCGGGAACTGCTCTGGCCTTGCATGCCATCGCGAAGAGCGAGATGCCGACCTGCTCGCCGGTGGTGATCAGCTGGTCGAGCTCGCGGTCGTCGGGCTTGGGCGTGATGCGCTCGGCGAGCGCGATCAGCTCGTCGGTCATGTCGCCGGGCGCGGAGACGACGACGACGACGCCGAAGCCCTTGCGGCGCTCGCCGATCGCGCGCTCGGCGGCGCGCTGGATCTTTTCCGGATCGGCGACGGACGTGCCGCCGAACTTCATGACCGTGATCTTGCGCGTGGGCATGCTAGCGTTCGACGCGCACTCCCTGATGATCGACGGCCAGCGCGAGCCAGCGGCTCGTGACGCCGTGCTTGGAGAAGGCCTTGACCATGGCCTCGCCGACCGAGGCGTTGCGCGCGGTGCGGCCCTCGACGAAGGCGAACACCGTGGGGCCCGAGCCGGACAGCGCGGCGCCCGCGGCGCCGGCTTCGCCGGCGGCGGCCAGCGCGTCGTCGAGGCCGGGCACGAGCTTGGCGCGATAGGGCTGGTGCAGGCGATCCTTCATGAGTTCGGAGAGGCGCGAGACGTGCCCCGACTCGAGCGTGCGCGTCAGCAGCAGCGCGCGGGAGGTGTTGTAGACGGCGTCCGCCAGGAAGACGGTCTCGGGCAGGACGGAGCGCGCCTTCTTCGTCGACAGCTCGAAGTCCGGGATGCAGACGATCGTCGAGAGCGCGGAGTGGATGTTCAGCCTCTGAGCGCGGGCGCGGCCGTCCACGGCCAGGCTCGCGGTCAGGCCGCCGTGGACGCAGGGCGCGATGTTGTCGGGATGGCCCTCGAGGGCGACGGCCATCTGCTCGAGCTCGTCCTCGGAGCGGCGCAGGGTGCCGACGAGGTGGGCGCCGGCCCAGAGGCCGCTGACGATCGCCGCCGCCGACGAGCCGAGGCCGCGCGCGAGCGGCACGCGGTTGCGCGCCTTGAAGACGAGGCGGCCGGGCAGGCCCGGGGGGAGCGCCTGGCGCGCGGCGTGCACGAGCATGTTCTGCTCGCCGCGAGGCAAAGCCTCGGCGCCGGCCCCTTCGATCTCGACGACGGGCGGGCCCGAGCCGTCATGCAGCTCCAGCGTCAGCTCGTTGCGCAGATCGAGCGCCAAGCCCAGGCAGTCGAAGCCCGGCCCCAGGTTGCTGGTGGAAGCGGGGGCCGTTACCGTCACGCGCGCTAGAATCTTGTCCTTGGTCATATCAGAGTTTTATCGCTCCCCCGGCCCTCACGCGGCGGATCTTCGGCGCGAAGCGCGCGGTGATGCCGGGATCCTTGAGGCCGTTGCCCGTCAGCACGCAGACCGTGACGCCGCGCGGAGCCTTGCCGTTTTTGCCGAGCTTGAGCAGGCCGGCGACCGAGGCGGCGGAGGAGGGCTCGCAGAACACGCCTTCGCGCGTCGCGAGCAGCCGGTAGGCGGCGAGGATCTCGCCGTCGGTGACCTTGCCGATCATGCCGCCCGATTCGTCGCGGGCGGCGATCGCGCCGTTCCAGGACACCGGGCAGCCGATGCGGATCGCGGTCGCCAGCGTCGTCGGGTTCAGGACGGCCTTGCCCGAAACGAGGGGTGCGGCGCCGGCGGCCTGCCAGCCGTACATGCGCGGCTTGGCGCCGGATTCCTTGTAGCCCTTCCAGTACGCGGTGATGTTCCCGGCGTTGCCGACCGGGATGAAGTGATTGTCGGGCGCGCGGCCGAGCTGCTCCAAAATCTCGAAGGCCGCCGTCTTTTGTCCTTCGATGCGAAAGGGGTTCGAGGAGTTGACGAGGGCGAAGCCCTTCGTCTTCGCGGCCTCGTTGGCCATCACGAGGGCCTGGTCGAAATTGCCCGCGACCTCGACGATCTCGGCGCCGTGCATGACGGCCTGCGAGAGCTTGCCCGCGGCGACCTTGCCCTTGGGCAGGAACACGACGCAGCGCAGCCCCGCGCGGGCCGCGTACGCGGCCGCCGACGCGGAGGTGTTGCCCGTCGAGGCGCAGAGGACGCCGGTGGCGCCCGCCTCGACGGCCTTCGAGATCGCCAGCGTCATGCCGCGGTCCTTGAAGGAGCCGGTCGGATTGGCGCCCTCGATCTTGAGGAACACGGAGCCCGGGGGCAGGCCCGCGGCCTTGGCCACGCGATCGGCCTGCACGAGCGGCGTGCTGCCCTCGCCCAGCGTGACGATCGGGGTGCGGGCGGTGACCGGCAGGCGGTCGCGCCAGCGCGCGATCAGGCCCTGGCTCAAGGCATTATCCTCATCGCGCAGTGCTCCGGCTTCACGGCGGCCAAGGAAAGAATCCTCTTGCGCGCGCGGTCGAAGGCTCCGCGCTTCGCGGGGTGCGTCACGATCATGACCGGCACGGAGCGCCGGCCGGAGGCCGGGTCCTGGTGGATCGCGGCGATCGAAACCTTCTCGCGGCCGAGCGCGTCGGCGATGCGGGCGAGAGCGCCCGGCTTGTCGAGCACGTCAAGGCGCAGGTACCAGCCGGAGACGGCCTCGTTGGGGGACGCGAGGGAGAGCTTGCGCGCGGCGATCTCGGCGGGCGGCAGGCCGCCCAGGATGTCGCGGGAGAGCACGAACACGTCCGCGAGCACGGCGGAGGCGGTCGGGCCGGCGCCGGCGCCCTTGCCGTAGAACATCAGGTCGCCCGCGGAGGCGGTGTGCACCATGAGCGCGTTGTACTGGCGGCGCACCGCGGCGAGGGGGTGGGAGAGCTTGAGCAAGGTCGGCGTCACCGACGCGTCGACGGAGGGGCCGGAGCCGTTCGCCGCGAACCGGAGCGAGGCGATCAGGCGAACCGTCATGCCGAGGCGTTCTCGGGCGAAGGCAATATCGCGCGCCGAGATCTCCTCGATTCCGGCGACCGGGAAGCTCCCGGGCTTGAGCCATCCGCCGGTGACGAGGCCCGCGAGCACGGACAGCTTCTGCGCGGCGTCCTGGCCGGAGACGTCCATCGTGGGATCTTTTTCGGCGAAGCCCAGCTCCTGGGCTTCCTGGAGCGCGTCCTGCGGCGAGAGCCCTTCTTCGCCGCGCGATAAGATGTAGTTGGTCGTGCCGTTGAGGATGCCGTCCACGCCGAGGACGCGGTCGCCGGAGAACGAGAGCTCGAGCGCGCGCAGAACCGGAATGCCGCCCGCGACGCTGCCCTCGAAGGCCAGGCGCGCTCTGCCGGCGCGCGCCGCGCCCGTGATCGCTTTCCACTCGTGGGCGAGCAGACGCTTGTTGGCGGTCACGAGGGCCTTGCCGCGGCCCAGCGCCGTCAGCGCGAAACGCTTGGGAGTCTCGAGGCCGCCAAGCAGCTCGATGAATAGATCCGCCTCGGCGCGCTTGGCCATGTCGAGCGGGTCTTTATAACGGGAAACGCTGGCCGCGAGCCCGAGCGCCCGCGCTTCGCGTCCGACGTCGTTGTCGGCCACGGCGACCAGCCGGATCTCCGCGCCCAGGCGTTCCTTGAGCTCCGCGCGGCGCGCACGCAGAAGGCGGACGGTTTCGCGGCCGACGGTTCCGAGGCCGGCCACGGCGACGTTGAGGACGTTCATGGGACTAGTTTACTCAATGTGACTCGAGTTGGTCAGATTCGAGCGTGAGCTTCCCGGGAAATCGTCCCCGCACCGAGGCGATCAGCGCCGCGGCGACGGCATCGCCTGAGATCGCGCGGTACTTCCGCCAGGGGCCGATCAATAGAGGCTTCGCCAGGATCAAGGCGAGCTCGCCTATCTTTTCGGCGGCGCGGGGGCGGGCACGCTCGCCGAGAAGCAGCGAGGGGCGCGCGATCACCACCGTCTCGAAGCCGAGCCCGGCGATCGCCGCCTCCGCCTCGCCCTTGGTGCGGGGATAAAGCAGGGAGGAGCCGGCGTCCGCGCCGAGCGAGGACACGAGGCCGAAGCGCCGGGCGCCGCCCGCCTTGGCCGCGCGCGCGAAGGCGACGGCCAGGTCGAGGTCCACGGCGCGAAACGCGGCGTCGCTGCCCGCGTCCTTGCGCGTGGTGCCGAGGCAGCCGTAGGCTTCGTCGACGCGGTCGAGCGGCGGGAACCCGGCGCCGATCAGGGGATTTTCGAGCTTCGGATGAGGCGGCAGGGCGCGCCGCGTGGGTGCTACGACGCGCCCGACCGCGGGATCGTCGAGCAGCCGCCGAAGCACCCGGCCGCCGACGAGCCCGGTGGCGCCGGCGATCGCCGCGGCGATCTTCACCGGGTGGGGAGCGACTCGATCGGGACGGGGGCGGGCGCGGTTTCCGTCGAAACGGCCGGGGGCGCCGGCGCCTCAGCGGGCGCGGGCGAAACCAGCGGCGCCGTCGAAATGTCCGGCGCGGCGCCGTAGACGGGCGCCGGCGGCGCCTCGAGGACGACGACCGGCGGCGGCGGCGGGATCAGGCCGGCTTCCTGCGCGAACGAGGCGGCGATTTTCTCGGCGAGCGGTACGGACATGGCGTAGAGGCGGTCCGTCAACTGGACGGGCTCGGCGCGGAACTCCGTGAGGGTCGTGGAGGAGGTCGTGTCCGTGAGCCGCTCCTCGCGGCTCCAGAGCATGCGGGCCGTGTCGGCCCGGTGCGCGCGCGCGGCGGCGGAGAGCAGGGGCAAGGTGCGGTCCTCCACGTCGGGCTCGAGCCCGAAGGAAAGGTTCACGTCGAGGATGACGGCGTCGTCGAGCGACAGCAGCTTCGGGTAGTTTCGCGGCGAGGGCCGGGAAGGCTCCGTGAAATAATACTTGCGGCGCCAGTCGAGCTGGTCGGCGGCCGCGTTCCACTCCTTGCGCTGCGCGGGGGCGATGCCGGCCTCGGCCGCGGTCTGCACCGGGCCGCTGTGCGCGGCCTTCAGCGCCTTGATCAGCGCCGCCTCGGCGGCCTGATCGTAGCGCGGCCGGGGAAGGTAGGGCTGGATCTCCTTGGAGAGCTCATTGACGCGCTCTTCCTGCATGCCCTGGAGGAAGGTGCCCAACGGAAGGAGCTTCAGCGCGGTTTCGGCCTTGTTGTCGGGATCGCCCACGATCCACGGTCCCGGCGACTGGTAGACCATCACGATCAGGCGTTGGCCGGGCTTGATCGCGCCGCGCGGGTTGGGCGGGGGCTCGACCGTGACGCAGGCCGCGAAGAGCGGGACGAGGAGGGCGAAAGAGAGGGATCGGCGCATGGCTCGTCCTTAAGGATATATAATCGGGGCGTGCGCGCGCTCGTCCTCGCCGTCCTCGCCGTCCTCTCCGCCTGCTCCTCGCTTCGGCGCGAGCCGCACGAGCAGTTCGCGCAAGGCCGCGCCGCCCTGCAAGCCCCCGAGGCCGCCGCGCGCGCGCGGGCCGCGTGGGACCTGGGCCAGCTCGGCATGGCCGAGCTCCCCGCGGGCGAGGCCGAGTCCGCCGCCTCGATCTCCCTGCGCGAAGCCGCCGCCGCCGACCTGATCCTCGTCGCCGCCAACGACGAGGCCTTGGTGCGACGCGCCGCCGTCGAAGCGATGGGCAAGCTCGGCGGCGATGTCGAAGATTCGTTGCTGTCAGCGGGCACGGATGTGGATGCAGGGGTCCGCGGCGAAGCCGCGATGGCGTTGTTTCGAAGGAGATATCTAAAGCGTGTTCCCGAGTATTCGACCGCAACGGTGAACAAGCTGTTGTCCCTGGCCGTCGATAGGGATTCAGAAGTCCGTTGGCGCGCGGTCTACGCCTTTACGCGTTTTCCCGATAAGCGGGCGGAAAAGACGTTGACGCTCGCCTCGAAGGACTCCGACAAGGTTACCCGTCTTTTTGCCGTTCGTTCTTTATCTAAGCTGGGCCGTTCCGTCGACGTTTCCCTCTTATCCGACCCCGATCTCTACGTCCGCGCCGAGGCGGCCGCCGCGTTCGGCGCCGCCAAGGCCGCGGGAGAACTTCCGTCGTCGGTATACATCGACCCCTCGCATCACGTTCGCGCCGCCGCCGCCGACGCCGTCGCCGCGACGGGTGATGCCGGGCTCGCGATTCGGCTCGAAAAAATGGCCGACGCCGACGGCCCCATGCCCCGCGGCCGCGCCCTGCTCGCCCTGGCGAAATTGAGCGGCGACGCGGAGGGCGCCCGCCTCGAGCGCGCCCGCAAGGATCCGCACTGGTGGATCCGCTCCAAGGCCTACGAGGCAAGCGCTTTCCTGAAGGACGCCGACGCGATCCTGAGCGCCGGCGTCGCGGATCCGGACGCCCGCGTCGCCGCCCAGGCGCTGGAGACCCTGGCCGCGTCGACCTCGCCGCTTGCCGCCGTCGCGATCGAGAAGGTGCTGGTCGACCCCAAGGCCGAGCTCGAGCTTCTCGGCACGGCCGTCGATGGCGCGACGGAGCGCAAGTCTCCGGCCTTCGCCGCCGCGCTCAAGTCGGCCTGGGACCGCCCCGGCCTCACCGCGGAGCTCCGGGACTCCCTGTTCAAGGCGCTCAAGGCGTCCGGCGTGACGGTCAAGGCCGGGCCCGCGCTCGACGCGCCCAAGACCTTTCCGCGGCTCGCGGCCTCGCCGACCTTGGCGCTGGAGACCGAAAAAGGCACGGTGGAGCTCCTGCTCGACGCCGCCGCCGCGCCCAACACCGCCGCCGCGATCGCGGACACCGCCCGGCGCGGCGTCTATGACGGCAAGATCTGGCATCGCGTCGTGACCGCCTTCGTGGTTCAGGGCGGCGATCCTCGCGGCTCGGGATGGGGGGACGACGGCTTCCGCCTCGTCGACGAGGTCAATCGCCTGCCCTTCCTGCGCGGCACGCTCGGCATGCCCAAGGCCGGGCCCGACACGGGCGGCTGCCAGCTGTTCGTGAGCCTCGTGCCCACTCCGCACCTCGACGGCCGCTACACCGCCTTCGGGCGCGTGCTGTCGGGCATGGACGTGCTGGACCGCCTCGAGCCCGGCGACAAGATCCTGACCGCGCGGCTTCGCTAAGGGCTGGGGCGGCATTCTTAAGCTTCAGGTGAAATTGCTACACTGGGGCGCTTCCTTATGATCAAAGCGACCTTCGAGAAGATCTTCGGCACGCCCAGCGAGCGCACGCTCAAGCGCTTCGCCCCCATGCTGGCCAAGTGCAACGCGCTCGAGGCCGAGGTCAAGGCCCTGTCCGACGCCGATTTCCCCGTGCGCACCGAGGCGCTCAAGGCCCGCGTGGCCGACTTGTTCGCCGCGATCGAGATTCCTGCGAACGACGGTGACCATCGCGAGGAGCGCAAAAAGGCCGAGATCGCCGCCCTCGACGAGGTCCTGCCCGAGGCCTTCGCCTTGTGCCGCGAGGCCGCGCGCCGTTCGATCGGCCTGAGGCACTTTGACGTTCAGCTTCTCGGCGGCATGGTCCTGCATAACGGCTCCATCGCCGAGATGCGCACCGGCGAAGGCAAGACGCTCGTCGCGACCGCTCCGGCCTACCTGAACGCCCTCGTCGGCAAGGGCTGTCACATCGTGACCGTCAACGACTACCTCGCCAAGCGCGACAGCGAGTGGATGGGGCCCGTCTACCGCTTCCTCGGCCTGACCGTCGGCTGCGTCCAGCACGACGTGTCGAACACGGACCGCCAGGCCGCCTACAAGTGCGACATCACCTTCATCACCAACAACGAGCTCGGCTTCGACTACCTGCGCGACAACATGGTCGTGCGCAAGGAAGACCGCGTGCTCCAGCATCTCTACTACGCGATCATCGACGAGGTCGACTCGATCCTCATCGACGAGGCGCGCACGCCCCTGATCATCTCCGGCGCGGCCGAGAAATCCACCGAGCGTTACGCGATCGTCAACAAGCTGATCCCGCACCTTAAAGTCCGCATCATCACCGAAGAAGACGAGATCCAGGCGAAATATAAGGGCACCGATCTCCAGAAAGGCTGGGACGCGATCGTCGATGAGAAAAACCACACCGCCATCCTGACCGAGGAAGGCGTCTCGAAGTGCGAGGCCATGCTCGGCCTGGGCAACCTGTACGACGACCTCGAGGGCGAGTGGGTCCACCACATCACGCAGGCGCTGCGCGCCTGGCACCTTTACAAGCGCGACGTCGAGTACGTCGTCAAGGACGGGGAAGTCATCATCGTCGACGAGTTCACCGGCCGCCTGATGCCCGGCCGCCGCTGGTCCGACGGCCTGCATCAGGCCGTCGAGGCGCATGAGAACCTTTCTCCGCGCGAAGAGAACCAGACGCTGGCGACCATCACCTTCCAGAACTTCTTTAAGATCTACAAGAAGCGCTCGGGCATGACCGGCACGGCCATGACCGAGGCCGACGAGTTCCAGGAAATTTACGGCATGGAGGTCCGCGAGATTCCGACGAACCGCACCTCGAGCCGCGAGGACCTGCCCGACCTCGTCTACAAGAGCGAGCGCGAGAAGTTCAACGCGATCGTCGAAGAGGTCATGGAGCTGTGGAAGGTCGGCCGGCCCGTCCTCGTCGGCACGCGCTCGATCGAGAAGTCGGAGAAGATCTCCGCCATGCTGCGGCACAAGGGCGTGCCCTGCCAGGTCCTCAACGCCAAGTATCACGAGATGGAGGCCGAGATCATCGCGCAGGCCGGCCGCAAGGGCGCGGTCACGATCGCGACGAACATGGCCGGCCGCGGCACGGACATCCTTTTGGGCGGCAATCCTCAGGACGCCGCCGAATACGAAGTCGTGAAGTCCGTGGGCGGCCTCCACGTCCTCGGCACCGAGCGCCACGAATCGCGACGCATCGATAACCAGCTCCGCGGCCGCTGCGGCCGCCAGGGCGACCCCGGCTCCACCCGCTTCTACCTGGCGCTCGACGACGAGCTGATGCGCCTGTTCGGCTCGGACCGCATCGCGCCGCTCATGGAGAAGCTCGGCATGAAGGAGGGCGAGGTCATCGAGTCCGGCCTTGTCTCCTATCAGATCGAGAACGCCCAGCGCCGGGTCGAGACCCACAACTTCGACATCCGCAAGCAGCTCCTCGACTACGACAACGTGATGAACAAGCAGCGCGAGGTCGTCTACAAGCTTCGCGACGAGGTTCTTTTCGGCGAGTCGGTCAGCGAGCAGATCAAGGCGATGATCGAGGAGGACGTGGCCGAGGCGGTCGATGCCGCCATAGCGGATGACGCGAACCCGGAGGGCTCGAACCTGCTCGAGCTGTCCGCCTATCTCGAACGGACCTTTGCGATCGCCTGGAATCCGTCCCCGGAAGAAGCGGCTCGGCTCTCCAAGGAAGCTCTCAAGAAGAATCTGCTCGCGGCCGCGATGGAAATCTACGCGCGACGCCCCAGCGACTTCTCGGGCTACGACTTTCGCGAAGTCGAGAAGATGGTCATGCTGCAGATGATCGACAAGGCCTGGAAGAACCACCTTTATGATCTGGATCATCTGAAGAAGGCCATCTTTCTGCGCAGCTATGCGCAGAAAGATCCGAAGGTCGAGTACCAGAAGGAGTCCTTCCGCTACTTCGAGGCCCTTCTCGGCCGCGTGCGCGAGCAGACCGTCGAGTACGTCTTCCGCGTCGAGGCTCCCAAGGCTCCCGTAGCGCCTCCGCCCGCGGTCGCCGTCCACCCGCAGTCGCCCGGCGGCGACACGTCCGGGGAGGATGTCCTGCCCGAGCCGGAACCGGCCGTCCACGCGCCCGCGCCGAAGAGCATTCTGTCCGGCGGCGCCGCCTCCGCTCCCCGCAGTCTTCAGAGCATCGGCCGCAACGATCCCTGCTACTGCGGCTCGGGCAAGAAGTACAAGAAATGCCACGGGGCCGACTCGCCCAACTAGGCGCCGTCGCCCTGGGCGGGGCGCTCACGGCCTTCGGCCTGCCGTCTCCCGGCCTTTGGGGCTTCGCCTGGCTCGGGCTCGTTCCGCTGATCGTCGCCGCGAACGCGGCCCCCACGGCCCGGCTCTCCGCCCTGTACGGCTTCAGCGCGGGCTTCGCCTATCACCTCGTCGCCGCGCACTGGATTTACGCGACCTGCCGCTTCGCGCAGGTGCCGGTCGTCGTGTCCGCTCTCGCCGTGCTCGGCCTGGCGGCCGTCCTCGGCGCCGGCTGGGCGATCGTCGCCGGCCTCGCGCGCACCTTCTCCGGGGCCGTACCGCGCGTCCTGCGCCCGCTTCTCTGGGCGTCGGCCTGGACCGCCGTCGCCTCGGCCTCCTCGCTCTGGACCGCGCGCGTCGGGATGGACCTGTTCTCCTATACTCAGTGGGACAACCTCGCGCTTCTTCAGGCCGCGTCGTGGGGCGGGCCGCATCTGCTCGATTTCACGATCGTGATGTTCAACGCCGCCCTCGCCGAGGCCTGGCTCTGCGAGCGGGACGATCAGGCCGCCGCGTCCTTGGCCGCCGCGGTCGTGCTGGCCGCGGGAATCTGGGGGCACGGCGCCTACGTCCTCGCCGCCCGGCCGCGGGTCCGCGGGGAGGCGGCGCGCGTCGAAATTCTTCAGCCCCGCGTGGATCAGTACCACAAATGGGACGAGGCCTGGATCAAGGAGATTCTCGACGGCTACGACGAGCTGCTGTCGCGGCCGCGTCCGTCGGCGCCCGCGCTCGTCGTCTGGCCGGAGACGGCGATCCCGCGCTGGGCGCGCCGGGACGAAGCGGTCCCCGAGGCCGCGAGATGGGCGGTCAAGCTCGGGTCGCCGCAGCTCGTCGGCATCATCGCCGCCGGCGACCGGGACGGCGGTCCGGCGAACGCCGCGCAGCTGATCGCGCCGGACGGCCGAGTCGACGGCCGCTACGCCAAGCGCCAGCTCGTGCCGTTCGGCGAGTTCGTGCCCCTGCGCCGCTTCGTGCCCCGTTTCGTGATCGACCGCTGGCTTATGATCCTCGACAACCTGGGCGACCTCGAGGCCGGCGCCGCGCGCCAGCCGCTACTGCTCACCGCCTGGGGCCCGGCCGCCGTCACGATCTGCTATGAGGCGATCTTCCCGCGCTGGCCGCGCCTTGACGCGGCGCGCGGCGCGAGCCTGATGATCAACATCACCAACGACGCGTGGTACCTCGACACCTGGGGGCCTCGCCAGCACTACCGCATCAACCGCTTTCGCGCCATCGAGAACCGCATGACGGTGATCCGCTCCGGCAACAACGGTGTGTCCGCCGTCATCGACCCGTGGGGCGTGACGACGGCGGAGCTGGCGCTTCACGAGCGCGGGAGGCTCGACGCGGAGGTCCCGCTTCAGGACGCCTTCCCGAGACGTTCGTTCTACACCCGCCACGGCGATTGGCTCGGCGCTTCATGTCTCGTCCTCGTCATATTCCTCGCTCTGAGCCTATTCTTGCCGAGGAAGTTATCCACAGAGGCCGCTTCAACTGTTGTCAACAACAGTTGAGCTGTGAATTGTGGATAACTCTGGATTGAGAGGAAGAAAATGAAGCCCCGGGTCGTGTATTCGCCGAAGTATGAGGTCGATTACGGCGAGCATGCGTTCTCGACGAGGAAGTTTCGTTTGGCCGCGGAAGCGTGCGAATCTTTCGCCGACATCGTCGAGCCGCCGGAGCCCTCTCGCGAGGACCTGCTGCTCGTTCACAGCCCGGATTGGGTCGAGAAGCTGATGACCGGCGTTTTGAGCCCGGCCGACATCGTCCGCCTGGAGCTGCCTTTTTCCCCGGAGATCGCGCGCGCGCACCGTTTAGCGGCGGGGGGAACCTTGCTGGCGGCGCGGCACGCCCTGGAGACCGGCGTCGGACTTCATGCGGGCGGAGGGGCGCATCACGCCTTTCGCGATCATGGAGAGGGCTACTGCGCCATTAATGACATCGCGTTCGCGATCATCCGGCTTCGCGCCGAAGGCATGATCGAGACCGCCGCGGTGATCGATCTCGACGTTCACCAGGGCAACGGGACCGCGGCCATCTTCGAGATGGATCCCGACACGTTCACGTTCTCGATGCATCAGTACGGGCTTTACCCGGAGGTCCGCCGGCGGAGCTCGCTTGATGTCGAGCTCGTCCCCGGCCTCGGCGACGCGCCGTACTACGATAAGCTCCGCCACGGTCTGCGTGCGGTGATGGACTCCAAGCCCGACCTCGTGATCTACCAGGCCGGCGTCGATGTCTGGGAGAAGGACCGCCTCGGCGGCCTCAAGCTCACCGAGGCCGGGATCAGGGAACGGGACCTGGCGGTCTACGACAGCTGCCGGGTCTACCAGGTTCCCGTCGCCGTCACCCTCGGCGGCGGCTACGGCCCCACGCCCGAGGACACCGCCCGCCTCCACGCCGCCACGCTCAAGCTCTTCGCCCGTTGACGGCGGCACCATCCAGTTAGCCGGGATTTCGTAGAATAGCGGAGATGTTTACCGAGACCGCCAATAAGATCGACGAGATGCGGGACCTGCTCGCCAAGATAGGCAGGAACCTCGACCTCGCCAAGCTGCGCAAGGAAGTTTCCGCGCGCGAGGCGGAGGCGGGGGAGCCGTCGTTTTGGGCGGACTCGGTCAAGGCCAAGAAGAAGTCGAAGGAGCTCAACGATCTCAAGAAGACCTTGGCCGAATACGACAAGGCGCAGGCGACCCTCGACGACCTGAAGGCGCATTGCGAGCTCGCGACCGAGATGAAGGACGAGGGCGAGATCAAGGAAGCGGCCAAGGGCCTCAAGGAGGCCGAGAAGCTCCTGCGCGCGATGGACCTGCGCCTCAAGCTGTCGGGCGAGTTCGACAAGGACGACGCGATCGTGACCATGCAGGCCGGCGCGGGCGGCCTCGAGGCGTGCGACTGGGCCGAGATGCTGTGGCGCATGTACGCGCGCTGGTGCGAGAAGAACGGCTACGAGGTCGTCATCACCGAGCTCGCGAAGGGAGACGGCGCGGGCCTCAAGAGCCTGTCGGCCTTCATCAAGGGGCCAAACGCCTACGGCCTGCTCAAGGGCGAGAAGGGCGTGCACCGGCTCGTGCGCATCTCCCCGTTCGACTCGGCCAAGCGCCGGCACACCTCGTTCGCCGCGCTCGACGTCGTGCCCGACATCGAGGACGAGATCGACATCCAGGTCAACGACGCGGACCTGGAGCTCGAGACGTTCCGCTCCGGCGGCGCCGGCGGCCAGAACGTCAACAAGGTCGAGACCGCGGTGCGCATCCGCCACAAGCCCTCCGGCCTCGTCATCGCCTGCCAGACCGAGCGTTCGCAGCTGCAGAACCGCATGAACGCCCTGCGCATGCTCAAGGCGAAGCTGTACCAGATCGAATTGGATAAGAAGCGCTCGGCCGTGGAGAAGCACTACGGCGAGATGGGCGACATCGCCTGGGGCCATCAGATACGCTCCTACGTGTTTATGCCCTATCAGATGGTCAAGGACCTGCGCACCGGGGAGCAGACCTCCCAGATCGCGAACGTGATGGACGGCGACCTCGACCCATTTCTCGAGGCTTATCTGGGCTGGCTCGCCGCCGGCAAGCCGCCGCGCGTCAAGGCGGGCGGGGACGAGGATTAGAGGAGGCTCATGGCGCATATACTCATCGTCGACGACGACGACGCGATTTTGGATCTGATCAAGGACGTGCTCGACGGTTCGGGCTACAGCTTCACGACGGCGTCCTCGGGGGCCAAGGCCCTCGCCTTCATCGATAAGACGCGCTTCGACCTCGTCATCCTCGACCGCAACATGCCCTCGATGGGCGGCCTGGACGTGCTCCGGGCGATCCGGGCGAACCCGGGCACGGCGAAGACCAAGGTCCTCTTCTGCACCGCGGCCGGAAGGATGGCCGAGGTCGACGAGGCCTTCTCCGTGGGCGCCACCGACTACATCGTCAAGCCCTTGGATTTCGCGAAGCTGAAGCTGAAGGTGGCCCACCACACCAGGCCCGGCTGATGCCCGCCGCTTCCGCCAAGAAAAAGATCCTGGTCGTCGAGGACGAGCCGGACTACCGGATCATACTGCGCGAAGTGCTTGGGAAGGCCGGCTTCGTCGTCGTCGACGCGGCGACGGGTGAGGCGGGCCTGGAGCTCTACCGGACCGAAAGCCCCGACCTGGTGCTGCTGGACGTCATGCTGCCCGACATGACGGGCTTCGAGATTTGCGAAAAAATTCGAAAGGGGAAGGTCCGCCCGCTCACCCCCATTCTCTTCTGCACCGCGCGCTCCGCGGTGTCCCAGCTGGCGAAAGGCGTGAAGCTGGGCGGGACGGACTACGTGATCAAGCCCTTCGTTACCGAGGATCTTCTCGCCAGGGTCCGCGCCGCCCTGCAAACGCCTCCATGACGGCGCGCATCGCGTTGGTCGAGCCTGACGCCGGCCTCGCGCGCGGCCTGACGGCCCTGCTCAAGGGCCAGGGCTACGGCGTGAGCGGATATTCGACCTTGGGTCGTTTCTTCGACGCCATCGCGAAAAACGGCCCCCATGTCGTGCTCCTCAACATGCAGCTGCCGGGGATGGAAGGCCGCGAAATCCTGCGCGCCCTGCGCTCGAACCCCGGCACGCGGACCACCGTGCTCATCGGCATTTCCGAGAACGCCCGCGACAAGGACGAGGTCGTCGCCGCCTTCACCGCCGGCGCCGACGAGTACTTCTTCAAGCCGCTGGACCGGGACCTGCTCCTCGTGCGCCTGCGCTCTTTGCTCGCGCGCTTGCCCGCGGCCCCCGAGGAGGAGGTCCTCCGCCACGGCGCCGTCACGGTCAGCCCGGCGAGCCACTCCTGCTCCGTTGACGGGAAGAAGATCCGCCTGACCAAGCTCGAGTTCGCCCTGCTTCTTCAGTTCATCCGCAACCCGCAGCGCGTCCTGACGCGCGGTAACCTGATCAACTCGCTGTGGCACGACGATTCCCGCGGAGGCGGCCGCGCCGTCGATCGCCACCTGTCCGCGCTGCGCGCCAAGCTTGGCCCCTCCGGCCGGCTGATCGAGACCGTCGTCGGCGTCGGCTACCGGCTCGCCGCGGGGCCGCCCGCGAGCGGAAGCTCGAAGTAGAAGCGGCTTCCCTTTCCGGCCGAGGACTCGACGGCGATCCGGCCGCCGTGCGCCTCGATGATCTTCTTCGAGATGGACAAGCCCAGCCCCGTTCCGTTGGCGTGCATCGAGTTGGGAATCCTCATGAACGGGGCGAAGATCTGCTGTAAGGCGGCCGCGGGAATGCCCACGCCGGTGTCCTCGACGGAGCAGACGGCATGGCCGCCCTCTCGCTTGACGCCGACCGTGACCTTGCCGCCCGCGGGCGTGAACTTGATCGCGTTGGAGACCAGGTTGGTGAGCACCTGCGTGATGAGGTCCGGATCGAACGAAAAGACAGGAAGGCCCGGCTCGACCTCGGCGCTCAAGGTCAGGGACGCCTCCGCCGCGCGCGGCGCCAGGAAGAGGACGAGGTCCTTGACCAGCGGCTCCAGCTCGGAAGGCTTCGGCATGTAGTCGAGCTGGCCGCGCTCGATGCGCGACATCTCGAGCAGAGAGGAGACGAA
>Ga0105164_10000200_pt1 | contig 45007 bp, 45 predicted proteins | sample VDWuncwatermetaG_FD_89674 | JGI IMG/M metagenome (GOLD analysis project Ga0105164, IMG submission 89674) | Wastewater microbial communities from Netherlands to study Microbial Dark Matter (Phase II) - VDW unchlorinated drinking water | ecosystem: Environmental > Aquatic > Freshwater > Drinking...
AGCGGGCCCCAAGGTATTTTAGAATATTCAGCATTGAGGGCAAGGTGGACGCCCACTCCTTGGATGCCTGAACCGATGAGGCGTTCGACTGCGTGCTCAAACGAAGGTGTGACGGCTAATAACGATGCCGACTGAACCTTTTCTGATTCCAATAGGTCTATCGTCGCGTTATTAATAGATGGGTGCATGCCAAGATCATCGCAGCAGATGATCAGCCGTCGTTTCAAGTCAGTTGGAACGCTCATGGTCTCTATTGTAACTCGATCTTGTGATTATTGCGCCTGATACTTGACGCTGACCGTGGATCCATTGTCTGGGACATAGCTGCCGTTGAAGCAGACGTGATTGAGCGCGCTTTCATAGACGTACCCTTGTTGACTTGAATTGGGGACAAGCGCTCCGTCAACCCTGACTTCCATTCCCATTTGACTGAGAAGGGTGCGCGTGAGGGTAAAGCATATCCCTAAATTAGCCGTAAGTTGCGCCACCGTATTAAAGGACGCTGCCAGTTCGGGGCTACACAAACTTAAGGATTGTCCGGTTGCGACTCCCTCTTGAACTGCCATGTAGCGGCCACCTTGAGTTCCATAATTATCGTCGCACGGATTCGCACCGCCTAAGGGGAGTAGATGGACGATCGGGTAGACAATTACATTACCGTTATTCTGCATTTTATGCTGTGCGAATTGATCGACATATCGGCTAGTAGGGAATGCGGTCCATCCGGTTTGGTTCTCAGGAAGTCCGCTAAAGTTATTGCAGTTTTCCTGGCAGGAGAAATCCTGTTCGTCACTGAGGTAAACAACGACAAGAGGCGTGTTGATTCGAGAAAATTCATTGGCGTAGTTCGCGATTGAGGCGTGGGCGGACTCAAGCCCCTGTTCCCATCCACTAAAGCCAGTGTTTACGATACGCTGAATGACGGATGCCCATTCGAGCGACGCGTTCACTGTATCACGCTTAACCACACGAACACCGGTGCTTGAAGCAATCAGATTGCCGCCGAAGGCGTGGTGGTCGGTGATCGTGACTGCCATCTGCCAATCAAGCGATCGTCGGCTTTCAAGGACTGTCGAAAAATCGGTGAGAATCTGCGACATCTGTGCGCGGATATTGGACATACTTCCTGAATTATCTACCACCCAAAGAAAGTCGTAACGTTCCGTGAACTGATCTTGAAGGAAGGAATCCACAACAAGACCGCCGATTGTTCCACCGTCTGATCCGCCGCTACCGCCTCCGTCACCGCGGTTGCCGCTTTCGCCGCCTTCGCCGACCTCATTGCCAGAATCACCCGAAAGGGTGGAACCGTCTCCGTTATTCAGATCAGAGCTGGGTCGGATTCCGCCGTCCTGCTTGCAGGCTGCGATGAAGGAAATGAGAATAAGCACTGTAACCTGCAGCATCCGGAATTGCATTCTGGCCATGGCTTCCTCCTTGAGGGTCTACTTTCAGACTAAACCTCAACTGTGCAGAAATCGTGTGGCTAAGTTGTTAGACTATGGTGTGTTCATGGCAATCGTTGCGAAAAGACGCCAGGCAATGATATAGCACCAAGCATGATTCAGGATCCTATTGCAGTTACCGCGATTTTACTTGCCATTGTCGCAACCTTATTTCGAGTGGCTAAGACCGCTCTGGGAAAGCGAATCTTCGGATTCGTCCCGTTGATAGTCTTCTGTTATTTCGTGCCAACCCTGCTTTCCAATCTCGGGTTTCTTCCCATGGAATCTGCGGCGTATACGTTTATTAAGAAGACGTTGCTCCCTGCGAGTCTTTTTCTACTAACCCTGTCGGTGGATATCCCAACGATTAAAAAGCTTGGGCCTAAGGTTCTTTATCTTTTTTTTGGCGCGACCGCGAGCGTCTTTATTGGCTCGGCTCTGACCTATGCGTCATTAGGGTGGCTGCTTCCTGCCGAAGCGCATCTTGAGACCTGGAAGGGACTTGCCGCGCTCTGCGCTTCGTGGATTGGCGGAGGGGCAAATTTTGTGGCTGTCGGGCAGAGTGTCGGCGCCTCGGACCAAACTCTCGGATTAATGGTAATTGTGGATGTGGCGGTTGCGAGTGTGTGGATGGCGGTGCTTCTGTATTTTGCAGGCAAAGAAAAGGCCTTGGATGAGAAGATCGGGGCTGACCGCAGCATGATCGATGAAGTGAGAAAGCGGATTGAATCGTATCAGCTCTCCGTCTTACAGACTCCTAATCTTGTGGATTGGTTGTCGCTTGCTGCCCTATCGATGAGTGCGGTAGCAGTATCTACTGGCCTGGCCAAAATTCTTCCCGATATCGGGACCATCATCAATGGGTTTACGTGGATTGTAATGATCGTTACGGCTTTGGGAGTTGTGGCTTCGTACACGCCGCTTAGAAAACTCGAGGGGGCTGGGGCAAGTGTCCTTGGGTCCGTATTTCTCTATATGCTCATTGCGACGATCGGAGCTCAGGGAGATTTTAAATCCATTGTCCGAGCGCCTGTCCTTGTTTTAATGGGCGCTGTTTGGATGAGTTTTCATGCTGGGTTTATGTTGTGGTTGAGAAAGAAACTTAAGGCGCCCATATTCTTTATGGCGGTTGGTTCGCAGGCAAATATTGGAGCCGCAGCGTCGGCTCCGATTGTCGCATCTGCGTTTCATCCTTCGTTAGTCACAGTGGGAGTTCTGCTCGCAATTTTGGGTTACGTGATGGGAACGTACTTGGCGATTCTCAACGCTTTTCTGCTCGAGCAAATCTATCTGGCCTTGTACGCATTTTAGCAAGCTACCAAATAATAGGTGGGGCTTCGAAGACTCCGGTTCCGGGTGTCTGGCTTGGATCGGCCCCACAGTAGCCGGTCTGCGTGCAGAATTCGCCTGATGGGCACTGAGAACTTGAGGTACAGGTCTGCTGGCTTATCTTCTGGCGGTTAGTGGCATGGGGCTCTGTCTTGTATTCCGGCGATAAAATACCAAATATTGGTAAGAAATTGGTAGTGGGAGGACTGACTATTTTCCCAAGCGGTTCTTTGTTGGCGCCCTTGCCTAGGGCGTTAGGTCCGAATGCTAGAGCGGCGATGACGAGGTAATAGACCATTGGCTCCTCTAGATACCGCATCTTAGACCTGGGAATCAATCCTAGTTTTTTGGTTGTCTGGGCTATGGTCTCAGTCTACGGTTGGGCGATTGCGATTTGAGGTATCTAAAAAGACGGGAGAGCCTGAGTATGTTATCAAGACTGTGTTCGATCTTGTTAGTTGTGACGATGACTGGAAACTTAGTGGCGGATGAGGGGATGTGGCTCTATAACCGGCCGCCTTCGAGCGAATGGAAGACTCGATACCAGTATAACCCGTCCGCTGAGCTACTTGAAAACATGCAGAAGTCGTCGTTGCGCTTTAATGACGGTGGGTCTGGGTCTTTTATTTCAAGCAACGGGCTCGTTCTGACAAACCATCATGTGGCGTCTGAGACAATCCAAGAGCTCTCCACGGCTGAAAATAATTACGTCGAGAATGGGTTTCTTGCAAAGACCCAAGCCGACGAAGGCAAGGCCCCAGGTCTCTCGTTAGATCAACTGGTGTTGATGGAAGACCATACGGCGCCTGTGATAGCGGCAATGGCCGCGGAAGCAACTTCCGAAGGCAAGTCCAAGGCTTTTGAAAAAATGAAATCGAATCTAGAGCTTCAATGTGAAGTTAAGGGGTATTCTAAAGGCCAGCTGGTGCGTCTCTTCTACGGCGCTGAATATCACTTGTACTGCTATAAAACCTACCGAGATGTTCGACTGGTATTTGCTCCGGAGACTAAAATTGGATTCTTTGGTGGCGACCCAGATAACTTTGAGTTTCCTCGGTATAACTTGGACATGGCAATTTTTCGCGTCTATGAAAACGGCGTGCCAGCCAAGACTGACCACTTTCTGAAGTGGTCCAAGGAGCCCTTGAAAGAAGGCGATCTAGCCTTGGTATCGGGGCATCCGGGCCGAACCCAACGGATCTACACAGCCGATGCCGTTGAGTTTCTACGTGATACTCAGTTTCCTTTCCTATTAAATTCCTTCAAACGGTTGGAGAATAGTTTGATCCAGTACAGTCAGAAATCCGATGAAAATAAGCGTCAGACTCGTGATGAGCTCTTTGGAGTTCAGAACTCTCGAAAGGCTTTTCAGGGAATGGTTAACGGGCTTCAGGATCCCAGGGTGGTTCGGGCTAAGCGAGAACGGGATCAGCGTCTGACTCAGGTTGGGTTATCCGATCCGACGCTTCGTGAAAATCTCAAGGCCTTCTCGCAGATTGCTGAGGCACAGAAGGTTCATTCAAAATTATTAAAGAGGCTCTATCTGCTTGAAGGAAGACGAGCGGGCGCAATGCCAATGGCTTTTAATAGCCCCCTCTATGGCTACGCTCGGACCATCTTGCGATTAGCTCAGGAAGATTTGAAACCAAACGCTGAGCGTTTATCGGGTTATCAAGATGCCGAGAGAGCCGAGTTAGTCGGTGAACTGCTTGCGAACTCGCCCATTTACAAGAGCTTTGAGGCTCATAAGCTTGCTGATTCCATTTCGTTCCTAGGCGAGCAACTGGGGATAAACCATCCGCTTGTCCTGAAAGTCCTAAATGGAAAATCTCCCATTGATCGAGCCAATGAGTTGGTGACTGGGACAGAGCTTCAATCCGCTGAAGTGCGCGAATTTCTAATCTCGGGCCAGACGCAAGCTGAAAAAAAGGAGCGCGCTCAGCGGGTCTTAACGAGTCAGGATCCGATGCTGGTTCTTGCAAGGTCAGTGGACCCATCCGCTCGGAAACTGTTTAGCCAGTATGCGCAGAAGGTCGTCACGGCTGAAGCTCAGGGCTACGCTTCGATTGGGAAATTAATTGCGGCTACGTTTGGGACGAACACATACCCGGACGCAACCTTCACGCTTCGCATCGCCTATGGTGAAGTGAAGGGGTTGGGGAATATCCCATTCAGCACCACTGTGGGTGGTGCCTTTGAACATGAGAAGGCGCATGGAGCGAAGGACCCTTGGGTTCTTCCGCAGAGTTGGCATACGGCGAAGAGTCAGTTGGATCTTAGTTCCCAATTTAATTTTATGTGCACGGCCGACATCATCGGCGGAAATTCTGGATCGCCAGTGATCAACCGAACTGGTGAACTGATTGGATTGATCTTTGATGGTAACATTGAAAGCCTGACGTCGAATTACGAGAGCCACTCAACCCATCGAGCCGTCTCTGTCTCCGTCCCTGCGATGCTCGAGGCCTTGGAGAAAATCTATGGCGCCACCGATCTCGTCCAGCAAATCTCATCCTAAAAGGTGCCCATCCCCTTTCCGGCCGGAAAGTAGCCGGGTATGTTTTTTTCCGTTTTCTTTTTGACATGATGCGTTTGCTCCCGTAACAACAAAAGTGGGGTTAATTAAATCATAGGGTTGGGAATGAATTTGGGGATTCTGCGTTTTTCCATCCCATGATGTCGGTTTCGGTTTCTACATGGGGGTTGGTATGGGGGGACGCGTCTTTGTTTGGGGTGCACTGCTGTGCTCTCGGCTGCTATTTGCCGTCGATATTCTTGATACCGCTGAAAATATTTTCTTCGCTGAGTCTGATAGGACCAAAGTTGGCATTGAAGTTGAATTCAAGGGGCTAGGGATTGACCAAGCTGCTGAGGTGGTGCGCTCAAGTCTGGGTGGGGAAGTTAAATCCAAAATTGATCGGCAACTCACCGTATGGATGGGTCGGACAGCTGATGGTAAAGATCATTACCAAGAGGTCGCAGTTAAGGTTTATGTGGTGGAGAAGACGTCGATCGGCAATGTTACTCTCAAACCGGATTTTAACCAGACGTCTGATAGAGAAATGCATCGGCCCCAGGATGTCGTCGTTGAACTCATCACTGAGCCGATTCGTTTCCCCGAAGTGTTAAAGCTTCAAGAGGCTCTGAATCAACTTAAAATCGCGGGTGCGACTGGGACAACGCGCTCGACCCCTGTTGCCATCCAAGTGAATGCCGATATGGGCACTGGAAAAAAAGGTGGCACACCCGTTCTGACGCTCATTAATCTCATGCGATCGTATATGCGGCCCGAGCATCGAGAGCAGATTATTCCGCACCTTCGGGTGGCTAAAATTCGACAGAAATATCTTCAACCGTATTCAGATGGTTTTTTGGCGCGGCTCTTAGATCCCGAATATTCTCCGACCATTCTCGAGCTCTATGAAGATTATATTTACCGTCAGAGTTTAGAGCTCTTAGCAGATGACAGAGCTTGGTTGGATCCGATCGCTCAGATCCGAAAGCGTTTATTGGCGGCTGAATTTCCGATTGTGCCAAGGGTGGCTAAATTGAATCCACTTCGAATCTCTTCAGCACTGGTTCTAGAATTTCCCACGGATCCCATGTCAGTGCTCTATCAGGAATCAGGTTGGGTGGTTGCTAGGCCACTTGTCGAATTTCGTGAGTGGAATTGTGATTTCGATGCGGTGACGCCAGTCCGCCAGGCACTGGGGCTCATCTCAGCCGCGAAGCAATATGGCTACTATGATCATGACCTACTTTTAGAATCTATCTCAGGCATCGATAAACTTATGATTCAAAAGCTTCGGCGAGAGTTTAATGAAGCTAGGCGTAAGGGAAAGATCCTTTTTCGTTATTTCCTGGGAGACCCCAAAGTCGTCGATCAGGCTGAGTACGAAGAGCAAATGAAATATTTCAAATCCCACCCGGTCGGATTTCTCCCGTCCTCGAGCTACGGACTCTATCCGGTCGTGCTTCCGGGAGAGAGCGTGGTTTTTCATCGTCGTCATTTTCATCGAAACAGCATCTTGGGCAAATACAACCCAGGACTGATCAACGCCAATATCCAACAGGCGCTTGAAAATAAGTACGTTGAGTTCCGATTCTGGAATGAGTATTTCCCAGGCGTGATGGCTCAAACCGTTCTGCTTAAGGATATTCTAGGTCCAAACCCTACGGAGCTATCACCGGAATTGATTGTTTCAAGGCTCAAGGCTCGATTTCCTGAAGGTTGGGTCATGAAAGGAGTCTGGGATCTTGGGTCTGAGGCTAATATACTCACTGACAAGACCGACCTCGCTGGGATTCTCAAGGATTATCTAACTAGCGATTATGATCTCTTTGCAAAGCGGACTCAGAAACGGAATGCGCAATATCTCGATTCGGCGCCGGAGTATCTTCAGAGTCTTCTCTCCGAACATCCAAATTACAAGGGTTGGCAGATTCATGAGCGGCTTTTGAACCCACAGCTCAGTATTGTGCAGTCTCGGCTTGAAATTGCGCGGGAATTTCGGGTTGAAGGCCTTGGAGGGAAGGTTTTATCGGATGGCTCGACGTTAGACCGTTGGTATTACACTTATGCCTACGGCACCCAGGGAAAGACCCTTGCTGACTATGTCCCACCACCTCGTGGGATGGTGTCCAAAGTCGAAGCTTTCACGCAAGCCATTCTTGATAAACTCCCTGAGAACCTTCGCGGAATTCCCTTTGGCTTTGACATCGCCGTTCTGAAAGACGGTTCGATGCGAATGATTGAATCTAACGCAGGGGGCAACTCCAATTTTCTCTTTGAGGAAGAAAAAGAATCTGTTCACGCACTGGAGAAGTTTCTCAAGCGCTACCCCAAACTAGTTCAGCAGGGGAAAGTTCCGACGGGTTTGACGCTTGAGGAACAGATGGGCTACCTCGATCAGAAATTTGCGCAGTGGGAGATATCAACCGTCGAGCAATATCCAGGTATGAAATTTCTCGAAGATCGGATCGAAGATCCAGATTTTACCCGTCTTGTACCCGATACCAAGGCGTTTACCATCGGAAAGGGCGACGCGTGCAAATTTCGGTTCTCCGAAATGGGACGTGCATCGTAAGAATATATTAATCCCTTTCATCTTTTGGTTTGCTATTTCTTAATAATTAATAAAAAATTAATGAATGTTTGCAACCTTGCTCGCATTTCCTCTTTGGGTGATTCCGCCTAATTCTTTTGATTTCCCAAACCATGAGAGAACGGCGTTGGTCTATAAGGGGCAGGGTACCTGCAACGACGGCTGTGCGAAGGCGGCAGCCCAGGTAGCAAGGCGAGCGGGTTTTAAAGTTAAATATATTGGATTAAGCAATATGACTTCTGAGGCCCTGGCGGCAGCGGATCTTTGGGTCCAGCCGGGGGGCGATGCCATTGAGCTGGCCATGACTTACGGACCGGCCAAACTTGCGCTTCTCAGGGATTATATTGCGCGAGGTGGGAAATACCTTGGTTTCTGCGCCGGCGCCTTCCTCACGGATTCCACTGTGGACGATGCCGAAACAGTCCCTGGGCTTGGGTTATTCCCCGGAACAACGTTTGATTATTTCCCGAGTTCTGAAGCTATGATTCTGCCTCTTGATTGGCACGGCGCCCCCCGCGATATCTATTATCAGGAAGGCCCAGCATTCCGACTCGAAAGTGCTTTTGTCGGCGAAGTTGTTGCGCGCTATGCCAGCGGCGCGCCGGCAACGATTCAATTTCCCTATGGCCGTGGAAAAGTTTCCATTGCTGGCCCTCATCCCGAAGCGCCTGAGGATTGGAAGGATTCCCTGCACGACTCAGATGGATCGGACTTTGATCTCGCCGACCAGATGGTGGATTCGCTCTTTCAGTAAGTTCCCGATTATTTCTTAGTCTTAAGGGGCTTAATCATTTCCTGGACGTGGCTCAGCATCTCCCCTTCGAGAGGTAGGATATCGAGGTACTCGCCATCGGGCAGGTAGGGTGGTGCCGATTTAGATAATTCGGTCGCTAACTTTCTGAAATCTTCTTCTTTAAATCCCTCTAAGACCTCGATGCCAAGAGCAAGATGCGGTTCTTCCTCATTAACCTTCATCTGAAAAAGATAGCCTGTCTTAATCTTCTTATGCGACTTAACGGCCTTTGTGATGAGCTTAACCAGGTCTTTATCGGGCGCCACGGCGGGTTGTCCAATCAGAATCTCGCTCTCTGATTGCAACGTGACCGACTCGTCATCATCAATGAACTCGGGCAAGATCCCTTGAGATAAGGAAACAATCTCAGACCGGCCCATCTCGCCTCCTACGGGGCCATTGGGATTGACCGCCAGCACTTCGACCTCTTCATTTTTTGCGATTTCTTTGAACAGCGCACTGGCATCGAGCGATAAATACGCACAACCCTCGCCGTAACTGACCGCTAGAAGCCCCTCGTCCGTAAAGGCATCTAGAGTCATCTCATCATTATCATTTTTACGAAGCCCCAACGACATCTCGACTGGTTTACGGGTCTTTCCACGTTCGTCTAAGTCCAATTCAGGCGCGCCATCAGGCTGCGGCACCAGAAGCTGAGCCATCAACAACTCTTCATAAAGCCCTCGCCTCGTCTGCGCCGTATCCGATTGGCTTAACGCGATAATCGCCTCTAATAACTTATTATTCTCTGCCATTCCGCCACTATAGCAGGGTTTTTTTCCTAAAGGTACGGCCTTACTTTAGGAAAATTCAAATTAAGATGGTATCTAAGATATCTATATTATATATTATAGATATCTATGAATGCTAAACATATGAAAACGTCTGTTGAACTCGAAGTCGACAAGGTCAACTTGGCCAAACGGCTGGGTAAGACAAGTACGCTAAAAGAACTCTTAGACCACGCATTGGATGCCTATATCGCTCAGGCTCGGCGCCACTCCATGGTTGAGCTATTGGGTACCGGCTTTTTTGAGGGCTCGGTGGGCAAGATTCGAGATGATCGTGGCCGTTCTGGTCGATAGTTCCGTCTGGATCGCCGCTTCAAGCCCTCGAAACAAAGAGTGCCTTGAGCTCAAGCGATTGATCACCAGTCATGAACTGGTCTACCTCGCGGGTCCCATTCAAGTTGAAGTCTGCCAAGGGGCTAGGACCGAGGAAGAGTTTCATCGCTTATGGGAAGCCTTCCTAGGCTTTGAATTTCTTGAAATCACGACAAGGCATTGGGGTGTCAGCGCCTGGAACTACTTTCGCCTCCGTAAGAAAGGCAGAACCCTCTCAACAGTGGACTGTCTCATAGGCACGCTATGTGCTGAATATGGAGTGCCTCTGTGGACCCTCGACAAGTCTCTGAGGCGAGCCCACGCAACGATTGGCTTTGATATTTATCACTAGAATTTATTTCCTACCTGTGGATCTAGGGCGTTTAGAGCAAAGTATAACCGTGCCCACTCGCGACGACCCTGCTCTTTCTTTCCTCGATTAGTGCAGAAAATATTAGAAATAAATTGACAAGATTATACGATACTTTTTCGTACCGTCGATAAATTCTGAAAGTCCTTCGTAATCACCTACCCTACGACCGACAGGGCCCCTTGAACGTCTTGTAGATATCACTCAAGACCCTCGGCACACCCCCTACTTGAGCTTTTGCTACCATGACGATCACAGAGCGTCCAAAAACACCGTGTTAGGGTCAATTCACGGAGGACTTAATATGAACTACACTCAACTCGCCCAACAAATGGATGACCAAAACTTAATCGCTTCGTTGCAGAAGGCTCGTTCTGATGAGAGAGCCATTCAATGCTATTTGCTTGCGATAATCGCCGAAGTAGAGAGACGGATGCTTTTCGCCGAAGCGGGCTACCCCTCGCTCTTTCAGTATCTCGTCTCAGAGCTTGGCTATTCCGAAGCCAGTAGCCTTAAGCGGATCCAAGTTGCGAGGTTACTGACTCGATTTCCCGACATTTTCAACTTGCTCATCGATGGCAAGATCTCCATGACCGCCCTTATGAGATTAGCCCCGCATCTGAAGCAGTCTAATTGTCATGAACTCTTAAGCCAATGCCTAGGCAAGTCAGTTCGAGAAGTCGAGAGAATGATCGCCGGCATCTCGCCTGAGAAAGCTAAGCCTGATCAGATCAGGGCCATTGACCAAGACCACTTAAGCTTTCATTTCACTGCAAACAGAGAATTCGAAGAGTTACTGACGAAAGCCAAGGCTCGCTTGAGCCATAAGTTTCCCGAAGGTAAGCTCAAAGATATTTTTGGCGAAGCCCTCGAGGCGCTTCTTGAAGAAAAGCCGAAATCAAAAAGGTCCGTGCTGCCTAAGAAACTATCCACTCATTCACGCTATATCCCAGTGGCAATCAAAGATGAAGTCTGGGAAAGAGATCAGGCCCAATGCAGTTATGTGAGCGCTGACGGCAAGGCCTGTGAGTCTAAGCATTTTCTGGAATGGGATCATGAAATCCCCATCTGCCTTGGTGGCCGATCCGATGACGTATCGAACATCCGATTACTCTGCCGTTCCCACAATAGACTGATGGCAACCCAACACTTTGGGCTCGAGCATATATCAAAAAAGATTCGGGAAAATTCCAAAGATCCGTGGGAGCGTGATCTGCGTATGAATCGATTCCACCTCGATATCTGGGCCGGTGGTGGCTTAAGCCGAATCAAAGCCAGGGAAAAAACGGAATGCTCCTTTTCTGTCCCCAAGTAGAACGCTCCGGGCAACCAACAGGAGCGGGCAGGCGTGTCCACTTTCGGAGCGGAATCGTTCGTCCATGCTTTCGGCCTTACTTCGAGAAGCGGTGTTCGCGGATGATCTTGCCAGTATTCCAATCGATTTCGTAATCCCACCCTGATTGTGCGCCAGCGATTAATTTACCGTCCTCAACGCCGCAGCTATCAAAGGCAGTAGGGTATATTCCGATCGCAACAGATTCCTGGGGGGGGGGGCTTCAATCTGACATTGGAGTTTGCCATCCATATCAAATCGATAGACATGGGAATGATTCTCAGTGTCCGTCACATCTGTGCACAGCATAATGCATTCCCCATCTGGGGATTGCTTAATCCAAAAACCACGAATGGGCTCAGCGAAAGTATGGACGGTGATCCATTTTCCATTTTCTAGTTTTTGAAAAAGATTGTCATTCTTTCTGAAATTCATGGTTATTCCTTCTTCCATATCGGCCTTACTTTGAGGAGCCATGTGTGCCAACTATTTTGCCGGTATCCCAATCGATTTCGTAATCCCACCCCGATGTGGCTCCAGCGATTAACTTACCATCCTCAACGTCACAGCCATCCATGGCGACAGGGAATTTTCCCACTCCTGGAATTTCAAAAGAAGGAGGCGCTTCAATCTGCCATTTAAAATTACCGGCTAAGTCAAATCGATAAACATTGGAAGAAGTCGATGTGTTTTTCAGCTTTGTGCAAAGCAAGATAGTTTCACCATCTGGCGCGACGACGTGCCAGAAATTTCGGATAGGTTTATCAAAAACATATATGGTAACCCAGTTTCCGTTATCCAATTTCTGAAATAGATTCTCATTCTTTCTGAATTGCATGATTATTCCTTTCCCATTGGTTTTCCCCAATGAACTCTTGGCTATCCTTTTCGACCCACGCCTCGTCAAGTGCTGAGACAATCTTAATCTGGTAGATACCACCACTCTGGGGAACACCGGTTGTTTCCCACATCTGGGGGCCAGCGATCCCAATGAGGATCATGGTGCCCACAGGCAGAGTTAGGTGACTGAGGTAATTATAATCTGGTGCGAGACTGGGTAGAGCCAAGCCATCAACCACTTCATTCTTGGAATAGGATGTTCGCGGGTCGTGGGATAGCACCCATTCGCGAGTGACATCACTTCTTTTGGTTTTAGCGTCACGACGGTGCATTCGAAAGACAGTGAGCGGCTCTTTGAGCGTTAACTTCAAGACAGGGGTTCCCGGCATCCACTCTCCTCGATAGACCTTCTTAATCGGCACCTTATTGAACTCATCGCCCTTAATTTGTTCTGCTATGGATATCTCGTTTAACTCCTCCGCCGTAAATCTCTGGTCCCAGACCTTGATTGAAGATCTTTTAATGTCCTTGGGGGTGGGGTCGCGAACAACTCTAACGTCATCACGATTCCTGACACGAGATCGGATTTCTGCTGTTAATTTGAGGGCCTCATCGGAATTCTGGGACCAGTATTGTCTATGGCGTTGGTAATGATCCTTCCTGGGGCGGCCAAAGCGGTACTCGGTCTCAGATTCAGTGGATGGGGCATAAGAAGTGCTTGAGCCGAGGCGAAGGTCATCCATTGGGGTCACTCTCTTTGAGTCCGTTCTTGGCGGCCTTATTAAATTTCAAATGTTCCCATTCGACGGCGACACGTTTCCAGTATTCTTCACCGACGGCTTCGCGTTCGAGTTCGACGCCGTGTTTCTGCAGTTCTCGTTTGATGGCCCATAGGAAGTCGATCGTGTCGACGTGGGTTTTCTTTAGGGCCGCTGTGTTGGCTGCTGCCATTCGGATGCAGTTGCGGATATTGCCCCCGGTCATGGGGAAGGAGCTCAGGTAAGTAAAATCAACGTTTGGAGCCACGGGCATTTCTTCAGGGATATTCGATTTCCAGATGCCGTGGCGTCGTTCTGCGGTTGGTTTGCCAAAGATAATGGAGTAGGTGAATCGCCTTAAGAAGGCCTCGTCCATGTTATTTTCATAGTTCGTACTTAAGATGGCAATGCCATCAAAGGCTTCGATCTCTTGCAGAAGGTAGTTCACTTCGAGGTTGGAATATTTATCATGGCTGTCTTTGACATTAGTACGCTGGCCAAAGATGGCATCTGCTTCGTCAAAGAGTAGGATGCCTTTCACGCCTTCTGCAGCGCGGAATATCGCTTTAAGGTTCTTCTCAGTCTCGCCAATCCACTTGCTGACTACCGATGATAAATCGATTTGGTAGAGAGGGAGATTAAGCGTGTTCGCAACAACTTCCGCTGCCATGGTCTTGCCAGTGCCGCTGGGGCCGTGGAACATTAGTGTCACGCCATGGCCTCGGCTATGGCGCTTTCTAAAACCCCAATCATATTCAATATGGTGTTTGGAGCGGATGTATTCAATCGCCTCGTTGAATTTAAGTTGTGTGCGCGGGCTTAGGACAAGATCCCTTTCCGAGTATTTGGGGCTGAGTTTCCTGGAATGCTTCAGTAATTCAGATTCTGACCGGTGGTGGTCATCATCGACAGGAAGGACTGAGCGATCAAAGTGGAGGTTGAGCATTTTTCCAAGGTTGGAAGGGATGGACACTTCTCGGATATTCGATTGCCCGATGACAAAGACTTTAGTTTCAGAGACGTGCTTGAGAAGGAGTTTCAGAGGCCCAATAATAATGCGTGGGTCAGTTTCGTGGTAGGCATCAAAAATAATAATCGGTGGGTCATGCTTAGCAAGGTTAACGATGGTCGTATTCGATTCGAGTTCGCCTGACGTGAAATAATGGCACGGACCATTCCACTTTGCCTCGAGGTACTCAATGAGCATCTTGACATCGATTTCAGGAAACTGATGAAGCAGCGCGACTCGAAAATCCGCAGTAGGGCCGACCCCTTTAAGGAGCGTTTCGAGATAATTCGAGGTTTGCTTTGCTTTTGGCATTCTGTTTGGTCCTACTCCGTTTTAGTTTTAGTGCTTAAGACTGCCGGGGTCATCGGCATCATCGGAGGTGTGCTGGGCCCCCACGCCGTTCCGTGCATATGCGAATTAAATACCGCTTGAAAAAGTTCTCCCTTGATCAGCGAAAACGCAGCGGCTTCGCCGAGCTTGATACTTGCGGTGGCATGGATCGTCACTCCGGAACTATCCAGGCTGACGTGGGTCCCACTGGCGTTTTTCAGGCAGATGTTCGGTCCGTCGATGGTGATGCAATTATCATTTTCATCGGAGAGGATAATCTTTTTATCGGCGCTCTGGATCTCGAGCCTGCGATTATCCTTGTCCTTCAAGGTGATGCCACGTTTACCATCGGAATCATCGAAGGCAAGCGTATGGCCTGACTTTGTCTTCATAAAGCGCAAGGTATTTTGGTTATTGCTATTATGATCACCGTCTATCCCAGACGTGGGGGGTTTTCTTAAGTTGCTGTAGAGACTCCCCATTACGATGGGGAAATCCAAATTGCCGTTCTCAAAATAGACGAGGACCTCATCGCCCACTTCGGGTAGCGACCACGAGCCGTGTTCTTCGGAAGCGTACGGCATTAAGAGTCGGGCCCACTCGGAGGGGACTTCGCTTGAGTTGCCATGAAACCAGGGGTACTCCACTCGAACCCTTCCCAACTTATCCGGATCATTATTTTCCCTGACGACAGCGCGTCGCATGAGACTGCCATTAGATTTCTCAAGTGGAAAAGACATTAGGCGCCTCCCTTTTTGATATGGGCCTGGCCACTGTAATTGCGAAGCCCTTGGGGTAATGACCGGGTGAGTCGGCAAGTTGCTTCCGTTTGATTCACCGCTGTTACCATGCATGATCCTAAATCGACGTTGGCTCCGATTGCCGAGGTGGCCATCAGACTTACCTCGTCATTCACGGATAGTCCAGATACCTTCTGAATGAGGGCCAAGGAGGATGTTTGGTCCACAGGGTAGCAGTCGAGGACATTAACCGCGACTTTCCGACTATTGGTGAAATCACGGCGATAAATGGTGAAGGGTGTCGCTCCAGTGGAAGCCTTTCCCTGAACTTTGAGGTACAGATCATCTTGGGTCAGTGGCAGATTGCGTTTGCTTCCATGCGAAAGTCCGGTCAGAAAGCTGGCGATTTCTGAGTGACGCCGTTACGGTACACCTTGACCGATACATTCTCAGCGTCTTCTTCAACGATCATTGAGAGCGCGACCATCGTGTTCGATCCCTTAAGCTGATACCACTGGGTCGCCTTACCGCCACTGTAATCCACTAAACCCTTGATTGCCTGATTGGCTTCAACGGGTTGGGCTCCTTCGGCGAACTGAGACGAGCCGCCTTTTAAGTTTGCGTTGCGGTACTTCACAGATACGACCGGTGAGGATTTAAAAATACCATCGACTTTGGTCTCAATTTTTAAGACGTAGGTTCCCTTTTTAACTTTAGAATCTGAGAAGAAGACGAGTGATTTGGATTTTAAATCGCAGGTACTCTTAAGAGACTCAAATTTCATAGAATCAGATTTCCTGATCGCTACCGAGGCATTCTGAGTGGTCTTGGTACAAGTGGTTTTAATCGGCTTGATCGAGTATTTGACGAAGAGTGCTCCGGTGCCTTCCATCTTAATATTCATCTCGGTGTTTGTGGTGCTCTGATTTGTAGGTAATTTTGCGTAACGCGTCTCAAAAATACCGCAGCCCAGAACCGTCCAGAAAACAAAGACTGTCAGAGCGGCTCGGATCGCCCCAAAAAGGATTTTAGTTTGAAGTGTGTTGTTTCGTTTCATGTTGTGGCTCCTTAGTTCCGGTGACAAATGTAAAAAGAGTGAACCCGATTTGGAGACTATCTCCTGAGGCAAGGTAGCGGTTACGTTCGAGGTGATTGCCATTGACCCGAATGACGACGCTCTTGGCCTCGGCGGTGCGAACGAGTTTGTAGGCAATATTGTTCGCTCCGACCTGTTCGCGGATGATTCTGACCATGCAACCCTTGCGACGTTTCTTAATCCGTAACATAGGAATCGCACTTTTCTTATGCGTACCAAGTTCCGTGATTTTAGAGCGAAGGTGAAAGACGTCTTCGGTTTTCTGCTTTTTAGCATCATAAAGATTAAACTGTCCGACCAGAAACGCTTCGTTCTCATCCGAGCATAAATAGCAGAACGTATCATGAGCTAATAGAGTCTTTCCGCATTGGTGGCATGAATGCTTGCGGTAGAACCGAAAAAGCCTAAGGCCAAGGTATACCGTGAATAGAAGACCAAGGGTTATGAGTATCGCCATGCGATTGCGGTAGACCCAGAAACGCAAGGAGGCATTAGGAACTTCAACCATTAACGAACTGGTTGTGAGTTGAGTTTTGCCGGAACTGGCTTTGAGAGTAAGTGGAATGCGGCTGCCAGTGGGCCCGAAATCGGCGTTGATATCGACCAGCATCCATTTCTCAGGGATAAACGGCGTATCGGAACTAATCACCGAGTAAAGAATTCGGTCCTTAGCGGATTTGGATCGTAACATCTCAACTGTCGGCGCAATTTCCGTTTGCATCACAGGGTTATAGAGGAAGAAATGAACATAGAGTTCCTTTTCCGCTAGCATCTTAAGAGTCGCCTCTGAAGTTTGGATATTTCCCGAGGTAAAAACCCAGACCACGCTCGGACTTTGTTTTGCCTTATGTTTCTCCATTAAGTGGGTCAGGGCCTTTTCGTAACTCGACGAGTAGTACTTTGGTTCACAATCAATATGGATAGATTTGAGTTCATCTAGTGGCTTCGACCTCGCCAGGATTTCAAGCGTACCGCTGGTGTAGGTTGCTAAGCTGACGCGAGTGTCGGGATGTTGGTTACTTTCAAGTAGCTGAATCAATGCCGCCATCTGTTTGTCGAATTTACGGGATTGGCACATGCTTGACGTGTCGACCAGGATTGAAAGGTCAATCGGTATCACCCGACTTGTGACGGATACAGCCTCGCCAGTCGCCGTATTAACGGCCGAAAGATTAATTTCAGTGAGCGGGGCGTCACTGAGAGTCGCGGTCGTGCTTGGCCCGGTCACTCCCGCTTCATTCTGACGAAAGGTGAGCGAGCTATTTGGGTACGCTGTTGCCGACGCTAATAAGATTAGTAAGGTTACAGTATAAATCAAGTGCTTAGCCATTTTGAATTTCTCCTTCTTCAACAAAACCTAATCGTTTCACATTCAATCGTGATGGCAGAAGCTTAACCACGAAACTTTGCGGTCCAATGCTGAGGCAATCATTGGTCCAAAGAAATTTTGAAGTCTGGGCAGATTCCTCTAAAAGCTCTAGCGAGTCAGCCTTAGCCTTAAGTTCTAAATTATGAAAACCTTCCTCGCGGCATTCCTGAGTCGAAATAATCCCCGAAGGGGCCAAGCAGATACGGTTAACCCCTTCATAAAGGGGAATCGTGATCCCATCATTACGATTGATTAGGATCCCCTTGAGCGTGATCGGCTTAGTGGATACCACAGCAAGTTTTGCTAAGGATTCAGCCCGCTGGCAAAGTTCAATATCGATATCTAGCTGCGCTGAAAATTCAAGTTTGCCTTCGTGATAGCGAGTGGATATCCGCTTGCTAAGCGCACCAAGTTTCTCTTTGAGCTTTTCAAATAGGCTCTGGGATGCGGTCTGGGTGAAGCCAATGACGGCCCCCGCGACTCGAGTGTAAGCACTACTGGAATGTGCGTTATTCATTGTTTGCTCCTGAGTAAAGATTTGGACTCAAATCAAGAACCAAAAATTGATTTCCGAGAAGTTCAAGTTCATCAAAATCATAGATTTTCGCTTTCTGTTCTTCGACTCCATTCAACTTAAAGAAATCATTCCCATCACCCACAAGGCTCACCGTGCCATTAAGAAATAATCGGTAATTTGTCGGTGTGATTCCCTCAGCAGGCGTTAACACCATCGTGCTCCCGACGGAATTGCCTATTGTCTCTAAAGACTGCGAGAGCAAGAAACATTCACCGATATGGGGACCGGATGTGCAAAGAAGGCCTACCCGAGCATGGTTTGGAGTCGACTGAGCCTCAGCTCTGGCCCGAGAAATTAGGGCTTCGTGGGGGGAATGCGTCCAATCGTGAACAACCGCATGGCCATTCTCTGAGAGTCCTCGGAGCTTAACTTCGGGCCGAAAGAACACGCGAATAAAACCAGAAGTGGCGCGTCTTAACGCTCTAAAACTAGTCATTTTGTCACCTCTCTCAACACTGAAGGCTGGTAGACCGTAACCCCAAAGAATCCAAAATCGAGATCCGATTTCTCAACTCTGATTTGGATTCGATTCTCCTGTGCCACAAGGTACTCCGCAGGGATGGCTAGGCCTTTATTGATCCAATTGTTGGCGTAATCCGTTTTATCCCACTTATCCGTAGCAAGGTGTTTGCCGTTGATTTCGTAGTGGATCACTGAGCCCGATCTTCGAACATATTGGTTCGTTAAGATAATAACGGGCCTCTCAGGGCTTGGAGCCTTAAAAGTCAGGCTAATGGATCCGTCGCGGAGGAAGACTCCAGGAAGTTGCAGTTCGTCTCCGTTACGAAACGAGGCATGAGCGCGACGCTTCTGCGGCGATTCGGCTCGGATCATCAGTCGTTTCGGGTCATCGATACTGACTCGATCGACCTGATTAAAGATATGCCCCGCCAGAGTTAAGGTGTTTTCAAATTCCTGCGAACGGTCCTTAAAGTCGAGGATGGCTTCTTCGATATTGGTGAGAAGGTTGAATTTGGCTTCAGCATAGTTAACGATATTTTCCAAATGTGTGGCCACCCCAACTAAATCCATCAGGTTCATCTGCCTCGGAAGAATGGTCCGAGACTTTAGGGATTCGAGAGTCGTAATCGTCTTTAGGTAACTGTCTCGGTCAAAGTTTCCTGCGCCCTTTTTGGCTCGGGTCGCAACATGTTCTAAGAAATGCGATAATTTCTCTGCAAACTCAGAAGTGAGAAACGCCATCTTCAGTGGCTGGAAGGGCCGCGAAAGAACTTCCGTATGCAACTGAGAGAGATAGAGTTGCGAATCAAAAGGATCTTCTACAAAAAACACCTTCATGAGTTTGCGATGCGAATCCTGGAGTTGATAGAGGGCTTTGCGAAGTGAAACCAATTCCATCGCTGATAAAGGGAAGAGATTCTGAGGGACAATGCTTCTTCGGCTTCTGAGATCAATCACGGCGACATTCGGGTGGCTTTCGTCGGGCACGATCGTCTCCATCCATTCTTCGTCGGCTTCAGGAAGGCGGATAGAATCCACTTGGGCTTTTAAAGTGATTCGGAAAAGCTCGATAGCATCCTCGGCCGGTTTATCTGCAGTCATCACAACTTCGGGGATGAAGGCCTCGGATCGGTAGCCCGTGATGGCGGGGTCAGCGTCATCGACAAATTTATCCATTCCCTGGACGACGTTACGGAGGGATACGACAACTTGTTGGTTCTTTTTGCCCATGCAGTAGGGTGAAAGGTCGATCACTCGATCTTCGGTGAGCACAACTGGCTGGCCAGTTGGCAAAAGGCCAATCCCTGTTTTAATAAGGCATGTGGTTCCCTTGAGCGGTGATATCTCGAATTCCTTAAGGGAACTAAGAACAATCCCACCCTCAGAGAATAAATACCGGCAGAGTAAACTGTTGAGCCGATCGGCTTGGCCCGAGAGTCGGTTAAAATCTTGATAGTCTATCAATTGCCCTGGAAAAAAATTGGGGCGTTGGTATGGCGTTAACATCTGCGTTCCTCCATTTCGATCGCGTTACCAGCTCGTACAAAACGATCTGCGCTCTCGGTTTTCTTAGGGGTTGAGGCAAGCCGAGCCCGGTTCTTTGCCCAAGCTCGAAGCCCTTCGATCCGATCACTCATGGTCTTGGAAAGAGGGATCGTTTCAACGGTTGCATCGACTAAATGTTTCTGGGAAAATATTTCAGTTCGCCCAAAGGCCATGTAGCGTGCGGAAATCACAACCTGTTCCAGTTCACTGCCACTGAATCCATCAGAGAGTTCGGTGAGTTCATTCAGATCTAGGTTCTCAGCTTCCCACCCAAAACGGTTGAGGTGGATTTTAAGAATTTCTCGGCGCTCGTCTGCTGCGGGAAGGTCGACAAAGAATATCTCATCAAAACGACCCTTTCTGAGAAATTCTGGGGGGAGTTGAGAGATATCATTGGCCGTCGCCACAACGAAGACAGGAGATTTCTTTTCCTGCATCCAGGTGAGAATGGTTCCAAAGACGCGGCTCGTAGTCCCGCCGTCACTCTGGCCACTGGATTGAGTGCCCGATAATCCCTTTTCGATTTCATCGATCCATAACACGCAGGGCGAGACGGCCTCGCAGGTTGAGATGGCGGCCCGGATATTGCCTTCACTGGAGCCGACAATCCCGCTGAATATTTTACCCATATCGAGGCGAATGAGTGGCAGCTGCCATTCGCGCCCAATGGTCATCGCAAGTAGGGATTTACCGCAACCTGGTATTCCCACAAGCATCATCCCCTTAGGGGCAGGAAGGCCGAGATCTCTGGCTTCTTTCGAGAGGCCAGAGCGTCTGAGTGTTAGCCATTCTTTCAGCATCTCAAGGCCACCCACGGAAGGAATATCATCGGAAATATCCATGAATTCAAGTAACCCAGTTTTTCTGACAATCTGTTTCTTCTCCTCTTGGACCAATCGTTTATCCAAGGAACCCTTGAGAACGATACTCTTAGCAAGCACGTTTTCGATTTCATCAAAGGTTAGACCACAGGCGGCGTCGATAAGCCCTTCGGCCTCGTCGCTGCCGCCTGTGATGGGGGTTGGTAGCACAGTGCTGGCTTTATGAATGAGCGTGCGAATCTCATTCCGTGATGGAAGGGGAACATCTAATAAGGCAAATTCCTTATTGAGCTCCGGGGGTATTTGAGCAAGAGGGGACAGAAAAACCATATTCTTATGGGATCGTTTCAGGGACTGGGCTAAATCACGTAGCTTTCGGATAATCCCTGGGTCTTTGAGATAGGGGTGAAAGTCCTTTAAGACAAAGATCGACTTATCAGAAACTTCTTCGTACCACTTAAGAGCCGCCATCGGATCCGTTGTTTCAAGGTTAGGGCGCCCGTCTTTATAGATCCCTTGAGTCCGAGACCAGACGTAAAGTGAGGCTTCTCTCTTCTTGGCTAACTCCGTCATCACACCAAGGCATCGGCTCTCTTCATAGGATTCTAGGAAGATCAGTGGGTATCTCGCTCGGATCAGAGCGGATAATTCTTCGACAAACTTTTCTAACTTCGATTGTTCCATGGAACCGACCTCCTTAATATTGATACAAAGCAAAAGCCGTACCAACTTGAATTCAAGGGCTCGCAGGCACAACCCCTTCAAAGTCGCTCTAGTTAAAGTCTCAGATCTGAGACCAATGAGTCTCAGTGATCCGACGCTGAGACGACTCGGCGCTGCGATTCTGTGCGTAATAGTTCGTTGAATCGCTTGGCACATGAATTGCTCAGTACAAGTGGTAGGAGGTCACAGAGACCAATGATGATGAATCGAAACCCAAATCCAAATCAATTTTTCCAAGGGCTCTTAAGCCAACTCAGTCTGCTCTTAAATGGGATACTTCAGGAGGAGGCTTCGCTATTCCGTCGCTCACCCAAAGTCCTATCGACGGCTCCTTTTGCAAATAGCACAGACTTTCATCTTAGTCTGGTTGGGAGAGAAGACATTGAGAGCGAAAAGGGCAGCTTCAATGCAACCGTGAATGATAACACCGTGGTTGTATTTAGAAGCCCAGTGATGATGAAGTTTTCATTTCTGCTGTATGCTTCGGGCCTCAGCTTAGAGACGCGGCTACGGGCCCATGATTTACTCACGTCATTCTTCTTTGATCATAAGAGCATTGAACCCATCATCCCACTGACGTTTAAGAAATACCCCCCTCTTTATGATCGGCTGGCCTCGACTAAAGCCGAGATTGAGATCAGGCCAAGCTTTGGCCAACCCGACTTTGTTCTACCCGAATATGGATTGGAGAGTTTCTGCTACGGCTTTAACTATACCGCTCTCTACCATAGTGGGAATCCTCTTCGTGAAGAGCAAAAGGTCCGCAGTCGAGTTATTGATTATTCCAAAACTAATGAAAGGAGTGCTCTATGAGTACTACGTATGAAGCCCCCGGAGTCTATTCAAATATCGTTTCGAGTGGGAATAAGCCCATCGAATCAGTCGGCGCATCGACCGCAGCTTTTATTGGTCAGAGCTCCACTGGTCCAGAAAATAAAGCGATGTTGATCACCAGTCTCGCGCAATACCAGAAACTTTTTGGCGGCGTGGAACAGGGTGGAAACCTTGCTCATGGCGTGCAAGGGTTTTTCATGAACGGCGGTGGTCGTTGTTATGTTTATAATATCGGCGCTAGCAAGGAAGGCCAAACGGTCGAAGAGATTGCCGCACTCATTAAGGGTGAAGACCGGGGCCCGACATCACGGACTGGTCTAAACGCCTTTAAGGCGATTGAAGATATCTCTTTGGTGGCTGCACCTGGAATGACAGACGCTATGATCCATCAGATGCTAGGGGATCATGCCGCTCTTTGCGGTGATCGCATGGCCATTCTGGATGGGATCGAGGATCTCGGCGAATCGCAACTCCATGAGTTCCCACGGATCGGCGACAACAAGTCGGCAGCGTTGTATTGGCCATGGATTTCAGTCTTTGATGAATCCATCAAGAAAATGACGTTTGTGCCACCGTCGGGTCATGTGATGGGCGCGATGGCGCGAGTCGATAGCGAACGAGGGGTCCATAAGGCACCTGCGAATGAAGTGCTAAGAGGAGCCTTGGGACTCAAGTACTCATTGACTCGTGATGAACAGGCCCTTCTCAATCCGCGCGGCATCAATGTCATTCGTGATCTTGATGATATGGGAATTCGCGTCTATGGCGCGAGGACTCTGAGTACGGATAAAGAGTGGAAGTATGTCAACGTTCAGCGGTTGTTTCAGGTGGTCAAACAGAGTGTCACGAAGGGCACCGAGTGGGTCGTGTTCGAACCAAATAACGAAGAGTTATGGGGAAATGTCGAACGCAACATTCGAGCCTATCTGAAAACTTTATTTAACCAAGGTGCTCTGCAAGGAAAAACACCTGAAGAAGCCTTCTATGTGCGTTGCAATTCGGCCACTAACCCACAAGAGAATATCGACCTGGGCGTTGTGACGATTGAAGTTGGGATTGCTCCTGTGAAACCTGCGGAGTTTGTGCAGATCAATATTCAGCAGCAGTTGGAACAGGAACAGGCGAACTAAGACAAGTGTGGGAGTCGAGGGGAACCTCGGCTTCTAATAATAAATACCAATAAGAAGGAGGCCCTATGGCTGCGAATGAAGAACACGTTAACGTATCTAGTTTCAAGGTGACGCTAGATGGGATTGCTGATTCACCTTATGAGTCAGTTGCCGGTATCGGCATTGATATTGAGGATCTTCCCTTTCAGGAAGGTAATAATCAAATCAAGAATAAATCGGGCCGCTACACGGCTCGGGACATCACCATCTCAAGACGCTTTAAAAAAGATAAGGCGCTTGCAGATTGGGTGAAACAAACCAAGCAAGGCAAGATGACCCGTAAGTCCGGATCAGTGATCTTGCTCAATGATGATAATAGTCAGGTTGCTCGCTTCAATTTTTTTGAAGCGTGGCCAAAAAGTTGGAGTGGCCCAACCTTAAGTAAAGATCGAGCAGGCAATGAGACACTGATGGAATCCGTCGTGTTGAGTGTTGCCGACGTCGAATTAGCGTAAGCGTAAAAGTAAGAGAAAGAGATGGTATGCGACCACAGAGTCTATATAACTTGAACGTAAACGATTGTGAGCGTGCCCGAAAGGTCACCCCAATTGGATTACGGTTCGAAAAAACAGGAGTCCCTGTTTTTCTGCTCTACCTTGAGGGTCTAACGGCTCCCAAGTGCTATGAATTCCATTCCATGGAAGACATTGAGAGCGAGTTGTATCAGAACCGGAACCACGCTCAGAATACTGAAGCATGGCGCTGTGTTCTTTCGTTCTTCGAATCCGAAGGGCGATGGGCTCATGTGGTCGCATTACCTCTCGTCGCTAAGGGTAAGGGTGTTATCAAAGAAATGATCGGCGAGGATCGTGGCATCACCAAGCGGTCGGGAATTTATGTTCTGCAGTCTTATTTCGATTGTGCGGATATCGTAGTTGTCCCCCAGGCGAGCTTGTTACTGGATGCTCATGAACACGAGGCCTTCTACGCAAAACTTCTAGCGATGACAGAATCCTGGGAACATTTCTTTGTCATCGTCGATTTTCCATCTAAATCAAATACCCAGCGCGTGATTGAGTTGGCAAGCCGACTGCATTCTTCGTTGGCGGCAGCGTACCACCCTTGGTTGATTAAAGATGATTGTCTGTTGCCGCCCGGGCCCATGGTCGCCGCTGCTTACCAGATCAATGATCAGGCCCATAACATCAATGACCTGCCAGCTAACCGCGTCTTATCAACGAAATTGATTCCGCTGATTAGTCTAAGACCCTGTGAACTTCATGATTGCCTTCAGGCGCGGGTCAATGTTGTGCACCGCTTTGCAAACCAACAGTTGCGCATCTGGGGAGGTCGAACCTTAAGTGCCTCAAATGAAAAGAATCTTAAGTTTATCTCTTCAAGTCGCACACTGCTTGCGGTGCGCGAGGCGGTCCATCAGATTTGTGAGCCCTATGTCTTTCAACCAACCTCAGCCGATGTCACGTATGAAATGAAACGAGAGCTGGCTGAATTTGGTCAATCTGTAACAAGGATTTTTGACCCCGCTGCCAAGCTCCCGTTTTACGCGGACGCAAGCGTAAGTGCCGAGGGCGGACAAGATATGTTTATCATCGATATTAGGTTTTCAGTTCCACATTCTGTGGACCAACTGTCCTTTTCACTTGGATTAACTGGATGAGGTGAGTGATGGCTTCAGAAGAGACCAAAACAGATAACGTTTCAACGCAGTATAAGGTCGTGATTAACGGCCTTAAAAATACGACTTTTCGTAGCTGCGAAGGCTTAGAATCCGAGATCGATGTTCTGAGCTACCAAAATGGTGGAAATCTCTCTGCCCCCGTTACGGCCCGTGGCTTTCAAAAGACTGGAAGACTTTCCTTTGGGCGCGGAGCATTCAGCGATCAGGGCAGTTCGGGAAAGAGCCTTTTTGATTGGTATCTGGAGGTTTGTGATTCCAGCAAGGCGCTCAAAAAGGAGACCATCCTTGTGATTCTGGTGGATTCTAGTGATAGGGAAGTGGAGAAGTGGGAAGTCGTCAATGCATGGCCGAGCCGTTGGATGGGCCCATTACTCAACCAAGACGATAGTCAGCTAAGTGTCCAATACATTACGTTTGCGCATGAAGGCATCAAGAAGGCGAAATAGGAGGATTCTGAAATGGAATTAGTTAAGGGAAAGCTAAAGAATAAGGATACAGGGTCGGAGCTCGAATTCTCCCTGAACCCTACTGATTACACCTTGCACCGAAGTTTCGAATTTGGAATTGAACCCTGTATGGGGCAATCAGCTCCTGTGATTGGGTTTCGCAGTGGTTCGTTGAGTCATTTGTCCTTTAATCTTGTTTTTGATAAGGACGCAGACAAGCAATGTGCCCCTGCCTCGGTTCTGAGTTTTCTCAAAGACCTCAATAAAGTCGATGAAGCAAGCCGATCCGTCGGTGAAATTCAGTTCCAACTGGGGAACTTTAGTTTTATTGGATTTATTTTGGAATATACCTACCAGCCTTCCCGTTTTGATAATGAAGGAAAGCCGATGTGCGTTCGAGCAGATTTTAAAATGATTAGTAATGGAGAATTTGAAGATGGAAAACACTAATCAAAACTACTTTGCGTTTGTGAGCGGGCAGACATCTCAGCCCATGTCGTTATGCCGAGTGTCTTTGGAAGAGCATATTCGCCAATCTCTTAGGAGTCTGATTTTTACCCGTGTTGGTGAGAGGGCGATCCATGTTGATATAGGAAGCCGAGTCATGGACAGATTATTTCGACCCTTTGTTTCATCGTTGAGATCCGAGATTGAAGGCGATTTGACAGAAGCCATCGCAAAGGGCGAGCCGAGGATTGAGAATGTTCTGACCGAGGTGTCAGTAGATCCCCAGGATAAGGGAAGTTTATTAGTGGCGCTAAGTTACCGAGTTAAGGAAACTCGAAAAACCAACCAATTTAAATTGGTTTTAGAGGCGTAAGGAGAGCTCATGCTACAGGATCGATACATTAAGATTATCAACGATGGTTTTCGGCAGGCCTTCCCGCAGTGGGATTCGATGTCGCCTTTGGACCCCATCAAGATGATTGCAGAGGGAGTTACTGCAAGTATGGCCGCCGTCGAGGCCCAGCAGCATCGCCTTGTGGATTCGATTATCGATACGTTACCAGCCCTATTTGGATTTCTTCCTAAGAAATCGATTCTCTCGGAAGGGTATTTTCAGTTTCAGCCAAGTATCAAATTGGCTCGCCCTAAGATGATTCCAGCTGGTGAGAGTTTTACTTTTCAAACTCAGGATCAGGCAACTCAAGTGGCACCGATTGACGAATTGCTTGTGTTACCAATCACAAATGTGGTCGAAAATCGGGATGGGCTAAAGGTTGCAATCACCATGCATTTGAACGGCAAGCTACCCCAGTTAGTGATGCAGTATGTTCCTGAAGAAGATGGTCGGGAGAATAAGATCCTAGGCGTTTCTATTGAGATCCTTGAGGCTGGGCAGAAGCGGGTTATTACGTTTGAAGACCTAAAGATAGTGGACCTTACCGAATCGATGTCCTCATTCGGCGATATTATAATCTCATTGAGAGAGGGCGTATTGTCTCAAAAGGCTGCTGATATCCGGATCGTCTTTGAATTAGCCAATGAGGCTCACGGGCATTTTATGGTCAATATCGCAAAATGCTCATTATTTGTTGCTCGGCCACGTACCGTCATTGGAAAAGTAAAGGGAGAGCCTTGGGAATCTCATTCTTTAGACTCAAGCATCCAGTTGCCCCCCGACGAGATTGAAGTGAGCTATCCCGATGGTCGAGTGGAACAGTTGAATCGAATCGATCAGGATATACTTAAACTTCGGCATACTAACCCTGATCGGTTTGGGAACTCGTTTTACTACGATGGATCCCATCACGCCATTGTGATCCCTATGGGGCAGACTCTTTTGGGATCCTTTAACGGTGGTGTCACCCTAATGGCTCTGAACGTGATTCAGGCAGCTTCCGCTGAGTGGTTATCTGGACAGGCTCAAGCGTCGTTGGGCGACTATGTTGGAATCATTGAGAAACTCATTCCCCTTCGCCATTCCACGAGTTTTGTTCCGAGAGAATCGTCTGAAGAATATTTCAGTCGGTTCTATGCTCATATGCGCCAAATGGGGCAATCCCAAGTGTCTGCGGTAAAGCTGTCATTGGACAGCCTTGAGGCAGATATCCTCAATTCTGAAAGTGAAATTAGGGCGGTTGAAATGGTGCAGGGTCATCAGGGCGACTCCATAAAAGTCTATTTGCTGAATCGTAATCCAAAAGATGCGTTTCCAGCGCGGCTTGAAAAGAGTGTCTGTGATGTCGTGAACGAAAGACTGAGTGGCATCCTTCCATTAGAACAACGTTGGACTCTCCATCCGTTTCAGACGAGCGATATTGATATTAAAGTGGATCTGAAACTCGGCTTGGATCCAGACCGCGTTGGGGTGATTACCGCCGAACAATTGAATGCCCGCGTTGACGGGCTAGTTCGAAAGTACTTTCTTCCCGCGCCCTTTGGACCTTCTCGAGTCGGAGGCGAGCATTCCCAAGAAGGGATTATTTCGTATTTGAAGAGGGAATTATGCCGTCCACGTAATGACCATTCCGAGCTTAGGGGGACGGAGATTACAGGTCTTAGGGTTTTGATCTTTGAGAATAAAAGCGGTCTCTACTGCGATCGCCTAGCGAGACATGCAGGGCAGGTCTATCAACCAAGCGTTGAGGGGACGGTCGAGATTTTGGCTCAGGAAGTTGGGGAGATCAACACATTGCACCAAGCAAAGTTTGCGAACGTGCTTAAATTTGGGGGACGTCATGTCTGATCAGAAACTATTACCGTCACAGCAATACCCTGAGTATCTAAAAATGGATTTAGGGGTTGGCACGGAACACGCTCACCCTTTAGCGCAGGCTCTGGATGATATTGTGCTTAGGCTCGTTGATCTGAGTGGTCGGATTGCGCTTTCATTGGATCCGCAGAATTTTGATCAGCATAAGATGTTGAATGTCGTTCGGCGTCAGGGTTTTGAGGCGCAGACGCTGAATTCGATGGAGCAAGAACGGCTTTACTACGCGCTGAATGGAATCTTTGCGCTCCGAGGAACGCTCCGCAGTGTTCAGCTTCTCAGTGAAATTTATTTCCCTGGAGCTGACGTGCAACGAGGAGCTCCCAGTGGCGGTCCTACTTGCGATCCGGGTAAGTCTCTTGTACTCAAAGACACCCACGCCAAAGACCAGCTTGTGTTTCTTAGGCTCTCAAGTCCATCGAGTGATGAGCGAGTGAAAGAGTTCCTGAGCAATTGTAAAAAGTTGGTTCCCGATGAATATGAGGTTCAAGTGTCGGGCCCTACGGTCCCCGAACTGATTTCAGAAAAGCGGATATCATTAGATAAACCCATCCGAACGACCCAGAGGAGGTTATAAAATGTCTCATTTCACTCAAGTTAAGACGAATCTCACTCAAGCTAAGACCCTTAAGAAGGCTTTAAGTCGAATGGGATTTGAAGTGGTTGAAGCTGACGAGGGTGTCAGTGTGCGTGGATTTTTTGGAAACACAGAAGCAGCTGATTTTAAGATCCTCACGCGCACCCATTATGATATCGGATTCAAAAAAACTATTGATGGAAGTTACGAGCTCCTGGGGGACTGGGATCTGATGCCAAAGGTTGCTGGCATCGAGAAAGAGAGCTTCACGCAGCATCTTAAAAGAGAATATGCGCGTGAATCAATCCAGGAGATCGCTCAAGAAAAGGGTTTTGATATTCAAGTTGAAGAATCTGAAGAAACCGGAGAAATCCAGATGGTGCTCACCAGCTGGTCTTAGGAGGAAAAATGGCAAAGAAAATTAAATTTCATATCAGTTCAGATGGGGAAGTGAAATTGGACGTTGAGGGGGCTGTGGGCAATGAATGTGAAGCGATGACAAAACCCTTTGAAGAGGCTCTCGGGATTGTGGCGGATCGTAAACACAAGGATAGTTATTACTCGCAAACAACCGAAACGACGTCAGTGGATACGGAGACCCAAAAATGAGTGTCGAAGATTTCAAAGTGGCTGACTTGGAACCTACGGTATCTGCATCCGAATCCACGGTAACCCGTGTGTTCATTGGCGCGGATGGCGATTTCGTCGTCACAGAGATGTGGGAAGACATTCACCGAATGTTGAAAGAGAAGGGATTTGATGGACGCGATTAGAGTGCATCGTTCGGGCCTTCACTTTGGCGAAGAGGCTATTGTGCTTGGCAACGATCAATCAGGAATGGTCCAATTGAGTGGGTGCCATCTGGCCTGTCATTTCTGTTACACCAAAGAAACCTCTGTGCTTAACCTTGGCCGAGACTTCTCCATTCTAGAATTTAGAAAGTTAGTGGGAGAATTGATATTGAGTGGTGCCAAGAATATCAATCTCATTTCTCCGACTCATGTTTGGTCTCAGATTCAGTCGTCTTTGGAGAGTGATGCGCCACTTGGGGTTCCGCTCGTTCTTAAGGTAAGCGGGTATGAATCTCAGACGATTGCAAAATCCATGTCGGCTTTGGGTGACGTTTTTGTTCCAGACTTCAAATGTGTGAGTGAGACCGTAGCAAGTGCGTGTGGCCTACCATCTAATTATGGGAAGGTCACCCAGGGGGCTATTCGGTGCTGGCTCTCGACACATGGAGACGCTGACTACGATGCTTCTGGAAAATTGCGGCGGGGCATCGTAGTCAGGCACCTCTTAATGCCTCAGTGTCTAGAAGACTCGCGCGCCGTAGTGAATGCGCTAGCGGAGATTGGATTTCATGGAGTCTTAAATTTGATGACTTGCTTTATCGGGGCTAAAGGACTGGTTAGGGCGAATCCCCTGGAAGTTAGAGGGGTCTCTGATAGAGCCCTTGAGGCGGGTATGCACGTCCTTGTGGACGGTAAGCGGTTGAACTTCGTCGAAAAGGAGATGGGCCATGCGAGCTAAATCGGGCGACTATAAGATTGATCTAGGAAATGCAGACTTAGGGAAGCGGATTACTGGAGCGACACTCGAAACCTCGTTGGATTCAGTTTCGGTTCTTAGCGTCAGTCTCGCGATCCCCTATTCCAAGTTCAAAGAACTTAAAGACGGAAGTTTGCCACTAGAGGGAAAGGTAACCTGGCAGGGTCGCCCGCTTTTTTCTGGAAAATTACTTTCGAGTGATTCAAGTGGCTTTAACACCCTTAAATTGGTTTTTGCAGATCAGCTCGTCGCCATTAAAAAGATGGTTGAGAATAACTACCTAAAGAATCAAACCCTAAAGGATTATCTTGAGAAGAATATGAATGAGAGTGGCATGCGCTGTGATTTTCATGGCACTTTCTCCGAAGCGGTCCCAAGTGTTGATTCGGATTTGGCTTCAAACTTTGAAGATGTTGTCGAGCTTAGCCAGAAACACGGATTCTTCTTTGTGACTCGATCGTCATCTCAAACGATTCATTTTGTTAAGGCGGGCAGCCACATTAAGTCGGTTAATGTCAATGCCAGAAAATGCGCTCTAGAGCTCAGTCAGCATGAAAGTGTTGAACCACTGTATTCCGAACTTCAGCTCAAGCATTTCGGAGCTAATACATCTGAAACCAAGGAAAAGACTCTAGGTGCAGCAGAGTTATACGGGGAGCTATCGGGATTCGGCTCGCACGCCAAACACCGAAGCCGAACCGACCGTATTTTTGCGCGGGGAAAAATTCAGCGCCAGGAATCAGAGCCTTCGCTCTATGAGTCGCAGGATACTTTTTTAAAAAATCGGCTCGCTAAGAATGCGATGTTGAGTGAGTCCATTCGGATGGTAGTCTGTGAACCCATCGCACTTCCCGGTGATAAAATCTCGATCGAAGAGCCGCCTTCTAACTCTCTGCAAGGTGGGGACTTCATGGTCTTAAGTTGTTTTATTCAATTTCTTTCAGCAACGCCTAAAATGGAAATCATTGCGGTAAGAGCGTGATTAGGGAGTAACTTATGGACAGTATTTTAGAAACGCAGAGTCTAAATCCAAAATTTGATTTAATGACGTGGATTCATTCCGCTCAGGGGGCTTGCGGAAACCTCATTGAATCGCTTAATGCCACAAGGTTGCACTCGGTAAGCCATCATATCGATAATTTAACGATTCTCTATTCGACTCTGAAAAATCTTAGTGCGGTGGACTCTGAGTTTCTCCACTGCCGCATCGTCCAATGCAATTTTGTCGACTCAGATTTCAACACTTGCGCGTTTAGAAAATGTTATTTCAAGGAGACTCGATTCAATGCCTGCTCCTTGAGAAATGTTCTTTTTGAAGACTGTGTCTTTGAAGACTGTTCGTTTGATTTTTCTCGGCCTATTGAAGAGGGTTCAGGCCTGATCTTTTCGCGAGCTCTCTTGAGTCGGGTTAAGATTCAGGACACCGAATCTCAAGCCCCCAAGGCAATCTCCTATGAACTCTGCCGATGGTTAGATAGAGAGCTGATCGCGCCCGTGCAGAATGCCGCTAAGCTCTCTATCCCAGATGTTGTAGCGCCGCCTCCCGTTGCTTCATTGTCTCCCGCGGCTTCTGGGCCATCTCGTTTTGATCAAATTGAAAGGTAGGTAACTAGACATGGAAAATGCAATCAAGTTTTCAGTGGGTCGAGAGGGTAAGAATAGCTCGTCTGATGTGAAATTAATTCAGAAATTACTCAATGATAACTTCCTCAAGACGGGGAAGCTTAAGGTCGATGGAGTGATTGGCCCCAAAACAATTTTAATGATCGAGCAGTACCAACGAGATGTTCTGAAAATGCAAAGGCCTGATGGGTTGATTGCGCCAGGGGGTAAGACTTGGAAATCTCTGAACGCAGCAGGCACTTCGCTCATTAGCCTTGAACCCTCGGACGGGTACTATTCCTATGAGCCCAGTGAACGGCAGTATGGGAGTGTCGAAACCATTCGATCTCTAAAGAAACTCGGGGCTTTGTCGGTCGCTTCCTTAAAGGTTAAGATTGGTATTGGGGATCTTAGTTTTTCGGATGGCCGGTTAATGAATCCCCATCTTTCTCATCGCAGGGGAATTGACGTCGATATGCGGCCCATCCGACTGGACGGCAAGGCCCTGCCCATTGCGTATACTCACGCACAGTATGACCGACCCAGAACCTTGAAGTTGATTGAATGCCTGCGGCAGGATCCAAATTTGAGTATGATTATTTTCAATGACCCTAAGATTGTCGGGCTGGTAACAGCTGGGGGGCATGATAACCATCTGCATTTGAGGTTTAAATCATGAAATTGCAATTATGGATTATCGGGGCAGTTCTGAGTCAGTGCCTCGTATTCTCATCAAGTTTGGCGGGCGTTCTAACGGGGAGCCTCGAATACCGTTGCAAATGGTGGCATGAGTCGCAGATGGAAGGCATGGACATGAATAAGCCCCCTGCGAAAGAAACTGAAGTCGTTCTTCAGAAATGGGAGTACAGCGATCCTATTGGGGTTCCTCATCCGGATGCCTTTGAGGTTGTCCTCGTACTTAAGAATCTGTCCAAGCAAACCATCCCGTCGGTTGAGCTTATTCCGGAGCTTCTGTGGAAGGTTGGAAAGATTAAGGCGCGGTCTTCCGCGAAATTGGAGACGGGCCCAACTTTAAAGCCTAAATCACACGAAGGTTTGAAGTCTGGCGAAACCGTGACGATTCGTCTTGGCGAAGTCGGTTTTAAGAAATACCAGGATGGGTTATTTCAAAAAGGACGATGGCCATGGCAACTCGAGACAAAGGTAACCATTAAAGAAGTTAGTACCAAGAAGGAGTTACTAAGGCTGAGTGCCGTACTGCCAATTACACCCGGAGACTAAGGCGTGCTTTCTAGGACGATCCCAAGCTGCTGAATCCGACGGTAAAATGTCGCCTTGGAGAGTTTGAGCTCAGTCATCGTCGCTTTACGATCTCCGTTATGCCGGGAGAGTGCGTCGGTGATCATGCGTTTCTCAAACTCTGATTTCTGAGAGGGCAGACTATTAGACGGGACTCGAAGGTGGTTCATGATGGGAGTGAGGACGGACGGGTCATAAATTTCGATCGAGTCGATTGTCTTGCCCGAGTTGAAAACAACGGCGCGCTTTAACGTTGATTCGAGTTGGCGGACATTGCCTGGCCAATGGTAGTTGTTGAGTGTTCGCATGGCTTTCTCAGAGAGCGTTGGAAGGTTTGTGCTCTGAGAGTATTTCTTTAGGAAATGTTCCACAAGTTCCGGGATGTCTTCTTTACGGTCGCGTAAAGGGGGTAGCCAGATGACGATATCACTTAAGCGGTAGACAAGGTCTTCCCGGAATCGACCTTCGACGACTAGATCAGCAAGGGACCGGTTGGTGGCTGAGATGACTCGAAAACTTGTTTTTGTGGGTTTAATGGAACCCAGACGAGACACTTCTTTTTCCTGAAGTACGCGTAGGATTTTTGCTTGCATCTCAATCGGAAGGTCACCTATTTCGTCTAGAAAGATATCGCCTTTTTCGGCGAGTTCAAATTTACCAGCCCGAGTTTGTTTCGCATCGGTGAAGGCTCCCTTTTCGTAACCAAATAACTCAGCCTCCATCAGAGAGGGTGGCAAGGCTGCTACGTTAATGGCGACGAATGGGGCTGAGGCCGCTTCCTGTTGGTGGAGTAGTTGGGCAACGACTTCTTTGCCAGTACCACTCTCACCCATGATCAGAATATTGAGGTGGGGTTGTCCTTGCACCTTCTTGATTTTATCCCGCAGATCATCCAAAGCGCGTGAGCCTCCGATAAACTGAACAGGCAGAGGCGAGACTAACGGCCCTAGGACTTCAACTTTCTTCTTGAGATCTTGTTTATCAGTGGCTCGCTTGAGGAGCAGTCTGAGGTCTTCGCCATTAAAGGGCTTAACCAGATAATCCGAAGCGCCTTCTCGAATGCACGCGATGGCTCGAGAGACATCGGTTTCTCCTGAGCAAAATACAAACTCAAGAAAGGGGTATTTTCGTTTGAATCGGTGGAGGACATCGATGCCATTTTCACCCTTTAAATTTAAATCGAGGACAACGACATCAGCGGCATTTGCCGCTAAGAATTTATCGGCTTGAGCCGATGAGGGGAAAAAATGGCCTTCAAACTCGGAGTCTTTAAGGATCATTTTGGCGGCTTGAAGGACGATCGCGTCGTCATCAATGACGACAATTTGGTAGTTCTGTTTTTCCATAGGGACGGAACCTAGCATAGCGAGTCGGTTTTGCCTAGTCTCATAAAATGATACTCGTGATACTGGCAATCATACTAGTCACTTAGGGGCCTGGGTTAAGTCGTTGTTTGTATTGTTGGAAAGTCCTAAGGGCTGAGCTAGTCTCAATGCCATGGAAATCGGGTATTCAGATGGCGCCCCTTTAGAGAGTCGGTTGATTGAGACGCTCCGATCGAGCGAAGTTCTGTCATCAGAAAGCCGGGTTGGGGAAGAGGCCTATGATGAGTGGGCTTTTGAGTATCATTTATGCCCTGAGCGGGCGAATTTACTGAGGCATTTATGCTGGGATGGGTTGGATGTCCTTGAGGTTGGGGCTGGGTTTGGTGCGGTGTCTCGCTATGTCGCCGAGAGATGCCGAAGCCTGTACGTCGTTGAAGGAACTCAACCACGATTTGAAGGGTTTAAGCAGCGATTGCGAGATCTCAAAAATTGGGATGGCGTTGTGGGAAATTTTGCAAGAATTGAACCCAATCGACGAGTGGATGTAGTTTTGGTGATCGGAGTTCTGGAATATTCGGCGCTTTTCTTTGAGGGTGAGCCAGACCCTTATGCTGCTTTCCTTAAGAGGGCTAAGTCATGGCTCAAGCCAAATGGTGTTCTTGTCATGGCGATCGAGAACTCAGTGGGCTTAAAATATTTAACGGGCGCGTCTGAAGATCACACTTCTCAGCTTTTTGATGGAGTCTTAGGCTATCCGACTGGCCCAACGCCTCGGACATTTTCAAAAAAGGTTCTTTCTGAGATTGTCGGTGGGGTAGGGTTTAAGGCTCAGGATTGGTTTTTTGCGTTTCCGGATTATAAAATTTCTCAGACGGTGATTCATGAGGATGCTCTTCCGAAGTATGAGTCGTATTTTGGGAAGTGGGTGGCTCGCGAATCCTATGATGTCTATGGTCCGGCAAAGATTGAGAGGTTCTCTTATCCGTTGGGGTTAATGGAGGCTGCCAATCAGGGGCTGCTATCAGATTTTGCGAATTCATTTTTGGTCGTGGCGTCTCAGGATGGTCAGTCAACGACGCAGTCTCAGCTTCTGACGCAGAATCGGCATTATCATGAAGTGGCTTGGAACTATGTTTGGGATAAAAAGCAATTAGTCACGGAGCGTTTTGTCGTCGAGTCAGACTCCAAGACGCTTTGGAGAAAGACTGAAGCTCTTCGTCGAGAGTGCTGGGTGGATCATGATCTCGTGTTGTGGGAGATGGTTCGAGCCTTGGGCAAGAGTGCGGAAGCGTTTGATCGCGTTGGGCTTAAATTTCTTTCCGAAGGTATCCTTAAGTTTTCGGTGTCGGCGGATCATCGTTGGGTGAAATCTGATTTGATGTCTTATGATTTTGCATCTGTTTGGACTAAGCATGGCACCGGCAGCATTCAATGGGATTGCCAGCCGATGGTATGCAAGGAGCCGTTCGCTTCCAGCGCTTGGGTTCTACATAACGTCTCCGTGCTCATGCCACATTTGCATCCTTCGTTGAGCGGCTTAAGGTTTCTAGGTTGTGGTCGCGCGATCTATGAATGGTTCTGCGATGGTTTGGGGATCGGTGTCCAGTTTGATGACGATTTAAAATTCGAGCGGGTATGGGTTGAGTCGCAATTAGGCCGCAAGATGAGTGCTTGGGAGATGGTTCAGTTTGAGGCCCGGTGGGAAGAAGACTTAAGCGCGAAGGTAGAAAATTTTGAGCGCGAGAGAATGAGTCCCACTCGGTTTGGGGTTCGTACGGGTCGAGATATCATGGCTTCGATTAAGGAGTCTTTGCGTCGTCGAATCTTTTCGTGGATACCAAGGCCATCATCCTTGGGTGTCCGTCAAGTGGCGCTTAGCAGTAAGGGTTGGACGCGAGTGAAAGGTGTGTCCTTGGAGTCTGTCTTAACGCTGAGATGTTTTCCTCCCATGCAACTCGGTAAGCCGTGTTCAGAGTTCAAAGTCAGTCTGGTGCCGGGTAAGCCCTGCTTTATCGAGTTTCCGTCTCCGGTGATGCGCTTTGAAGTCATTGAGGGTGGCCCTGCGGTGGTCGAGATGAAGCCAGTAGCCAAATCTCAAGTGATTGTTGCTCTCGCGGTTGCGATGCTTAGGGAGAAAATTAGGCACCCTGTTCAGGGTATGGAGTGGTTGAAGCGTTTGATTCGGTATTATCGTCGGGGAAAGGGCCATGGATTTCGAGCGGGCCTTCGATCCGAGCTCTTTGCTTCGACTCAGGTGCAGAATGTGTACTCGCTTTGGATATCAAATCTTGAGGCCGGATCGTCGATCTCAGAGGAGCAGAGAGAGTCGTTGGTAGCAAAGCTCAACGATACGCCAAAGGTTTCGATTCTAATGCCAACTTTTGATTCGGACATAAAATGGTTGCGACGTGCCATCGAATCTGTCCAAGCCCAGTGGTATCCCTATTGGGAACTCTGTATTGCCGATGATTGCTCGCCAAACTCTGAGGTCTTGGAAATTCTTAAGGAGTATTCGAGATTGGATTCTAGGATTCACGTGATTCAGCGGTCTAGTCGGGGGCATATTGCGCGCGCAAGCCAGTCGGCACTGGAGATGGCGTCGGGCGATTGGGTGACTTTTCTCGATCATGATGACGAGCTAGCGCCGTATGCGCTTCTTGCGGTCGTTGCCAAGGTGAATGAAAAGCCATCTTTGAAATTTCTCTTCAGTGATGAAGATAAGATCGGCACGGATGGGAAGCGTTTCTTTCCCCATTTTAAATTGAAGTTTAACCAGACTTTAATGTGGTCGTACAATCTCGTGACTCATTTAGCGGTGATGCGACGGGATCTTGCGATTGCAGTGGGTGGTTTTCGAGAGGGTTTCGAGGGGAGTCAGGATTATGATCTTTTCTTAAGAGCGACTGAAGGGTTAAAGCCTCATGAAATCGAGCATATCCCTCATGTTCTTTATCATTGGAGGACGGTAGAAGGTTCGACGGCTTCTGCCATGGCGACCAAGGACTATGCGATTGAAGCGGGGCAGAAGGCGGTCAGTGAACATCTTAAGCGGATTGGAGTCGACGCGGTGCTGGAGCAGGGGCGTGGTGGGTATCATCATGTTCGGCCGTCGGTTTTTTCAAATCATTCTGTGGCCGTGATGATTCCAAATCGAAAGGATATTAAGTCTAAGAAGGGGCCAGCAAAAGTTCCGATTGTCCATTACTCTGGGCCGATTGAATGGGTGCCCTACGACGCGTGGAGTCCTAAAGTTTTTGAAAACTCGACTCAGGAAATCTTAGTTTTTATGGACTCAACGCTGATTCCCACTCAATCCGATTGGTTAGAGCAATGGGTGAGTTGGACGATGGTGTCGGATGTGGGGATGGTGGGTGGGGTTGTCTATGATTCGCATGGGGATATTTGTGATGGTGCTTTAGTGTGGGTGGATCAGGGCCCCCAAGTTTGGTGTCAGGGAATTTCGCGTTACGATGAGGTTCATATTCGTCGGCATGGAGTCATCCAAGAGGTTCCAGCAGTGTCTTTGAAATGCTTTGGGATTCGGCGAGAGGTCGCTGAACAAGTCGGTCTTGCGAGCTTGAGTTTTGCTCATGAGCGGATGGCTGCCACGGAGTTGGGAGCGCGCGTTAGGTCTTTGGGGAAGAAGGTTCTCTGGAACCCGTATCTTGAGTTTCAGACTAAGTCAGTTCATTCGAGTTCTGAGATTATCGATGAAGAATCTAAGCATTGGATGCTTAACCATTGGCAGGGGTCGTTAGAACAGGATTTCTATCATCCGGCATGGAACCGCAGGTCCTCTCAGTTTGAGTTATCATTTCATCCCAGAAACTCTGGGCCATCGCTTGGCAATTACCGCTGAGCAGAGTTATAATCATCAGCACTATGCCAAAGATCGAAACGACACAAGAACTAGTCACGAATGTTTATCAAAAAATGCAGGCTCGGATTGCGAAGGTTCAGAAGCGACTCAATCGTCCGATGACGCTGGCTGAGAAGATTCTGTTTGGTCATCTCGATTCTCCAGACGAGCAAGAGCTCAAAGCTGGCGAGAGTATTTTAGCTCTCAGGCCCGATCGTGTGGCCATGCAGGATGCCACCGCCCAGATGGCGCTTTTGCAGTATTTGAGTGCGGGTCGGCGGGAGACTGCTGTTCCTACTACCGTTCATTGTGATCATTTGATTCGTGCTGAGAGCGGGTCCGCTGAAGACATGAAAACGGCGATGACTGAGAATCGCGAAGTCTATGATTTTTTGGCGACAGCGTGCGCTCGTGCTGGGATTGGTTTCTGGAAGCCAGGGTCTGGAATAATCCATCAAGTGGTGCTTGAGAACTATGCGTTTCCAGGGGCCCTCATGATTGGAACGGATTCGCATACGCCCAATGCCGGTGGTTTGGGAATGTTAGCCATCGGAGTGGGCGGAGCCGATGCTGTCGACGTGATGGCAGGGCTTGCTTGGGAAGTGAAGTACCCGAAATTGATTGGCGTGCATCTTACTGGTGAAATGAAGGGGTGGACTTCACCTAAAGATGTGATTTGCCATCTATGCGGAGTCTTGACGGTAAAGGGAGGGACGAACCGCATTATTGAATACTTTGGTCCGGGTGCGCGGACGATTAGCTGCACGGGAAAAGGGACGATCACCAACATGGGCGCTGAACTGGGCGCTACGACCTCGACATTTCCCTTTGATGAAGCGATGGATCAATATCTGCGTGCCACTCGGCGCAAGGGGATCGCCGATATTTCAAAGGCGCATGCGGCTCTGCTTCAGGCCGATACGGAGGTTGAGGCGTCCCCAGGTAAGTATTACGAACAGGTGATCGAAATCAATCTTTCTCGGCTCGAACCTCAAGTGGTTGGTCCGCATTCTCCCGATGTGGCACGTCCGGGTTCCAAACTGAAGGACGATGTTGGGGCGCAGAAGTGGCCCGCAAATCTAACAGCAGCGCTTATCGGAAGCTGTACCAATTCCTCTTATGAAGATATGGCGCGTGTGGTTGATATTGCGAAACAAGCTAAGGCGCAGGGGGCCAAAATTAATATTCCCTTCTATGTGACGCCTGGCTCAGAGCAGATTTTTCAAACGATGAAGCGAGATGGGCAGGTTGAAGTGCTTGAGTCCATTGGTGCCACGGTGCTTTCCAATGCGTGTGGTCCATGCATTGGGCAGTGGCGCCGCCATGATGTTAAAAAAGGCGAGACGAACTCGATAATCAGTTCGTTTAATCGAAATTTTCCGGCGCGTAACGACGGAAATCCTCAGACGCTTTCCTTTATCGGTGGGCCTGAGACGGTGGTAGCGTTTGCGTTAGCAGGGCGATTGGATGTCGATCCCTTTCACGGAGAATTTGAAGCAGCGAGTGGTACAAAGATCACGCTTAACCCTCCCGGGAAGGCTCCTGCGTTGCCAGCGAGGGGTTTTGTTGAGGCGATGGGTGGCTATATGGAACCGCCCGCCGACGGATCCAAGATAGACGTGGTTGTCTCGCCGACAAGCGAGCGGTTGCAGCTATTAACCGCGTTTACTGAGTGGGACGGTAAGGATTATGAAAAATGCCCGTTACTATTGAAAGCCAAGGGCAAATGCACGACCGATCATATTTCTCCCGCCGGGATTTGGCTGAAGTATCGCGGTCATCTCGATCATATTTCAGATAATATGTTTACGGGTGCTGTGAATACCTACTCCTCAGAATTGGGAAAAGGGACAAACCAAGTGACGGGTGAGAAAAATGCCCCCATCCCTAAGATTGCCCGAGATTATAAGGCGAAGGGGTTGCGTTGGGTTGCTGTGGGCGATGAGAATTATGGCGAAGGCAGTAGCCGCGAGCATGCTGCGATGTCACCTAGGTTTTTGGGTGCTGCGGCGGTGATTGTTAAGGGCTTTGCTCGCATCCATGAAACAAATCTTAAAAAGCAGGGGATCTTGCCTCTGACCTTTCAGGACCCAAAGGACTACGACAAGATCCAAGAGATGGATCGGATCAGTTTAAAGGGCTTAAAGGATCTTGCGCCTAAAAAGTCGGTGTCATGCGTTATTCATCATGCGGATGGCTCTGAAGATACGATCACATTGAATCACTCTCTGACGGCTGATCAAATTAAGTGGTTTCGGGCAGGCTCTGCGTTGAATCTGATGGCTTCAACGTAGCGCAACGCGCCGTCTCGATTAGTGGACTTAGCTGAAGGATCGCTTTAGAATAGAGGTAGCGTCTTTCTATTCCCTTCTCTTTAAGTCTGGCCTATGGAATTTCAAAATAAACGTATCGTCGTTACCGGCGGATCTGGCTTTCTTGGCACCTATGTTGTTAAAGCCTTTCAGGGTCGCGGTTGCAAAAATGTCATATCACTGGGCTCGCGGGATTTCGATTTGCGCTTAAATGCCGATGTCCAGAGGCTTGTTAGGGAACTTAAGCCCGACGTTGTGGTTCATATGGCGGCTGTCGTGGGTGGTATCGGAGCGAATCGTTCGCATCCGGGTCAGTTTTTTTACGAAAATGCGATCATGGGATTGCAACTGATTGAAGCTTGCCGAAAGGCTGAGGTCAGCAAATTTGTCCAGATAGGGACGATCTGTTCGTACCCCAAAATAACCCCCGTTCCCTTTAAAGAGGACGAGCTTTGGAATGGTTACCCTGAGGAAACCAACGCGCCGTATGGTTTGGCAAAGAAAATGTTAATGGTGCAGTTGCAGTCCTATCGGACGGAGTATGGCATGAACGGCATTACGGTAATGCCTGCAAACCTCTATGGTCCGGGCGAGAACTTTGATCTAGAGACTTCTCATGTCATTCCGGCCTTGATTAGGAAATGCCTTGAGGCGAAGCAAGCTGGCTCGCCGAAGATCACCCTCTGGGGTGATGGCACCGCTTCGAGAGAATTTCTTTTCGTGGAAGACGCCGCTCGAGGAATCGTGCTTGCTACCGAGAAGTACAATGATCCCATGCCCGTTAACCTCGGGGTTGGTCGCGAGATGACCATTCGGGCTGTTGCCGAACTTGTCGCCGATATCATTGGCTTTAGAGAGTCAATCGAATGGGACCCGTCCAAACCTAATGGCCAACCACGCCGATGCGTCGACACCAGTCGAGCCAAGCGATCCTTCGGCTTTGAAGCCCAAGTCGCTCTCGAAGACGGACTTAGACGAACCATCTCCTGGTATGTATCGCAGCGTGCTGTGAATATCGCAGCGTAATCCTCCAAATCCACTTAGGGCTTCTTGCTTTAAATTTCAGAAAGCACTTGCCTCGCAGTTTCAACCGCGTTCGCATTCTTCGACTGGCTTATAAATTTCTCTAGTTCTGGGACGGCTTTTTCTCCGATGCTGACTAGCGCTTCAGCTGCGTAGTCAGGCAAGGTGGTGTCTTCGACTGAGAGCATAGTGATAAATGAGGGTACTGCGGTGTGGGCTTTTTCTCCGATTCTGCTAAGGGCAATAGCCGCTGTTGTACTCAAGAGATGGTTTTTACCTGTCAGCATGCTCGTAAGCTCGGGTACAGCGGTATGTGCCTTTTCTCCGATGTCGCCTAGGGCGTTAGCTGCGGAATTTTGAATGTGCTCATTTTTATCTTTGAGCATGCTCGTAAGTTCGGGTACAGCGGAGTGCGCGTTGTCTCCGATCCTGCCTAGCACGCGTGCCGCGTATCGCCGCACGCGATCATCTTTATCAGAGAGCGCTGCAATAAGCGCAGTCACTGCTTTTTCTCCGATTTCACCTAGGGATTTAGCCACTTGCTTGAACTCTTTTTCTCCTACAGTTGAGACTGCAGCGATAAGCGCGGGGACGGCAGTGTTTGCGTAGAATTTCGCTTCGCCACTTTTAGCGAAGTCCACAACTTCCTTAGGATCCGTCGGCCATTGTAGGTGGGGACAGGGCCCTGTAAATTTTAGTCTGTCTGAGAACAGTTGATTTAAGTCATCCGGCGTTGCTCCATAAGCTAGCGCAAGTTTAAGCGATGTCGGAACGTCGCGCTCTTTTTGCATTTCAGTGCCTTCAAATTCTCGATAGCTTTGCTGAAATTTTTCATACTGGGTTGTGGGTGGGGTGTATTTTTTGATTGCTGTTTTTTCTCTGTCCGTTAATTCGCATTCCAGAAGTTTGGGTTTTAACTCGGTGAACTCTAATCCGAAGCCAGATTCGGCATAGGTGTCTAAAGCTAAGAGTGCGATTTTGCGCGTCCGCTCGTCTTTACAGAGGTTATTTTCATTGTCTTTGAAGAGGCCTTTTAAGAGAAGCGCGGCGGTTACGGGCTCTGCCTTTGTTTTCAACGCCATGGCTGCCATGAGTGCAGCTTTTTCGCCGGATGGGGTAAAGCGATAATCTAGCGCTACCGCTGCGAGGGCTTCCGGGTTGCTTGCAGCCTCGGTAAGCGCTCTTGTGGCGCTTGCCTCAAACAGGGTGATGTAGCCGCTTTTTGATTTGCTGTTTTTTTCAGATCGAAGAAAGTCCGCCGCTATTTGATGTAGGTTGCCCGTGACCTGATGTTTGGCGTTGCACACCCAAGGGTCTTTGCTTTTTAAAATTTCACTTAAGCTATCTGCTGTTGGGGCATCTTTGAGCGCCATCAGTTCCTTGCGGGCCGCATCATACCGCACGCCCGGCGGCTGGACTTTTCTGGCGGCCGTGGGATTTTGTTTTGAGGAGGTCAAATGCTCCGCAAGGGCGCAGAGGCTGATCAGGCAAATGACATAGCTGAGCCTTCGTAGCGGTGGCGTCATGGTCGCTAAATTATACCCGATAACCAATGCAGGCTGGAAACAAGAAGTGCGAGTGAAGTTTTCTTATATGATTATTGGAATACGTAAGGTTTTTGCGACTTTTGCAAGCGCGCGATCGAGGGTCCAGATTGAACAGTCGGAAAGGCGTGCTGAAGCGACTAAGTGTGCATCTACCCATCCAATTCCCTGAGAGTAGAGCCGAGTCTCTTCAATTAAAGTAAGGACCTCAACATCATTCGCCTTCTGTGCCTTTGGAAGATTCGCGAGTAGCCCTAACGTCTCAGTTCGGCGAATCAAAGCACCCAATGCGAGTTCTCCCAGTATGAAAGGGTGAGTCAGAACTTCATTTCTTTCCAATGCCTGATCCAAATCAGTGGAGCGACGCGATAGGTGGGCGACCCAGACTGATGTATCCACTAAAATCATTTGCTTGGTCGTCGGCGCGGGGCCGCTTTGAGCTTAATCTGAGAGCCCCCCAAAGCCGCGAGCCTCTTAGCAGACTCCTTCTCGATAAGGGCCCTGAGCCCCTCATGAATCAGAGCGGTTTTTCCCTTTATTTGGGTGAGTTGCCTGGCCTTCTCAATTAAATCATCCTTAAGGATTACCGTAGTTTTCATACATATATATAAGCATAATCTATATGTATTGTCAATATGGGGGTGGGGGGGCTGAACGGCGTGCACCGGAAGTAAGGCCGTACCTTTAGGAGTTCTGTCTCAGCGTTCTTCGAATATCGCTGCTTAATCCGCATACCCAATCTCTTCTTTCCGTGCTATTTTTTTTGTCGATGGTGAACCCTTCTCTAATCCCTGCCGCATGGCGAGAACATGATCTAAAAGTCAAACCTTACGTGTTGAGAAATCGTGTTTTAAGCTGGAGCGAAAAGGTGATGGGGGTCGGTTTATTTCTAGTGCTTTTATCTCAGGGTTTTTTTGAAGGACTGGAAGGGTATTGGGCCTCAGTGATTGGGAACGCCTATTTGGTTTGGTTGGCGTTTTTTGGAATTTTAGCCGTAGGGTGGGAGATACTCACCTTACCGTTTTCGATTCTGGCGCAAGCCGTTGAAAAGCAATATCAACTTTCAAAACAGAGCTGGGGCGCTTGGGCCTGGGATCGAGTTAAAGGATACCTGGTGGGCGGTGTTCTGGGAGCGCTGGTTCTATTCGCTGTGTTTTTTTCTTTTACTGTCTACACCGTGGATGCCTGGTGGGTTCTGGCATTATTCTTAGTGCTTTTCTCGGTGCTTTTGGCGCAATTGGCTCCAGTTCTTTTGATTCCAATTTTTCTTGAATTAAAACCCATGGAAGATGGTCCGCTTAAGAAAAGGCTTCTCGGGTTATGTGAGCAGTTTAAGATTCGCGTGAAGGATGTTTACCATTTAGGGATGGGTGCTAAGACGGAAAAGGGAAATGCAGCGTTTATGGGG